>OGFF01003886.1_pt1 | contig 10450 bp, 11 predicted proteins | sample 1570751 | NCBI WGS metagenome assembly OGFF01 (sample SAMEA2581951, study PRJEB24529) | metagenome | biome: Human gut stool | place: China | collected 2011 | reverse complement strand
AGCCGCCGGAGCGGTGCTTAAGCCGTCAGGCGGGAATTGTGCGGTGCTGCCTTAGCTTTTTTTAATGAACTGGGTGCCGCATTTGGGGCAGGTGATGGAAATTTTGCCGCGGCCCTTGGGCACGCGTACCTGCTGGCGGCAGTGCGGGCAGGAAAAATAGCGGTAGGTTTTGCGCAGGGCAAACCGCTGCTGCAGCTGGCCGAACTTGGCGCGCACACCAGCGGTTTTCTGCATAAAGGCAATGTTTTCTGCATAGCGCTTGTGTACGTTGCGGCTGAGCATGCGGAAGTACGCATAAAGCAGCAGCAGAAGCCCGATATAATAAAAGATGCCCACAAACAGCCCAATTACCAGGCAGACCAGCGCCGTTACGCACAAAAAGTTGCCAAAAGTATCACTGCCGTACCGCCCGGACATAAAACGCTGGAACCATGCCTTCATCTTAAACACGCCATCCTTTTGAATAGAGGTGTACCCCAAAAGCCAAAAAGCAGGCCGTTGCGTTGTTAGCGGATACACCGTTTTGTAATATGTCAATTATTATCGCATGTATTTATGGTTAAATCGTGAACGACTTCGGAACAGAATTTGAATAAAAGGGAGTAATAGGGGGGACACTCTGTACATAGCCATGCACGCCCTGTGCAATAAGAAGCAATCAATTACTTTTACGGGTCATTTGAAGTACGCACTCCACGTGGCTCGACACCTGCGAAATGATGTCATAATCATACATTTTGGGGATTCGTTCTCGGAAACAAAGCAATGCGGATTTGGGGATGGGGCAGGGGAGGAGGAGAAAAGTGGCTCGTTCTGGGGAACAGAGCAACCGTTTTATTATAAAATAATATACTGCAAACGCTTTGTGATTGCAATGAATATCTATCAATTGTCCATCAGATAAGCATATTTGCGAATTTGTATCCGGAGCAGCTGCTCTATGCGCTGCCGAATTTCTGGAGCATAGTATGGAACCAGTTGCTCCAATTCATTATGTACATCTTTTATCGTAAAGTTGAAATGCAACTGTATGCCGTATAACTCTTCTGCGGCATCTAACTGTTCATCAAAGCTAAGGCTAAAAGGTTTTGCTTCGATTTTCTTCAAACAAGCATCCAAAGGTAACTCTAACGGATAATCGTTACTTGTATCCGCAAATAAGCAAAGTCCTTGATCGAAAAGCGGACTTAAAGCATATTCCTGTATTTTATCGTTATAGAGGACAGCGATGTTGTTTGTATGCCGATCTTCATTCAAAAAGAAAGCATCAATTTCGAGCATAGCGGTTAGATATGCGCCGAAGTTTGTTAGACCGGTGATGCGCTCAACCTCACCCACAAGGAATGGAATCCGTTCGGACGAACCATCAAGTTCTGATAGTTTGATGGCGAGGCTCTCACCTGTGAATTGACGATACAGTTTCTCAAGAGGAATCAACATCTGATCTTCTTTCAAAAAATCTGTGCTGGTGCATCCAGTATAAAGGGTATTGTTATACTCTATTTGAACCGGATGGTATAGAACAAAAGAATGTTGTATAGTGCTTTTTTGCAAAAGATGGGATACCAAAACCTCGGATAAACCTTCATATCCCATATAGTCAGCTTTGTACCAGATTCTGTTAGTAGTCCATTTTAATTGGTCACCTTTTGATGTATGTCCGGTTTTGTGAAGGGGGGAAACTGTGTTAAGATTTATTGCCATTACTGATCCTCCTTCTTCAGAATCAAGATCCACTGGTGGTCACCAGCCATGCGACCATGTGTTTTCTCAACAATCAATAGTGGATCGTAAAAGGGGAGCTGCATTTCTTTCAGAATGGTTTTAGCGTGGTCACGACTTTTAGGAAAACAGCGGTCTTCCAAAAAACGTTCAAAATCATTCCATGTGGGATTCTCGATGATGCCAAATGCGCGAAGAGGAATCTGATTTGTGTAGTTGCAAATTTTTATTTTTTCATGTTTAAAATCGATGTCGATAGCCGTGCAAAGCTGATCCCGGTTCATAAAATTCATGCGCATTTGAACATCGGGGTCATTACTGAAATGGTGGGCTTGATTGATTTGGTTGTAGATGGTTTGCCGAGAAACGTTGTATGTGCGCGCAATTTTAGCAATGTCCATGCCAGATGCCTGCAATGCAAGAATTTGTGCGCGCTGGGCGTTGGTGAAAGAGTTCTTTCGGCCAGCAGGAGATTTGATACTGGTTGTTGCTTTACGGTATTTTGCAGCATCATCTGAAATCCTACGAAGTTTTTTGATGTCGGTTGTGCCGAACACATTTAAAATCTGCTGTTCAAATGTTTCTGCCATGTCATACCACCTCCAGCTTCTTTTTATAGAGTATAGCAGGAAAGCAAAAAACTGTCAACAAATAAATTGTTGACAGTAAAATTACGAATGAAAGCGTATTTCTTAAAAATATCAAGTGTCACTTAGATAGAATTGTCGGATTGAGTGCCTACAGTTACTTTTGAGTGGAAGATACCGTTGGAATCTGGTTTGATTTTATTTTTTATCAGGTTCATCTTTATCTGCATTTCTGAAATTCAGAGCAGCGATCAGACAGCCAAATGCGCCCGACCAGATTAGTCCAGCATAAATCCATGATTGGATAGCATCACAGGTATAATCACTGGTTTTACGAGTATGTCGTCTTCCGCGATTGCCAGAACAGACGGCAAACATATTGCTGTAGTGAAGCCCTTGACCTTGCTCCGTATCCGGCATTTTATCGGCACTTTTTCTGTCATAAACGATTTGTCGGCACTTTATCGGCATCTTTCCGGCACTTTGTCGGCACTCGTATCGCCGCGCATGACCTGCTGGATGGTGTTGGTTGTACTTGGCTGATTTCGGTAAATATTGATGCACAAATCAACCTCATTGCCAATAAACGCTGGTTTACAGAAATCAGAACGGGTTAGCATTTCTATGATAAGAGAACATGTTTTTTGTACTATTTTTGGAAAGCTAACACCTTCGGCGTGTACCCGGAGAAAATCGCCGGGCTCCAGCGAGAATATGAAAAGCTCTGGAGCCGGGTGTCCGATGTTCTCATAGAGCTATCTAAATTAGTGAAAAAATGATTTGGAGGGGGCGACCTTAGTGGCTGTACCCCTCGTTTCTTGCTTTATGGTGTTTTAAGAATACTGATTGCATCTAAAACTTTTGGTAAAAAATGCTGATAATTTGATAGAATCATCTTGAATTGTTCGCCTGTAATCGTGTTCCCTGTTGGATGACCACTATCATTTCTTGTCTGCCGGATTATATCAAAAAAACTAAAATTAAGGTTTATATCTTCAAACCCAAGACTTTGAAATAAAGTAGCATTAGAATTGGCTCTTTTCAGAAATTCAAAAAGCCTATCATGAGCGCATCTTGCATTGATGACTTTTCTTTCGAATGCATCTGATGCAGTTGAATCACCTTGCCTATCAAGATAACATTTATAGGCTTTACAAAAATCTAGTAATAAGATTTCGGCAGATGCACCAAGCATAACAGTTGCAGAGAGTAAATTGTTTTTGTCCCCACATTCGCAGGCTTCAAACAGATAGCGCTTTTGAAGTTCATCAATTTGGGAATTGTCAATAATGAATTTTATGAAGTTTGCGAATGTACTATCTTTTTCCAAAACAATGTGCTTGTGCTCAAATTCGAGTGCTTCTGTTTGAATTGGAAGCATACCAACTTCATTTATTCCTAAAAAGTAATATTCGTCATCGTCAATATAAATTTTAGAAGCAATGCTGGACAATTCCTGCAAATTGTCCTCAATAATTTTTCTGCATTGTATCGGCACACGCAAACTTGCATATAGTTTGTGTTGGTAGGAGAGAATTCCAGAAAATTCCCACTGTGGCAAATACACAAATTTTGATACTTGCAGAATAGAAGAAAGCTCTGTTTTGTTTTCTTCTTCTAAATAAACTATCATTGAAGTCAGCATGTTTTCTTCTGAAACAGTATACATGGCAGAAAATCTCCCGCTCTTATATTTGATATATTATTTTAAGTGTAGTCGAGAATGGCTACAAAGTCAACCAAATGTCATGATTCGGACTAACTATGTTTTTCGCTACGACTATTTCTAATTTGTACTCTCTGCAAATAGCTTCCTCGGAATTATTCCTCATCACTATCACCTGGCTTTTTTAGATGAACAAGAGGTATAATTTGAGGTTTGATTTTTAGTGTTCCGGGATGCAAATGCAGTAGCTCTTCCACAGTAGATGAATACAGTGCTATTCCATTACGACCAAACTCTCGCATGAGGCTGTCCGGCGTAAGAATATGATTATCCAATAGTAAATCAATAGCACCCTGGAAAATACTTTCGTTCAAAATATACGGTACATCATCAGGTTCCTGTTTGCGCCAACCATTTTTTGAGACCTGTCTCATAAGGTATTGATATTGGTTTGGCGTAATGATTTTAAGTTGATATGCACGATAGAGCATGGCTTGAATGGATGCTTTCCACTTTTTTTTCAGATACTGATAATATCTTAGGTCGGTCGGAAACTGAGCCAATTCTGATCCGAAGCTTTCGCGTGGCAATAAGAACGCCCCGGCAAACATATTTGCCTGTCGTTCTCTGGATTTGAACTCTTCCTTTGAAATAGAATCAAGATCCTCACTCCAGGGGTGTAGGACAATATGTCCTAATTCGTGAGCCATATCAAATCTGATGCGGCATTCGAAAACCTTGCCTAGAGATATGGCTACAAGATATACCACATCTCCACCTACCAAAGTGCGTTGTGAAAAGGCATCTATTTTATCCTCATCGGTGTCCAAGCAGGTTACGAGGATACCATGTTGCTCTAACTCATATTGTAGGTTTTTAATAGGGCCGTTGCCGAGGTTCCACGCCTCCCGTACCTTCTGCGCGGCAACCTCGATTTCATCTATTGCTTCTAATGTGTTGCATCCCTCCAATGTATCAAATCCATTAAACTCAATTTCTGGATCTGAGAAGGTTGGAAAATCAATATATTCCCACAGTACTTCATATAATCGGGCTACAAATTCCAGTTTGACACTCTGCGCATTGCGGTCTTTTTTTGTTGCTGTAGCTTGTGAACGAAAGTAAGTGGTTTCAGTTCGGGTACTTATTTTATCTTCTTGAAAGAAATAGCCTCTTGGAAAACCTAATGCCTGCGACATTATAGCAACGCGTTGGTAATCTGGAATATTCTTTCCATTCTCATACAACGAAATTGACTGCTTGGATATGTCCGTTTTCTCTGCTAATTCCGTCAAGGTAAGCCCGTTGTATATGCGGGCTTTCTTTAAACGCTCTCCATTAAATCTCGTGGTTTCCACTGTCATTGGTCTCCTAACTCGTAATAATTAGGAGGAGGTACAGATTTATGCTTCCTCCTCCAATGCCCGTATATGGGGCTTGACTCCCGTCTTCAGCTTCAACTGTACCTTCGGAGTAGCTTCAGCCTTGGTAGTTTCGTTTTCGACAGGATATGTATTGGTAAGCTGTGCAAAATCAGGAGTAATATATTCTGCAAGATCTACAGAATCAATCTCATCAAAGTCCCGATCAAGGAAAAGCAATTGGATTTCGGTAATTTCCGAATGCTCGGCCTTGTAGGCAATGATGTAGTGGCGATATTCATCCGCATGGGAAATCGTGCCTTTCATGATGTCCTCAAAATCATCTGCGAATTCTTCATCTGTAAAAGGCATTTTTCCCTGGAGTGTGGCGCACTCAGCAAGAGTCAGTTGCTTATACTGAGCCTCGCACTTACCATTTTCCACGAACAGTAGAGACTGCTGATAATACGGTTTATCGCCGTGCTTTCTTTTAGCCGTAGCAAGCGTTGCGGCAGTGAGAATGCTATAGGTGGTCTTTCTCTCCGAATCAATGAGCAAACACCCATCCCAGACATAGCGCGGAAAGTGATGAAGTCGAACGGCTTCATTGCATACAAAGTTGCGAAGATTATCATTTATGTAATCGCCAGCGATAAATCTCGCAGCGTTGTTGGTTTCAAGATGATTCTCACGGCGAAACTGAGGAGCATCATCAGTCACAGCCTTCGCAATCGCATGAACAACTTTTGCTACCAGCTCTCGGTTGAAGTCAATCTTGCTATTTCGAGTGAAATCGCTCATTTTCATTTCTCCTTTTGCTTTGTATTTCCATTTTACATCAAAATGATTTTTTGTCAAGCGATTATCGCTTTTCACTACGAACTGTCAAACTTATCGTATGGGATGCTTGCTCTTTACCATCGGAACAATACTGATTGAGAAAAACGCTTCCTTGGGCGTATGACATTTACGGCAATATACGCGCTATCACAAGTAGTGATGCGGATGAAGCTGAGATCTAACGAAAGTGTTTGATAGCGAACAATTTATAGAAATGACACTGCTTTAATGAGGGCAAAAAAATATAGCACAATTCTGGTAATGAAAAACCACTTGACATTTGGACGAAATGTGATATACTGAAACCGCAATGGATGATATGGTTATTGAAAACCACAATCACTATATGGAGGTCTATATGTCTCATACTGTAAAAGAAATCTTTGAAAACGTGAACATCGGGGGAAATGCAACGAAAATCAGCGAGGAGATTTCGCAGCGTCTCCTCCAGTCTGGTGTTCAACCCGGCAGTAATGTGCCGCTGGCTGCTTTCCTTCTTTATAAGGTTGCTCAAAACAACTCCAACTCTGATGTTACGATTCAGGACATTTTTGAAGGTTGGTTGGACATCAGCGAGGGCACTCGTTACTTTGCAAAAGAGCAGCTTCCGGAAGAAGCATGGGCACAGCTTCTTCCCATGGTGGATAACTACACCGCCGAAGAATTTGCACTGGCTGCACTTCTGCCCGAACACGAGGACGAGATGAAACTCGCAATGGTAACGCCCCATACCATTTTGACGTTGGTTCAGCATCTTTTGGATGTGCAGCCTGATGAATATGTCGGAGATCTTTGCTGCGGCAGCGGCTCCGGTTTTGTTTCATTTGCGATGAACCAGCCGGAGGCGCATTACTTTGGCTATGAGATTAACGAGGAGTGTGGCGGAATCGCACGGATTCGTGCAGAGCTTCTCGGCTCAAATGTTCAGGTACGGCTTGGCGATGTATTTCGGCTCGCAGACGATAAGAACACACCCAGATTCGACAAAATATTTTCCAACTATCCCTTTGGCATGAGACTACGTTATCTGGGCGAAGGTTCTGATTATATGGAACGTCTTGCGGAACAGTATCCGGGGCTGTCGAAGGCAACCTCTTCGGACTGGATTTTCAATGCGTTGCTTTGTGACCTTCTTGCAGAGAGCGGCAAAGCGATTGGCATTATGACCAATGGCAGCACATGGAACAGCATTGATACCCCGATGCGCAGATATTTTGTGGAACGCAAAATGATCGAGTGTGTCATTTCTCTGCCGGTCAAGATGTTCCCGTATACCAATATCGGAACGACGCTCGTTGTTTTCAGCCACGGTAACGACACCATTCGCATGATTGATGCCACCGAAATTTATCACAAAGGACGGCGGCAGAATATGTTCCTTCAGGATGACATTGCTACCATTCTTACCGCCCTACACACGGATTCGGAATACAGCGAGGATGTTACCTTGGACGAGCTTCGCGCCAATGAGTACAACCTCAGTCTGGAACGCTATATCCAAAAGGTACCGACTTTTCAGAATGGTGTGTCGTTCGAGAGCATTATCAAGAGCATCACGCGCGGTGCGCCCTGCACGGCCAGCCAGTTGGACAAGATGGTGTCTAACGAAGTGACGAATATGCAGTACCTGATGTTGGCAAACATCCAGAACGGCATCATTGATAACAATCTGCCGTATCTTTCCAGTATCGAACCGAAGTACGAAAAATACTGCCTGAAGAACAACGACCTGATCCTGTCCAAGAATGGCTATCCTTATAAAGTAGCCGTTGCGTCTGTGAAGGATGGGCAGCGTATTCTGGCAAACGGCAACCTGTATATCATCGAATTGGATGAAAGCAGGGCAAACCCGTATTATATCAAAGCTTTCTTCGACAGCGAGCAGGGCATTGCAGCCCTGAAAAACATCACGGTGGGAGCAACCATTCCCAATATTGGAGTGGACAAGCTGAAGAACGTAATGATTCCGCTGCCTTCCATGGAGGAGCAGTCGCAGGTTGCGCAGAAGTATCAGGCAACGTTGGATGAAATTGCTATGCTCAAGCTGCGGCTGGAACGAGCCGTCAACAAGCTCCACCATGTGTTCGATGAGGAGAGTGAAGAAACCAATGCTTGATGTCGAAGAACTGCTCGAACTGGAGGATAACATCCGAAAGGAACTGGACGATCATCTACCCGCTGCGCTGTCTATGACGAGCAGGCTGGTGCCCATTTCACAAGCCGGGACATTATTTACCTGATGACCGAGTTGCTGATTGCACCTGAAAAGGAGCAGATCGCCGCCGATGGCTGCACCAAGACCGCCTACGATATGGCCATGGGCACTTCGCAGATGCTGGGCTGCCTGACCGAGCGTTTGCAGGATGTTAGCAAGGATGCCACCCTGACCTGCTTTGGACAGGAATTCAACCCCGAAACTTATGCGATCGCCAAGGCAGATATGCTGATCAAGGGCGGCAACGCATCCGGCATGAAATACGGTGATACCCTGAGCGATGATGCGTTCGGCGGCTATGAATTTGACTACGTGATCTCCAACCCTCCCTTCGGCATTGACTGGAAGCGTGAAAAATCGCAGGTGGAAGCCGAAGCAAAGCGTGGTTATGATGGCCGTTTCGGTCCCGGCCTGCCTGCGATCTCGGATGGACAGATGCTGTTTATGCTCAACGGCGTAAAGAAGCTGAAGGAAGGCTCCGGGCGTATGGCGATCATTCAGAACGGTTCTTCCCTGTTCACGGGCGATGCCGGCAGCGGTGCCTCCGAGATTCGCCGCTACCTTATCCACGAAGATCTGGTGGAAGCCATTGTGCAGCTGCCCACCGACCTGTTCTACAATACTGGCATCTCCACTTACATCTGGGTTCTGACCAAGGGCAAGCCCATGAGCCGCAGCGGACGGGTGCAGCTCATTGATGCCAGCAAGTGCTTCGTGAAGCGCCGCAAGAACATCGGCAGCAAACGCGTTGACCTGAGCGATGCCTGCATCGACCTTATTTTGCAGGCATACGAGGAATTTGAGAATCAGACTTACACCAACGGTAACCTTGTGGTGGAATCGAAAAAATTCGCCAATGACTTCTTTGGTTTTACCAAGGTGACCGTGGAGACCGCACAGGCCGACGAGACCGGCAAGCCCATCCTGAAACGGGGCAAAAAGCAGCCGGTCAAGGGTGCATCCGACAGCGAGATCATTCCGCTGAACGAAAACATTGACGCTTACATGGCAAAGAATGTCCTGCCCTACAATCCGTTAGCCTACATCGACCCGGCAAAGGACAAAATTGGGTATGAGGTGCCGTTCACCCGGCTGTTCTATAAGTTTGAAGCCCCGGAATCCTCCGCTTCTATCTTTGAGGACATCAAGGCGTTGGAGTCAAAGGAAACTGTGTTGATGAAGGAGCTGTTTGGAAATGCGTAAAATGAAAGATAGCGGTGTTGCGTGGATTGGAGAAATCCCTGACGATTGGCGATTGATTCGCTTTAAGGATAAATACCGAAGTGTAAAAGAGATTGCAAAAGGACAGTCTGTAAATTATGAGAGGCTGGCTTTAACCCTAGGCGGAGTTGTAAAAAGACCGAAGGACGACTCCGAAGGGCTTCAACCAAAAGAATTTGACGGCTACCAAATTTTGAGAGAAAACGATTTTATTTTCAAAATGATTGACCTTCAAAATGTTAGCACAAGTAGAGTGGGGTTAAACGGGCACCACAGCTTATCAGGATGGAAGAACGGGTCTTGCCCGCCGACAGCAAAAACTTTTTGTACTGCCGGACGGCGAAGTGGTCCGGGTCTTTCTGTTCCAGCCGTTCAAACATGAGGTCCACTGGGCTTTGAAACTCCGGGTCGTCCTCGCGGGCTTCACTGGCATTTATCATTTCCAGCAGGGTGGTGAAGTTCATTTCCTCTGCCGGGGCCTCGTACCAGATGTAGCCAATCAGAGCCGTGTAGAACAGCCGTTCCGACTTCACCCAAAAATCTTCTGCTGATTTTTCACCCTCGCCCTTGGTGTTGGCGATAAGGGTATTAACCAGTTTCAGCACGTCCTTTTCCGAGTGGATGTAGACAAAGGGGTTGTACTTCATAGACTTGGAAAAGTTTATCGTGTTCAGGATTTTCACCCGGTAGCCTGCCCGCTGGAACATTTGGCCCGTTTCCAGAACCAGTGTGCCTTTCGGGTCTGTGACCACGAATGAGGTGGGATAGTCGGAAGTGGGAAAGCATTGCATGAGGTTGGGCTTCACATAGAAGCGGGTCTTGCCGCTGCCGGAGCCGC
>OGFF01003881.1_pt1 | contig 10467 bp, 9 predicted proteins | sample 1570751 | NCBI WGS metagenome assembly OGFF01 (sample SAMEA2581951, study PRJEB24529) | metagenome | biome: Human gut stool | place: China | collected 2011 | reverse complement strand
CGATGTCGAGGAGGCTGCCAACAGCCACACCTACACCAGAAAGACCAACGACTACGAGTATTGGGAGAAACTCATCTCTGACCCGAGTTGGCTGTAAGTCCTGAATCCTGCAAGCGGGGCGGCACAAGCCGCCCCGCTCACTTCTTTATCAGGCGCGTTTGACGACACGCAGCGGTTATGCAAAAGATTGCGGCGAATTCGTATGCGCCTGTAGGGGACGATGGGCATCGGTTCTACGCTGAAACAGGGAAATGCTTACGGATTTGCCGCACCTAAATGTTAAAACACCGTCACGTTTTTTGCGTGCTCCCGGCTTCCATACCGCCACACATCCAGCCGCCCTTGTGTCTTTGTAAACGGCAGCGGCTGCGGCGGCAATCCGCGGCCGGTAGATCCGCCATACGGACCCGCGGGGTTTTGTCCCGGAAACCTCCGGCCCCGGAGCCGCACCGCCCAACTCGCGCTGCAAACGCTCCCATCCCCCCGCCGGAGGCGGGAGTTCGGCGTCGCGAAGCGCGTTCCGCATGGCTTTGATCCAATCCTTGTCTTGTTTCATAGTTCTATGTGAGTCCGGCAGCGCCGGATGATCCACCTTTTTCTGATATTCCGGAGCTGCATCCTCTCGATTTCAATGCGTCTCCAAATAAGCCCTGATCCTGCGGGCCAGCATGGCCCGGGCGCGAAACAACTGCGAAGAGGAGCTTTTCTCGTTGATCCCCAGCATCCGGGCGATCTCCCGGTGGGAATACTCCTCGATGCAGTAGAGGTTGAACACCGCCCGGTAACCCTCGGGCAGCTCGCCGATGAACCGCATCAGCACCTCGCGCGGAACGCGGGCCATCTCCGCCACGTCCGGTTCCGCCACCTCCGCCGCAGCCTTTCCCTCGTCGAGCGTCACGCTTCCCAGCTTGCTGCGGCTGCGTATCCACTCCAGCGCCACGTTGACCGTGATCCGCTCGATCCAGGCGCGCAGCGAGCCGGTTCCCCGGTAGGTGAAACGGTCGAACGCCCCGTAGATCTTCAGGAAAGCGTCGTGGAGCAGGTCTTCGGCCGTCGCGCGGTCTCCGGCGTAACGCATGCAAATCGACAACAGACGGCCTGCATAGCGGTCGTACAGCTCCTTGCGGGCCGTATCGTCCCCCTTCCTGCACCCTTCGGCCAGTATCTGTTCCTCCATTTGCATTACTCAATACACTCTATAAATGCCGCGGAAGGCAAAAGACTGCATGGGTGAAAAAAATTTATTTCGCATGCAGTATTCGGCCCTGCCGGACGTTTTAAGAGCGAAAGGTAACATAAAATATGGATATTATGAAAAAATTCGGTTTATTCCTCATCGCAGCTATAGCTGTCACCGCTTTTACCTCCTGCAACGACGACGACGGCGGCGAACCGCTCCGTACGCTCATCACCACCGTCCGCACGCTCGACGGCGGAGACTACTATTTCCAGCGCGACAACGGGGAGACGCTCTACCCCGGCAACAAGTCCCGCGTTCCGGGCTACAAGCCCGATCCCGACAAAACGCAGCGGGTCATCATCTGGTTCACATTGCAGAACGGCATTGCCGATTACGATTACAACATCGACCTCTATTTCGTGGAAAACATCTACACCGGCACTTCGGAGATCGTGACCGACGCGGCTCGGCTCGAAGAGCTGGGCAGCGCCAAAACGGGCTTCCAGAGCAATACGTTCAACCTCACGAAAGAGTGGCTGACCTTCTATGCGCTCTACCCCGTATCGGACAATTCGAAACACACGTTCACGGTGATCGTCAACGAGGTGAAAGACGGGGACGAAGGTGCCGAACAGGCCGAAGCGGCCGATGCGGATTACCTGCGCGCCGTGATCGCAACCAAGGAGGGCGATATGAAGACTGCCGGCGCCCAGTTGAAGGCTGCCGTCGCCAAGGATTCCGCCCTGGTGAAGAAGGCGTCGAAGGATGTCAACCTCAAGCCCCTGTACAAGAGCGGTTTCAAGTTCTGAGAATACGCTGCTCTCCGATAAGCGGGGATGTACGGATTACGAATTCCGGGTTCGGTTCGAGCCCGGAATTTTTTTGATATTTTGGTCGGAATTCTGCGTGTGTAGCGGAAAAATGGTTATATTTGTATAGTAGAGAAAACTGTCTTGTTATGGAGTACGCAAATCATCTATCGGAATATGCTCCGGCCCCGAGCGAAGCGCAGGTGGCCGAAGCCACGCAGATCCTGCAGCGGTACAAGGCAGGCAAGGCGGCGCTGGATAAGCGCCTGGTAGAAAACGAACTGTGGTTCCGTATGGGGCACTGGAAAAATTACTCAAACCCCATGATGCCCGGCAAGAGCCAGCCTTCCAGCGGATGGCTGTTCAACAGTATCGCAAACAAGCACGCCGACGCTATGGACAACTACCCGGAACCCAATGTCCTGCCCCGCGCGGCAGACGATGAGGACACGGCAAGGGCGCTTTCCAGCGTGCTGCCGGTGGTGCTGGAACAGGCGGATTATGAACAGGTGTACAGCGACTGCTGGTGGCGCAAGCTCAAGCAGGGCACCGGGGTCAAGGGCGTGTTCTGGGACCCGGAGGCCCGGGGTGGCGTGGGAGAGATCGCCATCCGGCCCATGAACCTGCTCATGCTCTACTGGGAGCCGGGCGTGGCGGATATCCAGGCCTCGCCCAACTTTTTCTCCCTGAGCATGGAGAACACAAAACAGCTGGAAAGCCGCTGGCCCCAGCTGAAGGGCCACAGCGCCAGTGTGCTGGATGTGCCCCGTTTTCTCCACGACGGCGGGCTGGACACCACCGAAAAAAGCGTGGTGGTGGACTGGTACTACAAAAAGCCGGATGAGGCCGGACGCACCCTGCTCCACTACTGTAAGTTCTGCAACGGCGTGGTGCTCTACGCCAGCGAGAACGACCCGGCCCTTGCCGGGCGAGGCTTCTACGACCACGGGAAATATCCCTTCGTGTTCGACCCGCTGTTTATGGAAGAGGACAGCCCGGCGGGCTTTGGCTATATCGATGTGATGAAGGAATGCCAGACCGCCATCGACAGGATGAACCATGCCATGGATGAAAATGTCCTGCTGGCATCCAAGCAGCGGTATGTGCTCAGCGACACGGCGGGCGTGAACGAGGAGGAACTGGCGGATCTCAGCCGGGACATCGTCCATGTGGCCGGGCGGCTGGGAGACGAGAGTTTCCGCCCATTGCAGACCGCCGGTTTGCAGGGAAACAGCCTGAGCTACCGCAACAGCCGCATTGAGGAGCTGAAGGAGATCAGCGGAAACCGGGATATGACCCAGGGCGGCACCGCAGGCGGCGTGACGGCGGCAAGTGCCATTGCGGCCCTGCAGGAGGCGGGCAGCAAGCTCTCCCGCGATATGCTCAAAAGTGCCTACCGGGCCTTTGCAAGGGAGTGCTACCTCATCATTGACCTGATGCGGCAGTTTTACGATGAAGAACGGGTGTTCCGCGTCATCGGGCCTGCCGGAGGCAGGGAGTTCGTGCCCTTTTCCGGGGCAGCACTGCGTGCCCGCCCCATGGGGCAGATGGGCGGCGTGGAGCTGGGAAGCCGGGAACCGGTGTTTGATATCGTGGTGAGCGCTGAGAAGAAATCCACCTTCAGCCGCCTTTCCCAGAATGAGACGGCGAAGGAGTGCTACCAGTTGGGTTTCTTTGCACCCCAGAATGCCGACGCGGCCCTGGCGGCACTGGAGATGATGGACTTTGAGGGCATCGAAAAAGTGCGCCAGAGGGTGCGGCAGAACGGCACGCTGGCACAGAAGCTGACGGCGGCCCAGATGCAGATCGCGCGGTTCCACGAGAAATTGAGCGGCGCGGAGGAAAATCTGAGCACAAGAGCATTGGCGAAGAACCTCTCCGGCGCTTTGCGCCAGCTCTCCTAACAGGAGAGCCAGGTTCACGCTGCTGCTGGCTTGCCTCCCCTATGAGGGGAGGTGGCACCGCAGGTGACGGAGAGGTTTTACATGAGAAGGAGACAGAAATGATCAAGGTGAATTATACGGAATTGGACGGCCCTTACGGCCCGGCCATGCGTCTGGAGGCGGCGGGCCATGCAGGCTATGCCCCGGCAGGGCAGGATATCGTGTGTGCCGGTGTCAGCACCCTGATGCAGGCACTGGTCAGCCTGCTGGCGGGCGAGGAAAACGCCCACAGCGATGCTTTTGACGAGCCCGATGGCCCCCGCCTGACGGTGACTGCTGCCCGGCCCTGTACCGCATGGGTCGAGGGAGCCTTTGAGCTGGCCAAGGCGGGCTTTGCCCTGCTGGCTGAGCGCTACCCGGACAATGTACGCTTTGCTGACCGGAGTGCCCGGGGCAAGCAGGAGATGATGGACCTGCAGCTGTTTGCTGACGGCGGCGAAGCGGATGCCCCTGCCCTGAGTGCGGCCCAGGAGCAGCAGGCTGTGGCATCGGGTACCATGAAGCCCGGTGAGAAAGCGGACGCAAAGCAGGAGACGACCGCCCCGGAGGGGGAGAAGGAGGTGAAAGAGACCGAACCGGTCAAGGCAGAAGAAGGGCAGGAACAGGAACCGCCCCGCCCTGCGCTGCCAAAACGTTTCCCGGGAAGCCAGGCTGTGGATGCCCTGCACCGGCGCTGGGCTGCCGAGGAGGCCATGATGCGCCGGGCAGTGCCGGAGTTTTCCCTGCAAAAGGAGCTGGCAGACCCCGAGATGCGCCGTCTGATGCAACTGCCCGGGATGCGGATGCTGGATGCCTACCGGCTGGCCCACTACGGGGATGCCATGCGCCAGACTGCCCGCACCGTGGAGCAGGGCGTGGTGGAGCGTATCCGCCAGCGCGGGGCACGCCCTGCTGAAAACGGCACCCACCCCGGCAGCGCCGCCGTGACCGGTGCGGATGTGAACCGGATGACCCGCAGCCAGCGGGAAGCGCTGGAACGTCAGGCACTCCATGGTGCAAAGATCAGTTTTTGAGGAAAAACCCTCTCACCGCTTCGGTCTGGCTTTGCCAGCGCCTTGCGGAGCTCCCCCGAAGGGGGAGCTTGAAATCAATGAAAGAAAGGATAATGACTATGAACAACTTCAACATTCAGCTGTTTGCCGAAACTCCCCTGAACTCCACCACCACCATGACCCCGGAGATGAAGACCTTCTACGAGAAGCGCCTCATCGACCAGGCAGAGCCCCGGCTGGTGCATGACCAGTTTGCGGATTACTATCCTGTGCCCCAGAACGGCGGCAAGACCATCGAGTTCCGCAAGTACGACAGCCTGCCCAAGGCTTCCACTCCGCTGACCGAGGGCGTGACCCCGGACGGTCAGGCTCTGAACGTGACCACCATCACCAGCGACCTGCACCAGTATGGCGGCTGGACCCCGCTGACTGACGTGCTGCAGATGACCGCCATCGACAACAACGTGGTGCAGGCCACCCGTGTGCTGGCAAGCCAGGCGGGCCGCACCATGGACAGCATCACCCGCGATGTGCTGGCGGGCGGCACCAATGTGCTGTATGCCCCCAAGCAGAATGCAGACGGCACCGAAACGGAGGTGAAGAGCCGCAAAGAGCTGGACAAGACCTGTACCCTGACCCCGAAGCTGTTCTTCCGGGCGGCGGCGCAGCTGGGTGCCATGAACGCGGATCCCATCGGCGACAGCTACATTGCCATCATCCACCCCTATGCCGCCTACGACCTGAAGACCTGCAAGGAGTTCGTTGAGGCGCACAAGTATGCCGACCCTGAGACCATGTACCGCGGCGAAATCGGCAAGCTGGGCAATATCCGCTTTGTGGAGACCAGCGAGGCCAAGATCTGGAAGGACACCACCTGCCCCAGTGGTCTGGCCGTGTTCGGCACGCTGGTGCTGGGTGCCCATGCCTACGGTGTGACCGAGCTGGAGGGCGGCGGCCTGGAGCACATCGTCAAGCAGCTGGGCTACGGCGACGACCCGCTGAACCAGCGCGCTTCCGTGGGCTGGAAGGGAATGCGCGCCGCCGAGCGTCTGGTGGAGCAGTACATGGTGCGCATTGAGAGCGTATCCAGTTATTCGGAGAATGCGAGTGCCAACTGAACCTCTCAGGCGCTTCGCGCCAGCTCCCCTAGTAGGGGAGCCCGTGGCAAACCGGGCAAGCCCTGTTGGATGAACGAAACCAGGCGAGGCGTAAAAGGCAGTGCCCCTGCGACAGAGGGCAGAAAGGATGAAAAATGGACAAGAAAAACGTAAGGATCCGGCTGTTCAAGGACAACAGCCGGTACAAAGGCGACCTGTTTGTGAGTGTGAACGGCGTGAGCTATAAGATCCGCCGCGGCGTGGAGGTGGAAGTGCCGCCCGAGGTGGCAGAGGTGCTGGAGCACAGCCAGGTGCAGGATGAGCGCACCGCTGCCCGCATTGCCGCCGCCGAGAGGATCGAGGGGTGAGCGCATGACAGTGGGAGAGGCTCTGGAACGGGCCGAGGAACTGCGGCCGGGCTGCAAGGTGGACAGCCGCACCCGGCAGCGCTGGCTCTGTGAGGAGGACGGGATGCTGCGGGCCCTGCTGTTCTCCGGCTGCGGGCTGCGGGCCGGAGTGGGGGCAGACATTGCCTGGCCTGCGGAGGGCGGTCTGGACGATGCCGTAGAGCTGCTGGTACCCGTGCCTTTTGATGCGCTCTACCCGCATTACCTCTGCGCAAAGCTGGATGCTGCCCTGGGCGAGACGGAACGTTACGCCGGGGAGCAGGCCCGGTATAACAGCATTCTGGTTGAGCTGAGCGCCTGGCTGCGGCGGCGGGCAAAGCCGAAGCGCGGCGCGCAGTGGCGGTGGTGAAAGGGAGGAAAGTGGATGCTTCTGACAAATCGGACCGGTGTGAAGAATACCCGGGATCTGCTGCGGGCCTTTGGCGGCCTGAACGAGACCTACGGCTGCACTGAGGCTGAGTACAGCGGGGGAATGAATTTTTCGGCCCGGGATTTCCCGGCCCTGAGCACCCGGCTGCCCCGCCGCAGGCTGCAGGAGCTGGCCGGGCTGAACGGGATGTATCACCTGAACGGTCTGCTGACCGTCTGCGGGCAGGATCTGGTTTATACCCCGGACGAGGCCCCGGCCCAGCCCGTCACCGTGAAAAATTCCGTGGCAGACAGCCGCAAGACGATGGTGGGCATCGGAACAAAGATCCTGATCTTCCCGGACAAGGTGGCGTTCGATACGGCCGACGGCAGTGCGGCCCCGCTGGGTGCTGCCTGGGAAGCGGGAAGCCTGAGCGTGAGCTTTGCGCCCTGTGATGCTTCGGGGAATACCTACGAGGTGAAGGACAAGGGCACGAAGGAGCCGGAACACCCGCAGGACGGCCAGCTGTTTCTGAAGCTGAATGAGCCGGACAAGCCCTATTCTGCAGAGAATACGCTGGAGGTGTACAGCGAGGCTTCGGGCAACTGGACGGTGATCCCGCTGGACTACTGCCTTGTGACCGCTGAGGGCATCGGGGCGGAGTTCCGGGTGTGGGATACCGTGACCCTGACCGGTACGGGGGCTGAACAGGCAGGCCAGTGGGCCGGGCTGGACGGCGACCGCATCGTGTACGGTGTGACCGAGACCACCCTGCGCCTGCGGGCTGACCCGGGCGGCGAACACTTTTACGGCAGGCTTGTCCACAATGGCAGCAGTGTTGTCTGGGTGAGCATGGACGGCACACAGCGGGAAGAGTATTTCCCGGCGGAGGGTGTGAAGGTGGAGCGCCGGGTGCCCGACCTTGAGTACCTGACCGAGTGCGACAACCGGGTGTGGGGCTGCTCCAGCAGGGAGAATGTCATCTACGCCTGCAAGCTGGGCGACCCCACCAACTGGTTCTCCTACCGGGGCATCGCGGCAGACAGCTATGCCGTGACCGTGGGCAGCGACGGCCCCTTTACCGGCGCAGCCACCTGCATGGGCTATGCGCTGTTCTTCAAGGAAAACACCCTGCACAAGCTCTACGGCTCCAAGCCCTCGGATTTCCAGCTCAGCTCCCTGCGCTGCCGGGGCGTGGCCAGAAACGCGGCCCGCAGTCTCTGCGTGCTGAACGAGACGCTGTACTATCTCTCGCCCGACGGCGTGATGGCGTGGGACGGCAGCATCCCGGCCAAGGTGTCGGCGGCGCTGGATGCCGGGCGGCTTGCCAATGTGAAGCAGGCTGTGGGCGGCGCGCTGGATGGCCGGTATTATCTGCATGTCAGCCGGGAAAACGAGGTGCGTCTGCTGGTCTATGATACCGAGCGGGGCCTCTGGCACGAGGAGGATGTCTGCTCCTTTGAGATGGTCAGCACCGGCGGGCAGCTCTATCTCTGGGATGGCCGGGCGCTCTGGGCCGCTGATCCCAGCCGGGAAACGGCAGGTCAGAGAAGCGAGGGGACGGAACAGGGCGTGGAGTTTGCCCTGACCACCGGAGATCTGGGGCTGGACAGCCCCGAGGAGCGGTACCTCTCCCGGCTGACACTGCGGCTGGATGCCGCCTGCAGGAGCCGGGTGACTGTGGAAGTGAGCTATGACGGCGGCCCCTGGGAGAACGCCGCTGCCCTGACAGTGGAGGGGCCGCGCCGCAACTGTGATCTGCACCTTGTGTCCCGGCGGTGCGCCTCGCTCCGGCTGCGGCTGTGGGGCTATGGGCAGATCACCCTGCGGAGCCTGGCCAAGACCTTCAGCGGGGCAAAGGGAAACTGGATGGAACTGGAGGGATGAACCATGGCAAGCATTGCGGGCCTGGGCAAGATCGGCCTGCCCAGGCTGAGTGAGAATATGGACCCGGAGGATGCCCGGGCCCTGCGGAATTATCTGTACCAGATGCAGGAGCAGCTGCAGTATGTGCTCTGCAATCTGGACACCGAGAATTTCTCGGAGGAGCTGCGGGGCAGGCTTTCCGGCAGTTTGGGAAAGGAGGAGACATGAGCGAGAAAAAGAAGCAGGAGTACACCACAGGCGGGCTGAAAAACCGGCAGGATGTGGAAAACGCGCTGGCTTCGGCAGAGTACCGGCCCTCGCAGGAGGTGACGGACGCGGCCAGCGACCTGAAGCAGTGGCAGGCCAACCGCCCCGGCGATTACGAGAGCGCCTATCAGGGCCGCATTGACGGCCTGATGGAGGATCTGCTGGACCGGAAGGAATTCAGTTACAGCTATGGTGCCGACCCGCTGTACCGCCAGTACGCCCAGCTGTACACCCAGAATGCCCAGAACGCCAGTGCCGACGCGGCGGCGCAGGCCGCGGCCCTGACCGGCGGCTATGGTTCCAGCTACGCGGCCAGTGCGGCCCGGCAGGCATACCAGCAGCAGATCGGTGCACTGAGCGAGGCCATCCCCACGCTGTACCGGCTGGCGCTGGATACCTACCAGAGCGGCGGCGATGCCCTGGTGGAGCAGATCGACCAGCTGAACGGGCAGGAGCAGAATGCCCAGCAGAAGTATGAGCGGGAGCTGGCGGATTACTACACCCAGCTGGAACAAAAGGGCAATGCCTACAACACGGCTTACACCCAGGATTACGGGCGCTATCAGGATTATCTGGGCCAGCTGGACAGCCTGTACGGTTACTACGCGGCACAGGAACAGCAGGAGGCGGCCCGCCGCCAGCAGGGATTCAACAATGTGATGACCGTGCTGGGCCTTCTGGGCGATGCGGCCCAGCTGGCCATTACCGGCACCACGGGTCTGGGCAGCATGGCAGGCAGCCTGCTGAACACCGGGTACAACATCTATGCAGGCAACCGCGCCTATGAAGCCGAACGGGCCGACACGGCATGGAAGCAGAAAATGCAGGAGCAGCTGCGGCAGGATGAGCTGGCACAGCAGCAGTACAAAAACGAGCAGGCGCAGCGGGAATATCAGGACAAACTCCGCCAGCAGCAGGTCAGCAATGCCCTTGCGGCAGAGCGGCTGGATCTGAGCAAGAGCCAGTGGGCAGCCAAGCAGGAAAAGGCCAGCCGGACTGCCGAAAAAGCCAGCGCCGATGCAGCGGCGAAGCGCGGCAGCCTGACGGGTGACACCGGCCTGAAGGTGGGCAAAAGCGGCGTTTCCAGCGGCGGCACCGTGCCGTACAGCGCGGCGAGGATGCGCAGTCAGGGCCGCAGTGATACGGCCATCCGCACCCAGCTGCTCAAGGAGGGATACTCCAGCAGCGAGGTCAGGAAGATCATGCAGCAGTTGAACAGCTGAAAAAAGGGGAGGGCAACCGTGAAGGTGCTCTCCCCTTTGTGCTATGCCCGGACATCCCGTTTTTTCAGCAGGAGCCATGCCAGAAGGAACATCGTCCCCAGCCAGAAGATGCAGCTGAAGGCAAACAGCCCGTAGCTGCCAGCCAGAGCATCCGCACTTCTGTTGGAGTTCATTCCGAGTTGCATCAGGGAATAGGGCCACAACAGCCCATGACCCTTGGAGCTGATAAAGATGCCGGTAATGCCGCCCAGCAGCCCCAGAAAAATGGGCACGGCAAAGCTGCGGATGACCATGGCCAGCACCAGCTGTGCGGCAATGACAGCCAACGCACCCA
>OGFF01003858.1_pt1 | contig 10525 bp, 5 predicted proteins | sample 1570751 | NCBI WGS metagenome assembly OGFF01 (sample SAMEA2581951, study PRJEB24529) | metagenome | biome: Human gut stool | place: China | collected 2011 | reverse complement strand
TTTGCCATTGATTTTGACGAAAAGACCGTCCGTGTCGCTCGTACACTAAATCTGATCGCCGGCGATGGTCAGACCAATGTGCTTCATCTGAACACACTGGACTATTCCCGTTGGGGCGAAACCACCAAGCAGGAAGACTGGATTGATACCTATAACGAAGGCTTTAAGAAGCTGAAAAAGCTTCAGCCTGCGGGCGTAAAGGATTATAGTCAGTTCCAGTTTGATCTTGTAATGGCCAATCCTCCGTTTGCTGGGGATATTAAAGAAAATACAATTATTTCTCACTATGAACTTGGCAAAAGCAGTGCCGGAAAATGGCAGAACAAGGTTGGGCGTGATGTACTGTTTATTGAACGTAACCTGAATTTCTTAAAACCTGGAGGCCGCATGGCTGTTGTTTTACCGCAGGGGCGTTTTAACAACTCCAGCGATAAGTACATCCGTGAATTTATTGCGGAGCGCTGCCGCATCCTTGCCGTCGTTGGCTTACATGGCAATGTGTTCAAACCCCACACAGGAACCAAGACCTCCGTTCTATTTGTTCAGAAATGGGATGATGAGCTGTGCCAGAAGAAGGAAGATTATCCCATCTTCTTTGCAACAATGCAAAAGCCGAGTAAAGATAACTCCGGAGAGAAGATCTATGTAAAAGACCCCATTACCGGGGAAAATGTACTTGATCGCCACGGACACTTGATTGTTGACCATGATTTGTATAGTCACGACGGTTTGACCCCGGACGGCATTGCAGAAGCATTTATTGAGTTTGCTAAGAAGGAAGGTTTAAGTTTTTTTCAATAAGCCCATCCGTTGAACCTTTCGATGAAGCCAAGTACAAGGCTTTGATGGATGGGCTGGAATGCAGTGAAATCCTAAAATCCGAGTTGGAGTTCTCTGGTCGAATTGATGCGGAATACTATCAAAAAAAGTATCTCGCATATCAAGATATAATCAATAGGCATGACGTGTTACCGCTATTCAAAATAGCAGATTTCTTGATCGGTCCGTTTGGATCTGCCTATGATACGAGTTCGTATGTTGAGCAATCTGACTATCGTTATATACGTGGCCAAGATGTCAAACCATTTTTGCTACAAGATACTTCTCCCAGATATATGGCTGATAGCGACTTTTTTAGATTGAAAAAGTACGCCCTTTCGTCCAATGATATTTTGGTGTCAGTGGTTGGCACATTGGGAAACGCATGCATCATTCAAAATCATGAAATTCCTGCAATTTTTAGTTGTAAAAGTACAGCTATAAAGAGTACGGGAATTAACCCGTTCTATTTGCTCTGCTACTTGAATTCTAAATACGGGAAGAGTCTACTGCTTAGAAAAGAACGAGGTGCTATCCAAAAGGGCTTAAATCTTTATGACCTTAAAACTCTTGATACCCCTATGTTCTCCGATTTGTTCTCGGAATGCATAGAAATGTGTGTTAACAGATCCTTTGACTGCATCCGCCAAGCTAAATGCAATTATAGAGACGCTACAAAGCAGATTGAAGAGATTGTTGGTCAAGAACAGGAGTTGCCAGAGATAAACTGTTCTACTAAGACAATCAGTGAAAGCTTTTCCTCAACTGGACGGTTGGATGCTGAGTTTTATCAGGAAAAATACCGTGCATACGAAACAGGAATCTTGTCGGCAGCACAAGGATACACGTATATCAAGAAAGAATTCTTGCAAATTAAAGAAAAATGTTCCCGTGAGTTAGATGCTTACAACTATGTTGAGATAGGCGATATTGATGTAGGTGCGGGAACTGCTACCTTTAATGCAGTTAATACCAGCGAGCTTCCTGATAACGCAAAAATAATGACCAAACAAGGAGATCTCCTTGTTTCAACGGTTCGTCCTAATCGTGGTGCGGTTGCTATCTTGGAAGATGAGGGCCTTCTTGTCAGCGGAGCGTTTACGGTTCTAAGAGAAAACGGAAATTACCCTAAAGAGATACTACAGGTTTTGTTGCGTACCTCCATATACAGAGATTGGCTTTTACGTTTTAATGTCGGTACATCTTACCCAGTTATCAAGGATGAAGATGTGCTAAATATGCCAATTCCACTTTTTGAGGAGACAGTTAAACAAAGCATTGTTAGCAAAGTAAAAGAAGCTGCATCCCTTCGCTCTCAATCCGAACAGTTACTTGAATATGCAAAGCAGGCTGTCGAAATGGCCATTGAACAGAGAGAAGATGTTGCGCTGGCATGGCTGAAAGAGAAGATAGGTGAACAAAATGATGAATAACAAATATCCATATAACAATTGGAAATCAATAACGGAATCGGATTTTGTTACTTTGTTCATAAAAACCTGGTTTGCATTTGTGTCGACATTACGTGAAATGTATCCTGCAGAAATTCCGTATTATCAAGCAACTGGTGATTCCAGATACATATCGCCATATAAAAAGGATTTCTCTCGAAATATTTCATACCTTCTAAATTATGGTGGCATAAAGTACAACCTTTACGAAGTTTACAAACACGGTATGAAAATTATCGCTGATCGTTATCCAAGATTCATCGTTGATGATTTTTACTCACTAAATCTTTCTTTTAAGGAAAACCTTTTTGAAGAATTTTCTGTGGAAGGAGGATTTAGTGGAAAGTTCGTATGTACTGTAAAATGTACAACGGCAGAAACTCTTACCGCTACCATTATGTGTACGGATAAGTCATATCGCACAAAAGTTGCTAAAAACTATGCGCCAATCGGTATCTCGGTAGATTATTCGACTATTCTCGTTGCGATCGTGCAAGAAATTGAGGAAAGACAGTTTGCACTTACCGAAGCAGGCTTAATTGAGCGGTTTTATGACAAACTGTTTGATGCAATATCCAATGCTTTCTTTGTCGAAATCAATAGTGCTAAATCCAGTATACCAGAAAAGGGAAACAAACGATTCCTGAAAGTGTTTGACGCAATGTTGGCATTTTGTGCAAGAGCATTGAATGCTGTAAAGGCAAGCTGTCTAAACCCGGAATTTGGAGCGGAACACAAACTCCTCTCCCAGATGCCAATATCCAACTTCCTTCATAATATAGAAGATGGGGAAGAAATGACTATGGCTGACAAAGAAAATGCTTACCTCTGGTTTATTGGTTTTGTGTATCGATTGAGAAATGCATTGTTCCATGAAATTATCGATCCACTAAATGATGAATGGCAAGTGATTTTCAAAAATGCATACCATGTGCTGAAGCAGATTGTGGACCAAAATATTTGGCGCCTAAATCAGCTGAAACTTCTTCCCTTGGCAAGTCAGGCGGCGGTCGAGAAAGACTATAAACTCGAACCCCCCCCTGATGTCGTGTGGCCTACCGATGAAGAAGCCAAATTTACATGGATCTCATCCGAGGTGCTAAGTCTCAACAAGGACGGGGCAAAAGTATTGGTCAAAACAAAAATTGATTTTACAGAACATCATTATGAGACAGAGTGTACGGTCAGATGGAACGGAAACCTATCGGAGTCCGTTATCAAAAATGCCCGTATCATAGAAATAGCGAAACCTCAAGAAAAAGTACTTATTTCTGCAATTTAAAGTGCTAAAGGTGGCCTTGGGATGAGAATAAAAGTGATTGAAACATAATTACGATGGCTATAGGTTTCGAAGCCGTCTTGAGTATATTGCATCTTATCATTTCTGCTCCATTCCGGACTGGAAAGGATAAGATCAGTATCACTATAATCAGTATAGTTATTATCAGTATTGTTACATTGTGCTTTTGACAGTTCTTGAATTGTCAAAAGCACAATTCTGAGACTGCCATAAACACAATTCAAGAATTGTCCCATCAAAGAAATAAGGCTGACCTGTTACAGTCAGCCCTAAGTAAAAATTCTATATTCTGTTAGCAAAAAATCAGTTTTGCATTAACGTCTTGCGCCATAGCTGCACTGCTTGAGTGCACTCCTAGCCACAAGTTTGCTTCCGTCATAGACCAACACGCGGGCTTTGTAGTAATATTTTCTGCCCTTCGTGCCCTTGGTGCTGATAAAGCTGTTCTTGCTGCTTGTCTTGAGCAGCTTGTAGCCTGCGTCCTTCTTCGTCGAGCGATAGAACTGGTACTTGACCGTGTAGCCCAGCGACTTGATGTCGGAGATCATGGTCTTGCTGCTCTTGGCTGCGACCTGTACCTTGACGGATTTCTTGCTCGTCTTAGTGGTGGTCACTTTGAACTTCGCGCTCTGCATCAGTTCTTTGACGTGGGCGGCGTTCTGTTCTTTAATTAACCGCTCTGCTTCGTCTTTGTCGACGACTGCGAAGGTCGAGAAGCGGGTCGTCGTGAAACGAATGTAATCTTCTGCGCCGATCTTCTCTACGCTGTGGTTCAGGATCTCGCAGAGACCGTTGTCGTCGATGTAGATCACGAGGATGTCTTTGCCTTTGAGCTTATCCGGCATCGGCAGAGTCACATAAGCCTTGCCGCCTTCAAATTGATGCAGGTGTTTTTCGCCAATCTTCGCGACAAGGTCGAAGAGCGTGCCGTTCTTGCCGACGATCTTCTCCGCCGGTTTCTGCGTTTCCTTGAGCTGGGTGTTTTCGCCCACCACGATGGTTACGGTGTCACCCTTGGCTGCACCTGCAATCGTTTCTAAGGTCTTGTTGTCGAGGACGACTTCACCGTTGTCGGTCTTGATGACAAGGTCGGCGTTCGTGTCCTTGGCGATCGCGTTGACGGTCGCCTTTGGCAACTCGACTTCGGTTGCTTTCACGCTGTCTGCCGCGCTCGCGCCTGCGCCGCTGCCGTTGTTGTTTGTCTCGTTAGACTTCACAGTGATCTCGATCGTATCGGACTTATTGGAAACCGCCTGATCGAGCAGTTTGTCACCGAGGTCTTTGGAAACGCTGGCTGTGGTCTTGGAAACATCCTGACCCTGCTCGTTCTTGGTCGTTTCAGTCGTCGTATTCTTGACGGTCGTCTTGGTTGTTGTAGTTGTGTCGGTTTCCGCACCCGGCTTGGAGGTCGTATTGTCCTTTGTGTCTTCTTTGACTGTGATGACATCCGCATCAGCCGGTGTCGGAGCCGGGGCTGCGCCACCGCCGCCACCACCGGATGCTCCGCCGCCGGAAGGCTGGTTGGAAACGGTCACAGTCAAACTTTGTTCTGCCACATCTGCGTACTCTGCGTTTCCCTGAACCTTATACCAAACGGTGTATTCCCCGGCATTTTTCGCTGTGGGGATCTGCTCGCTCCATTTGGAATCGTCAAGCCGGTAGAGCATCGTGCCGCCAGTGGTCTTGCCTGCTGTAACCAGTGCCTGTTCTGTACCATTGTAGGTCAGGGCGTTTGCCGTAGGTGCCGTAACAGTAGGGAGAAGCTTGTTGGTCGCATTGACATTGACGGTCAGAGTGATGTCCTCATAGTTTGTACTCTTGATTACTACGGTCACTGTGCCCACAGAGCCGGTGGTTTTCACGTCATTTTTCTGAATCGGCAGGGTCAGCTTGCCGTTTTCCACCTTCGCGCCGCTGGTGTAGTAGCTGCCATCCAGTTTGATTTCGCGGATCTCATAGGTGAGTGCACCATACTTTTTGGGCGTTTCCAGCTTGGGCAGGGCGGGGAGGGCCACTGTGTAGGTGTTCGCGTGGCCGTTTACAATGGTCAGCGCGGTTTCCTTAGTAAAGCCAGGGACAGCGGCCCTGGTGATGCTGCCAGTCGTGGGGAAGCTGCTCTGCTCCAGGGCGTAATTCTTCGCGGTCTGCCCCATCAGGGTCACTCTGGCAGTGATGTTCTTGCCGTTGCCCACACTGGCATCGTCAAAGCTGGCGGTCACGGTGTAGTCTGTGCCTCGGTTCAAGGTCACGTTGTCGAAGATCACGCTGGTGGGTTCCACGGTTGTCGTGCCGTCGTAGATCTTGGCCGCACACGCTACCTTGGTGATCGTCAGCGGTTTCTTTCCAATCCTGACCGCCACGCTGGTGGGTGCGGTATCGTTGTGATTTTCATCGCCAATCACCCGATACCACACGGTATATGCTCCGGCATCGGTGCCGGTAGGGATGTCCGGGCTGTATGTACCGTTCTCGGTCAGGCTGTACTGCATAGTGCCATAGTTCGCCACGCTGCCTGCGGTAATGAGCGCCTGCTCCTGGCCGGTATAGGTCAGGTTTTCCTGCGCTGTGGGAGGCGTGATTGACCTGATGTCGGCCTTTTGTACCGTCACAGCAATATCCTCGCTCATCTTCTCGTAGCCGTCGCAGGTGGCCAAAAAGCGGAAGGTATGATTGCCTGCGGGCAGCTTTTGTGCAGAAAGATCAAATTGATTCTTTGTTGTCGCACCGCCAACTGCTGTCTCTTTGCCGTCCTCCACCTTGTACCACTGGAAGCTTACAGCGCCAGTGCCGGTTTCCTTCTTTACATTGACAAGAAGCGTCCCCGTACCGCCATAAGTCATGCTCATCTTGGTCGGATAGTCCATGCTCTTGATGGTGATCTTGGCCATAGAAACATTGGTCAGCTCCATGCTGCTAAGGTCGGTTATCCAGGTGTTGCCGCTCTTGAACGCGTAGCCCTCCGGCAGGAGGGATGCCAGCGTGACATCTCCGGTGACGGTCAGCTTTGCCGCCGTCTTACCGTTCAGATTCAGCTTGAGCGGGCTGCTGATGGTGATCTCGCCTGCATCTGCCAGTAGCTTCACTGTACCGCCGTTGGCTGCGGCGATGGCCGTGTCTGCCGCCCGATGGTAGGAAATGCTGCCGTCCGTCTTTGTTACCTCAGCGGCATAGCCGCAGTAGGGGCAGACATTCCCGCCGGAATGCTCATCCGGGTGGCTACACTTCACAACAGTTACGGCAGTATTCTCATTCATCTCCGACAGTTTGACCAATGCGCCGTCTTGCTTCCGATAGGCATAGCCCTCTGCCAGCAGGGACTGGTAATCTGGGTTCTTCGGGATTTTGATGCTGTTAAAGGAGCCGCCGGACAGGGTCACACGAATATTGCTATTATATCCCAATTTCAGCTGATCCGCGTTGCCGCCGGACATGCTCAGCGTTCCCTCCGTGTAGATGCCGCCGGTGAACGTGCCGCTCGTTACCACGGCTTCGTTCCCGGTAAGGAAGAAAAGCCCAAATCCACGGACGCCAGTTCCGCCGCCTACGCTTCCCTCCAGGGTGACATTGTCCAGCGTCAGCTTTGCGCCTGTGTGGTCAAATTTTCCAACTTCCACCGCATTAGCGGACTTGGAGACACAGGTGCTTTGCACCTTGCCGTTTGTTATGGCTACATCGGAGCCGAGGATACAAAGAAGCGCCTCCTCACGGGATTTGCTCAGGGTGTGTCCATTCAAGTTCAGTATAATATTTTTGCTGATTTCGATAGGCTCTGCGTTCTCGATGTCCAAAGGCCCCCGCAGCGTGATCGTGTCACCGTCCTGCGCGGCAGCCAGCGCTGTTTCCAGACTGGTGTATCGCTTGCCGCCGGTTTCAAATGCCTCCACCAGCGCATGGCAGAATTTGCAGTAACCGGCGCTGTCCACCTTGCCCGCATGGTCGCAGATTCTGCCGCAGGCGCATTTGCCGTTCTGATATTGGTCGGTATGCGCGACCACCTTGACCGCTCTATTCGCAATATCTACATTGGAAACGTTCAAAATTTCGTTGCTATTAGCGTCTGCAAAGGCATATCCGTCTGCCAGCAGAGCCAGGGCCTCCTCACCAAGTGCTGCATTGATTCCACCTTGGAACGTGCCGCCCTGGAGCTGGGTTTTCCCGAGGAAATTCACCTGATGCTGAAACACGCAGTTGCCCTTTACCGTCAGGGTAAACAGTTTATCAAGGGTGCCCGCGCTTGTTGTAACGCTGTCTAATATCAACACCGCGGGGGCGCTGGTGGCAATGTCATTTATCGTGCCGTTTTTGATGGTAACGCTCTTGTACGGGAAATTTTGCAGATCCAGCGTCTTGACCTTGTGGCCCTGCAGATCCAGCGTAATGTCCATTTTGTTCGCCGGCTCGCCGTTCCCCGCTTTCAAGGTTGCGTTAGTATCCCGCACAAAATAAGCGGTTCCGCCGGAGAACAGAATGAACCCAACATCAGGGTTATCGCCTTCAAACGTATAGGGGATACCGTTGCGAATAAAGAGCACATCCTCGCTACACGGTTCGCCGCACTGTTGGCATTTGCCATCGTGGGTGTATTTTGCATGGGTGCAGGTGTTAATGGTAACGGTGACAGTTTTTGTATCTACGGTATAGTTATTATAGGACAGCTTGCAGTAGACCTGGCCGCTGTACTCCCAGTCCTTGCCCGCCACTGGGGTCAGGTTGGACTTGGTCAGGACGATTTTATTATAACTGCCGCTGCCTGTGCCCTGAAATTCTGTTCCGTTCACATACCACTGATAGGTGATTTTACCGGACTGACCGCTTTCCAGAGAGGCGCTGACATCGACAACCGCTACACTTTTCCCATCTAATTTCTCATATACGACCTCCGCCTGCTTTTTTATGGTAATGGGGTTTCTGGGCGCGGCGGCGACGGTGACCGTTGCGGTGGCGGTCGCCTTAGCGGGAGAGACACCATTTTCGCTGTCTGCGGTCAGCTTCAGCTTATAGCGGCCCTCCTTGACGTTGTCGTCGGCGGTAACGGTGATGGTCTGGTTGTCAGCGGATTTTTCCGCCGTCAGACCGGTGTGCGCGCCCACCCAGTCCACGTTCAGGGTATCCATCTTGACCTTGCTGCCGGTCACGGAGAAGGTCGCCGTCTGACTGCCTGAGCCTTCCTGCAGGGTTCCCTGCTGCGCGCCGACGATCAGGCTTGCGCGGGGCGCCATCTTGGCGATATAGATGGTCTTGACGTCCCCTTCTCTTGTCGTATCGGCCGCTGTGCCGACCGACATATCGTCTGTTTTTGCATTCTGACTTTCCGAATACAAAATGGTCAGGTTGTTGTTGATGTTTCGGGCGTTTCCATACCTACTATTCGAAATCGCACCAAATTTTCCGGTGGCGTAAAGGGTTCCTCCGTTCATGGTCAGGGATGCAGTGTCAATACCGTAACCGGAATTTAGATTCAGCGTTCCATTCTCAATCACGATGGTTTTAGCGCTCAAGCCGTTCCGACCGCCGTTGGTGGTTATCTTTACCCCGTCTTTTATGGTAAGCGTCCCGCCGGCGGTGTCGCTCCAACTGCCGTCCTCAATACCACCTTTCCCTTTAGGAACATTGACCGTCAGACTGCCGCTTCCCTGAATGGTCAGATTGGCGGAATACATATCCAGAGCGGCGGTATATGCGGTCTCGGTAATCGTAATGGTATTCTCGCCTTTCAGCGTGATTGTTGTGTCGCCCTTCACCGTCACCGGGGTAGTTATGCTTCTGTTCTCCCAGGTAACATTGCCGGAGATGGTTTCCTCGTCTGCCGCAGCTGCCATCAGGGGCGTTGCCTGCTCTGTTCCCTTGCAGGCAGAGAGGTCTGCATCTTCCGCAGCGCAGACCGGACAGTCGGGATTGAGCGCCCCCTGCTCACAGTGGGTCTCGCAGCTGCACTCCGCCGGAGCACTCCCGGACACGCCGGACATATCGGTTTCCACCGCAAATGCCGGAACGCCCGACATTGTAACCATCATTGCCGCCGCCAGTAAACATGCGGCCGGCCGTTTCCATTTCCATTTCATTTTATTCATCCTCCTCACGTTGTTCGTTCCTTCTCGTTGCTTTCTGAAGCAGCTGGGATACTGCCTCCCGCAGCTGATATTCCGTCACAGGCTTCACCCAAAAGTCATCCACCTGCAGCCTGTGGCTTTGGGGTTCAAATTCTGCCTGGTCGCTGATCCAAAGGAGCGGGACATCCCTGCTGTAGCCTCGTATGCTCATGCAGAAATTCATTCCCCTAGCTCCGTCCTCCATGACCACCACAGCGTCATAAGGCCCCTCCCGCTGCATGGCATAGACGCAGAATACGCCATTGTCAAAGCGGTCTACTTTGCCAAGCTTCATCAGTAACGCCGTTTCTTTCTCCTTCTGACTATAGCTGCATAGCGCAATTCGCATTTCCATACCTCCGTTTCCTGATAGACTCCATCGCCTCATATAGCTCCTGATCACTACAATCTATGGAGAGGAATGCCGGAATATGAAGCTGATACGCGATCAGGGCGAAGTTTTCATCATCACTCCACCAGACAAGCGGTACTTCCGGTGCCAGCTGCTTTGCCTGAATGGCAGCCTCCAATCCCCTTGCCCCGGTCATTGCGATGACAACCGCATGATATCGGCTCCGCCGCAGTGCCTGAGATAGCTGCTTCTCATTCCATAGCTCGTCAATGACAAGCTGTCCGTCCCCTTCAAAAAGGGAGCGCAGCCTGCTTTCAAACCATTCCACATTTCTCAGCTCCGTACAAAGTGCGATTTTCATGCTGAGCCTCCTTTCCTGAAAAGAAAAATTAAAAAACCAGACCTTCTCATCGGAAAGTCTGGTAGTATAATTAGAGTAGCATCTTGTCAAGAGAAATACAACCGACTTTGTTTAAGACGCAGGTTTCCTGTTTAAGACGCAAGTTTTTTCCTG
>OGFF01003854.1_pt1 | contig 10528 bp, 3 predicted proteins | sample 1570751 | NCBI WGS metagenome assembly OGFF01 (sample SAMEA2581951, study PRJEB24529) | metagenome | biome: Human gut stool | place: China | collected 2011 | reverse complement strand
AAGATCACCGGCGCGAATGGCGGCGGCATTGCGGGTGAGGTCAAGGGCAATGTGAGCTGGAGCGGCACTGTGCAGGGGAATATCTCCATCTCCAGCTGCTATTCCATCGGTGAGGCAAACACCGCCGTGTTCGGCAGTGTGGATGCGAGTTCCTCTGAGATTTCCAAGTGCTATTATCTGAACACACTGGCAGCGGACGAGAACGCCGAGGCGCTGAGCGCGGCGGATCTCGAGGATGCCGACCTGTCCGACGCCTACGGCGCGGTCTGCGGCGGCTATCCCGCGCTCAAATGGCAGAAGGACGTGACCTTCCACGAGGCAAACGGCGAGGGTACGGTCGTTGCCGCGCTCTGCACGGTGAAGGGCTACACGCGCTACACCTGCTCCAAGTGCGGCGAGAGCTACCGCACGGCGTATGTCGCGGCGCTCGGCCATGACTTCTGTGAGGACACCGAGGGCTGCGCGGACTGTGTGCTGACCCCGCCGACCTGCACCGAAGCGGGCAAGATCGTCCGTACCTGCCGCAGAGACGGCTGCACCGAGACGAAGGAAGACGTTGTTCCGGCGAAGGGCCATACGCCCAAGGCCGGCAGCGAGCAGGTATTCCCGGCCTATAAGACCTATATCTGCGACGTGTGCGGCGCGAGCTACACGGTCTGGAACGACGACCGTCTCGGCCACATTTCCTTCCCGGAATCGGTCGTAACGACGATCACCGCTGCGGACGAGGGAAGCTATCCCTGGATCTTCAACAGCGAGACCAACCGTTTTGAAAGCAGCAATCAGGATGTGAACAGCTCCGTTTCCAAGACCTCCTTCAGCTTTACGCTGAATGCATCCTGCGCGCTGCGCTTTGACTACGGCGTTTCCTCCGAAAACGGCTACGACAAGTTCACCATCACATTGACGGCGGACGGCTCGGAGGCCGAGACGCTGGCAAACGGCATCAGCGGCGAGACCACCGGCAGCGTCGATAAGACCCTCGAGGCCGGAAGCTATACGCTGACCCTTGCCTACAGCAAGGATTCCGCATCCAAGAGCGGCTCTGATACCGCCTATGTGAGCGGCCTGACGCTCTCCGGCATGGTTCGCGTCATTGTGGAAAACACGACCTTCCCGAAGGCGAACGGCGCTGCATGGGACGGTACGCTGGTCGATAAATGGGTCGCGCTGAACAGCGATTCGACCATGATGAGCAGCATCGTCGCGGCGCTGGACGGCCACACGGTCGAGGGCGCGGACAGCGGCTACATTTCCTCCATTGATGGCCTTTCCCAGAGAGACGGCGGCAGCATGTCCGGCTGGATGGGCACGCTCAACGACTGGTTCACCGACAGCGGCTTCTCCGATGTGACCGCTGCGTCCGGCGCGCTGGAGACCGGCGACGAGATCCGCCTTATGTACACCTGCACTGTCGTGGATATCGGCGGCGACTGGGAGAGCACCGATACCTCCCTGAAGGCGCTCACATTCAGCGAAGGCACGCTGAAGCCTGCCTTCACCGGTACGACCTACGCCTACACCCTGAATGTCCCCGAAGGCACGACCGCGCTTCTGGTCACGCCGACGGCGGCCAATAAAAACTATCAGGTTCGTACTTATCTCGGTACGCAGACCAACGGCAAGCAGTACAAGCGCACCGCGATGGTGCCCGTGCAGGACGGCAGCGTCATTACCGTCGTCTGCGCAGATCCCAGCTGGCCCACCATGAACGAGGGCAGCGACGGCAAAAAGACCTATACGGTCACGGTTCGCGTCGGTGCGGTCAACACGGCTCCGGCCATCAAGAGCGGCGTTGTCAACCCGGCGGAGGCGTCTGTCACGCTCGGCACGGCTTGGACACTCGACCTGTCCACGATTTTTGAGGACGCGGACAATGACGCACTGACCTATCAGGTCAAGATCGGCGAGTCCGACTGGACATCTGCAAGCGCCAGCTTCACCTATACGCCCGCTGCGGCCGGTGTCACGACGCTTGCCTTTAAGGCAAACGACGGCACGGAGGATTCTCCGGAGTACACCGTCACGCTCAAGGCCCGCACCGAGGCGACTGCGCATGTGACGCTTTCGCTTCAGGCGGAGAACATGTTTATCCAGAAGCCCGTGCGCGTCGAGGTCTCGAGCGGTCTTGCCGAGAGCTACGGCTACGCGGACGAGGTGCTGAACGGCGTCTCTGCGCTGGACGTGCTTGTCCGGCTGCATGAGCTGACCTTCGGCGACGATTTTACCGCCGAGACCAAGGAAAACTACCTTGCTGTGAGCAACGGCACGATCACCACGGTCAACGGCGAAAAGACCTCTGCGTTCAGCTTCGCAGTGGACGGCGAATATCCCTGCGACAAGAACGGCGAGTACAACACCCAGTACGGCTATACCGGCTATACCATCAGTCAGGCGCCGGTCGGCGAGGACGGAAACGTCGAATTCTTCTTCTATCAGGACACCAGCATGTATACGGACTATTACACATGGTTCGTGGATGAAGAAGGAAACCGCCTGAATATGCTCAATGCCACGGCAGGCGAGAGCTTCACGCTCGGTATGCAGGGCTATATGTACGCCTTCGGCGGCAGCCTCAAGCCCGAGGACCGCGTGACGCACGGCGCGTCCTGGGATCCCGAGGATACGCAGATCTGCACGGTCGATGAATACGGCGTTCTGACTCCGGTCACCGGTAAGACGGTCGGCGCGGACGGCAAGGTCACGCTTTCCTTCGCAGCGGCCGGCACCTATGTGCTCTCTGCAAAGGGCGACGAATACACCGACATCGTTTCCCCGTGGCTCACGGTGACTGTTGCCGAAGCGCCCAAATCGAGCGACGCAGGCGTCACCTCCGTCACGGTCGCAGGTACTGCGGCGCAGGCCGGTGAAAACAACAGCTACTCCGTGACGCTTCCTGCCGGAACGAATGTCACGGCGGCAAGCTTCGAGATCGTACTCTCCGATGAAAAGGCGAGCATCACCGCAGGCCCGACGGCCAGCGGCAGCGACTGGAGCTTCACCGTTACCGCAGAGGACGGCACGGCCGTGACCTACACGGTCCATGTCACGCTCGAGGCGGATGCGGATTATGCGCAGGTCCTGCGCGACCTGCTCGTCTACATCAAGGACGTCGCAGTCCTCAATCCGTCCTATGGCTCCCAGAAGGGCGAATGGGCGGTTCTGGCGGAGGCCAGAGGCGGCGTCGAGGATACCGCGTGGTACAACACCTATCTTGCAAATATCCGCGCGCATGTCGCAGATGTGGACGGCGTTCTCACGAACGACGGCACCTACACCGAATACTCCCGCCTGATCCTTGCGCTTTCCGCGCTGGGTGAGGATGCGGCGGCATTCCAGGCAGGCAGCAAGACCTACGATCTGACGGCCCCGCTGCTGGAGCTTTCGAGCAGCAGTGAGGTCACCTATAAGGTCTCCGAGCAGGGTACGAACGGCACGGTCTTCGCGCTGATCGCGCTCGATTGCAGAGGCTATAAGAAGTCTCAGGGCGCGGCAGTCCGCGAAGCGCTCATCGCCCAGCTGCTCAAGACGCAGCAGAACGGCGCGTGGTCGATCTCCAACGACGGCACTGGCGGCCTTGACAAGGATATGACCGCCATGGCGGTGCAGGCGCTGGCGCCCTACCGCAGCCGCGCGGACGTTGCCGCCGCGATCAACAGCGCGATGCGCTGGCTGAGCGAGAAGTTCCAGGAGACCGGCGATTACGGCTCCTCCGAGACCGCCGCGCAGGTGATCGTTGCGCTGAGTGCGCTTGGACGCGACGCGGCCACCGATCCCGACTTTGTCACGGCAAATGGCGTGAGCCTGCTGTCGAACTTCCTGAGCTATGCCGACAGCCGGACGGACGGCTTCCGCCACAAAAAGACCGGTACGGTCAACCAGATGGCTTCCGAGCAGGCGGCCTATGCGCTGGTCGCATATGACCGCTTCAAGAAGGCACAGAACAGCCTTTACGACATGACGGATGTGGTCGAGCCGACGCCTGCGACGGTGCAGGAGGTCATTGACAAGATCAACGCCATCGGCACGGTCACAGAGCGCAGCTACTCCGCGATCTCCGAGGCACGCAGTGCGTATGACGCGCTTTCCGCAGAGGATAAGGCAAAGGTCACCAACTATGATGTGCTTGTCGCCGCGGAGACCCGCTATGAAGAGCTCCTGAAGGCAAAGAAGGAGCAGGCGCTTGCCGAGCTGGCAAAGGCCTATGCGGACATCGACAAGAACAAGTACAGCGAGGCTGCGCAGAAGAAGCTCCTGAGCATCTTCCAGAACGCACAGCTCGACATTACGGCGGCGAAGTCCTGTGAGCAGGTCGAGCTGCTGCTGGAAAAGGCGCTCCAGGATCTTAAGGACGTCAAGGAGGGCAGCATCCGCGTGACCTTCCGCCTGATCGGCGCGGCTGAGGCGACGCAGGACGTCAACCTGACGGACAGCACCTATCTGCCCGAGTATGTGACCTGGATCCCCACGACGCGCTACACGCTCGACGAGGACGCAACGGTCTACGACCTGTTCACAGAGGCGCTCAATGAGGCGGGACTTTACAGTGTCGGCGCGGAGAACAATTACGTCCGCACGATCTATGCCCCGACCATCCTCGGCGGCTATGCGCTGAGCGAGTTCACCAACGGCAAGCGCTCCGGCTGGATGTACACGGTCAACGGCCTGCATCCGGATGTCGGCTTGAAGGACAAGACGCTTCAGGACGGCGATATCGTTGTCTGGCACTATGTCAACGACTACTCCTATGAGGTCGCGGACTGGAAGGGCGACGCTTCTCATCCTTCGCTCGGCAGCGGCGCTTACTACTACGCATGGCTCCGCGCGCAGGATATCACGCCGGAGGAGTATGTACGGCTCCACATTGGCGAGATCCTGACCGTCGGACGCCACGGCTCCGCCAATCCGTCCAGTGTAAAGGTCTCCGACCTCGGCAAGTCGATCACCTTTACCTTCAAGCCGGACGCAGGCTACCGCGTCAAGGACGTGAAGGTGGATGGCAAGTCGGTCGGTGCGGTCACGAGCTACACCGTGAAGAAGCTCACGATCTTTACCCGCATCGTCGTGGAGTTCACGGACGACACGCTGCCGTTCGAGGACGTGACGACGAACGACTGGTTCTATGACGACGTTGCGTTCGTGTACGGCGAGGGCCTCTTCGCCGGTACGAGCAGCACGGCCTTCAGCCCGAACGCATCCATGACCCGCGCGATGCTCGTCACAGTGCTCTACCGTCTGGAGGGTAAGCCCACAGTCCGCGGCAGAAGCGGCTTCTCGGATGTCGTCGTGAACAGCTACTATGAGGATGCAGTGACGTGGGCTGCGGACAATGGCATTGTCAACGGCACCGGCACGACCACCTTCAGCCCGGACACCAACGTAACCCGTGAGCAGCTGGCGGCGATCCTCTACCGCTACGCGCAGTATAAGAAGTATTCCACCAAGGCAAGCGCGAGCCTGAATGGCTTCAGCGATGCACAGAGCGTTTCCAGCTACGCAAAAACGCCGCTCGAGTGGGCGGTCGCCGAAAAGCTGGTCAACGGCGCGAACGGCAAGCTCATGCCCAAGGGCGATGCGAGCCGTGCGCAGGTCGCCGCGATTTTCCACAGATTTGTGGAAAATGTCGCCAAGACTGCAAAATAACAGCTTCCGCAGCAGGACTGCCCGGTTTTCCGGGCAGCCCTGATTGCGGCGTTTATGGGGGATTTTACTATGAAGCAAATTCGCAGACTGACGGCGCTGCTTTTGATGCTCTGCGTCCTGTTTACACTGGCGGCCCCGGCCTTTGCAGCGTCGAGCGTGCAGAGCGAAATGAAGGACTCGGCGGAGTATATGCTTTCCACCGTCAAAGCGCCGGAGGTCGGCTCTATCGGCGGCGAGTGGGCAGTCATCGGACTGGCACGTTCCGGCTGCTCCGTCCCGGCAAATTACTTTGAAAGCTACTATGCGCGCGTCGAAAAGTATGTCAAGGACTGCAAGGGCGTGCTGCATGAGAGAAAATATACGGAATATTCCCGCGTCATTCTGGCGCTGACGGCCATCGGCAAGGATCCGTCGAACGTGGCGGGCTATGACCTGCTCAAGCCGTTGGGCGATTTCGAGAAAACCGTCTGGCAGGGGATCAACGGCCCCATCTGGGCGCTGATCGCGCTCGATTCCGGCAATTATGACATCCCCAAAAACAGCGAGGCCAAAACGCAGGCCACGCGCCAGCTCTATATCGACGAGATTTTGAAAAACCAGATGAAGGATGGCGGCTGGAATCTGACCGGCAGCGGCGATTCCGACGTCGATCTGACGGCGATGGCCTTGCAGTCGCTTGCCAAGTATCAGGACCAGAAGGCCGTCAAAGCGGCGACCGACCGCGCGTTGACATGGCTTTCCAAGGCACAGGACGGCGAGGGGCGCTTTGCGTCCTGGGGAACGACGAACGCGGAATCCGTCGCGCAGGTCATTGTGGCCCTGTGTGAGCTGGGCATTTCGCTGGACGACAGCCGCTTTGTCAAGAACCGGCACACCCTGACGGAGGCGCTCCTTTCCTTCCGGCAGTCGGACGGCGGCTTTACGCACGTTCTGGACGGCTCGGACGGCAACAACCAGATGTCGGCAGAGCAGGGCTTCTACGCCCTTGTCGCCATCGATCGCGCAGAAAACGGGAAAAACAGCCTCTACAGCATGAGCGACGCGGCCAAGAGCACGCAGAAGCCCTCCGGCGAGATCAAGAAGGGCGAGGCAAATGCAGCCGTCAAAGTTCCCGCCGTGACCGCGCCCGGTACGACCTTCACCGACGTGAAAAATCATGCGAATCAGGCGGCGATCGAAGAGCTTGCCTCCCGCGGCATCATCAACGGCATGGGCAAGGGAACCTTCATGCCCAACAAGACCATGACCCGCGCGGAATTCGCGGCAATCGTCACCCGTGCGCTTGGTCTCGCGGCGAAGGATACGAAGGCGTTTACGGACGTGCCGTCCGGCAAGTGGTACGCGGGCTTCATCGGCACGGCCAACAGCTACGGTGTTGTAAACGGCGTCGGCGGCGGTAAATTCAACCCCGAGGGCACCATCACCCGGCAGGAGGCCGCAGCCATGGTAGCAAGAGCCGCGAAGCTCTGCGGCTTGGACACGACCATGGACGCAGCCGCCACGCGGGATACGCTGGCGCAGTTCGGCGATTACCGCAGCGCGGCAAGCTGGGCAAAGGAGCCGCTGGCATTTTGCTATTCGGCGGGCATCCTCGACCAAAGCGACCTCAACATTGAACCGGAAAAGGCCATCCTGCGCTGTGAGATCGCGCAGATGCTCTATAACATGCTGACGGCGGCGGAGTTGATCTAAGTGGAATTCTGGATGAAAAACAAATGGAAAATAATCATCCCCGCGCTGATCGTGCTTGTCCTCGCGGCGGCGTTCGTCCTTGGCGACCGGACGCCGGCAGGGGAGAAGCCGGACGCGGGGACGATGCAGACGCAGCAGCCGGAGACGGCAGCTCCTGCGGAGCCGCTGCCGGACAGCCTTGATCCGGAGCCGGAGACGCCGGCGGAACCGGCGCAGTCCGAACCGGATACAGCGGAGCCTTCGGAGGAGGAAAGCTCTAAGCCGGATGCGCCGTCCGAGCCTTCGGAGGAAGCATCGGCTGAGACAACAGACACGCCGGACGGCGCACTGGAGGAGGCCCCGGAGGGCTACGAATGGCGCGACGGGATGCTCGTGAACGTAGAGACGGGCAAGGACAAATACCAAACCGACCCTGTCCCGGAGGGCAAGCCTCTGCCGGTCGAGCCGGAGGATGTGACGGTCGGCGACGGGGAATATACCTGCACGCTGTCCATCTCCTGCGCCACGATCCTCGACAATCTGGAGCTGTGCGACCCGGAAAAGGTGGAGATGGTGCCGGAGGACGGCTGGATTCTGGAGCCGATGACCGTCACGTTCTATGAGGGCGAAAGCGTGTTCAACGTTCTGCAAAGAACGTGCAAGCAGCAGAAGATCCACATGGAATTCACCAATACGCCGGTCTATAACTCGGCCTATATCGAGGGAATCGGCAATCTTTATGAGTTTGACGTCGGAAATCTGTCCGGCTGGATGTACAAGGTCAATGACTGGTTTCCAAACTATGGGTGCAGCCGCTACCAGCTCAAGGACGGCGATGTGATCGAGTGGGTCTATACCTGCGACCTCGGCTACGATGTGGGCGGCGGCTACGCAACAGGGAGCGAATGAGAAATAAGGACGCCTTTTCAGGCTTTCATCCGACCATCAATTTTCTATATTACGCACTGGTGCTGCTCTTTTCGATGTGCCTGATGCACCCGGCCTATCTGGCAATCTCGCTGGCCGGGGCATTGGCCTATGACATTACCCTGAAAGGCCGGAAAGCGGTGCGGTTTGCCGTCATGGGACTTTTGCCCATGGCGGCGCTTGCCGCGCTCGTCAATCCGGCCTTTAACCATGAGGGCGCGACGATTTTAACCTATTTGCCGAGCGGCAACCCGCTGACGCTCGAATCCATGCTCTACGGCGCAGCAGCTGCGGTCATGCTGGCAAGCGTTGTGCTCTGGTTTTCGAGCTACAACGAGGTTATGACCTCGGACAAGTTTGTCTACCTGTTCGGGCGCGTCATTCCGGCGCTGTCGCTCGTTCTTTCGATGGCGCTGCGCTTTATTCCGAAATTCAAGGCGCAGATGCAGACCGTCAGCGAAGCGCAGGCTTGCATTGGACGCGATACCAAAAACGGAAGCGTGTTTCGTAGGGTTTCCAATGCAATCAAGATTTTCTCCATCATGGTCACATGGAGCTTGGAGAACGCGATCGAAACAGCGGATTCCATGCGTTCGCGCGGCTACGGCCTGCCCGGACGCACGGCGTTTTCAATCTATCGTTTTGATGACCGAGATAAGGCCGCCCTTGCATGGCTGATCTTCTGCGGCGCGTATCTCATTTCTGGCTGGTTGGCGGGCGGAACGTACTTCCGCTACTATCCCACAGTGAAAGCCGCGGCATGGACGCCGATGACCGTGAGCTTTATGCTCGTTTATCTTGCGCTGGTGCTGACACCGGTGATTCTCGACCGAAGGGAGGACAGACAGTGGAAGTCTTTACAATCAACCATCTGAATTTTGCGTACCCCGAACAGGAGAAAAACGCGATCTCCGATCTCACGCTGTCCGTCCAGCCGGGAGAATTTCTGGTGATCTGCGGCCCCTCCGGGTGCGGCAAATCGACGCTTCTGCGGCAGCTCAAGACGGTTCTCACACCGCATGGACGCAGAAACGGTGAAATCCTGTTTGAAAATACGCCGCTTGACGAGCTGTCCCAGCGCGAACAGGCCGAGAAGATCGGCTTTGTGCAGCAAAGTCCTGAAAATCAGATCGTCACCGACAAGGTCTGGCATGAGCTGGCGTTTGGCCTGGAATCCCTCGGCTACGACACGCCGACCATCCGCCGCCGTGTCGCGGAGATGGCGTCGTTTTTCGGCATTCAAACGTGGTTTTATAAGTCCGTCACGGAGCTGTCCGGCGGGCAAAAGCAGCTCTTGAATCTCGCATCGGTCATGGTCTTGCAGCCGAAGGTGCTGATTCTCGACGAGCCGACGAGCCAGCTTGACCCGATTGCCGCGTCGGATTTTCTAGCCACGCTCGGCAAAATCAACCGAGAACTCGGTACAACGATTATTCTGACGGAGCATCGCTTGGAAGAAGCGTTTGGCTTTGCGTCGCGCGTGGCGGTCATGGACGGCGGCAGACTCCTTTGCACCGGAGCGCCTGCCGAAGTGGGCGCGGAGCTGAAAAACAGCGGAAACGCGATGTTTCTCGCCATGCCCGCCGCCATGCGCATCTGGGCGGCGACGGATTCTTCGGCGGCCTGCCCGATCTCCGTCTGCGACGGACGAAACTGGCTGCTGGATTACGCAAAATCGCATGAGCTAAAGCCTATCCTTGAGACGCAAAAAAGCGCGCCGGGCACGGAAACTGTCGCCTCGGCGCGGGAACTCTGGTTCAAATATGACAAAGACCTGCCGGATGTCGTGAAAGGTCTATCCTTGGAGCTGCACAAGGGCGAATTTCTGGCACTGCTCGGCGGCAACGGCACGGGCAAGACGACCACGCTCAAGCTGCTGGCAAACCTGAAAAAAGCCTATCGCGGCGAGCTTGCCATCACCGGCAGCGTCGGGATGCTCCCGCAGAATCCACAGGCGCTGTTCGTAAAATCGACCGTGCGCGAGGATTTGTTGGAAATCCTTCCGAAAGCGGAGCGGAAGTCCGACCGATTGGCGCAGGCCGTATCGCTTTGCAAATTGACCGACCTGCTTGACCGTCATCCGTATGATCTTTCGGGCGGCGAACAGCAGCGCGCGGCGTTGGCGAAGATTCTGCTTCTGAATCCCGACATTCTGCTCCTGGACGAGCCGACAAAGGGCTTGGACGCAGAGTTCAAGCAAGTTTTCGGGCAGATTCTCCGGACGCTGCAAGCGTCCGGCGTGGCGATCCTCATGGTCAGCCATGACATTGAGTTCTGCGCGAAATAC
>OGFF01003851.1_pt1 | contig 10540 bp, 5 predicted proteins | sample 1570751 | NCBI WGS metagenome assembly OGFF01 (sample SAMEA2581951, study PRJEB24529) | metagenome | biome: Human gut stool | place: China | collected 2011 | reverse complement strand
TATATAGGGTAATATAATTTGCAGTTGTTAGACGGGTAGAGTTTGCGGTTTAACACTTGAGAAAATACATAGAAGAATTCAAGAGACTGAATAAAGATTCTTAATCAATGACAAAACAAGGCTGTAGCGAATCTAATCGCTGCAGCCTATTCTTCTAACAACCAATCTATGAGATTAATTACCTTAATACCATCATAATTTCCAAGTGTATATCTATCTAAAGTAAGGATTATTTTCTCATAATTATCTTCTATTAGTTTTAGAGGACGAATCTCTCTGTTAAAAGTATTCTCATCCACAAGTGATGCAGTAACCTGTATATAAGTATAGACATCATTTCTTTTCGCAATAAAATCAACCTCTGTATGCCCACTTCGTCCAATATTTACAATATATCTTCTTCTTAGAAGTTCTAGATATACAATATTTTCAATTGTGAATCCTAAATCATAAGATTGCTTTGGAAGAATATAATTGCGAATTCCTGAATCTACAATATAATACTTCTTGTTTGATTTTAATACTTCCTTGCCTGATATATCCATCACTTCAACAGGATAATAAAGATATGACTCACACAATGCTTCAATATAATTGCTGATTGTATTAGGTGAAGTTTTTCTTTCGTTTGATTTAAAATAATTAGTAATACTACGTATGGAAACAGGGCTTCCAACAACACTTGATAAGTATTTAGATATAGCTTTTAGTAGTGCAACATCAGTTACATTCTTCGAATCACTTCCATTGTTTTTTCTATTAATTCTCTCTTCAATATCTTTTACAATCACGGTATTATATATTCCTTCTAGATACATATTAATCTGTTCATTATCCAATTGTATTTGATTAATATAAGGAAAACCGCCTGTTTTCATATACTTCTGAAATGCCTCTTCTTTATTTGATTGAGGACTATAAATTTCTTTAAAAGACAAAGGAAGAACGGGGATTTCTATGTATCGACCACTTAAATAAGTGGCTAGCTGACCAGAAAAAATATATGAATTTGATCCTGTGATATAGATATCTATATTTTCTTTTACATGAAGGCTATCTACAACTTTTTCATAAGAAGGGACGTTTTGTATTTCATCGAGAAAAATATACATCATTTTATTTTTTGCCAGTCTATCTTTGATATATTGGTAGAGCTTTTTATAATATTGTAACTCTTCGTATTCGAGTTCTTCAAAGTTGATAGAGATAATTTGCGATTGATCAATACCGTTTTCTAATAAATATTCTTGATATAGTTTTAAGATTGTACTTTTTCCGCAACGTCTAATACCAGTCAGGACTTTTATAATATTTTGATCTTTCCAGGATAGTAGTTGATTTAGATATTCTTTTCTTTCAATCATTATGGTCACCTCATTTCTGAATAAATTATATCATACTGTCTTGGTTGATTCAATTTTATGTTCAAATTTGAGAACACTAATACGTAAAATTACAGTGGTGTTCAAAATTGAGAACACTAATTCTTAAAATCACAGTGGTGTTCAAATTTGAGAACACCTTAAGTTTGATTCTTATTTACATAATGAAACCAATAAGAGAAAATAAAAAAGAATAAGGAGATACACCAATGAAAGAAAAGAAAACATTAGAAGAACTTATACAAGATTATAATGAATGTAAAGAAATATTTGGTGATGCTGATTTTACCAGTATTATGATAGCGGAATTTATTTGCGATACATATTGTGAAAGAAAACAATATGATAAAGCATCGGAATATGCCAAAAGAAATTATGAAGCGAGTTTAAGAGAATATGGTGTTGATGATATTACGACATTTGATTTACTGGCTAAACTTATAAAATGTTATGAAAGAGCAGAAGATAGGGAATCTATTGATTCTGTTGTTGATGAATATTATAGAATTCGAGAAGAGACTCTAGAAATTGAAATACCAGATTCAACGGATGATGATATTCTATTCTAACACTCGTGAGTGTTAAATGAGCGTTAGAAAGTTAAAAACCGCATAACTAAGCCAAAAAATTAATATAATAATGAGCGTTAAAACGTATTAAATGAGCGTTAGAATAATATATACTATTTCTTTTCAAGTGTTACTTCCTTGAAATTCAAGTATAGCCTTAATAGAATTAAATAAGAATATAAATAAAGGAGTTAGTAAAGATGCTAAGAAAAGATTTCTTATGGGGTGGTGCAGTGACTGCCCATCAGAGTGAAGGTGGATATACTGAAGGAGGAAAAGTTCCTGCAGTATGTGACTTAACAGTCACTGGTAAGTTTTCAGACTTTAAAAATGGTATTGATGCTTATCATAGATACAAAGAAGATTTTGACTTATATAAAGAGTTAGGCTTTAATGCATACCGTTTCTCGTTAGACTGGTCTAGACTTATGAGTGATGAGAATACGTATAATGAAGAAGGTTTTGCTTTCTATGATGAATTTATTGATGAACTACTAAAGAGAGGGATAGAACCTATTCCTACACTCTATCACTTTGAGATGCCTGTATTCTTATATGAGAAATACAATGGTTTTGCGAGTAGAAAAGTAGTGGATATATTTGTGGAATTATGCAAGAAGATTGTAGATCATTATAGTCACAAAGTTAAATACTGGATTATCTTCAATGAACAGAATGGAATACTACAGAAAGGTCCAAAGATGTTCTTTGGTGCTGTATGTCCTGAAGGAGAAAACCCTATTACTCTGGATCATCAAATTATGCATAACACTTTAATCGCGCATAGTTTGATAAACGAATACATCCATCAAAAAGGAGGATATGTTTTAGGTATGGCCACTATTGTACAAAGCTATCCTGAAACATGTCACCCATTAGATACATTAGAATCTATGAAAGCCCAAAGTGAAGCATTTGTATTCCTAGATGTCTTTGCGAGAGGACACTATAACAATTACTTCCTAGCAAATATGAAACTAGAAGGTACAATGCCAGTCATAGAAGAAGGAGACTTTGAAATACTTAAGAAGGGTAAAACAGATGCTCTTGCGATAAGCTATTATATGTCTACTATTAGTCATTATGGTGAAGATAGTTTGACTAATGTAGAAGATGTAGTCATCAAGAAGAACCCTTATTTAGAAATGTCTGAATTTGGTTGGACAATAGATCCTATTGGTTTACGTATTACTTTAAGACAGCTCTATGATAGATATGAAATGCCTATCTATATTGTAGAGAATGGTTATGGATATGATGATCAGTTAGTAGATGGTGTTATAAATGATGATTATCGTATTGATTATATGAGAAAACATATTGAAGAGATGAAAAAGGCTGTAGAAGAAGGTGTAGATTGTAGAGGATACTTGTCTTGGGGTCCTATTGATATCTTAAGTAGTCGTGCACAGATGAAGAAGAGATATGGTTTTGTCTATGTAAATAGAGATAATGATGACTTAAAGGATATGAGAAGAATTAAGAAGAAGTCATTTGAATGGTATAAGAATGTAATAAGTAGTAATGGGGAAGTGCTATAAACAAGGGGTGAGAACATGAAAGTGACTATGAAAGATATTGCGAAAGAATTGAATATCTCTATTAATGCTGTATCGATTGCATTAAATGATAAGCCAGGTGTAAGTGAATCAATGCGTCTAAAAATATTAAGAACAGCTGATAAAATGGGATATATTAATGAAAAACATCATTATCTTTCAGTCTTTTCTAAATCTAATATTTGTATTCTTATGCAGAGCTATTATGCAAATACAGGACATTTTTATTCTATTGTCTTACGTTCAATCGTTGAACGTGCTAAAGAATTAGGTTATATCTCTATTTTGAATTATTTTGAAGATAACCAATTTGAATTTCCAGATTGTATTATAGATAGAAAAGTAGCTGGTATTCTAGTGGTTGGTAAAATATCGGATCAGAATTTAAATCAGTTGAAAAATACAGGTATTCCTGTAGTTCTTGTGGATTATACATCACTAGGAGATACATGTGATTGTGTTTTAACTCACAATAAACAGGGAGGGTATTTAATCACTCAATATGTTCTTTATAAAGGATATAAAAGAGTTGGATTTTTTGGAGATTTAGAATACTCTTTAAGCTTTTCTGATCGTTTTATGGGATATAAACAAGCTTTAGTAAATAGAAATACTATATCTGATATAGAATCATATATAAATCAATACTCCATCCTACATGAAACAGAGAAATATGTATTAGAAAACGATGTTAATAGCATTGTATCATTACTTAAAAAAAGTGAATTACCTGAAGTTTTTGTATGTGCTAATGATTCAAATGCATTTATATTGTTGAATGCTTTGACCTTAATGAATATAAAAGTACCAGATCAAATAGCTATTACTGGCTTTGATGATACACCTCTATGTGATAAAACAATCCCTAAACTTACTACTGTTCAAGTACAAAAAGAATTAATGGGAGAAATTGCAGTCAATAAACTTATAGATCGTATTCATCGTGAAAACGATGTTCAAATGACTCAATTATTATCTACTAAAATAATTGAAAGAGATTCGGTAAAATAATAATTATTCAAGTTAATCCAAATTGAAATTAAAGTATATGAATGGCATTCTATAATTAGAAAGCGATTACAAAAGGAGGATTAATGATGAATAAAGTAGTAAAAATAATAATTTCTTTGTTTGTTGTATTCACAATGTCACTATCAAATGTGCAAGTGACATTCGGATTAACATCTAACGAAGAAATAAGTATGATCAAGGGAAGGCTAAAGGAACATTTCTTATCTTTAGATACGATTGATGATGGTTCTAAAGTTGAAACATGTTATGTTTCTAAAGCAGTCGATTATCTAAAACTTATAAAAGAAGATGGTTCTTTTGATGATGTTAATTATAAGGCAAATAATAATGCGGCAAATGGAGCAGCATGGTCTCCTTATCTGGCATTAGATCGTCTTCAAGCTATTTCTATAGCTTATAGTAAAGAAGGGAATGTCTTATATAAAAAGCAGGAAGTAGTAAATAAACTAGAGAAAGCTATAAAATATTGGGCTGAACAAAATCCTCGTTCAACAAACTGGTGGGAAAATCAAGTAGGCGTACAGCTTCGTTTTTCTAGAATGGCTCTATTTCTAGAAGATGTTGTAGATGAAGATACAGAAAATATCATGTTAAAGAAGCTTTTAGAAAAAGTACCAGTTAAATATGGAACAGGTCAAAATAATCTATGGTTTGATCAAAACTATCTTTATTATTATTTGTTGACAGAAGATTCTGAACATTTACATGATATGATCAATAATTATCTAAGTTATTGTTTAGTCACACAAAAAGATGATAAAACATCTGAAGCTGTACAAGTAGACAACAGTTTTTATATGCATGGTAAACAGTTTTATTCAAATGGTTATGGAATGTCTATGTTTAGAGATATGAGTTTCTGGATTTATATGTTCAGAGATACTTCATTTTCATTAGGAAAAGATGTAATTAATCGTATGGCTGATTATATGATTAATGGAACAAGCTGGACAATTAGAGGAGATATTCAAGAATTATATTTAGGTTATCGTGAATATAAATATTCAGTTGGTTACAAAAATTATGCAGCTGAGTATATTGAGCCATTAAAAAGAATGATTGCTTCTGATAAAACACACGCTAAAGAGTATCAGGGCATTTTGAATAATATTGAAAACCCACAGATCACAAATGGTAAAAATGGAAATTATTATATGTGGAGATCAGGTTATGCATCTCATATGAGAAATCATTATGGTGTTAATATAAAAATGGATTCCAATGAAATCATTGGAGGAGAATGGAGAGGAAGCTGGCCTAATGGAAATAAAGGTCAACTCATTTATTGGACTTCATCAGCATCATCTACTATTAGTGTTGATGGTGATGAATATACTACTGTTTATCCAACTTATGATTGGGCACATTGTCCTGGAACAACAACTGCTGCAAGATTAGTGCAGGATTATTCTAATTCAGGACGTTTTACTAACGGAACAAGTCATACTATTGGTGTATCGAATGGACAGTATGGTGCATGTGCTTATGCAATGGATAAAAAGGGAACTCAAGTAAAGAAAGGATATTTCTTCTTTGATGATGAAATTGTTGCATTAGGTTCAGGTATTACATCGAGTGAATCAGTTGAAATCCATACAACACTTAATCAGGCAAAAGCTGATAATGTTTTAGTGGATGGAGATGTGATCTCTCAAGATACTACTAAAACTATTAAAAATAGTAAATGGATTTACAATAATAAAGTTGGATATGTTTTCCCTGATGAAACAACAGTGACTGTATCTAATGCATATCAGAAAGATAATCCTTCTTTATGGGCAGAAGAAAAGAAGGCTTCTACTCCAAGAACATTTAAGGCATATATTAATCATGGAATAAAGCCTAGTAATCAGTCATATTCTTATATTATTTTGCCAAATAAAACAAGTAAGAAGGTTTCAGAATATGCTGATAATAATCCTATAACTATTGTTGCGAATAATGAAAATATTCAAGCGGTTAGAAATGAAAATCTTAAACAGACACAAATCAATTTCTATAAAGCAGGGACATTAGAATATAAAACAGGATATAAAGTAACTGTTGATCAGCCTTGTAGTTTAATTATTGATGAATCTGGAAAACAGAGAAAAATTACTCTTGCATCATCAGAAAATCAAAGTAATACTACTATTCAAGTTAAACTTGATTATGGTCAAACTACTACAAAAACTGATTTTATTACGCCATCAGCACCTTATACAGGTTCATCTATGACGTTAAATGAAGATGATAGTAATTTGTACAATGCTAGTTCATCTTTATCACCACATGATGTCAAATCAGCTTTTGATAATGATATGAGTACTTATTGGCAGAGTAAGTCTAATGATGAAGAATGGATTAGCTTTTATGCTGGTAATAGTTATATTTCAGAATTAAAGATCAAATGGGGAGATCATTATGCTTCAGATTTTGATATATATACATCTAAAGATGGTAAAACATATACTTATTTAAAATCAGTGAATCAAGATGTAACTGATTCTACTATCAGTATAGGTGGTATATACTCTTATATAAAGATAGTAATGAAGAAAACTAAGGGTTCTTATTATCAAATTAAAGAAATAAGCTGTAAAAGTCAGGATGCATTAACATATAAGAAACCTGTTGAAGTAAGTTCTCAATATAATGATGAATTAAAGAAAGAGAATGCTGTTGATGGTAATACAAATACACGATGGGGTTCAAAGAGAGATAGTAATGATAACTGGATTATTGTAGATTTACAGAAGAATTGTTCAATTAAGGCTTTAAATATTTTATGGGAAGCCGCATGTTCAGATGAATATAGTATTGAGATTTCTTTAGATAAGAAAAACTGGACTACTATAAAAGATAAATTGAAATCAAATCAATCATTATATGATCAATATTTATTTGATGATAATGTTTATGGTCGTTATTTAAAGATACATTCTACAAAAACTAGAATTGTTAATGGAAAGAATTATGGAATTAGTATATATGAACTTGTTGCGTATGGTAATGAAGAACAAGAAGATACGAATTATAGTAATATCGCATTAAACAAATCAGTAGAAACAAGTTCACAATATAATGATGAATTAAAGAAAGAAAATGCTGTTGACGGTGATATAAAAACACGTTGGGGATCAATTAGAAACAGTGATGATAACTGGATTATTATTGATTTAGAAAAGTATTCAAAAATTAATAAGATTCAAATTGATTGGGAAAATGCCTGCTCAGATGATTATACAATAGAAGTATCTGCTGATAAGAAAACTTGGCAGGTTGTTACTGAAACAAAAACAAATGCATCATTAAGTGATATTCATACATATGATTCATATATTTATGGTCGATATCTTAAAATTCATTCTTATAAAACACGCCGTGTAAATAATAAGAATTATGGAATTGGTATTAATGAAGTAGCAGTATATGGTGATAAATCATCAGTAGTTAATGAAAATCAAAACATTGCATTAAATAAACCTTCATATTCATCTAGTATTTATAAGAGTCAATATGGTTCTGAAAAAGCATTTGATGGAAGTGTAGATAAAACATCTGGTAAAGAATCAAGATGGGTTTCTCTAAGGAGAAAAGATAATTCTGGTAAATCTGTTGATTATCAATGGATTTATGTAGATTTACAGAATTATTATGATATTTCAAAAATAGTTTTAAATTGGGAAGCAGCATGTGCTAAAAGTTATAAAATCCAGATTTCTTCAAATGGAAAAAACTGGAAGGATATTACTTCAGTAAGTGATGGAAAAGGTGGAAAAAGAGAATTTGACTATACTGACCAAACAGTAGCTAGATATGTAAGAGTAGAATGTCTAGAACCTTCTACTGTTTATGGTTATTCATTATGGGAATTTGAAGTATATGGTAATAGAGTTAAACAGCCAAAGACTACAAATTTAGCACTAAATAAGAAGTCTAGTGCATCTAGTTCATATAAAGCACAATATGATTCTTCCAAGGCATTTGATGGAAGTGAAGATGCCACTTCAGGAAAGGAATCTCGTTGGGTTTCTTTAAGACAGAAAGACAATAAGGAAGATGTTTCAAATCAATGGATTTCTGTTGATCTTGGAGATTATTACAATGTTAATCAGATTAAGTTGAATTGGGAAGGAACTGGTTCAGAGGAATATAAGTTACAGGTTTCTTTAGATGGAGAAACATGGACTGATATTACATATGCACAACATTCTAACGGTGGTATTGAAACATATAATTATAATGGTGTAACAGCTAGATATGTGAAAATGCAGGGAATTAAACCTAACAGTATTTATGGATATTCATTATGGGAATTTGAAGTATACGGAGATTCACTTGATAAATGTGAACTAACAAATTTATATTACATGAATGTCAATATGGATACTTCTATTTATACACCAGAAACAAAAGAAAGATTCAATCAAGCATTGAATAATACCTATAAGGTGATCAATGAAAATGTTGATTCTTCTACGATATTAGAAACAAAACAAGAGTTACTAGATAGTATTAATAATTTGAAATTATTGGCTAATTTTGATTATTTGGGTAGTTTAATTAAAGAATGTAAAAATCTTGATGAATCAGTATATACACCTGCTACTTTTGAAAAATTGAAAGATAAGTTACAAGAAGCTGAAATAGTCTACAATGATAAAAATAGCAGCCAGGAAAAGATTGATTCTATTTGTGAGGAACTTGTTGAAGCAAAAGATAAATTGATTTTCAAGAGCGATAAAACAGATTTAATTGCATTGGTTGATGAAGTGAATAAGCTTGATCGTTCATTGTATATAGATGCTTGTGTAGAGGAATTAGACATTTATTTGAATAAAGCACCAGAAGTAATAAATGATGAAAATGCGAATGAAGAATCTGTTTTAGAAGCATATAAGAATTTGTTTGATGCAAAAGATCTTCTTGTGACTAAAGAATCTTATGAACATCTACAAGAATTGATTACAAAGGCATTAGACATTGATGAATCTAAATATACAGAAGAGTCAATTAAATTACTTACAGACAAGAGAAAGCAAGCTGAAGAAGCTTATAAAGAATCTGTTCCTCAAAATGATAAGGTACAAAAGGCAATATTGGAATTAGAGGGTGTTTTAAATGCTTTAGAGAAGAAGATTGATTACTCTCAGTTAATAGCTATTGTTGATAAAGCTGAATCTATTGATCAAACAAAATATACACCTTCATCATTGTTGAGAGTGAATAATGAAGTACTTAAAGCGAAAGCACTCATAGATAAAGCTGATGTTACTCAAGAAAAAATTGATGAAATGGTTAATACCTTATCAGAGGCTATTGATCATCTTGTTTTAAAAGCAGATAAGACAAAACTTGAAGAGTTGATTTCAAAAATTGATGCTTTAGACATGAGTAAGTATGAAAATACAGATTCTTTAATTACAGTATTAAATCAAAGTAAAGAAGTATTAGTGAATGAAGAAGCTACACAAAGTGAAGTGGATCAAGCTTGTGAAATATTGAATGCTTCATATAAACAGCTTAAACTTAAGTCTGATAATATTGAAATAACAGAAATACCAACTCAGAGTACAAATAAGACTAATAAAAATGAACAGATTAAGACGGGTGATACTACTTATATTAATATGATTGGATGGTCTTTATTGATTATGATGAGTTGCTTAGGAATATTCTTTATAAGAAAGAGAGTATATTAAAAATAAATAATATAGAGAAGATGGTTGCAAAATAGCGCCATCTTTTTTTAAAGAACCTTTAATTTTTAAGGGGGGTCAATAGAAAACTCGCTTTAAATATTTGGGGGTTTCCACTTGTGAAGGGCAGTCAGAAATGACTGCCCTTTAGTGCGCTCATATTACTCCTATTTAAATGTTTTATTGATTCTTTTTCTTATAAGATCCTCTCTTTTTTCCTTCTCTTTTGATTGTTTCATCAATAGCGTAAGAGGAAGGATTGGAGGATTTATTAAGAGAATACATTAGTCTATTTCTCATTCTTGCAAAGTTCTGAT
>OGFF01003849.1_pt1 | contig 10543 bp, 7 predicted proteins | sample 1570751 | NCBI WGS metagenome assembly OGFF01 (sample SAMEA2581951, study PRJEB24529) | metagenome | biome: Human gut stool | place: China | collected 2011 | reverse complement strand
GGAGCACGAATATCCGCGAAAACACGCTCATGGTCGTGACTGACGGCGCTGTGCTCAGAATAAAGAAGAATTTCACAGTCAACGGCGTGCTAATAGTACACTCCGGGAGCAAGGTAGTCGTGCAGGACGGCGGCTCCCTCATCATCGGCAAAGCCGGAATAATCGCAACGTCGGGCAGTATCGTCGTGAACAAGAGCGGAAAGCTGCGTAACTACGGCTGCCTCCAGACCGGCGGAAAAGTCACCGTTAAGGGGATTCTCAAGACCTACGCCAGCGGAACTTTCAAGTACTCCTCAGCGCCGCGGATAACATCCTCCGGGAAAATTCTCGGCAAGCGCTCGGCAATCAAGGGGGCGCCGGAATACTACTTCGAGGACCTGCACTCCCTCCGGGGAGAGATGCTGCATGTCCGCCTTGAGAAAACCGGCGAGGAGATGGAAGCCAGGTGCACCAACATGATAGCCCGGCCTGCCGCCGCAGTACTGTACAAGCTTGACAGGACAATACGCAGCGCAACATATCCCACTTCGGACAGCGAACTTGGCAGACTCATGGGGCAGCGCTACATCACGGTGAGCACAACCGGAACTCCGCTGCCGTACACCTTCGGGATATACCACGACAGTATCCTGGTGCTGACCAGCACCTCCGCCAGGAACGGAGCCACCACCGGCAGCGTATACAGGCCCGTTATCGGCTCCCAGACCGACCACTGGTACGAGGATATGTACCACCCGGACGCGGACGCACCGGTACTGGACTAAAACATGAGAAATTAACAGGATATGGTGCTTGACAATTTACACCATAGTGATGTATAATAAAAGCGTACAATGCCGTATATCGGCGAACCAATGAAATTTAACTGGAATTCAGAGGGGATATTATGGGGAATATCAACATGAAAGGAATAGCGCGCAGGGCGTGTGCAGTGTTCGCGGCAGTATGCACGGCGGCTGCCCCGGTGATCGGCGGCGGAGGTTTCGCGGATACGACGGATTACGACCAGGAGATCGCCCAGCTTGAACAGAAAGCAGAACAGATAAAGAAAGACAACGAAGCCCGGGAGCAGAAGATTGACTCCCTCAGCGGCAACGTTGACGAGAACAACGCCCAGATGGGACTTCTCCAGGAGCAGATCGAGGGAATAAACGACGAGATAACCACCTACGGTCAGCTTATCACGACCCAGCAGCAGAAGATCGGCGAAAAGGAAAACGAGATCTATCTCATTGAGCAGGAGATCGAAAACAAGCAGACAGAAATCGAGAACAAGCAGACGGAGATTGAGGAACTCGAAGCACAGAACAAGGAGAACCTCAAGAAATTCGCAAAGCTCATCCGGGCGCTCTATATGAACAATACTGCGGAAACCCTGCCTATCCTGGAAGGCTCCGACGACTGGTACAACTTCTTCACATACGTTGACGTGGTGCAGAACATCAGCGAGCAGAACATGGATTTCATGAACGGGCTGCTTGACGATATCCACCACCAGGAGGATCTTATCACCGGACTGGAGCAGGATATCGCACAGCTGAACGCCGACAAGGCGGATCTGCTGGACAAGAAAACCGCGCTGGAATCCGAGCTTGAGAACCTGGAGGACAAGAAGTCAGAAGTACAGCAGATAGCCAACGAGCGTACTACGGACCTCTACAACCTGAGCAGCGACAACCAGGAACTTAAGGACCAGATCAGCCAGATAAACAGCGAGATCAGTGCCTCCAACGAGGACGTTGAAGCGATAAACGCCGCAATAAAGGAGCTTATCCGCAAGAAGCAGGCGGAAAACAGCGGCGCGCCGGTATACAGTTCTGACGGATTCAGATGGCCGCTGGACAGCAATCTCCAATACATAACCACCTACTTCGGATATGACGCATGGCGCGGCGGAAACCACTACGGCATTGACGTCGGCAACGCCGGAATAGGCGGAAAGAACATCTACGCAGCCCAGAGCGGCACAGTCATCACAGCCTACGGCGACGGCGGCTGGCACGGGGGATTCGGCAACTACATCATCATCGACCACGGCGGCGGACTTTCCACTGTTTACGCGCACTGCAGCGCTGTCACCGTGTCGGTTGGTCAGACCGTGAACAAGGGCGACGTGATAGGATATGTCGGCACCACCGGCTGGTCCACTGGAAATCACCTCCACTTTGAAACCCGCGTGGACGGAACTGCGGTAAATCCGTTCAGCTACGCATACGAGTATGTATGACAGCTTCCCGGAGATATGGTTATCTCCGGGATTTTTTTATCATTCTGTGCCAATTTGTTAGTTTTACCTGCAATTTAGCAATTATCCCTTGATTTCTTAATCAGAATATGTTAAAATAATATATATTGTAGGAATCATCCAAGGCAGCGCCATACAAAAAATATTTATTGAATTTTACACGCACACTCTTTATGCGGCGTTGCCCTAAAACCGGTTCGAAAAGTGAAAAATGAAAGAGTGCGCCGAATGCGGGAAGTCCAGCGAAGCAGTCAGTGTGCTAAACACAATTTTCACCCAATCGAGGTTTTGATGGGTTCCATTAAAAGAATATGAATGCTATCGAAAGTCTTTCACTTTATAAAAACGATTACAGGGGGGTGCTGCCATGCTGAACGGTGTAAAAGTCATAGGCGTTATCTGCGCCACAATCAACAAGGAACCGTCCAAGCCGCTGATAGACAATCTCGCAAAATTGATTTACAACAGCAGTGAATACAAAATGCTGGTATTCCAGTGCTTTGAGGAAATCCAAGCGAATTCCCCGAATGATACCGGCGGTCTGTCTGTCTTTAAACTTATCAACTACGATATTATAGACGTGATGATTATCGTTCCCGTATCGCTGCACTCCCTGGAACACGCCGAGGCGCTCGCTGCGAACTGCCTTAGTAACGGTGTTCCGATCATTTCCGTGGATATCCCTCTTACCGGCGCTTTCTGCGTATCCTTTGACTACATCGGAGCGTTCGGGGCGTTGGTTGAGCACGTTCTTTCATGGCACAGCTGCAAGCGCGTGAAACTGGTCGCCGGAACCGTTGGCAACTACTTTTCTGATTTGCGAGTGGATACCTGCCGCAAGATAATGCAGGAACATGGTCTTGAACTCGGGGAAAACAATATATTATACGGCGACTTCTGGGAAGGTCCTACAATGGAGGCAATGGACAAGTTCTTCGAAAGCGGCGAACCTCTGCCCGAAGTGTTCATCTGCTGCAACGATACCATGGCGATGACGGTATGCCTGAAACTAAACGAACATGGGATTAACGTCCCGGACGATGTACTCGTCACCGGATTCGACGGGATCCAGATAGAAAAGTTCCACAAGCCAAGGCTCACCACCGCCGTGCGCGACAACGAGGGACTGGCGGAAACCATACTTGATCTCACCAGGAAAATATTGTCCGGAGAGGCGTCCGAACCATACCGCATCGACCTTGATTACAATCCGGTGTTCAGCGAAAGCTGCAACTGCGGAAGTCCCGATCTGGTGAACTCCAACCGAATGCTGGCGGACTTTGTTCGCAACTACTCCTATACCCTCAATTATGAAGAGCACATCAACAACATGGAAAATCTCATCGCAGCCGACCCCTCTCCTGCAAATGTCCACCGTGTTGTGCGGGAGTTCGGCTTCATGAACTCCGTTATCTGCCTGACGGACGAATTCTGCCGCTGCTTCTCTGACAGCGAAAGCAAACCGGAAAAATTCAGCGGATTCAACACAATGCATGTGTTCGCCTGCACATTCAACGATGGCAGAAAATCCGAAAAAACTGTGTTTCCGGCAGCGCGTCTTATCCCACTGCTTGAGAACTCGTTCAGCGAATACAACACGCTGCTGGTGATCCCACTGCACTTCCAGGATTCGGTGCAGGGCTATATCGTCACCCACTACGTCAACGACGAACACCACAACGAGCGCTTGTACACCTTCACCACAAGCCTTGACCGCTGCCTTGAAACAATGCGTATCCATGAGCACCTCAGCAGCCTGAACCAGCGGCTTGAATTCATGTTCACACACGATCAGCTGACAAAGATATATAACCGCTACGGGTTCTATAAGGGATTCCGGGAAAGCTACGCCGCCCTTGACGGTCAGAAACGCGATGTGTTCATTATTTCCATCGACCTCAACGACATGAAGTACATCAACGACAATTTCGGTCATTCCGCCGGCGACGACGCACTCTGCATTACCGCCAGCGCACTCACCGGGGCTGCAGAAATATCCGGCGGCGTGATCTGCTCCCGGTTCGGCGGCGATGAGTTCGTTGCCGCAAAGGTCTGCTGCGGAAACGCCGCAAAACAGGCCGAGGAATATCACCGTAATTTTGTGGAAATCCTTGATCATTTGAATTCCACTTCCGGTAAGCCCTATAAAGTCCATGTGGGGCTCGGGGTTTACTCCGCTACCCTTGACAGAGTTGATTCCATCGACGAGCTTATCGAGCTTGCCGACCGCCTGATGTACTCCGACAAGGCAAAGCACAAGCGACACCCAAGAAATACGGTGTGAAATGTCGAATTCCGTATTATCTTGCCGGAATATTACTATCAGTATACAATTTGCGCCGTTCCTTTTGGAGCGGCGTTTGTTTTGTTCAAGCAGAACACAGCAAAATACCGCCCCTGTAACAGGAGCGGTACTTGCATATATGCCCGATATTTAGAATGATGTGCCGTTAAGCGATCAATACTTGTTGGAGTGAGCCTTGATATACTCAACAACTTCCTCAGCGTAGCAGAATGCCATGCTTACGCAGGTATCAGCGCAGCCGTAGTAGATAGCGATTCTGCCGGTGTCCTTGTCGCAGAGTGCTGCGCAGGGGAATGTAACGTTCTGTACATCGCCAACAGTTTCGTAGATCTCGCGCGGATTGATGAGGTACTCGCGGCAGCGATACTTAACCTTCCAGGGCTGATCCTTGTCGAGAATGCAGGCGCCGAAGCTGTAAACGAAGCCGTTGCAGCTCTCGAGAACGCCGTGGTAGAATACCAGCCAGCCTTCGCTTGTTTCGATCGGGATAGGACCTGCGCCGATCTTCTTGGACTCCCAGCCTCTGTCAGGAGCCATAACGTGTCTGTGCTTGCCCCAGTAAGTCATATCCTTGGAGTGGGACAGGTACATGTCGCCGAAAGGAGTGTGACCGGAGTCGGAAGGACGGGAGAACATTACATACTCGCCGTTGATCTTTCTCGGGAACAGAACGCCGTTTCTGTTGAAGGGCAGGTATGCGTTCTCCATCTGGTGGAATTCCTTGAAGTCCTTGGTCCAGCCAACGCCGATGGTAGGCTTCCAGCCGTATGCGTTGCACCAGGTGATCCAGAAACGGTCCTCAATCCATACGCAGCGAGGATCATAGCCGTACTGCCAGGGATTAGCCTCAGCGGTATCGGGATCGTCGTTGATCCACTCAACCTTCTCAGGGTTGATGTTCCAGTGAATGCCGTCCTCGGAGAAACCAGCGTGGATAGCCATGTTTCTCTCCTTGTCGTCTACACGGAATACGCCTGCGAAGTGACCCTTGTCGCTCTCAAAGGGAACAACTGCGGAGTTGAAAATGGAGTTGCTTGTGGGGAGCAGGTCGCGGGGAATGATCGGGTTAGCGTTGTAGCGCCAGACTACGTCCTTGCAGCCCTCGGGTCTGTCCTGCCACGGCATGTTGGGAATGCTCTGGCCGATGATTTCTAAGCTCATGATGTTACCTCTCTGTTATTTTATTTACTGCGCGGAATTACCGCCTTCATTAAGTACTAGTATAGCAAATAATCGTCAAGATTTCAATAGTGTTTTTGACTAAATATCAAACAATTATCATGTGCATATTTACTTAAATTTAAATCGATTATTACTTAACAGCCGCTGACAGCTTCTCAAGGAACGTATCCCCGGATATTGGTTTACTGTAATAGTAACCCTGGAGGTAATTTACGCCTTGCTCCGTAAGGAAATCCGCCTGCTCCTGGGTTTCCACGCCCTCGGCAACGATGTGGGCCCCCAGTTGGAGTATCATGGCGATACAGCTGTTGAGAATCACCATTGGCTCCCCGGGATTCTCGCCGAACGCCGGCCATATCAGGCTCTTGTCCAGCTTGACAAGCTCGAAGTGCACCTTCGCCATTTTTGCTAGGTTGGAATAACCCGTGCCGAAATCGTCCATGGAGAAATGGCAGCCAAGGCTGCGCAGACGCTTCATATTTACGTCCAGCATTTCACCGCCGTCAATGGATGCAGTTTCGGTTATCTCAAGATTGATGAATTTCGGCTGTATTCCATATTTGTGCATGACCGACATAAGCTGCGCCGGAAGCGCCGGATCAACGCTCTGCATTCCGGACAGGTTGACCTCGATATAATTCACGCCCTTCTCCCAGAGCCGGTTTTCCGAAGCAAAACTGCACACCTTCTCAAACACTATGCTGCCAATTTCGCCGATCATTCCCTGCTGTTCAGCCATTGGAATAAAAATCTCCGGAGAAATGAATCCCAGATCGCCGCAGTCCTGTAATCGCACAAGCGCCTCTGCGGACGCAAAACGATTCTCCATCGTGGACCATATCGGCTGATACACAACGTCAAACGCCTTCTCCTGCACCGCTTTCGTCAGCACCGCCAGCACCTGCTTGGAATAATCCCTGTTCCTTATGGTTTCTTCGTCCACCCACAGCACATGACCTTTTTCGTGATGACGATGATGCTCCATAACATAGTCCATGGTGTCGTATATCTCGTCAGAAGTACCGCCGTATTTCGGGCATTCCATTATGGTAATGTGATACTGCGGCTTGAACGTTCCGTTGTTCCATGGCACCTGGAAATCCGCAGTGCCGGCACGCTTCAGCAGCGCGTCCAGCTGATCCCTGTCGGAAACGAACACCGACAGCGTATTGCTCCGGGAATGGAAAAATCCCGACCTCGGCACGACCGTCCTGAGCCTGTCCGCCGCCGTACGGAGTATCACCTTCATTGCGTCGTATCCCATGCTCCTGCTGATCTGGTCGTTGTCGTCCACCGTGAAATTGACGAGCCAGAAAGTCCGCCTGCGTGCCAGCATTTCCGGCACCATGATGTGAAACGCCTGCCGGTTGAGCGTATCCGTTTCGTCGTCTGCATATCGCTTTGGATTCTCAAAATTGAGATATATGTAAAGCAGCATAAGACTGTTTCCTATGGAAGAAATCAGCACATACTTCGTGATGAACTGTATCAGCGCCACAACAATCCATATACCAAGTCCCACGGCGACAGTAATGCGCGCCCGGGCGTAATCCGCGTTGCTCTCCTTGCTGACGTTGTTGTTCTTGCGGAAAAGCAGGACGCATGTCGCGAGCACATACACGACGATGGATCCATAGAGTATATACACCATCAGCCCAGTGGAATACGCACCGTGCTCGTCCACGATGTACTCGATCGACGCGAACACCGAAGTCACCGCGGCAAGCACAAACGGCGTCACTGCGAGGATCACCTGCCATTTTACAAGGCGCTTCTGCGCTCCGTGCAGGTAGAATACATACAGAAACAGGCACACGGTCAACAGTTCAAGACTGCCGATGAACGCAATATGTACTATGCGATTTACCCACCCGGGGACTACCTGGTAATTCAGCAGAGTGAAATAGGACACGAAATCCGCGACAAGATTAAACGCACCCACGAAAAGAAAGCACCCGAAAACCACCGTTGAACGCAGGGGCAGCTTCTTGTTCTTCAAGAAATCTATTATGAGCAGAATCACTACTGCCAGCGCCAGAGATTGTACCCTAAAGCTGATATCAAAGAAATTCAGCCACTGTCCTCCCATTTATTTACCTCCTGAACCTATAATTACATATCTGTATTATAGCACAATTCGGGTATTATTTCCACTGTTTTTGTCAAAATTTATTTTTCTATATCAAAAACTAAGGCGTGTGAAAATCACACGCCCCAGAATGTCGAAAAAGTCAAATTTGCTCGCGAAGCGAGTTTTTATTATCCGTTTTTTGCCACGGGTTAAGGGTGACTGCGTCGACCCTGCCGGGTGCAAAAAACACTTCTATCCCAGCAAGTGTATTGGAAACGGCTTCGCCTTATTCCTTACGCGCGCGGCTTGCATTTTATCTTCGATAAAATGCGTAAGGCTTGGCAAAAAGCCAAGCCAGTGGATTTGTTCGGCGAAAAAGCCCCAACGGGGATTTTTCGACGCGCTCAGGCGTGTGAAAATCACACGCCCCATAATTACTTATCTCCCGGAATACACGTCCCTCTGCGCCACTGCGAGCCGGTCGCAGCGCTCGTTCTCCTCGTGCCCTGCGTGCCCCTTGATCCAGCAGAATTCCACATCGTGGACCGCCAGCAGATCCAGTAACTGTCCCCATAGATCGGGATTCAGCGCAGGTTTACCATCGGATTTCTTCCAGCCGCGCTTCTTCCAGCCCTGCGCCCAGCCCTTGGTGATCCCGTCAACGACGTACTTGCTGTCCGTTGTCAGCCGCACCTTACATGGGTATTTCAGCGCGGAAAGCGCATTTATCACTCCGGATAGCTCCATGCGGTTGTTTGTTGTATGCGCCTCGCCGCCGGAAAGTTCCTTTTCCCTGCCATCGCAGCGGAGTATCGCACCCCAGCCTCCCGGTCCGGGATTCCCACTGCAAGCGCCGTCCGTGAAAATCTCTACTAGTTTCATAGATACCTCCGAAACAAACAGCCCCGGGAAATCTCGGGGCTGTAGTGATTCTGAAAAATCAGTTTGCAAGACCGGCTCTCGCAATACCTTCGGTGAAGTACTTCTGTAAGAAGATGTACATGATTACGATAGGAGTGATTGCGAGCAGGCAGGCTGCTTCCATCCATACGACATAATCCGTCGCGATTCCGACCTGGTTATCCAGGTACATGGAGATGATGTTGGTAATGTTGTTTACCTTCAGCGCGATGGTGTTCGGGTCGTTGAAGTACATGGAGGATACATAGTAGTCGTTCCAGTACCAAACGATGGAGAAGATGAATACCGTCAGGAAGGAGCTTGCAGCATTCGGGATCATTACGCTGATGAAGGTCTTGAACGGACCGCAGCCGTCAAGATACGCAGCGTCCTCCAGTTCCTTCGGCAGTCCGCGGAAGAACTGTCTGAACAGGTAAATGAACAGACCCGCTCTGATACCGTTACACATGAGTGCCGGAATGTACATTGCGAAGTTGGTTCCTACCAGGTTAAGGGAGTCACCCATCAGGGCGTTGAACAGTCCGAAGATATCGAAATATCTGAACTGTGAATACTGCGGAATGAGTATGATCTGTACCGGAACGATGATCTGGAGCAGTACCAGGGCGAAGAAGAAATTCTTGCCCTTGAACTTGAATCTCGCAAAACCATAACCGGTCAGCGCACAGGTACCAACCTGGAGCACTGAGGATACAACGTTGAGTACCAGCGTATTCCAGAGGGTGCTTGGATAGTTGGTAGCCTTCCATACCTCAACGAAGTTCTCCAGGCGGATCGTCTTGGGGATCCACATGATGGACGGGTCGTTCATCTCAGACTGCGGTCTTATGGATGTGGAGATCATGTAGAGGATAGGATAAAGAATAACGAAGGAAAGTCCAAAGATGATAACTGCACGGAAGAACGGCCATACATAACTCGCAATTCTGTGCCAGAACAGGTATCTGTAGTGCTTCTTCTCCTTGGCAGTGTACCGGTGAAAGTTCTTGATTATATCAAAATTGCTTACACGGTACTCGTCCTTTTTCTTCTTGGCCTTCTTGGGGGCTGCGGACGCGATGGGGGCTACTGCCACCGCAGCATCGGAGTTGATGTCCGCGATGGTTTCAGCAATAGCCTCTGCTGTGGGCTCAGCAGTTTCTGTTACATTTTCAGCAGGCTGATCAGCAACATTATTGATATCGAATTCGTTTTCTGTCACTTCTCTGACCTCCTTAATCATTCTCGTAATATACGAACCTGTTGATTATCACGCAGATAAGACCCAGGCACGCGCCGACAATTGCGAAGTAGATCCACGCAAGTGCTGCGGCATAGCCGTATTCCCAGTTACCGGACTGCTTGAGTACGTACTCCATGACCTGGTTATCGGTGGAAACGAACGCGTCGATAACGGTATAAACCAGGTTGGAGAGGATCATCGGGGAGATGTACGGGAAGGTGATCTTCCAGAAAAACTCCCACGCGGTAGCGCCCTCGATGCTTGCAGCTTCCTTCGCTGACGGAGGAATAGTCTGTAATGCTGAGAGGAATATAAGTATCTGCACACCTGAATACCAGAGTATTGTTACCATATTCTCAAAAAGTTCCGAGATAGGTGTTGCAAGTGCAGCAGGCAGAAATCCTTTTATTGCCTCTGTTATTGCCTGTGTATCGATAGATGTGATACTTCCTGCTCCCTGGGCATTTAACATTCCAAGGATAGGACCACTTACGATGATAACCGGAAGGAAAAAGATAAGTCTGAAGAATCCCTTACCTTTTATCTTTTGATTAAGCATCATAGATATAATAAGTGCGAACACGACTATAATAGGTA
>OGFF01003844.1_pt1 | contig 10552 bp, 8 predicted proteins | sample 1570751 | NCBI WGS metagenome assembly OGFF01 (sample SAMEA2581951, study PRJEB24529) | metagenome | biome: Human gut stool | place: China | collected 2011 | reverse complement strand
GTGTGGGTGCGATGCTTCAACTGGGGAGCGATGTCCGCGTACCGGACGATGGGCCCGGCGATGAGCTGGGGGAACATGGCCACATACGCGGCAAGGTCAATGAGATTCCGCTGGGCAGTCACATCGCCCCGGTATACGTCGATGACGTAGCTCAGAATTTGGAAGGTGTAAAAGCTGATGCCGATGGGCAGGGCCACATGGAGCAGCGGGAGGGACAGCCCGGTGAGGGTGTTGAAGCCGCTGATGAAAAAGTCGGCGTATTTGCAGTAGCCCAAAAGTCCCAGACTGACAACGGCGGAGGCCCACAGGCATAGCTTGGCCTGCTTGGGCCGGTCACGGAATTTTTCAGCCAGCAGGCCGAATACATAACCCTGTACGATGGCAATGACCATGAATACCACGAAGCGGGGCTCGCCCCAGGCATAGAAAAACAGACTGCTGAGCAGCAGCACTGTATTTTTCAGCCAGCCGGGGACCAGAAAGTACAGGATCAGGACGCAGGGTAAAAAGGTATAGAGAAACGGAATACTGGAAAACAGCATAGGGCAACTCCAAAATTGAATTTCACAGCGTCCGCACGATTCGGTGCGGACGCTGTGAGAAAAGCGAAAACGTTACAGGATCGCCTCGTCATAAGCGATGGTGCTGTCGGAATAGGTGGCGGTGAACTTGTCGCGGAAGGTGTTCACCAACTCCTCGTCGCCGTACAGGGACACCACATACTGATCATAGGTGAAGATCACCAGCTTGTCAGGGAAGCCGCACATCCACTGCTTAGACTGGATGGCATCCCGCAGGTCGCTGGCAACGGTCTCCACATCGTCCTTGCTGGTGACGTGGAAAGCGCCGCAGGTGAAGGTGTTGGCGTTCATCATGTGGCTGAGGGAGGCGGCGCCGTCGATCTTACCGGCGTCCTCCACCGGCAGGGTCAGCATGTAGTTCAGATTGTCGGCGTCGGCAATGCTCACGGCGCCGGGGGCGTCCTCCACGGGATTTTCATAGTCGCCGCCGGCAGCGGGGAACTTCTCGTCGTCGGAGTGAGCGTCCCACACGGCGGTCAGCAGAGCGGTGGCATCAGCGGGCACGCTGGAATCGCCGCTTCCGGCGGTGTTGTCCTTCTTGCCGCAGGCGGTGAGGGTCAGGGCCAGCGCGAGAGCCAGCGCCAAGGAAGTAATTTTTTTCATGTGTGTTCTCCTTGCAGAAAGTTTTTTGAATGGCCGCCGAAGCGGCACTGTATACCATAGACGCAGGGGAACGAAAAAAGTTCCCGAAAATTTGAAGAAATTTTTTCCGGGGAAAAATTGCGCCTGTTTGGTAGTATACCATAGAATTCTGGTTTTGAAACGGGTTTTCGGCGGTTTTCAGGCCCGGAAAGCGGTTTTGACACAGGGAAGCGTCGGCCGCGGGAGCGTTAAAAAGGGCGGGATGGCAAAGAATTTGCACGGTTTCTGAGAATTTCGCGCTTTTTTTCTCCAAAGCAGTTGACGGATGAAAGTACCTATGTTAAAATTCAGACAATGTGCGATTTATTATGTTGGAAGAATTTCAGATAGGAAAGGAAGAGACACCAATATGTACCGAATCGTGAGAAAAGAGGCACTGAGGCCCACCGTAACTCTCTATGAGATCGAAGCGCCCCTCATTGCCAAAAAGGCTCAGCCCGGTCAGTTTATCATCCTGCGGACGGATGAAAACGGCGAGCGTATCCCCATTACCATCAACGCCTATGATCCCGAAAAGGGCACCGTCACCATCATTGTTCAGACGGTTGGCGCCACCACTGTGAAGCTCAGCCACATGAAGGAAGGCGATTGCCTGGCAGACTTCGTGGGCCCCCTGGGCAAGCCCACCGAGACCGAGGGCAAGAAGAAGGTCGCCGTTGTGGGCGGCGGCGTGGGCTGCGCCATTGCGTATCCCGTGCTGAAGAAGTTCCATGACGATGGCGCTGAGGTCCATGCCATCGTGGGCTTCCGCTCCGAGGATCTGGTGATCCTGGAGGAGGACTTCAAGAAGTCCAGCGACAAGCTGATCGTCTGCACCGATGACGGTTCCTATGGCCGCAAAGGTCTGGTCACCGAGGCTCTGAAGGAGCTGATCGACGCCGGCAACCAGTATGATGAAGTGTTCGCCATCGGCCCCATGGTGATGATGAAGTTCGTCTCCAAGACCACGGAGCCTTACGGCATCCCCACCACCGTTTCCATGAGCCCCATCATGATCGACGGCACCGGCATGTGCGGCGGCTGCCGCCTGTCCGTGGGCGGCGAGATGAAGTTCGCCTGCGTGGACGGCCCCGACTTTGACGGTCACAAGGTGGACTGGGATCTGGCAGTCAAGCGGAACCAGATGTATAAGGACTTCGAGGCCCACAAGTACGAGGAGACCTGCAACCTGTTCAAGAAGGAGGCCGAATAACCATGGCCAATATGTCTTTGAAGAAGAATCCCATGCCCTCTCAGGACCCCAACGTCCGGAACAAGAACTTTGACGAGGTCGCTCTGGGCTACACCGAGGAGCAGGCTCTGGACGAGGCCCAACGTTGCCTGCACTGCAAGAACAAGCCCTGCATGCAGGGCTGCCCCGTGATGGTACATATCCCTGATTTCATTGCCGAGGTCGCCAAGGGCGATTTCGAGGCCGCTTATCAGATCATCGCCGCTACCTCCGCTCTGCCCGCCGTCTGCGGCCGTGTCTGCCCCCAGGAGAGCCAGTGCGAGAAGTACTGCGTCCGCGGCATCAAGGGCGAGCCTGTGGGCATCGGCCGTCTGGAGCGCTTCGTGGCCGACTGGCACCGTGAGCACACCACCGGCGCTGCGGAGAAGCCTGCTTCCAACGGCCACCGTGTGGCTGTGGTGGGTTCCGGTCCCTCCGGCCTGACCTGTGCCGGCGACCTGGCCCGGAAGGGTTACGACGTCACCGTGTTTGAGGCTCTGCATCTGGCTGGCGGCGTTCTGGTGTACGGCATCCCCGAGTTCCGTCTGCCCAAGGCCATCGTCCAGAAGGAAGTGGACGGCCTGAAGGCACTGGGCGTTACTATCGCCACCGATACCGTCATCGGCCGTACCATCACCGTGGATGAGATGATGGAGGAGCAGGGCTTTGAGGCCGTGTTCATCGGCTCCGGCGCTGGTCTGCCTATGTTCATGAACATCCCCGGTGTCAACTACAAGGGCGTTCTCTCCGCCAACGAGTTCCTGACCCGTATCAACCTGATGAAGGCCTATAAGCCCGATTCCGACACTCCCATCCAGCACCCCAAGAAGGTGGCTGTTGTGGGCGGCGGCAACGTGGCTATGGACGCCGCCCGCTGCGCAAAGCGTCTGGGCGCCGAGGTCTATGTGGTCTATCGCCGCGGCATGGAGGAGCTCCCCGCCCGTAAGGAAGAGGTGGAGCACGCCGAGGAAGAGGGCATCATCTTCAAGACCCTCAACAACCCCGTGGAGATTCTGGCTGACGAGAACGACAACGTCAATAAGATCCGCTGCATCAAGATGGAACTGGGCGAGCCTGACGCCTCCGGCCGCCGCCGTCCTATTGAGGTTCCCGGCAGCGAGTTCGAGCTGGACGTGGACTGCGTTATCATGGCTCTGGGTACCAGCCCCAACCCCCTCATCAAGTCCACTACCAAGGGCCTGGAGATCAACAAGAAGGGCGGCATCGTGGTCAACGAGGACGGCCTGACCTCCCGCGAGCACGTTTACGCTGGCGGTGACGCCGTGACCGGCGCTGCTACCGTCATTCTGGCCATGGGCGCAGGCAAGACTGCTGCCAAGGCCATCGACGAGGCTCTCAGCAAGTAAAGAATCCTATTATAAAAAAATCCTGCCGCATTGCGGCAGGATTTTTTTATAATAAGGAGTGTTGAGCTTGAGCGGGGGGCTTTGCACGGAAACCGGGAGCGGTCAGCCTGCCGGTTCCAGTGCCGGCGCGTCCGGTTGGGAGCCGCCGTAGGCGGTGAGGGAGAGGAGGTAATGCTGCGGCCAACAATGCAAGCACGTATGCTTCATAAAATCCACCCCACATCTGTTTTTGAGAACAGCATATGGGGTGGATTTTATGTCAACTATAATTCGGTTACAATGGACAACGTTTTTCAATCTGCGGAAAGCAACGAGTCCAGCTGCGTCTGTGCTGCCTCTACGTCAAAGAGAAACTGATAGGACACGGCGGAATCCACGCCGCCGGCATAGTCCGGGGCCACATAGAGCAGCTGATAAAAGGTGTCTTTCCAGACTTGCTGGTGGGCGCCGGCCCAGAGGACGCCCCGGAGACTGCCGCTGGAAGCGCTCCGGTCAGTCTGCGGAAGAGTGAGGTCCGCAATGGGATAGATAGCCATAATGTCCATCCGGGCGGACTGTTCCTCGGCAGAGGCGATGTAAGCATCCACCAATGCCTGATCCTCCTGAAGCGGGAGCTGTTCCTTCAGCCACTTGGCAACATTCCGACATTCGGATTCCCAAGCACCGGCCCAACTGTCGGCCACGGCGTTCATCTCTGCCGTGGAGGAACCGACATCCACACCTTCAAAGAAGCGGTCGATGGGATTGGCCTCATCGTCCCCGGATTCTGGGGCTGTGTCGTCCAGCGCGGCGTTTTCCTCAGTCAGATCCTTGTTTTCTTTGGTAAGATTGTCCCGTTCAGCCTCCAAAGCCAATATCTGCTGGCGGAGGGCTTCGTTTTCCTGTCGGAGCGCGGCATCGGAGTTGCCGCAGGCGGTGAGGGAGAGAACAAAGAGCAGGGACAGTGCGGCAATCAACTTTTTCATGGCTCCTCCTTATTTATTGGGCAGGTCCACTACCGTGACCGTGTGGCCGGTATGGGGGAGGAACACGTTCAGAAGGTCGGCGGTGGCCATTCGCAGGCTGCCGGTGTTCAGGCAGGGATGGCAGCCGAACTGCGCCGCCTCGTAGGTCTCCCGGTCCATCAGCAGCCGGACCCGATGCTCCGTGTCATAGGCCAGTCCTAAAACGCTGGCGGAGCCGGGGGTGCAGTGGATCAGTTCTTCCATCAGCTCCGGCGGGGCGAAGGAGAGACGGGAGGAGCCGATCTGGGCGCTGAGGTCCTTGGTGTGAAAGGGCTTGTCCTCCGGCATGGTCAGCAGGTAGAAATCGGTCTTTTGGCGGTTGCAGAGGAAAAGGTTTTTGCAGATGCGGATGCCCAGCGCGTCAGAAATGGCGGCGCAGGCCTCCATGGTCTCGGCAGGCTCGTGCTCTACCCGGCTGTACGGGATGTGGAGCTGGTCCAACAGGGCGAAGCTCTCCAGAACCTTTTCAGGGCCTTGGGTGGGGGAGGTGGTGTAAATTTCAGAAACGGTCATCATCAGCCCTCCGTTTCGCTCAGCAGTTTTTCACCGGCCCGGTAGATGTCGCCCGCGCCTACGGTAAGGATCAGGTCGCCGGGGCGGGCCAGCTCCCGCAGCTGGGCAGTTACCTTATCTAAAGTAGAGCAGTAGACGCTGCCGGGGATGTTCCGGGCCAGATCAGCGGAGGAAATACCCATGGTGTTCTGCTCGCGGGCGGCGTAGATCTCTGCCAGAATCGCCACATCCGCCAGTTTCAGTTCCTCCACGAACCGGTCAAACAGCTTGGCTGTGCGGGAATAGGTGTGGGGCTGGAAGGCCACCACCAGCCGCTGATAGCCAAGCTGGCGGGCCATGGTCAAAAGGGCATGAAGTTCGTCAGGGTGGTGGGCGTAGTCATCGTAGACCTTGGCACCGTGATACTCCCCCTTGTACTCAAAGCGGCGGCCCGCGCCGGTAAAGCCGGCCAGACCGGTCTCCACAGCACTGCCGGGCAGACCCAGCACATAGGCGGCGGAGGCGGCGGCCAGAGCGTTGCAGATGTTGTGCTCACCACCCACCTTCAATTCCACATGGGCGTAGACCTCGCCGTGGATCACAATGTCAAAGCTGGGGAGACCGTCGGCCCAGGTGATGTGCTCCGCGTGGCAGTCGGCCTTGGGATCGTGGAGGCTGAACCAGAACAGAGGGCGGTCCAGACCATTCAGAGCTGTTCTGGCGCTGGCGTTATCATAGTTGGCAACCACATGACCGGTCTCCTGCGGTACTAGCTCCGCAAAGGAGCGGAAGGAATGCTGGATGTCCCCCAGATCCTTGAAGAAATCCAGATGGTCGGCCTCTACGTTCAGAATCACCGCCACAGTGGGATAAAAGCTGAGAAAGCTGTTGCAGTATTCGCAGGATTCCAGAATAATGGTGTCTCCGTGGCCCACCCGGTAGCCGGAGTGGAGCAGAGGCAATGTGCCGCCGATCATCACGGTGGGGTCCTGCTCCGCCGCCATAAAAATGTGGGTGCACATGGAGGTGGTGGTGGTTTTGCCGTGGGTGCCGGAAACACACAGGGCGTTGGGGTATTTCCGCATCAAGGCACCCCAGGCCTGCGCCCGCTCGTAGACGGGGATGCCCCGGGCGATGGCGCCGGCGATCTCCGGGTTGCCGTCATGGACGGCGGCGGTGCGGATCACAAAATCGCAGTCACCTAAGTTTTCCGCGTTGTGGCCGATGGCAACGGAAATGCCCTTGGAGCGCAGATGCTTGACGGAATCACTCTCCGTCATATCGGAGCCCTGCACCAGCAGACCCTTACCGGCCAGCACCTCTGCCAGCGGACACATGGACACGCCGCCGATGCCTACCAGATGGGCGCGCTTGCCGGGAACCAGAAATTCGGAAATGGGCTTGGGATTGTTCATCATATAAAGGCTCTTCCTTTCAAAAAACGCCGTGATTGCGTGACGGCGGAAAATGGTGTATAGTAGTACCGATTCCAAATCAACTTATTATAGTATGTGTTTTTGGAAAATGCAACTGAAAGGGGCGGGAAATATGCGGGAAAAACGAGTGAACTTAAAAATTCCTGCCTATGTGCGGGAAACGCTGACGGCACTGGAGACGGCGGGCCATCAGGCGTACTGCGTGGGCGGCTGCGTCCGGGACAGCCTGCTGGGCCGGATGCCGGAGGATTGGGACGTCACCACCTCCGCGCTGCCGGAGGAGACCATGAAGGTTTTCGGCGACCAGGCTATTCCCACGGGACTGAAGCACGGTACGGTGACCGTCTGCTGTCAGGAGGGCAAAGTGGAGACCACCACCTTCCGCCGGGATGGCGCTTACGCCGACCACCGTCATCCGGAACAGGTCACGTTTACCCCTGATCTGACAGAAGATCTGGCCCGCCGGGATTTTACCGTCAACGCCATGGCAACAGACCTTCGAGGGACGGTGTATGACCCCTTCGGCGGACAGGCGGACCTGCAAGAGGGAATTTTGCGCTGCGTGGGCGATCCGGAGCGGCGGTTTTCAGAGGACGCCCTGCGAATCCTGCGCTGCCTGCGGTTTGCGGCGGTGCTGGGCTTTTCCATCGAACCGGAAACCGGCAAGGCACTGATGACCTGTCGGAACTTGCTGCGGGAGATGGCCCCGGAGCGTGTTCACGAGGAACTGACGAAGCTGCTCTGCGGCCCGTGGGCAGCGTCCGTCCTGCGGCGGTACCCGGACGTGATCGGCGCGGTGCTGCCGGAAATTCTGCCGATGGTGGGGTTTGACCAGCGGAATCCCCACCACTGTTATGACGTATGGGAGCACACGCTTCATGCTCTGGACGCCGCGCCGCCGGACTCGGTGCTCCGCTGGGCGGTGCTGTTTCACGATATGGGTAAGCCGGAGTGCTTCGCCTTGGACACGCAGGGCATCGGACATTTCATGGGACACGGCGTGGTTTCCCGCCGCATTGCCGACGGCGTCATGGACCGGCTGCGGTTCGACAATGCTGCCAAGGAACGGATCGGTGAACTGGTGGAGTGGCACGATCACCGGGTGGAGACGGAAAAGGGCGTCCGCCGGATGCTGAACCGCTTTGGTGAGCAGAATTTCCGAGCTCTCCTCACTATCCAGCGGGCGGACAACATGGGGCAGGCGGAGGAATTCCGTGGCCGGCAGAAGGAGATCGACCGGATCGAGGCCATGCTGGACCGGGAACTGGAAAAGGGAAGTTGCTTTTCTCTGAAGCAGCTGGCGGTGAACGGAAACGATCTGCTGGGGCTGGGACTGTCCGGCCCGGCGGTGGGCCGGACGCTGCAAGGGCTATTGGACCGGGTCATGGACGGAACGCTGCCCAATGACCGGGATGCGCTGCTGACGGCAGCCGGAAAAATCAGATGAGATCCACGCACAGCTTTGCGTCGGCGTCATACGCTGGGGCAAGGGGGTGCGTGGATTTTGCTGTTTGGAATCATCGGCGGTGACCGCCGACAGGAGGAATTGCTGGCGCTGCTGCGCCGGGACGGATACACAGTGGCGGCCTGTGGCGTGGCCGGAGAAATGGATTGGGACGCTGCCGTAGCGGCGGAGGTGGTGATTTTGCCGCTGCCGTTATGCAAGGAGGGGGATACCCTGAACATAGAAGGCCCACGGCGGGGCGCGGGGGCGCTGTTCCGCCAGCTTCGGCGGGATCAGCTGATTTTGGCAGGACAGGTGAAGCCTGCCCAGGCAGCCCTTGCGGCGGAGTTGGACCTGAAGCTTGTCGACTATTTCCGACGCGAAGAATTGACAGTGGCCAATGCCGCCGCCACGGCGGAGGGAACAGTCCAGGTGATTTTGGAACGCTTGGAACGATCCCTGCTGGGGAGTCGGTGTCTGGTGCTGGGCTTTGGGCGCATCGGAAAGCTGCTGTGCCACCGGCTGACGGCCATGGGCGCCCGTGTGACGGCGGCAGCTCGGCGTCCGGAGAGCCTTGCGTGGGCCAAGGCGTATGGCTATAAAGCAGCGGACATTGGAAAGCTGGAAGGGAATTTGGGAGCATTTGATGTGGTGGTCAACACCGTCCCGGAGCCGATCTTCGGTGAGGACCGTCTGCGGGAATTGAAGCCAGGCTGCCTCTGCGTGGATGTGGCGTCCGTTCAGGGGGTCGACCTGAACGCCGCCGAGGCTTTGGGATTGGAATGTATCTGGGCCAGAGGACTGCCGGGAAAGCTGATGCCCAAGACGGCGGGGGCCGTGATCCGGGACACGGTTTATACTATTATAAAAGAACAGGGGGTCATTTTATGAGAACGGAGCGGGTGGGCTTTGCCCTGTGCGGGTCCTTCTGCACTCACGAAAAGGCGCTTGCGGCGCTGAAACGGCTGACGGAAGAATATGAGACGGTCATTCCCATCGTGTCGGAGAACGCCGCTTTTACGGATACGCGGTTCGGAACGTCCGACGCACTGCTGGAGCAGCTGGAGGAATTGACAGGCCATGAGGTACTCTACGATATTCCGTCGGTGGAGCCGCTGGGACCAAAGGGGATGATCGACGTGCTGGTCATCGCTCCCTGTACCGGCAACACATTGGCGAAGCTGGCCCACGGCATCACCGATACGGCAGTGACCATGGCGGCCAAATCCCATCTGCGGTGCGGCAGGCCCGTGGTGATCGCCTTTTCCACCAATGACGGCCTTTCCGCCTCGGCCAAGAACATCGGGGAGCTGTTGAACCGGAAGCATTATTACTTTGTGCCCTTTGGACAGGATGATCCGGAGAAGAAACCTACATCCCTGGCGGCGGATTTTGAACTGATCGAAAAAACAGTAGAGGCAGCACTGGAGGGAAAACAGCTTCAACCGCTGCTCTTAAAGTAGTTTTTTGAGGGGCCGGACACAGAAAGACGGTGTCCGGCCCTTTGTATGAATTTGACAGCTGATTTACCTGATAAGGCAAAATGACGAAACGCGTCAAAAAATAGATAAGCACAGATGATGATAGCCATAATCAGCATTAGCTAGGTGCGGAAAATAATAACATTATGTAAACTATTTTAGGGGGGCCGGAAAAAAGTGAACAAACCGTCGAAAGACGTGTTGACTTTTCCTTGATCGTCTGGTATTCTAACTAAGCTGTTTGACGGCGATGAAGTGAATGAGTCGAGAGCTTGAAGATCTGAAAAGATCGGAAAGAAAGATCTGAAAAAGATTTGAAAAAAGTACTTGACAAATGAAACTGAGCCTGATATAATAGTGACTGTTCCGCTTGAGGGACGTGCACCTTGTAAATTAAACAACGTGAGAAAAGAAAGCACCAGCGGAGCGAGCTTTTCACGAGGCTCGCGACGAAGTTGTGGGTGAATAGGCCGTAGTCAATTCGGCTGAAAGCAGCAACTATAAAAGAGAAATAAATGAAGTCATGATAAATGACTCTATGATTGATTTAAGCGGCTACGGTCGTTTAGATACCATATTATAGAGAGTTTGATCCTGGCTCAGGACGAACGCTGGCGGCGTGCTTAACACATGCAAGTCGAACGGAGCACCCTTGATTGAGGTTTCGGCCAAATGATAGGAATGCTTAGTGGCGGACTGGTGAGTAACGCGTGAGGAACCTGCCTTTCAGAGGGGGACAACAGTTGGAAACGACTGCTAATACCGCATGACGCATTTTGATCGCATGGTCGAAATGCCAAAGATTTATCGCTGAAAGATGGCCTCGCGTCTGATTAGCTAGTTGGTGAGGTAACGGCCCACCAAGGCGACGATCAGTAGCCGGCCTGAGAGGGTG
>OGFF01003835.1_pt1 | contig 10580 bp, 10 predicted proteins | sample 1570751 | NCBI WGS metagenome assembly OGFF01 (sample SAMEA2581951, study PRJEB24529) | metagenome | biome: Human gut stool | place: China | collected 2011 | reverse complement strand
TTGAATTGCTGGACATATTTGTTATTCATATCGTCGCCTCTCTTTAGTTTCGCTATTTAGGTTAGCTAAGTAGCAACTATATTATATCTCTTCCGAAGTATCAGAGTCAATAGGCTTAACGAAAAAGTTACAAGATGTCTGTGTAAGGTAATGACAGAATAGCGGTGTGCTGGCGAACTATGCTTTATTTTGTTTTTTATCTAAATCATTCAATAGGGCGGTAGCATCCCTATTGGCAAGGGGATTCCAAAAGGGAACAGCGTTCTCCTTTGTCTGGGGTGTTCAGAGGGGATAGTGTTCCCCTTTGACCGGAAGAATCCAAAGAAACCGGCGGTTTCGTGGCACACGATTTTCCGTAGGAAAGTCTAGTGTGTTATACCTTTGTGGAGCAGATGGCAGCCGGAATTGTAGCACACCCTGAAAAGTGTGGCCACAGTTGCGGCGTTCTGGCGGGAAAGGTTGCCCCTTGCGGGGCAGCATAAGCGACAGAAAAAGGCTGGCAGGCGGTGCGGGCAAGCACTGTCTGTCAGCCGTGTCATTTGCGGAACAAAGGTATATCAAAGCCCCCGTCAGCCGCTGCTTCCCATCGTATCAGAACCACCACGGCAGCTTTCCGCGCAGGCTGTCCATCGCCTCGCCCTCCACCTTCTTTGTCCGGCTCTCGCTGAGATGGAAATGGAGCGCCGCGCCGATCAGCGGGTGCTCGATTCCATCGGTAAAGCCATAGCGGTACAGCAGATAGGTCTGCTCTCTGGCTGTCAGCTTGTCCAGCGCCGCATACAATTCTATCAGCTGCTCTTTTTGGATATAGATTTGCTCCGGCGTTTGGGTGTGAGGGTCGGCTATGGCTTCGATCCGCAGCATCCGTTCATCCTCTGAGAGAACGTCATCCAGATATACTCTCTGGAAGCCGGGGCCGTCTTTCTTATCCGCCATCCGTTGCTCAAATAAACCGAGGGCGGCGCGGATGCAGTCCGTCATGGCGTTGCGGAGCGCCGGTGCTGCATAGGTCAGAAATTTCATGCCCCGTCCGGCATCAAACAAAGGGATCGCGTTCAGCAGGCCGATACTTCCCTCCTGCATCAAATCATCCAAATCAATTCCAATATCATTTTCATCCAGCCCCATGTTTCGGTATTGCTCCAGCGCAATTTTTCGGATGAATCCCAGATTCTTTTCCAGCAGAATGTCACGGGCAGCCGTATCCCCTTTCTGTGCCAGTCTGCACAGCTGCTCATTGCTCCGGGTCGGCATTTTGCTTCTCCTGCGCGTGGTCTAAGGTGGATTGGAGAAATTCCGTCAGCGCCTGACCGAACTTGTCTAATGCTTCCTTTTGCACACCGTCCATCCCCGCTGCGCTCTGGGTGACGGCGGCGGAAATCATTTCGGGCGTGATGGTCGGAGTATGAACATCCGCCCCTTTGGTGAGTTCGGTAAACATCTGCTGAGTGATGCCCTTGGTCAAGGACTGCGCTGCTGTGAAATCGTTGCCGATCTCTTTCTTCACTTCCCGCAGCGCCGCCATAAATGTGTTCTGTATCATCGTCAGGTCTGCCTGATATACGGGAACTTTCTGCCGGTTGACAGTTCTGGCCGCCTGCACCGCAGCGTCTGTTTTATTGTTTCGGCGCAGCATGGCGCTGAGAGTAGTAAGCATCTGGTTCTGTCCGGCGAAACCGGCGGCCAGCGTATCGTCAAAATATTGCTCAATCATATAGGTGACTTCTGCAAAGCGAGGGCTTTCCAAAAGGCGGTTGACGATCTCTGCATTGGCTTTTCCGGTGTACAGATTCCGCGCCGCCTGCACCGACAGGCCCAGTTCTTCAATATCAAAATTTGTCCGGTCGGGCGTGTTGACTTCCCCCAGCAGGAAATCTGTGGAGACTTCAAACACTTTCGCAATGCGGAGCAAATGTTCTGTGCTGATCTTATCAGTCTTACCGCTGACAAACCGGCTGATGGCGCTCTCGGTGCTGCCGATGCGGGTCGCCAGCTGTGCCTGGGTAATTTTATGTTCCTTCATAAGCTCCTGCATCCGCTGCCGGATATTGCCGGGCAGATAGGCTCCCTCCATGTGACGCACCTCTCTTCTGAAAACTCTCTTTATCCATTATACCTGATAAAACCAGCGCGGGCAAATGCTTTCCGCTGGCTTCGCCGCTCTGAGGTCTTGCATTTTTGCAAGATTTCAGGGCGGCGTTTTTTCATTTCTTGCACTTTTAGCGGATTTTTCGGTTTATAGGCTTTTTCCCCGTATATTCAGGCAGACGGGCAGATACCGTCAATAAATAATGGAGGACAAAGCCTATGAATTTATTTGAAACTGTAAAATCCGCTGTCACCGTGAAGCAGGCCGCCGAATACTACGGCTGTAAGGTCAACCGGGGCGATATGATCTGCTGCCCCTTCCACGATGACCGGCATCCCAGCATGAAGCTGAACAGGGATTATTTCTATTGCTTTGGCTGCGGGGCTACCGGGGATGTGATCGATTTTGTGGCGCGGCTGTTCGGCCTGAGCAGCTACGAGGCCGCAAAGAAGCTGGCCTATGACTTTGGCATCGACCCGGACAAGCCCCCGGCAGCGATGGCTTTGAAAAAGCCCTATCCGCTGGCGCAGGCTTTCCGCAACGATGAGATACACTGCCAGCGGGTGCTCTGCGATTATCTGCATCTGCTGGAACGCTGGAAGGTCGAATATGCCCCGCAATCGCCGGAGGATGAACTGGATGACCGCTTTGTGGAAGCCTGTCATATGATCGAGTATGTAAATGATTTGTTGGACGTTCTCATGTTTGCGGAACTGAAGCAGCGTGTGAAAGCGGTGGATATGCTGCTGAAGGACGGCACTATCACCGCGCTGGAGCAGCGGCTCAGACGTCTGGAAAAGGAGGTGCAGCACCATGGCGAAGAACGAGCAATCGCGTGAGGCCAACCAGCCCATCTGGTTTGACGGCAAGAGTATCAATGAAGCCCTGTTTTGTGATGATTTTCTCGGCAGACACAAAATCATCTACACAAACGGGGCTTTTTTCACGCCTGATGGCCGCGTGACCGATGAGCTGCCACTGCGTGGAGAAATTTTTGAGGAACTGAAATGCTGCGCGGTCAGCAATATCCCCCGCAAAATCAGCAATATCGTGGAGCTGATGAAGCTGGCGGCGCTGGTAGAGGATTTCCCGCCGGAGGCTGACCGCATTCATCTGGCAAACGGCACGTTGTTTCTGGATGGCTCCTTTACGGAGGGAAAACCGGACATCGTGCGTTGGCGCCTTCCGGTGGCCTATAATCCCGATGCGCCCACGCCGACCCGCTGGCTGGCTTTTCTGGATGGGCTTCTTTACCCGGAGGACATTCCCACTTTGCAGGAATATATCGGCTACTGCCTGATCCCCAGCAACAAGGGACAGCGCATGATGGTCATTAAGGGCAATGGCGGCGAGGGTAAGAGCCAGATCGGCGCGGTGCTGTCCGCCCTGTTCGGCAGCAACATGAAGGACGGCAGCATCGGCAAAATTTCCGAGAACCGTTTTGCTCGCGCTGATCTGGAACACATTCTGCTGTGTGTGGATGACGATATGCGGATGGAGGCCCTGCGTCAGACCAACTATGTCAAATCTATCGTCACCGCCCAGGGCAAGATGGACTTGGAGCGCAAGGGCAAGCAGAGTTATCAGGGATGGATGTGCGCCCGGCTGCTGGCATTCAGCAATGGCGACTTGCAGGCTCTCTTTGACCGCAGTGATGGCTTTTATCGGCGGCAGTTGGTGCTGACCGCCAAAGAGAAACCTGCCGACCGTGTGGATGATCCCGACCTGGCAGAGAAGATGAAGGCCGAGGTGGAGGGCATTCTGCTGTGGGCTTTTGCGGGATTGCAGCGGTTGGTAGCGAACAACTTCAAGTTCACCGAGAGCCAGCGCACCAAAGAGAACCGGGAGGCCGTCAAGCGGGACAACAATAACGTGTTTGATTTTCTGGAATCCGAGGGCTATATCCGGCTGAAAGCGGATGCGTCCATCAGTTCAAAGGATTGCTACGACATTTACCGGATGTGGTGCGAGGAAAATAGCCTGACTGCACTCAAACGCCGCAGCTTCAGCGATGCGCTGGTGGCAGCCTGCGGTAAGTACAATCTGGAACACTGCAACACGATTACCAATTCGGCAGGACGCCGGGTATGGGGCTTTATGGGGATCGAGGCAGTGGCAAGGCCGCATATAAACGAGTTTACGGACGCTTCACAGTGTACGTACGTACCGGAAGACTGGCGGGATTGATTTCCGATCTGGTCGCCGGTACGTATGTACGCAGCGATTGACCCTGTTACCTCATATATTGTAGAGGCGCTTCATTTGGATAAAGTGGTCGTGCCCATTTTGGGTACACCTATTTTGATGTGTAAAAGTGGTTATGGATATTTTGTCCAACACCAGAACCGTGAAATTCTTCGCGCTTTTGTGCTGTGAAATAGGTGTGGTCATTTTGACCACACCTGAAGCGGTCAGTAAAAGCGGTGATTTTGCAGGCATATTTTAGAGCAATCTCAAAACAGCGAAATGTTTCTCTTTTATCCGTATACAGTTCGCCGGATGGCGGCTCACGGAACGACGTACAGATTGCAGCATTTTGTGACAATACAGCCCGAACAGTGAAAAGTCCCGCATTTCTGTAAAGTCGAATATTCCGCCGTTGACCAACGATACGCAGGGAATCATTTCTATCGCAAAACAGCATTTGCACAAATTTCACCATTGACCAAAGCCGGTGCGCTCCCCAGCGTAGCCGGTTCTTTTTATGACGCAACCGAAAATCATGTTTTATCTATCAAGTGACAAAGGGCTTCACTTGCGAAAATGGAGGAATATATTTTATGAAGTCAAGTATCCGAAACGAAATCAAGGCGCAGATCATCCGCGCCGGTTACACCATGCAGGAAGTCGTTGACCAGCTGCACGATGAGTATGGGTGGAGCGACAGCGTATCCAATCTTTCCGGAAAATTGCAGCGGGAATCGCTGCGGTATCGGGAGGCCGTGGAGTTGGCTGACGTGCTGGGATATGACATTGTCTGGCAGAAACGGAGGGATTGAGTATGGAAAAAGCACAATACGCGATTATGCGATTTGCCAAATATAAGGGGCCTGAAATCGGCAATATCGAGGCCCATAACGAGCGCACAAAGGAAAAGTACGCCAGTAATCCCGATGTGGATACCAGCCGAAGCAAGTACAACTTCCATCTGGTCAAACCGCCCGGCAAGTACCGGGCCAAGTCAGAGAGGCAAATTGCCGCTGCCGGATGCCGTACCCGGAAAGACAGTATCCGTATGATCGAGACGCTGTTCACAGCCAGCCCGGAGTTCTTTAAGGGAAAGAAACGGGCGGAAATTCGGGTATTTTTCGAGGAAGCTCTGCACTTTCTGGAACAGCATCAGTCCAAAGAGACAATTATATCCGCCGTGGTGCATATGGACGAGAAAACGCCCCATATGCACCTTTGTTTTGTCCCTTTGACGGAGGATGGCAGGCTCAGCGCCAAAGACATCATGGGCAATAAAAAGAAGCTGACCTGGTGGCAGGATGAGTTTTGGAAACACATGGTCAAGAAGTTTCCAGATTTGGAGCGTGGCGAGAGCGCCAGCCTGACCGGGCGCGACCATATCCCGCCCCGCGTATTTAAGGAGATGACCAGACTGACCAAACAGAAAAGCAAACTGGAGGATCTGCTCACTGGAATCAATCCCTTTAACGCCAAAAGCCGGGCGGAGGAAATCTGCAAGATTCTGGATAGCTATATTCCCAGCGTGGAGAAGATGGACACGCTGCTGCGGAAATATGGCGTGGCTTTTACGAAAACAGCATCCGAAAACAAAAAGCTGAAAACGAAAAATGCCGAGCTGGAAGAATCTCTTGCATCGGCGCAGAAGGTCAGCACCCTAAAGCAGATCGAAGACCTCAAGCTGCGGCGCGACTATGACAGTGCCGTGGCGATTTTGGAACAGATACCGGCAGAAGTTTTGAACATCTATGCGCAGAGCAGCCATAGAGGAAAGGAGCGGCCTATTGAGCAAAGTTTATGATGATCCAAAATATAATGCGGCATTTGACCGCTGTGTTGATGTGATGGCGCGGCTGTTGCAGAAGTACGGGCCGCAGCTGTTGGAGCAGATGCAGGAGACTGCGAAGGATGGCTGTACACAGTCTGCGGTATCAGGAAAGCAACCCGTTCCTGTGTATCAGGAATTTGACAAAGCCGCTTGATATAAATTAAATTTACACGTTGCGTATTTGTTTAGCGTATGCTATAATAAATACGCAACGTGTATTTTGCTTTATGGGGTAAATGAAATGGACTGCAAAACCAAAATAAAAGAACTGCGGGAAAGCACCGGCATGAACCGCAAGGAATTTTGTAAATATTTTCGGATTCCCTATCGGACTGTGACAGAGTGGGAACTGGATAACCGCCATGCGCCGGAATATGTACTCCGTTTGTTGGAGTATTACATTCAGAATGAAGGTCTGGCGAAGAAGAAAGTAACGGATGAATGTTCAGAGCTGGAAGAAAGGAGCGGCCTGCATGAAGAAAACTAAAACAAAATGTTATCTCTACACACGGGTATCTACATCCATGCAGGTGGACGGATATAGTCTGGATGCTCAGCGAGACAAGCTGCGGAAATACGCTGAATACGAAGATATGGTAGTGGCCGGTGAATATTCTGACGAAGGCTTTTCCGGCAAGAATATTCAGGGCAGACATGAATTTCAGCGGATGCTGCAAGACATTCAGGACTGCAAAGACGGCGTGGAATATGTGCTGGTATTCAAGCTGTCCCGGTTCGGCAGGAATGCCGCTGATGTGCTGAATTCCTTGCAGCTGATGCAGGATTTCGGCGTCAATCTGATTTGTGTGGAAGACGGCATTGACAGTTCCAAAGATTCCGGCAAGCTGATGATTTCTGTCCTTTCTGCGGTGGCAGAGATTGAGCGTGAGAATATCCGGACACAGACGATGGCTGGACGAGAGCAGAAAGCCCGTGAGGGAAAATGGAATGGCGGCTTTGCTCCTTATGGATACCGCCTTGAAAAAGGCGAATTACTGATTGCCGAGGATGAAGTGGATGTGATCCGTACTATCTTTGACCGTTATATTCACACCAACGATGGTGTCAGCGGCGTGGCGAAATATCTGAACCGGCAGGGCTTTGTGAAGAAGTTGCGGCAGAACGGCACCATTCCTGGTTTTTCTGCCAGCTTTGTGAAAAGTATCATTGATAATCCGGTATATATGGGGAAAATTGCCTATGGCAGACGCCGGACAGAGAAGAAGATCGGCACACGGAATGAGATGCACGTGGTTGAGCAATCGGAGTTCCCTGTGTACGAGGGGAAGCATGAGGCTATCATTTCAGAAGAAGATTGGAACCTCGCGCAGGAAAAACGGAAAATCAATGCTTACCGGCGTGAGAAAGTCAATGACCCTACCCACGCACATATCTTGTCCGGTATTCTGAAATGCCCCTGCTGCGGCAAAAGCCTGTACGGGAATATTGCGAAAGCCCACAGTAAGGACAAAAAGACCCGCTATTACTATTACTGCAAGAATACCGTTACACCGACTGGTCATGAGTGCACTTTCCGGCTGAACATTGAACAGACAGAGATGAACCGCATGGTAGCGTCAATTATCTCCGCTATGGTCAGCGACCCACGGTTTGCGAATGCAATCAAGGCGAAAATTGGCTCCGCTGTCGATACGAACGATTTGGAGAAGCAGCTGGAAGCATTGCAAGCGCAGCTTCGGCAGACGTTAGGCACAAAAGCCCGCCTGGAACGGCAGATGGACGGTTTGGATGTGAATGACCCGTATTATGACCGGAAAATTTCTGATTTGCAGCGTCGTTATGACGAGCAATATGGTAGAATAGATGAGATCGAAGTCCAGATTGACGATGTGCAAAGCCAGATACGGAATATCCGACAGGAGAAAATTTCTGGCGACAACATTTACCGCCTGCTGCTTGCGTTTGATCAGGTCTATGAAGCCGCCTCCGAGGTGGAGCGGAAGGAGTTCATGCGGGCGTTCATTGAGCGGATCGAATTGTTCCCGGAAAAGCAGCTGGACGGTAACTGGATCAGGAAGATCATCTTCAACTTCCCTGTTCCTGTAAATGGGACGGAAGTGAAAGAATTGCCCTTGGAAAATGAAACAATGGTCGAGACGGTTGTCAAATTATCCCTCAAAAAAGATACACCTAAGATTGAGGTTATAATGAAGCCTGATGAAGAGAGTAATTACACACCAGAAGAAAAAGCTACATATCCGAAGATTAAGGAATATGTGAAGAACAAGTATGGTGTGAATGTGCATACTTCTTACATTGCACAGGTTAAGAGGATGTGTGGACTGGATATGGGTGAGAACTATAATAAGTCTAAGAAAGAGAACCCAGAAGTGAATCAGTGTCCACAGGAAAAGGTGGAGTATATTAAGGATGCGTTGAGGCATTTTGGAGTAATATAGACTAAGTAAACAATGTTTATAATAAAAGTAAAGGAAAAACAATGAATAATATAAATTATGGAAAATCTATTTTGCTAAAAAATGAATTTTATACCAAGTACCAAAAAACTATTGAAGATTTTGAAAAATATAGAAAAACAGTATTGCCATTATGTGCAGCTGAGAATATTATTTCAGAATTTTCTAAAATGCCATTGTCATATGGCTTACAGGAAAGATATATATTAGGTGGTTTTTTGAATTACGATGAGGATAATAACATGGTTGGCAGTAAGAAATTATTGCCATTTTATGAAATAGTAAGTGAACAATGTAGCAAATTATTTGGTGCATATTATACAGATTGCCGTTCATTATCAGGTATGAATGCATTACAGAACATTTTATTATCATTGGTAAAGCAGAACGATAATATCCTGATTTTGTCACCAGAAAGTGGAGGTCATGCATCATTGCCTAATATATTAGACAGATTAAATATAAATTATATTGAGGCACCATTTGACTACGATATCAGTGATTATGATTATGATGGTGTTAATAGCATTTTAGAAGAACACGATATTAATTTTGTACTATTTGCTCCTACCGATATAATATTTCTTCCAATTTTTAATAAATTACACTTGCCATCAAACACTGTTTTAATATTTGATGCATCACAGGTATTGGCATATTATATTAATAATATAAGAGAAAACCCTTTGTATATGAATAATAAAGTCATATTAATGGGTGGAACTCATAAAACTATACCAGGTGTGGCGAAAGCACTCATAATGACAAATGATGAAGAATTAGCATATAAAATTGATGAGACAATTAATCCATTATATTTGAGAAATACTCATATGCAAAATGTTGCCAGTCTTATTTTGACATTGATTGAGATGGAGTATTTTTCGGAAAAATATTGCACTAACATGACAAAAAATAGTAATTACCTAGGGAAAAAATTAGATGAATTGGGGTTGCAAGTTATCAATCGACAAGGAATATATTCACAAACACATCAATTATTTCTTCATATGTCAAGGTCAGAAAGAGATTCATTTTTTTGTAGAGCAAACCAGTTAGGGGTTTCATTGAATAAAAAAGATAAAAGATTGTTTAAAGGAAGTGGAATTAGGCTTGGAATACAAGAAGTAACAAGATATGGTTGGGGAGTTGAAAAAATGGATATTATTGCAGAAATACTATTTCTGTTATACAAAAACCAAATGAAAGACGTAACGACTTTGTTAGAAAAATTGAATATAAACAGAGAAATTCAATATACTTTTAAGGAGATTTAGAGACTAATGAATGTAAGTGTAATTATGAATGCGATAGGATGGATAGTTACTGTTTTGGGGGGACCAAGTGCAGTATATTTTATATATACTAAGATAAAATATAGAAAGAATATTTCTTGGAAGAAAATTATGAAGGAAGGGATAGAGGATTTAGCTCAAAAAGTAGAAAAAATAAACCCTGACTATATTATTACTTTCTCAGGTAGAGGCTCAATAGTATGTAGCTTAGTAGTTACAGAGTTGGATAATAAATATCCTGTGTATATGTGCCTATTAAAAAGAAGATATAATAAGAACTTTCTTAATCCGCAAAATTGGACGAGTTTTGATACATCAAAATGGACAATTTTTGTGCCTGACGAAGTATTAAATTTTAAAGATAAAAAGATTTTAATTATTGATGATTTAACTAATTCAGGAGAGACGATAGAAAAATTGACACAACATTTGATAAAACATGGTATTAATAATCAGAATTTGTTTAGCATGGCATTAATTGCGAATGTAGATATTTTATCAAGATTACATATACCACAAGAATACTGGAAAAAGGTAGAAATATCAGAATACAATGTTCCTTGGGGAAAAACTGAAATAAAGTAAAAGGTATAACCAAAACTTTTAAGTATTTACACTGTTTCGCTTATGACGATAAATCAAAGGCTGAAATATACATTCTTTTATGTATTCATTTTTTAAGGAGGGGGGTGCCGAAAAGTGTACATTTAGAAACTGAATAATAAGGGCATAAAATCAGTGCC
>OGFF01003831.1_pt1 | contig 10590 bp, 8 predicted proteins | sample 1570751 | NCBI WGS metagenome assembly OGFF01 (sample SAMEA2581951, study PRJEB24529) | metagenome | biome: Human gut stool | place: China | collected 2011 | reverse complement strand
AAGCTGATCTGGAATGGATTTTTGCACGTAACTATGAAGGTACTGAATAGTTACATTTATTCTATGTATAGGGGCATTACTGGTGGAACGACACTTCTGCCTGTATAAAAGTACAGGCAGAAGTGAAAATAGTCTTTACAAATCGGTGCAGATTATAAATCACTTGCTAATGCAATTTCGCCCTTAATAGCAGACGCCGTAACCGTCGCTGCGGATCCAAGATATACCTTGGAGCTCGGATGACCTGCGCGGCCCTTGAAGTTTCTTGTACCGGTGCTGATCAGGACTTCATTTTCGCCGATAACGCCCTGGCAGCTGCCCCAGCATACGCTGCAGTTCGGGTTCATAACAATTGCGCCGGCTTCCATGAAGGTGTCGATCAGACCTTCCTTCAGTGCCTGGAGATAAACGGTCTGGCTTGCCGGAACCACAAGGAAACGAACTTTTTCAGCGACCTTCTTTCCTTTAATGATGGAAGCGCCGACTCTCAGGTCCTCGATACGTCCGTTGTTGCAGGAACCTAAGAATGCCTCGTCGATCTTCACGCCGCGGACTTCCTCAGCCGGAACCAGGTTATCAACGAAGTCTGGTTTTGCCACTACCGGACGGATCTTGGAGAGGTCAAAGGTATATTCTCTCGCGTATACAGCATCCGGATCGCTCTTAAAGAGTGCCTTCGGCTTTCTTCCGTGAGCTTCCAGATATTCGATGGCTTTCTCATCCGGCTCAAAGATACCGGTCTTTGCACCTGCCTCAACAGCCATGTTGCAGAGGACCATACGCTCGCTGATGCTTAATGTCTTAGCGCCTTCGCCGGTGAACTCCATAACCTGGTAGTTGCAGCCGTTTGCGCCGATGGTGCCGATGATGGTTAAGATCAGGTCTCTCGCGTAAACGCCTTCCGGCAGCTTTCCGACGAGGTTGAATTTTACAGTCTCCGGAACAAGAACCCAGGATTTTCCTGTCACCATACCGTAGAGGAGGTCTGTACATCCAACTCCGGTACCGAAGGCGCCGAGAGCGCCGTAGGAACATGTGTGGCTGTCAGCGCCGAAGATCAGTTCACCCGGGCAGACGTAATTCTCCATCATGATCTGGTGGCAGACGCCTTTTCCTTCCCAGAAATCGATGTTGTTTTCCTTCGCGAAGTCGCGCATCTTCTTCTGGGACGCTGCTGTCTTCGGACAGTCAGACGGGACATTGTGGTCTACAATGAATACCATCTTTTTTGTGTCCGCGATGTGCGGATGTTTTAATTTATTGCGGTACATGTCAACGGTCAGATGTGTGGTTCCGTCGTTGCTCATCATACGGTCTAATGTTACGGTATGGATATCTCCCGGTTTTACGTAGTCAACACCGGCTGCCGCTGCGATGATCTTTTCTGCGATTGTCATTCCCATTGTCCTACTCCTCCTCACGGTTTAAAGAAGCGATCAGTCCGCCCTGATTTAAGATGTTCTGCATGTATTCCGGCAGCTTTGTGCAGGAATATGTCTTTCCATTTGCATGAGCAGTTCCGTCGGACATGGAAAGTTCCATGGTATCGCCGGTCTTTACATCATCCGGCAGGTCTTTACAGACGATAACCGGAAGTCCGATATTGATCGCATTTCTATAGAAAATCCTTGCGAAGGATTTTGCAACGACGGCCTGTACGCCGAGGGCTTTTAAAACGCCCGGTGCCTGTTCTCTGGAAGAACCGCAGCCGAAGTTCTCGCCGCCGACAACAAAATCGCCCGGTTTTACTTTTTTGGGGAAATCCGGGTCGAGAGACTCGAATGTGTGCTCTTTCATCTCTTCCAGATTCGGTAAGAGCAGATATTGGGATGCAATGATCTGATCGGTATCAAGGTCATTATGAAATTTAAAGATCATTCCTTTTGCCATGACTTTATATGTTCCTTTCTTATCTAAGAAATATTAAAAGACAGCTGCGAAGATCTAGACCGTCAGCCGCCGTAACAGTTCATGAATTCTTTCATTCCCTCATTATAGCATAGGATCAGGCATAAATAAAATGGCACGTATTGATATGGCACATAACTTAAAGTTATAAAATTATAGTACTCTCCAGCGCCGGGAAAAGGACATAAAAATTGCTGCAGTTAAACTCTGTATTTGAGCGGACATGACAGCTGTATTTTTACACCGCCGGTCGGATCATCACGGAAAACTGCAGCAAAAATGGAACTTATCTGGTTATTTCAGCTTCAAAACCGCCGTTTGCGGTCTCGTCTCAGCCGTCAGCACCAGTGTGTTGGAGTCGTACTCCACCACATTCCGGCAGAGTCCCGTAAATTCCTCGAGACGTCCGATCATCGGATAGCCAAAATGGTCGGAACGGTAGTGCATCGGGATCACAACGCGGGGCGCGAGGTTATCCACCACAGCCTTCGCCTGGACCGCATCGATCGTATAATAACCGCCCACAGGGATCAGGATCGCGTCGAGATGCTTTAACAGATCTTTTTGTTCTCTGGTAAGAGGACATCCGATATCACCCATATGGGCAATTTTAAGTCCGTTCGATTCCAAAATGTGGATCCGGTTCGGTCCGCGGAGGGCTCCCTGTTCCGGGTCATGCCAGGTGTCGATCTTCGTGATGGAAAACGGGTTCTTTGTCCCGCTGTGCTTTAAGGTCACTGCGTCCGTGTACCCGTGGTCACTATGTTCGTGGCTGCAGAGTACCATGTCCGCAATGAGGGAAAGCGGAGCGAGTCCCGGTACTGTATTCGGGCCATATGGATCAAATACAATGGAAAATCCATCTTTTTCAACGGTAAAACAGGAATGACCATTCCAGGTGATAGAAATAGAATTCATAATTATGTCCTCCTCTCGAGCAGTTAGAAATGATTGAGCAGATGACTATATTTTATCATGAAACGCAGGGAGATTCAATGGACGAAAAGCAAGGTCCCATCTGAGCCAGAGTGGGAAATTTATGTGATCAGTGCTTGAGAAATCAGGAGCAGCCGCGGTATAATAGTGGATATAATATCGGGAATAACAGGAGGAAATGACGATGGAGCTTACACAGGTAAAGCACGAGATTGAAACATTGGCGGAGAAACACCGGGATGAGTTTGAGGTTGTCAGTGCATACATATTTGCTCATCCGGAGCTGGCATACCATGAAACGCTGGCGCAGGATCAGCTATGCGGGCTGTTGGAAAAGCATGGCTTTAAAGTACAGCGGGGAGCCGGCTCTCTGGAGACCGCATTTGTGGCAGAATACCGGAGCGGAAAGCCGGGAATGACCTTTGCGTTTATGTGCGAGTACGACGCACTCCCTGAAATTGGACATGCATGCGGACACAATCTGATCGGCACCAGCGGAGCCGGCGCCGGTGTGATATTAAAAGAGATCATGGAAAAATACGGGATCGGCGGAACCCTGAAGGTTCTTGGAACACCGGCAGAGGAAAACGGAAGCGGAAAGATCACGATGCTGGACGAAGGAATTTTCGATGGTGTGGATATGGCGCTGATCATGCATCCGAGTGATATGTCCATGGCAGATGATATCTCATTTGCAGCCGTAAATAAGACCTATACCTTCACCGGAAAACCGGCACATACCGCAGCGTGCCCGTGGATGGGGGCCAGTGCATTAAACGGAGTTCTCCAGATGTTCCATGCGGTAGATTCCCAGAGACTTCATTTTAAGGATTATACGAGGGTTCACGGAATTATCGTGGAAGGCGGAACCGTAGTAAATATCGTTCCGGAGAAAGCTGTATGCCGGTTTAATATCCGGGCATTAGACGCAGGCTATTTAGAAGAAGTGATTGCAGTCATTGACCGCTGTGCAAAGGGTGCGGCGATTTGCGCCGGTGTAGAGGTTGAGATCAAACAGGACGGTTATCTCATCAAGGATGTGCGCAACAACCGGGAACTTGTGACGGCAGTGGAGAAAAATATGGACCTGATCGGAGAACACCACATTCCGCGGGATCTGACTCAGGGAATCGGATCCACGGATGTCGGCAATGTAACTCAGGCACTTCCGGCTGCCCAGTTCTATATCGGTGTGGGCGAAGGATTAGGAACCCATACAGCAGCATTTGCGGAGGCTGCAGGAGGCGAAGCAGGAAGACGTGCCCTCACTGCCGCGGTAAAGGTGCTGGCAATGACAGGACTTGATATGATGTCCGGCCGATCATAAAAATAACAAAGCATGAAGGTGGTTGTTCATGCGATCGGGACGAAGATGAAAGAAATCTAAGAAAACGGAAGAATCGACAGAAATAAAAATCTCTGCCCGGACACGCCGAGATGCGTCCAGACAGAGATTTTTTGTGCACTGTGCGAAAATATAGATTGTCGCAAACGACCGCGCGAGGGGCGAGCAACAAAAAACGGACACAGAATAGAGACTTCTGTGTCCGGATATTTGGCTGTATTACAGTGCTGTCGCCTTCGGCAGCGTAAAGATAAACTCCGACCCGACCCCCTGGGTGCTGATCACATCAATATTTTCTCCGTGTGCCTGTATGATCTCTTTTACGATCGCCAGTCCGAGTCCTGTTCCCTTCTTATCTTTTCCTCTGGAGAGATCCGACTTATAGAAGCGGTCCCAGATCTTCTTGATACTTTCCTTCGGAATACCGATTCCCGTATCCTTCACGGAAACAAAGACTTTCTCGTACTTCAGCGAAGTCTGGATATAGATCACGGAATTCTCACGGCTGAATTTGATGGCGTTGTCGATCAGGTTGTAGAGTACCTGCTGGATCTTACCGAGATCCGCATACACCATCTGGATATCCGCAGCGAAGGTGAGATCCAGAACGATATCCTTGGCATTGCAGGTTCCTTCAAAGGTTGCCGCGGTATCTTTAATAACGCGATTGATATCAAAGTTGCTCCGTGTCAGGAATCCCTTGCTGTCGAGAGAGTTCAGCGTCAGCATGCCCTGAGTGAGTTTGTTTAAACGCTCTGTCTCAGAGATCAGGATACCGAGATACTTATCGTATAATTCCGGTGGGATCGTTCCGTCTTTGATCGCTTCCAGATACCCCTTGATGGATGTCAGCGGGGAGCGGAAGTCGTGGGAGACGTTGGCGATAAAGGAATGCTGATATTCCTCCATCTTATTTAATTCACTGGACATATAATTTAAGGTGTTGGCAAGGTATCCCATCTCATCGGCAGAAGTTACCTTGATCGTATGGCTTAAGTTTCCCGCCGCGTATTCCTTTGCACCCGCGGTGATCTTCTTTAACGGGACATATACGGTCTTTGTGAACACGAGAAGAATGATCAGGGACAGGATGAAAACCACCAGCGCTGTAATGTATACAATGTTCAGGATACGGTCTTTCCCGTGTACGATCTGTTCGATGGGCATATGGATCACCACGTATCCATACGTATTGAAATTTCCCGTGATCGGCGCAATGACGGACAGCATGTCTTTATCAAACATGCCGAAAAATCTGCCGGTCATATACGAGCGGTTTCCCGCCACGGTGGGATCAAAACCATCGATGGCGGTGCCGATATGGGAGGCTGGGGCAGTCTCCGCAACAACGCTGCCTTTCTGGTTGATGACCCAGGCCTGTGCCTTTAAGTAGGTGGCAACGGCCTGCAGCTGCGGGTTTGCCGTGGACAGACTGATATTTTTGCCCTGATAGATATCGCTGTAGGTGGAGGCGAGAAGATTCGCCTCATCGTAGAGCGATTCAGACTTTTCTTCTAAGAGATACTGGTAGGTGATCTCCGAGGACATGGTCGCGATGAAAATGAAACCGAGAAGACCAAACACCAGATAGCCGAGAAGAAACTTGGTATAAAGAGAACGGGTCATCGTCTTACCTCAAATTTATAACCGATTCCCCAGACAGTGGACAGCGCCCAGTTCTCGTCGTCGCGGATCTTCTCGCGAAGACGTTTGATGTGGACATCAACAGTCCGGGTGTCACCGATATACTCATAGCCCCAGATATGATCCAACAGCTGTTCTCGGGTAAAGACCTGATTCGGAGAGGAGGCAAGGAAGTATAAAAGTTCCAGCTCCTTCGGCGGCATATCCACAGAGTGACCTTTGTAGAGGACGGAATAGTTCGTCAGGTTGACGATGAGATTCGGATACTCCACATATTCTCCCTGCTGTTTTGTCGCAGCGGACATACTGACCGGGGCCGCCTGATAGCGGCGGAGAACAGCCTTGACTCTGGCGACAAGTTCTTTTGAATCGAACGGCTTGATCATATAGTCATCGGCACCGAGCTCCAGACCTAAAACTTTGTCGAAGACCTCGCCCTTTGCGGACAGCATGATGATCGGTACCTGAGAGGTCGTGCGGATCTCCCGGCAGACCTGATAGCCATCCATGCCCGGCAGCATCAGGTCGAGAAGGATCAGGTTCGGCTTAAAGACCGGAACCTCCTTCAGGGCGGATTCTCCGTCCCCGACGATCTTTGTATCATAACATTCTTTCATCAGGTACAGGGAAATTAACTCTGCAATATTCTCGTCATCGTCGACGATGAGAATTCTCTGTTTATCGACCATGGAGGTCTCCTCCTTCTAAAATTTATCGTAAAAATTTCGTTTTTTGCCTGTAAATCAGGGCAGGTTTCTATTTCCTATAGGATGATGGATAAAATTGAAACCTTTGCGGTTAACATAACTTTAAAATAGTACTGTTCAGACAAAATCCGACGCAGTTCCTAATTGAAAGTTACTTGAAGGTTACGATCGTAACGCCCGTATCGCCTTCCCCAAATTCTCCAAGTCTGAATTCTTTTACGTACTTAAGTTTTTTCAAATGCTTATGAACCGCAGCCCGCAGCGCTCCTGTTCCGCGTCCATGTACGACACGGACCTGCGGAAGATGGGCGAGATAAGCATCATCCAGATACTTGTCAAGGACAGGCATCGCCTCGTCCGTTGTCATTCCGATGAGATTGACCTCAGGGGAGACGGAGAAGGACTTCGCCATCTTGATCTTTCCGCTTCCGGTGTTGTTCCGCTTCAGGGCAGCCGGATCGAGGCCCGGTCCGGATACGGACGCCTCGTCTAAAAGCTCCAGATCCTTGATATTTACAAGGGAGCGCAGGATTCCCATCTGCACATAGAGATCGCCTTTTGCGTTCGGCAGTGTGCTGACTGTTCCCTTTAAGTTCATCGTGAGGACCTTAACACCGTCACCGATCTTTAATTTCTTCGGTGAGATCGTCTTTTTCGGCCCCTTATTGTTCTTCAGACTTAAGCTTTTATCGACTTTATCCAGCTTTTCGCGGAGCTTTGTTCTCTCAGCCTCCAGCTCTTTTCCGACACCGGAGCTTGCGGCAAGCTTGTTGATATTCCGGATCGTCTGGTCCGCGGTCTCTTTCGCCTCGCGTAAGATCCGCTGGGCTTCCTCGTTGGCGTTCTTTAAGAGCTTTTCTTTCCGCTCATCAAGCCGCTCTTCCTTCTGTTCGATATTCTTCTTTAAACGGGAGATCTCTTCCTTGTAGCTTGCGATCTCCTCACGCTCTTTTTCGATGGTCACGCGGCTCTGCTCTAAGTTCGCAAGCAGATCCTCAAATGCCTCATCATTGGATTCCAGATGGGTCTTCGCATCATCGATGATGTAATCCGGCAGACCTAACTGTCTGGAGATCGCGAATGCGTTACTCTTTCCGGGAATACCGATCAAAAGCTTATAAGTCGGGCGCAGTGTTTCAACATTAAACTCGCAGCAGGCGTTCTCAACGCCCGGTGTTGACAGGGCGAATACTTTCAATTCGCTGTAGTGGGTGGTCGCCATGGTCCGGCACTTCATATTGTGAAGGAAGGACAGGATAGAGATCGCCAGTGCGGCACCTTCCGTCGGGTCTGTTCCGGCACACAGCTCATCGAAAAGACAGAGGGAGTGGCTGTCTGCCTGATTTAAGATCTTCACGATATTCGTCATATGGGCGGAGAAGGTACTTAAGCTCTGCTCGATGCTCTGCTCATCACCGATATCCGCGAATACCTCGTCAAAAACGGAAAGCTCGGATCCGTCAAACGCCGGGATCTGCAGACCGGATTGTCCCATCAGGGTAAACAGACCGACCGTCTTTAAGGATACGGTCTTACCGCCGGTATTCGGTCCGGTCACGATCAGCAGGTCGAAATCTCTTCCCATCCAGATATTGATTGGAACGACCTTTTTCGGGTCGAGGAGCGGATGACGGCCGTCTTTGATATGGATGTAACCTTTCCGGTTGAATTTCGGCATGGAACAGTTGTAGATCCTGGCCAGGGCCGCCTTCGCGAAGATGAAATCCAGCTTTGTGAGGATCTCAAAATCTGTTGTGATCGGCTCGATATACGGGACGAGCTCGGTGCTTAAGGCAGCTAAGATCATCTCGATCTCTTTCTGCTCTTTTAATTCCAGTTCACGCAGCTCATTGTTCAATTTGATGATCGCCATCGGCTCGATAAAAAGTGTGGAACCGGTGGAGGACTGGTCGTGGACCATTCCGGCAAACTGGCTCTTATATTCGGCGCGGACCGGGAGACAGTAGCGGCCGTCACGCATGGTGATAACGGCATCCTGCAGCATGGTCCGGCTGGAATTTAAGATGGAATTCAACTGAGTGTGGACTTTATCTGCCGTGATCTTCATCTGGCGGCGGACGTGGTGGAGTCCCGGACTTGCATCATCGGCGATCTCATCTTCACCGAGAATACAGCGGGTGATCTCACTGTTCACATTCGTCAGTGGTTCCAGAGTGCGGAACATCTCATCGAGAGAGTCATCAGGAAGTTCCATATTTTCCGGATGGCGTCCATAATTCTTTGCGCGGGCCGCACAGGTCAAAAGTCCGCTGACGGAGAGAAGCTCCGTGATGCTTAAGGAGCTGCCGATCTCCAGACGTTTTAAGGAATCCCGTACATCACGGACTCCGGCTAAGGAGAGACTTCCTTTCTGGCGCACACGGGTCACCGCATCGGCGGTCTCGGTCTGGGTCTGGACAATCTCGTTGAAATTCGAGGACGGTGTCAGCTCCCGGCACATCTTCTTTCCCGGTTCGGATGCCGCACAGTCGGTCAGGCGTTCAATGATTTTATAATATTCAAGTGTTTTTAATACTTTCTGATTCATAGGTCGATCCTTTTTTCCTTTCAATACGCAGACATTCCGCAGTATGAAACATGCGGAGATTTTCAGTAAAGATGCCTGCCTGCACAGAAAAAGTATAACACAAACAGTTCAAATATCATAGGGATTTTTTCCTGTGAAAAGTAACAGGGATGCTCGCACTCAGGACCCGTGGATGCCAAGTTTTTCTTGCATAATAAGTAGAAAAAAATTATAATGGAAAAAAGATAGGCTAAAAGCAAAGAATCCGCAAATGTGACAGGATCTTGATGGATATTTGCCCGCAGCAGAAAATAGACGTTGTTCTGTTCTTCCCGGCTCAGGCTCAGATGCAGCAGGTCTTCCAATTCTACGCAGATCCTCTGTGCTGCGTGATAAACAATGTCATCCTCCCCGTGCTCCGGGCAGGGCTCCGATGGAAGCTCGTGGTGGCTCAGAACACGGCTTGCCATAATGGAAGTATGCAGCACGATGTTGGTCAGGCTGAAATCGTTGACATAAAGATTGAGCTCCGCCATGGTATGCTCCAGAATTCTGCGGATCGCTTCCACATCCACATCATCCAGATTAGACTTGATGGAGTCATAGCTGACGATGCGGTCGCCGCTGCCCTCAAAATAGCTGTAGGATGCCAGCTTCCGCAGACTTTTTTCGTCCGCGATCATGCAAATGTCGTTTCCGTGCAGCTCATAGGAGATCCCGAAACTGGCGAAGGATCCGTTCATCCGGCGCACATCGCCCCGGATCGTATCCGCACTGTAGTTCAGCGCTTCTGCCACATCATACAGGTTCAATTTTGACACATGGTATCGCAAAAATTTCTGATTGATCCAGTTTGCGCGTTCCTCGTAATCCTGCGGCGTGTTTTCCCGCCGCACCGCCCGGAGATAATTCCGCGCCGCTGCCGAACTCGTTGTGTATCCGCTGTGACCCGAAATGATAAAAGGCTCCTTTGCCTCCCCGTTGATCGAAGAAATATAGCTTTTTACGCTTCTGACCGATAAATTCAGAAACCCGGCAAGTTCCTTCGCCGTGACAGCGCGGTCATGACGCGTCAGATATTCCACCAGAGCACGCGCTTTGTTCGTGTCCAAAATCGTTCCCCGCCTTTGCAAACAAAAGTTTCCGTCCCTATTCTATCTGATCCCCCTCAGAACAGCAACAGGGCAGCTCTGGTTTGATTATAACAGAACCTGCACCGAATTGGCTGGAAAAAATTGCACCGATGGGTGCAAGATACGCCAAAAGCCCCTGCATTCTCTCGAACGCAGGGGCTTTTGGGTTCATCATGATGTCTGCCTTCGTTACTTTTCAATGGGCTGCGAGGGCTTCCAGTCCTTGTAGTTCTCGTAGCGGCTCTCGCGGATCTTGGTATGGGACCAGATCTCGTCTGCCGCAGGCTGCCAGTTGGCGGCGTACGCTTTGCACTTTTCGCACAGGTGCTCGACGCTCTCCGGAGACTGCAGGTCGGTGCTGTGTGCACCGGTCTCGTGCACCATCTTTTC
>OGFF01003828.1_pt1 | contig 10594 bp, 11 predicted proteins | sample 1570751 | NCBI WGS metagenome assembly OGFF01 (sample SAMEA2581951, study PRJEB24529) | metagenome | biome: Human gut stool | place: China | collected 2011 | reverse complement strand
TTTGCGTTCATGGGATGCTCCTTTTCTCTGTGCTATTTGTGTTGTTATTTTTCACCAGACCGCACAGGCCTACTTATTTTCCTTCATATTGCCGGATTATTTTTATACGCTGTGTAACAGAATACATAAAACGGTTCACCCTACTTCACATTAGATCAATGCTTTTTGACTCTAACCATCGAACACACGACCTCGACACGATCCTGATTGTCCAAACTCAATTCAAGGTCATGGTCGATGATGGGCAGCTTGAACCGGACGGACTTCAGCCACTGTCCATTAGGCTGGCGTTCCGGGTAGATCTGCACCTCGTCGATCAAAATCTCCACCAGTCTGCGGCGTTCCGCCTCGGTCATGGTGGCATAAAGCTTGTCGAAGCAAATCAGGATCTTATAGATGTTGTCGCCTGTGATTTTGTCGGCTTCAATGGCCTGCTTCTTTGCCCGGGCATCCATCAGTCCATTTTCCACCTCTTCGATTTTATCGTACATCTTATAAAGGCGGTCGTCAAGGTCAGATTTTCGGGCGATAAAGTGCCGGTCGTCCGGGTCAAGGCTGTCGATCTCCTCCATAAGCCGGGATTTTGTGGAGTAGTGCTGCCGTAGCTGCTTCTCATAGGCGGCGATCTCCTGCTCAATGGCAGTGGTATCTACCTTCATGTGTAGACCTTGGTCTTTTCTGCTGCCATTTCCAGCACCTCCCATTCGTACCGTCTTGTTCGGAATAGACTTTGCAAGCAAAGTCGTGTGCCAAAGGGCGCTGCTCTCGCCTGTCGGCTCGGTCAAGCGCTTCAAAATGCAACGCATTTTGAGGTCGCCACTGGCGACCCGCGCCCCTTTGGATTCTCCGTTCACATTGTCCTACGGACGATGTGATTTTATTGTTGTAGCGATTCGCTTCATCCCGGTTTCGTCCCGGTTTGCAGAATGCCCTTGCAATCCGAAAGAAGCCGTGCTATAATGCCGCTGTAATTGAATCAGAAATCTTCAGGGCAGGGTGCGATTCCCTACCGGTGGTACAGCCCACGAGCCGTAAGGCATGATTCGGTGAAACTCCGAAGCCGACAGTACAGTCTGGATGAAAGAAGATATCAAGTGCAGAACCCGTACGGTCCTGCGCTTGTGGAGGCTGCTCTGGGATGCGTTTGCATTCTGGAGCTTTCTTTTTTGCACAAGGATCCCTTGTGTTTTTCGGCTTGCCCTGAACGTTTTTGTTCAGGGCTTTTTCTTTTGGAGGCAACACGATGAACGACAAAGACTATATGCGTCTGGCTTTGCAGCTTGCAAAAAAGGGCTGCGGGTGGACATCGCCCAACCCGATGGTGGGTGCCGTGGTCGTAAAAGAGGGCAGGATCATCGGACAGGGCTGGCACCAGAAATACGGTCAGGCTCATGCGGAGCGCAATGCGCTGGCATCCTGCACCGAAGATCCGCAGGGAGCGACCCTGTATGTGACATTGGAGCCGTGCTGCCATTACGGAAAGCAGCCGCCCTGCGTGGATGCGATTCTGGACGCGGGCATTCACCGGGTGGTCGTGGGTTCCGCTGACCCGAATCCGCTGGTAGCCGGAAAAGGAATTGCAATCCTGCGCGCACACGGCATAGATGTGACCGAAAATGTTCTGCAAGAGGAATGCGATGCGCTGAACAAGGTGTTCTTCCACTATATCACCACAAAACGCCCCTTCGTTTCCATGAAATACGCCATGACGATGGACGGAAAAATCGCCACATACACAGGCGCTTCCAAATGGATCACCGGGGAAATTGCCCGGACTCATGTTCAACGGCAGCGACACCGATTCCGCGGCATTATGGTGGGAGTCGGAACCATTCTGGCAGATGACCCGCTGCTGACCTGCCGGATAGAGGGTGGCCGTGATCCCGTCCGGATCATCTGTGATACACATTTGCGGACACCGCTGCAATCACAGGTAGTCACGACCGCCAAACAGGTCCCCACCATTCTTGCGACCTGCTGCGGCGACCCAGAGAAGCAGGCGGCATATCAACAGACCGGGTGCCGAGTCCTTTGTCTGGAAGAGCAATGCGGTCATGTGAATCTTCCGCAACTGATGGAACAGCTGGGGCAGGAGCAGATCGACAGCATTCTGCTGGAAGGCGGCGGAACCTTGAACTGGTCTGCACTGGAAAGCGGCATCGTGCAGCAGGTACAGGCTTACATCGCCCCGAAGCTGTTCGGAGGTAGGGATGCCAAAGCACCCATTGAGGGTGCAGGTGTTTCGTTTCCGGATGCTGCATTCCGCCTGAAGAACAGCCGATTGGAACAGCTTGGCGAAGATTTCCTGATCGAAAGTGAGGTGGAGTACCCGTGTTTACCGGAATCGTGGAAGAAGTCGGAACAATAAAATCCATCAATCGGGGACAGCATTCCGCCGTACTGACTGTTCGTGCAAAAACGGTTCTGGAAGAAACCAGGATCGGCGACAGCATCGCCGTCAACGGCATCTGTCTGACCGTCAGGCAGCTCTTCCCGGATAGCTTTGCTGCGGATGTCATGCACGAGACCTTGAACCGCTCTGCACTTGCACAGCTCACCGTTGGAAGTGCTGTCAATCTGGAACGTGCCATGCCGGCCAACGGACGTTTTGGCGGACACATCGTAGCAGGCCATGTGGATGGCGTCGGACGCATTGCTAATATCCGAAAAGACGATACGGCCATCTGGTACACCATTCATGCAGATTCTGCGATCCTTCGCTATGTCGTTGAAAAAGGCTCTATCACAATAGACGGTATCAGCCTGACCGTGGCTGCGGTGGAACCTACGGGCTTTTCCGTGTCCACGATACCGCACACCGTCCGTCAGACGAACCTGAACCAACGGCACAAAGGGGATTTTGTCAATTTGGAAACCGATGTTGTTGGAAAATATATCGAGAGGCTGCTTCCATCAGAAACACCGAAGCAAAACACGCTCACAAAAGAAATGCTGCTGCGTTGCGGCTTTTAAGGAGAGTTTACGATGAACTTCAATACCATTCCCGAAGCTTTGCAAGACCTGAAGCAAGGAAAAATCATTCTGGTAACGGATGACCCCGACCGTGAAAACGAGGGGGACTTCATCTGTGCTGCCGAATTTGCCACCACCGAAAACATCAACTTTATGGCGACCCACGGCAAAGGTCTGATCTGTATGCCGATGTCCGAGGCTTTCGTCCAGAAGCTGCAATTTCCGCAGATGGTGCAGCATAACACCGACAACCATGAAACGGCATTTACGGTGTCCATCGACCACGTTTCTACTTCTACGGGCATTTCTGCCGCAGAGCGTTCCATTACGGCGATGGCTTGTGTGGACGATCACGCAAAAGCAGAAGATTTCCGCAGACCGGGCCATATGTTCCCCCTTCTGGCAAAAAAGAACGGTGTGCTGGAGCGCAGCGGTCACACAGAAGCAACGGTTGACCTGTGCCGTCTGGCAGGGCTGAAAGAATGCGGCCTGTGCTGCGAGATCATGCGGGAGGATGGCACGATGATGCGCACCGCTGAACTGGCAAAGCTGGCAGAGCGTTTCCAGATCAAATTCATCACCATCCGTGATTTACAGGAGTACCGCAAGTGTCACGATAAACTGGTCGATCAGGTGACGGCGGTGAACCTGCCCACCAAGTATGGCACCTTCAGAGCTTATGGTTTTGTGAGCCGCCTGAACGGAGAGCATCACATTGCACTGGTAAAAGGTGACATTGGCGATGGAAAGAATATTCTGTGCCGCGTCCACTCGGAATGCCTGACAGGAGATACATTTGGTTCTTTGCGTTGCGACTGCGGCCAGCAGCTGGCCGCTGCCATGACGCAGATTGAAAAAGAAGGCCGGGGTATCCTGCTCTATATGCGGCAGGAAGGCCGGGGCATCGGTCTGATCAACAAACTGCGTGCCTATGAACTTCAGGAGCAGGGCATGGATACGCTGGAAGCCAATCTCGCTCTGGGGTTCCATGGAGATGAACGGGAGTATTATCTCGGCGCACAGATCCTCCGGGAACTTGGCGTAAAAAGCCTGCGCCTGCTTACCAATAACCCGGACAAAGTATATCAGCTCTCCGAGTTTGGGCTGGAGATCTCCGAGCGCGTACCCATTCAGATGACGGCGACCCCGTATGACCTGTTTTACCTGAAAACGAAGCAGGCACGGATGGGGCATCTTCTGGAATATTAACAACGAAAGAGGTATTTAAAAATGAAAACATTTGAAGGTAAGCTGGTTTCTCAGAACGTCAAGGTCGGTATCGTAGCTGCCCGCTTCAACGAATTTATCACGTCCAAACTTCTGAGCGGAGCAATGGATGGCCTGCTCCGGCACGATGTGCAGGACGCTGATGTTCATGTTGCATGGGTTCCGGGTGCTTTTGAGATCCCACTGGTTGCCTCTAAAATGGCAAAAAGCGGAAAGTATGATGCTGTGATCTGCCTTGGTGCCGTGATTCGCGGTTCTACCAGCCATTACGACTATGTGTGCAATGAGGTTTCCAAAGGCATTGCCACGGTCTCGCTGGAAAGCGGGGTTCCCGTCCTCTTTGGTGTTCTGACCACCGAAAACATCGAACAGGCCATCGAGCGGGCAGGCACCAAAGCAGGTAATAAAGGCTATGACTGTGCAGTCAGTGCCATCGAGATGGTAAACCTGCTCCGGGAAATGGATACCGCCGCAGAGTAAAATACACGCAGGAGTTTGCCATGATCGTTATAAAGACCCGACAGCCTGACCCGGAATTGGAGCAGAAGATCCGGATGCTTCTGGAACGAGAGCACATCGAGGCAGAGCAAATATCCATTGATTCATGGGAGAAGTTGGTTCTTCCGGGGCTTACACTGGATGGAATGACCCACGAAGTGTCGTGCAACGGCAGAAAAGTCTCCCTTACACGACTGGAGTTCGATTTGCTGCTGATGCTTGCCTCCCACGAAGGACAAATCTTCTCAAAAGAAGAGCTTTTCCGTGCTGTGTGGGGACAAAACTGTGACGACACCTTAAAGGTCGTGGCAAATACCGTTTCCAATCTGCGAAAGAAGCTGGCCGGCTGCGGTAGCTTTATCCGCACTACCCACGGCGGCTATGCTTTTGTAAGCCAAAAGGAGAACGACCCGGCATGACCAGGATCTTATTTATTTGTCTCGGAAATATCTGCCGAAGCCCGATGGCGGAGTATGTGATGAAAGACCTTACGTCCAAGGCAGGACTATCCGAGCAATTTGAAATCGCATCAGCCGCCACCAGTGCATGGGAAATCGGAAATCCGGTCTATCCTCCTGCACGGCAGAAGCTGGCAGAACATGGCATCGACTGCAACGGCAAGACCGCCCGGCAGATGACCCGGCTGGATTATGCACGGTATGATCATCTGATTGGCATGGACGAAAGTAATCTGTGCGACATCCTGCGGCTTGTCGGCGGAGACCCACAGCATAAAGTCTCGCTGCTGATGGCGCATACGGATCATCCCCGTGAAGTGGCAGACCCATGGTTCACGGGAGATTTTGAAGCCACATGGCAGGATATACTGGAAGGATGCACGGCATTGCTTGAGGAACTGCGCTAAATTGGCGTAAATTTTGGCGTATGCCAAATCAGGAGTGTTTGACACTTGCCAACGACAAATTGATTTAACCACAGGAGAAGTTGCCTGTCAGCATAAAATCTCTATACGAAACAAAAAGCGGCAGCTACGTTGTATTTTCACAACATAGCTGCCGCATTTTTGCGTTTGGGGTTCGGTGTACCTACTACACCAATCCGTCTATTCGATTCTTACACCACACCGCTTTGTAAGGCTCCTTTTCGGGAAAACATCCCAAAATTGGTGTAGTTGTGGTGTAGTACCGCAGATGCCGCTTGAAATTCGTTCAAAATTTCATCGCATCTGCGTTTTAATTTCGCGTTTTACTGCTCAATCGGCTTCATCGTGGGGAACAGCAGAACATCGCGGATGGAGGCGCTGTCGGTGAGCAGCATGACCAGGCGATCCACACCGAAGCCCAGGCCGCCCGTGGGGGGCAGGCCGTACTCCAGTGCGTTGACGTAATCGTAATCCACCTGAGCCTTGCAGTCGGGCTCAATGGCCTTGCGCTCGGCGACCTGACGCTCAAAGCGGCCCTTCTGGTCGATGGGGTCGTTCAGCTCGCTGAAGGCGTTGCCGTACTCGGTGCAGTCGATGAAGTACTCAAAGCGCTCGGTAAAGGCGGGATCGTCCGGCTTGCGCTTGGCCAGCGGGCTGATCTCGACAGGATAATCATAGATGAAGGTGGGCTGGATCAGCTTGTCCTCAACAAAGGCATCGAAGAACTCGGCCAGAATGGCGCCCTTGGTGGGAACCTCGGGCAGCTCCACATGATGCTCCTTGGCAGAGGCAATGGCATCCTCGTCGGACTTCCAATCGTTGAAGTCCACGCCGGAATACTTCTTGACAGCCTCCACCATAGTCAGACGCTCCCAGTGACCCATATCGATCTGCTTGCCCTGATAGGGAATGACCATGCTGCCGCAGATCTTGAGGGCCAGGCGCTTGTACAGCTCTTCCACCAGATCCATCATGCCGTGGAAATCGGTAAAGGCCTGATACAGCTCGATGCTGGTAAATTCGGGGTTGTGCTTGGGGTCCATGCCCTCGTTGCGGAAGATGCGGCCAACCTCATACACGCGGTCCATGCCGCCCACGATCAGGCGCTTGAGGTACAGCTCAGTCTCAATGCGCAGCACCATGTCCATGTTCAGGCTGTTGTGGTGGGTGTAGAAGGGGCGGGCAGAGGCACCGATCTCAAAGGGGGTCAGGATGGGGGTATCCACCTCCAGGAAGCCCTTCTCGTCCAGATAGGCGCGGATCTCCTTCAGGATCTGGCTGCGCTTGACGAAGGTATCCTTCACTTCGGGGTTGGCGATCAGGTCCACATAGCGCTGACGGTAACGCATCTCGGTATCGGTCAGGCCGTGGAACTTTTCGGGCAGGGGGCGCAGGCTCTTGGCCAGCAGGGTCAGCTCGGTGGCACGAACACTCAGCTCGCCGGTCTTGGTGCGGAACACCTCGCCCTTGACACCGATGATATCGCCCACGTCCAGCTTCTTGAAGGCGGCGTAGGCCTCCTCGCCCAGCTCGTCGCGGCGGACATACAGCTGGATATCACCCTTGTCATCGCGCAGGTGGGCAAAGCTTGCCTTGCCCATCACGCGCTTGGACATCATACGGCCAGCCAGCGCGACATGCTTGCCGCTGTCGGTCTCGTTGGGCAGATCTTTGAACTCTTCCTTCAGGTCGGCAGAGTATGCGTCCTGCGGGAACTTGGTCAGGGTGAAGGGGTCGTTTCCGGCAGCCTGCAGGTCGGCCAGCTTCTGGCGGCGCACCTGCACCTGCTCGCTCTCAGACAGGCCCTGAGCGGGGTTTCTCTTTTGCTCTTCCATGGTTTCCTCCCGTTCAGGCTCAGTTTGCGGCGTGGGTAATGGCCAGCACTTCGTACTCGACGGTCTGGCCGGAGGGCAGCAGGACCTCAGCCTTCTCGCCCACGGCCTTGCCCAGCAGAGCGTGGCCCACCGGGCTCTCGTCGCTGATCTTGCCGTTGATGGGGTCAGCCTCGGTGCGGCCAACGATATCGTACTCCTCGGCCTCATCATCGCCGATCATCTTGATGGAAACGTGGGTGCCAACAGCAACGCTGTCCACGCTCAGCTCGCTCTCGTCGATGATCACAGCGTTCTTGACCATCTGCTCCAGCTCGGTGATGCGGTTCTCCACCAGACCCTGGGTGTTCTTGGCTTCATCGTACTCGCTGTTCTCAGAAAGGTCGCCGTGGCTGCGGGCTTCCTTGATCTCCTCGGCCAGCTCCTTGCGGCGGACCGTCTTGAGGTATTCCAGTTCGTCCTGCATCGCCTTCAGGCCGGAAGCGGACATCTTGATTTCTTGTGCCATTTTGGATCTTCTCCTTGTCTATTGGATTGACGCAGCCGCAAAGCCGCGCACGAATGCTATTATGACTGTTCTATTATAATAGCAAGCCGGGAGCTTGTCAATAAAAACCACGGCGCTAGAGCGGAAAAAGCGGCGGCGTGTTTCCTCGTTTTTTCGTTGAAATATGCCAAGTTTTATGATATAGTAGTAGTCGTTTTTACGTTTCACTCCCCTATTCTCCCTGCGGAAAGGAAGCTCCCATGAACCTGACAAAGCAGTTCTTCAAGTATGTGTCGCAGAATATTTTCGGTCTGATCGGCACATCGTGCTATATTCTGGCCGACACCTATTTCATCGCCCAGGCGGCGGGCACCGACGGCGTGACCCTGCTGAACCTCTGCCTGCCCATGTACAACCTGATCTTTGCCTTCGGCTCGATGATCGGCCTGGGTGCGGCCACCCGGTACGCCATCCTGCAGGCGCAGGGCGAGGCGCGGGCGCAGCGGTATTTTTCCAACGCCATCCTCTGCGCCTGCCTGATCGCCATCCCGTTCATGCTGGCGGGCGCGTTCTGCCCGGGCACGCTCCTGCAGCTCATGGGCGGCGATGGGGACATCGTGGCGCTGGGCCTGAACTACACCCGCATCTTCCTGCTGTTCACGCCCTTCTTCATGTGCAACTACATCCTCTCGGCCTTCGTCCGCAACGACGGCGACCCGTCCCTTGCCATGGTGGCCACCCTGAGCGGCAGCCTGTTCAATGTGGTGTTCGATTACATCTTCATCTTCCCCATGGGGCTGGGCCTGCCCGGCGCGGCGCTGGCAACCGCCATCTCGCCGGTGCTCAGCATCGCCATCTGCAGCCGCCACTTTTTTCAAAAGAGCAACACGCTCACCTTTGTCCGGCAGGCCCCCTCGGCCCGGCTGCTGGTGCAGAGCTGCCAGCTGGGCATCTCCGGTTTTGTCGGGGAGCTCTCCTCTGCCGTGACCACCACCGTGTTCAACTTCCTGCTGCTCCGGCTGGCGGGCAACGTGGGCGTGGCCGCTTACGGCGTGGTGGCAAACTTTGCGCTGGTGGCAACAGCCATCTTCAACGGCGTGGCCCAGGGTGCCCAGCCGCTGATCAGCCAGTGCTACGGCAAAAACGAGACGGCCGGGGCAAAAAGGCTGCTTCTGCTGGGCTGCGGCACTGCGCTGGCGCTGGCGGCGGTGTTGTATGGTGCCGTGTTTGGCTTTACCGATACCTTTGTTGCCCTCTTTAACAGCGAGAGCTCTGCTTTGATGGCCGAATACGCCCACAGCGGTATGCGCATCTACTTCCTGGGCTACTTCTTTGCAGGCTGTAACATTGTTGCGGCGGGCTACCTGGGTGCGGTCAACCGCCCCACCGAAGCCACCATCACCTCGGTCAGCCGGGGCGTGGCCGCCATCGTCACCTGCTCGCTGATCCTGAGCGCCCTGTTCGGCATGAACGGCGTGTGGTCGGCCTTCCCCGCCGCCGAGGCCATCACGCTGGCCCTGACGGTGTTCCTGCTCAAGCGCCCGCAGTCTGTGTGCGGCTGAACGCCTCCACGGAAAAGAGCCGGGTGCTGCCCCGGCTCCTGAACATTTTAAATATACAGTGCCTGCTCCCGCTGGCTTTCTGCCGGGCTGAGGGGCCGCGCTGTCTGACCGGCCAAGGCCCGCCACTGTGCGGGGGATTGGCCGGTCTCTTTTTTGAACACCCGGCACAGGTAGTTGGCCCCCGAGAAGCCGCACAGACTGGCAATGACATCCAGCGTGTATTCCCGGTGCAGGAGCAGCCGCATGGCAGCTTCCACCCGCACGGTGGTCAGGTAGCGCCCCGGGGGCACCCCCACAGCGGCGGTAAAGGTGCGGACAAGGTGGCTCTTGGAGACCCCCAGCCGCTCACTGAGCTCCTCCACGCCGTACAGGCCAGCGTAGTTCTGGCGGATATCCTCAATGGCGGCCTCCACCAGCGGCGGCAGGGGCGGGGCGGCGCTGTCGGCTCCCGCAAGCTCACAGAGCAGGGCAAAGGCCAGTTGGCTGCGGGCCCGGCTGTGGGGCGCGTCGTCTGTCTCGGCGGCAAGCTGGCCCATCAGCTCGGCAGCGGCGGGGCAGGAGCTGCCTTTTGCCAGAAACGGCAGCTCCCGCAGCCCGGTGAGAAACTGCGAAGCGGCCTGCCCGGTGAGCTGGATGCAGAGCAGGTGACAGGCGTCTTCCGGCGTGAGAGCCAGCGGGGCACGGCTCAGGATCAGGTGCCCGGCAGGCACGGACTGCGGCGGCAAAATGAGCGCTGCACCCAGCGGCAGCGGCCCGGCAGCAGGTACGGATGCAGAGCACTGGCCGCTGGACACAAGGCACACCCACAGTCCTTCGCCGGAGAGGGTGAGGGGGGCAGACAGCTGCAGATCCTGCACTGAAGCGGGAAAAGCGATGGTGTTCCAGTCAAACAGCAATATCTGACACCTCTAATCAATAAAATGCTATTTTATATCACAAAATTATCTGCTATTATAGTACCAACGAAACAACACGCCGTCAAGGGCGTGAAACACCAAATATTTACGGAGGATAACGATTATGGCTTCCATTAGCTGCCAGCACATCTACAAGATCTATCCGGGCGCAACTGCCCCGTCTGTTACCGACTTCAACCTGGAGATCCAGGATAAGGAGTTCATCATCTTCGTCG
>OGFF01003826.1_pt1 | contig 10598 bp, 12 predicted proteins | sample 1570751 | NCBI WGS metagenome assembly OGFF01 (sample SAMEA2581951, study PRJEB24529) | metagenome | biome: Human gut stool | place: China | collected 2011 | reverse complement strand
TCATCAAGGTATTCTTTGCAAACTTGAAGCGCGGCGGCATCCTGCTCATCCAGATTGCAGTCGGCAGTCTATATATGTTCAGCGTCCCGCGCGGATATCTGGACGGATTCTACCAGTGGTGCAAGCAGGTCGTGGGGCTTTGCCTCACGGCCTTTTTGCAGGCTACGATCCTGATCGCGGGGCTGTCGCTGTTCAATGAACACGCGCTGCTCGGCTTGGGGCTGATGCTCTCCGCAGGAGAGATCCCGCGCATCGCGGGTGCATTCGGACTAGATACGTCTACACGCGCAAACCTGTCCGGCGCGGTCTATACAGCGCAGACGGCGATCAACATCACAAAAACCGTAGCAAAGGCGGCTGCGGCATGAGTGAACTTACAATGGGCAGCCTGTTTGATGGCATCGGCGGCTTTCCGCTGGCTGCGGTGCGAAACGGGATCACACCCGTGTGGGCTTCGGAGATCGAGCCGTTCCCCATCGAAGTCACAAAAACACACTTCCCCGACATGGTTCATGTCGGAGATATTACAAAGCTCAATGGCGCGGACCTGCCGCCCGTGGACATCATCTGCGGGGGCAGCCCGTGCCAGGATCTCAGCGTGGCCGGAGCAAGAGCTGGTCTCGCCGGTGCGCGTTCCGGCCTGTTTATGGAGCAGATCCGCATCGTAAAGGAGATGAGAGATGCAGACATACTTCGAGGGCGAACAGGCAAGCTTATTCGCCCCAGATACTTTTGTTGGGAGAATGTTCCAGGCTGCTTCAGCTCAGGCTCATCGCATGGGGAGGATTTCCGGACTGTCCTGGAGGAAATTGTTAGACTACATCGCCCCGGATTATCAGTTCCTCGACCTCTCTTCGGACGCTGGAAACCTGTTGGGGCAATACGAGTGGACGATACGTTCAGCCTTGCATGGCGGGTGTTGGCTGCGGAATTCTGGGCCCTCGCCCAGAGACGCCATAGAATCTTTCTTGTCGCAGATCTTGCAGGCACATCCGCCGAAAAAATACTATTTGACTACTGCGGCGTGTCTCGGAATCCTACGCCGGGCGGAGGAACGTGGCAAGCCATTGCCGAAGGCATTAGACACTGCTTTACGGATACAAGCTGGCTTGATTGGCTCGACGAACGGCAGAGGGAAAAAGAATCTAAGTGACGAGCCCGTTGCCTTTGCACAAAACCAGCGTGATGAGGTGCGCGATTTGCACAACATTGCCGGTGCGCTCGGTGCGCAACCGGGGATGAAGCAGCAAACGTTCATTGCTTCCTTTTCCGCAGGCGCCGGTGCGACTGCTGGAACAATTGGTTACGCCGAAGAAGTAGCTCCGACGCTCAAGGGCAGTCCCAGCGGAAACTGTATGCCGTCCATCATGTGCCTGCACGATCAGGGCGGGCAACGGATGGACGTGTGCGAGAATATGACCGGCACGCTTCGCGCCAGCGAAAAGGGACATCAGCCCTTGGTATATGAGAATCATGGTGTTGATGCCCGTATCCGGGAGTCCGGCGAAGTCAGTCCAACGGTCACAGCACGCTATGGTACAGGCGGCGGCAACACGCCGCTGGTGCAGGAGCCAAACGAGGTCTACTGCATCGTCGGCAACATCATCGACCGCCAGCCGGAAAACGGCGGGAACGGCTGCGGGTATCAGGAAAATCTTGCATACACGATTACAACTTGTGACCGGTTATCTGGATATCCAGATAACCTGTCTAATCCCGAGGATTGAGTTATCCCGAGATTGCCTTGCAGCGGCTCACAAATCTCTTGGTTTTTCACTGCTTTCTGTGTGCTGTCCACAAATAACCTCCAGATAAGAAAAATTATAAAAACACCTCTATAATGTAGCTGGCGGCATAGGCCGACTAACTGCATTCAGAGGTGTTTTTATGTCTGAAATTGTATTTGAAGTTTTATGTGCAGAAGTGTTGGAGGCGTTGCGCGGGTTGGGGCTTGGCAAGTTCAGCATCCGAAACTATTACTACGAGGGGATGCGGCCAATTATAAAGGCATATCGCTCGGAGGGGGTGATATTTTACAGTATTCCCTTTACGAGCGAAGTTGTAGATCGCTTTCGTGCAGAACACGAAAATGGTTTGGTCTCTGACCACGTTTGGATGAGCATCAGAAAAGTAAAAGCCCTCTTTGAGGAGTATACACAAACCGGAGAAATAATCTGGCAGCGTCTCAAACCCGAACCCAAAGTTTGCATATCGCCATATTATCAAGAAATCTTATTTGGTTTCCGAAAGCATGAAGCGAATACGAGATCCATTGGATACGGGAGCTTACGGGATGAGGAAAATATCTGCCGGAGATTCTTTGCATATCTTGATGCCAATGGCCGTCATAACTGCAAAGATATCGATTTGACAATAGTCAATGATTTTCTCATAGTCATTGCGCCTCAACGGAAGTCCAGCATAGATAGAGTGACTTCTACACTAAGGCACCTGTGCGAATACCTTCTTTCCAAAAAAATATGCAATGATTTTAGCACCGCGTTGACTGCTCGTCCTGCGCCTCGGAGAAAACTGCGGCCTGCTTTCTCGGCAAGAGAGGTGGGTATCGTCATGGAAGCAGCTGCAAAAAGTCCGGCCCTATCTCTCCGCGATACTGCGATGTTCTCCATTGCCGCCAGCTTGGGAATGAGAGCAGGCGACATCGTTCGTTTAACGCTGTCGGATATTGACTGGGTTCACCGCGAAGTGCGCTTCGTACAGGGCAAGACTGGCGTTGAACTGTGTTTACCCCTCGAAGCGTCAGTGGGAAACGCCATTGCGAATTACATTCTGCACGAGCGCCCAAAAACAAAGTCTCAAGTTCTTTTTGTACGGTCCCGTATACCTTTTGATGCCATGACTTCAACAGCTGCGGGAGACCGCCTCAGAAAATACATGAAACTCACGGATATTGAGTACACTCCGGGAGACGGAAAGGGCTTCCATAGCTTTAGAAGATATGTCGCCAGTTCCATGATAAATTATGAGGTACCCGTCGATACCGTGAAAGAAATTCTGGGCCATACGCAGATGGACTCAATGAAGTCCTATATGCGTATCAGTCGTGAAAAGTTGGCAATGTGTTCGCTCAGCCTGAATGGCATCGAAGTACGCCAGGAGGATTTGCTGTGAAGTATGCATTTCATGGAGCATTTGCTCCCTACATTTATGGCCTGATAGAAAAGAAACGATCTCTCGGCTATGATTATTACGAAAGCGAGCGCATTCTCCGTACCTTCGATGAGTTCTGCCGAGAGCAGTTCCCGTGCGAAACCCACTTGACTGCGAAAATTGTCATGAGATGGGCCGAACAGACTGGAACCGAGCAAAACCTGTTTCGGCTGAATAGGGTATCCGTGATCCGAGAACTTGCCAGGCACATGAACAGCGTAGGCTGTCAAGCCTATATCCTGCCGCTTGATTTCACAAAGAAAACCGGTCGCCATATCCCTTATATTTTCTCATACGAAGAATTAGCCAGATTGTTTCGAGAAATAGACTCCTACGCTCCCAGTCTCAACGCACCAACGAGACATTTGGTCGTGTCCGTGATTTTTCGCATGATCTACTGCTGCGGTCTCAGACCGGTAGAAGCAAGACGCCTCCGCAGAGAAGATGTCAGTCTGCGCGACGGGGTTGTGAAAATTCTGGAATCCAAAGGACATAAAGACCGAATCGTTGTACTCTCTGAGAGTATGCTCGCCCTATGTGTGACTTATGACCAGCGTGCAGACACGATTTATCCTGACCGAAAATACTTCTTTCAGAGTCCAAGTGCCAGAGGAGATGGGATGTATTCTATGGAATGGATGATTCCCACGTTCCGCCGGTTTCTCCATTCCGCAGGTATATTCGGATACGCCGGGGTCACCCCGAGAACTTACGATTTGAGACACTCGTTTGCCACACACCGCTTGTACCAGTGGATAAAGGAAGGAAAGGACGTGAATGCCTGCCTTGCCTATTTGAGCGAGTACATGGGACACGCAAATCTCTCAGATACAGCGTATTATATACATTTACTTCCGACCCTCTATACTGATTTTCCAGAACTACATCTGGACACACTCCAAACGGAGGTGCGCTCATGAGATTGAGATTGAAGGATGAAAAATTCTATAAAACGGTGCGGGATTTCCTTGATATCTATCTGATTCGGCACAAGGGATATAGCGCAAATACCCAAAAATCGTATCGGGAGGCGTTGAATCTTCTTCTCCTCTACTTCAAAACGGAACTTGGCCTTGAATACGTCAATATTGGATTTGAGGATATCACTTATTCCAATATAACTGGATTTCTTGAATGGCTCTCAAGTTCCAGAAACTGCTCACCTGCAACGATAAATCTGCGGTTGATGGCGATTCGTTCCTTTACAAAATACGCCGGAATACTAGACCCTGCAAAAATCCATACCCAAGTGGAAATCAGCAACATTTCCATTCGGAAAATGCCGGGTAAAGTAGTTGAGTTCCTTTCGATGCCAGCCTTGAATACCCTTATGGAGCAACCGAATCGATTGAAAGCAAATGGATATCGAGACTTTTGCTTTATGAAGCTGATGTACGACACTGCAGCCCGTTGCCGAGAATTGGTCAATGCAAAAATCGGTGACCTTGATCTTCGTAAATCGTATACTGCAATCTGCCTCACTGGAAAAGGAAACAAAATGCGTGTGGTACCGATTTCCCCGAGTATGAGTACCCTTCTCAAAGAGTATATGGATACCGTTCATCCCATTGAACAAAGACAGAATAGTGATTACTTGTTCTTTACAACACTCCATGGCCGCAGGACTAGGATGTCAACTGATGCTGTGTCCCTCTTTATGAAAAAGTATGGCGAACTTGCAAACCATATTTGTTCTGAAGTTCCCAAGCGGGTACATCCCCACCAACTCCGACACTCCAGAGCCATGCACTTGTATCGTGCCGGTATGCCGCTCGTTCTTCTCTCGGAGTTTCTTGGACACGCCGATGTCAACACAACTCGTGTCTATGCATGGGCAGATACGGAGACAAAGCGTCAGGCAATCCAAAAAATCTCTGGAAATTTGAATGAAAGTTCTGTTGCGCCTATTTGGGAAAACGATGAGGAGATGATAAAGCGCCTGTATGGATTAGCGTGATTTTACCACAATTCAACAATAACCGCAAGGCGGTGGCCGGTTGGTTTCCTCCGGCTGCCGCAAATTTATTATTCGGAGGTTTGATAGTGAAATGCCCAGAAAAAACGCCTTATCTCGGGCAGAAAGCAGTATAGTGACCGACTCCCTCAGGATAACTCAATCCTCGGGATTAGACCGGCACGCCGTCTTTGCTCGGCAGCGCGTGGACGAATTCCGCAATGACGATATCGCCAGCACACAGAGCGCACGGCAGACCAAGGATGCGACGGATCTGGTCGTAGAACCGGATCGACAGTATGCGAAGCTCATCCGCAGACTTACTCCAGGGGAATGCGAACTTCTCCAAGGGTTCCCACCGGGGTGGACAGATATCCCGTCCGCGTCGGACTCTGCCAGATACCGCGCCCTCGGCAACAGCATTCCTGTGCCGTGCGTGGAATTCATTATGAAAAGCCTGCAAGCAGTTGCCGCAATGGAGGCTGATGTCATGCAGAGCCAAGTACAAGGAGAGCATCATGCAGAAGAATGAATTTGAAACCATGGTCAAGGAACTGCTGCCAGCCGTGACAGAGCAGGCCATGGAAAAATGGACGCAGTATGCGCAGGAGCTGGAGCAGGACGGCACGGAAAAGGAATGTGACCTTTACGATGCCGCCTATGTGGAACTGCGTCTCGTCAAAGAGCATCAGGGTGAGCCGGCCGCAGCGAGCCTGTTCAACTACGGGGAGCATTTCGTGTTCAATTATTTTGAACTGCGCGGTGCGGCGGCAAAGCTCACCGAGGGCTGGACGATGGAGCAGATCCGCGATTATACCATTGAAAATGGATGTGACCCGACCGAAGAGGAATACCGGGAATCTGCACAGGCGCTGCAGGCGTTCCGCAGCCAGCAGGCGCATACATTTTCCGGCGAGATGTGCTTGTAATATGCTTCGTTTTGCGGCGATTCTTTGTTGCTTATTGTGAATAGCTTTGTTCCGGCGCTTACAGTATGCTTGCTTTGCAAATCAAAACGAAAGGACGAAGCCCATGGCAGACAAAAAGAACCTCTGCGCTCAAATCGACACAGCCCTCCACGCGCGTGTGCGGCTAGAGCAGGAGCAATCCGGACAAACACTTAGTGAATTCGTAGAACAACTTATCACAGATTATTACAAAATGAAAGAAGGAACAAAAATGACAGGTGATATGAGAACCATGGCGATCCAGCTCCCGGAGGAACTCTTCGAGCGGCTGAAGGCATACCTCAAGAAAAACAACCTCAAACAGAAGCAGTTCATCATTGGACTGATCGAGGACGCGCTGGAGCAGGATGAAGAAGATACCGCAGCGCAGGCAGATAGCAAAGGCGGCTCGGAAGCAGAAGAACCCGACGAACCGGACATGGATGCCGAAGAAGAATAACCATCCAACCGGAAGCCGCGGGGATCGCCTGCGGCTTCCGCTTTTGCATTTGCATGCGTACTGTGGTATAGTTGAAATTGCAGATGGGAGGTGCGGCGCATGAATGAAAAAGAGCTGATCGGCAAGATCCACAGCTCCATGTACCATCAGCTTCAGGTGCGCGGATATGCCGCGCCGGTGGATGTGCTCATCGACACCGGCATCCTGCCGAAGCAGAAATATGAGGACTGGCGGTTTGGCCGTGTGCGGTATCTGGAAGCTGTCTGCAATGCCAACCTGAAACGGCTGTCCTTCGTGCTGCACCAGATGCGCGTGTATGCGCAGACGCATGATCTGAAGCCATCCTTCTGCTATTACAAGCGATGGGGTGTCCGCAAGAAAAACGGGACCGGTCACAAGCCGGTCATTCCGCTGCAATTCAGTAAAAGCGGCAGCCCGGAGATCGAGCGGAGCTATGCCACCCATTTCGTCGATCTGGCGCATGTGCAGGAGCTAAACGCGGTGCAGCCGCAAACAGAAGAATAACCACCCAGTGCCGCCGCAGGATGTTCTGCGGCGGCGCTTTTTCGTTCATGGAGGTGATCGTATTTACATTTACCCCGATAACCTGAATGCCAAAGCCACGCTCTGGCTCTGGCAGCTACGGGACTTGGCCGTCATCGGCATTGGGCTTCTCATCGCGGTACTTGCGCTGACGCAGCTTGGATTGTTTCTGCCCATGGTGCTGGTGGCGGCGTATGCGTTTTTGTCCATCCATCTGGACGGACTGAGCGTGCTGGACTTTCTCTCGTTCGTGGTCAGCTTCTATCTGACCGAACAGCAAATCTTTGAATGGGAGGACCCGACATGAAAAAACAGAAGAAAGATAAAAGGCGGCAGTCCACCCAGCAGCTCATGGGAATCCAGAAGATCACAGACTACTGCATTTCCACCGACGCGGGTGATCTGGTCTTTTATATTGTCCGTCCGTCCAACCTCGGTGTTCTGCCTGCGAACGCGATCTATGCCAGAATCGAGGCCCTGAAAAATGTACTGAGTACACAGGCAAACATCGAGCTGCTGGCGCTCAATTCCAGAGAATCTTTTACGCAGAACCGTGCGTTCTACCATGACCGGCTCCAGCAGGAAACGAATCCGGAGATCCGGCACCTGCTGGAACAGGACCGACAGCATCTGGACGAGATGCAGGTGGAAATGAAGCTGGCGCGAGAGTTCTATCTGGTTGTACGGCTAAAGAATGAAAAACGCGAAACCGTCTATTCGCTTCTCTCCACCATCGAGGAATCCCTGCACAAGAGCGGCCTGCCTGTCCGAAGAGCAGGGCGCGAGGATCTCAAGCGCATTCTTGCGCTCTATTTTGAAGAAAACACGACCTCGGAGCGGATGGAGGACTACGACGGTCAGCGGTTTCTGGAGGGATGAGCATGGCACTTTTTAAGAAAAAACAGCGCGCCGATCCGGAAGCGGAAAAACTGAAATCGTTTCTGGATATGATCGCGCCATCGCTGGTCAAATTTGAATTTGACCGCTATTTCTGCGGCAACAGCATCCGGTGCGTCTGGGCACTGCGGGAATATCCGACCGCCACGGACGATCAAGCCATCCTGCGTCACTTAGGTGAGATGCACGGCGTAACGCTGCACGTTTATACGCGCATTGTTACGCCGTTGGAGGAAAGCCGGATCGTCCACAACGCCGAGATCCGCAACCGCATGAAGCGGAACAGCACGCAGAACATCCAGCAGGCGGTCGAGGCCGAGAGCAATTTGCAGGATGTCAAAACGCTCGTCGGCTCCATGCACCGCAACAAGGAATCCCTGATGCACTGCGCGGTCTATATGGAGCTGATCGCATCGGATCAGACGGAATTCGAAATCTTGCAGAATCAGGTCACGGTAGAGCTGACACGGGCAAAGCTCAATGTGGACAAGCTGAAGCTGCGCCAGCAGCAGGGCTTCTGCTGCGTGAGTCCGTGCGGCTATAATGCGTTCGGAACGGAATATGAGCGTGTCCTGCCAGCCAGCTCGGTCGCAAATCTGTTTCCGTTCAACTACTCCGGCAAGACAGACCGAAAAGGCTTTTACATCGGCAAGGATAAATGCGGCAGCAACATCGTGGTCGATTTTGACCAGCGTGATGAAGATAAAACTTCTGCCAATATTCTCATTCTCGGCAATACTGGGCAGGGCAAAAGTTTCTTGATGAAATTATTGCTTTTGAACTTTCTCGAAGCAGGAAAGTCGATCATCACGCTGGACGTAGAACACGAGCAGTGGGAGATGTGCCGCGCGGTCGGCGGGGGCTTTGCGGATATCATCGAAGGAACATACAAAATTAATCTCTTGGAACCGCGCTGCTGGGATACTGACGCTGATCCGTATGATGTGGACGCGCCGAGCGCCTTCTGCCAGTCCACACGGCTGGCACAGCACATTTCGTTTTTGAAAGACGTACTGCGCTGCTATAAGGATTTCACAACGGCGCAGATCGACACCATCGAGATTCTTTTGATGCGTCTCTATACCGAATGGGGCATCACGGAGGAAACAGATTTCAGCCAGATGAAATCAGAGGATTATCCGATCCTGTCCGAACTCTACGACTACATCGAAATCGAATACCTGAACTTTGACGAGCAGAAGCCGCAGCTCTACACAAAGGAGATGCTCCAGCAGGTGCTGCTGGGGCTGTACTCCATGTGCAAGGGCGCCGACGCGAAGTTCTTCAATGGTCACAGCAATTTGACCTCGACCAGATTCCTTGTGTTCGGTGTAAAAGGGCTGAACGAGGTCGCAGCCAACGTCCGCAGCACGATCCTGCTGAATTTGCTGTCCTACATGACGGACAAGCTGCTGATCGAGGGCAACACGGTCGCGGCGCTGGACGAACTGTATATCTGGCTGGGCAATCCTGTGGCGGTCGAATATATCCGCAATGCACTGAAGCGCGTCCGAAAGAAGAACTCCGCCATGCTCATGGCGTCGCAGAACGTAGAGGATTTTGACCGCCCCGGTGTGCGCGAAATGACAAAGCCGCTGTTCTCGATTCCTCCGCACCAGTTCCTGTTCAACTGCGGCACGGTCAACAAAAAGGAGTTCATGGATCTGCTCCAGCTGGAGGAAAGCGAGTTCAACATTATTCAGACCCCGCACAAGGGCGAGTGTCTCTACAAATGCGGCAACGAACGCTATGACCTGCTCGTCACAGCACCGGCCTACAAGGAAAAGCTGTTCGGAAAGGCAGGCGGAAAATAACAGATGAAAAGGAGAATGTATGAAGCAAATTGAATTTGAACGTTGGGAACCGGATGCAGAGAATCCCTGCAAGTTGAAATATGCCGGTCAGCGCAAAGCGGAAGATGTTTTTCACGAGCTGGAAGCTCGGTTGGACAGCGTCGGCTATCTGCCGGACGAGTATCTTCTCTTGGATATTCGTTGGCAAAACGGACGCAAGATGCCAAGAGATGCTAACTTTTTTTGCAAGACCGATTACGGCGGAAGCGAGGGCATCTATCTGGATGTGTTTCTGGAATGGTACGAGGACAGTCAGCGCAAGACAGAGCATTTCATGACCGGCAAAACGCTTGGCGAAAGCGGCGCGGATATGGATCGGATGTCTCTCATTTCTGCCGCGATCACGAAAGCGATTCGCGGCGACAACAGTGTCCACGCGCGGTACATGGTAGTTGGAGGGCAGCCAGGACCGGAAGAAACGATGTCCCTGCACCTCTCTCCGGACGAGCAGCGCTTGGTCGCACAGGCGCTGGCGGAGCAGCGTATCCGGCTGGGTCCGCAGGCAGAAGGCGAAGAAAAGCTCCTGCGCTGCATGGTCGGAAATGTGACCGAGTACATGGACGCGGCTGGCCTGTCCGCTCGACTGGACGAAAATGACCGGACGCTGCTGGCGCAGCACGACGGAGTGCAGGAAATCACACCGGTCATGGGCGGGATGCAGCTATGAGCATGAGCGCAATAGCCGCCCGCGCGGCGGCGCTGCTGCTGACCAGCGAAAAGGGGCGCAAGGGTGTCGGCTTTCTGCTGGTTGCTATTTTTGCACCGGTCATCCT
>OGFF01003821.1_pt1 | contig 10606 bp, 9 predicted proteins | sample 1570751 | NCBI WGS metagenome assembly OGFF01 (sample SAMEA2581951, study PRJEB24529) | metagenome | biome: Human gut stool | place: China | collected 2011 | reverse complement strand
CCGGGGGGCATTCACTTATGTTCCCATTCTTTATACTGGGCGGCCTTTTCGTAAAGGCGAAGGTAGCTGTCATAGCGGGTGGGCTCGATCTCGCCTGATTCCACGGCCCGGCGGACGGCGCAGCCCGGTTCTCTGCGGTGGGCGCAGTCCTGAAACTGGCACCTGCCCAGGAAGGGGCCGAAATCCGGGAAGGCGTATTGCAGGTTCTCCTTCAATATAATATCCATCTGGTCCGTATCAAAGGAGGAAAAGCCCGGAGTATCCATGACGAAGGTCTCCGCATCCAGTGGGAAGAGCTCCACATGCCGGGTGGTATGGCGGCCACGGCCCAGCTTTTCGGAAACCTCTCCCGTGGGCAGGGCCAAGTTGGGGCAGAGCCGATTGAGAATGCTGCTCTTGCCCACGCCGGAGTTGCCCGTGAAGGCGGTGAGCTTTCCCTGAATAGCCTGCCGGAGTTCTTCCAGTCCGGCACCCGTTTCGGCGCTGGTGGAGATCACCCGGAAGCCAGCATGGGTATAAACCCTTACCAGCTCCTCCGCCCGATCCAGGTCCGTTTTGTTCACGCAAAGAATGCTTTCCACGCCCTTGTTGCCCGCAATGGCCGTCACCCGGTCGATAAGGAAGGGCTCCGTTACGGGATTCACATTGGCGGCAAAGATCACCAGTGCATCCACATTGGCTACTGCCGGGCGGACGAAGCTGTTTTTTCTGGGAAGGATCTGCTCCACCATGCCCTTCTCTCCCTGCCGGGTCACAACGGCCATATCCCCCGTCAGCGGGGACAGGCCCTGCTTTCGGAGAATCCCCCGGGCCTTGCAGGTCAGTGTGCCGTCCGGCAGAACCACGTCATAAAAGCCGCTGAGGGATCGAACGATCCTGCCTGTTTCTAACTTCTCAGCCATCAAAATTCACTCTCTGAGTCACGTATTTTTCACCGTTGATATACAGGTCGTATTCCTTGGTCCCGGAACCCGTCAACGTCAGGGAATAGTCGGTGCAGCCTGCGGGAATTTTTTCGTCCTCCACGATCACCGCGCCGTCCTGCAGAATGGTCAGCAAATAGGGCTCTTCCTTGTTGGGGACTGTGAAGCGGACCGTCAGTGTCTTTTCGGATGCTTCCGTCGTTTCCGTGGGGGCTTGCGTCTCGGTGGTCTGGGTGCCGCTTTCATCGGACAGCCGCAGGACGATCTCGTCATCCAACTTCAGCACCGTGTCCTTCTGGACGGACTGCCAAACCACCTCGCCCTTGGGCCGGTCGCTGCGGACCGTCTCCGTGCGCACATTGGTAAAGCCCAGGTCCGCCAGCTGCTTCTGGGCGGTTTGGCTGTAGAGGCCCACAACGCTGGGCATCACCGCCGTGGCCGGCCCTGTGGACACATAGACGATGACGTTCTGCCCCGGTGCCAGCTCCGTGCCGACCTTGGGGTCCGTTCGGGTCACATTGCCCTTCTCCACATAGTTACTGGATTCGCTCTGCTCAACAATCTTGATATTCTCTATCTCTCCCAGCAGTCTCAGAGCTGCCTCCCGGGTCATGTCCACCACATTGGGCATGGTCACCGTTTCCGGCCCTGTACTGACCCAGATGCTGATGGTCTGGCCGTCGGTAAGCTCAGCACCCTTGGCCGGTTCCGTCCGGATGACCTTTCCGGCCTCCACCGTATCACTTGCCTCCTGGCGGACAAGGATCTGGAAGCCCTGCCCGGTGAGGAAGGACTCCGCCTCTGCCTGGTTCACATCCGTCAGGTCCTCCATGATCTTCAGCGTTGGCTCCTCCCCCAGGCTCACGGTGATGACAATCTCCGTGCCCTTGGTGACCCGGCTGCCGCCCGCAGGCTCCTGATACATGATCTGGCCCTTTTTATAGGTGCTGTCATATTGCTGTGGCTGAAAGCGTATGGTAAAATCCGAATATTTGGTAATCAGATCATCGGTATACTCGGTGCCGATGAGATAGGGCACCTCCACCAGGTCCTTGTCCTTGTTAAGCAGTGCCCCATTGAACACCGCAATCAGGAACGCGCCAATGGCAATGATGGCCACCACACTGCACACGATCACCGCAATGGTAGCAATGCGATTTCGTTCCTCCCGCTTGCGCTGCTCCTCCTTTTTCCGCTGCATGGCCGCCCGACGCATGGCATCGGTATTCTGGCTGACGGTCTGCCGTCGGGTTCCCTGGTCCGCCTGCTGGGGCCGCTTGGGCGCCTGCTGCGGCTGGGGGATACGTCCAGTCGCCGGTCTGGGCTGATTGGTTCGGGAAGCCGCAACCTTTTCTGCCGTGGTCTTGGGATAGGTCTGGGGAATCCCCCGGATGGCAATGGGGTGCTCGGCTGGGGCGGAAGCCTGGTAACGGAAGTCAATGGCAGGGTTCTTGCGGAACTCCTCCATATCCTGGATCATTTCCGTTGCAGAGGCATACCGGTCTTTTGGCTCCAGTGCCATGCCCTTGAGAATGATCTGCTCCAGGCCCACAGGGATATTGGGATTCAGGGTGGAGGGCTTGGGGGCCCCGCCGTTGATATGCTGAATGGCCACCGCCACCGGAGACTCCCCGTCAAAGGGCGGGCGGCCCGTCATCATCTCATACATCACAACGCTCAGGGAATAGATATCGGACCGGGAGTCCGTATAGCCGCCCTTGGCCTGCTCCGGAGAGATATAGTGCACGGAGCCCAGGGCCTCCTTGGTCAGGGTGTTGCTCTTGCTCATGACCCGGGCAATGCCGAAGTCCATGACCTTGACGCTGCCATCCTTCAGCACCATCACATTGTGGGGCTTGATGTCCCGGTGGACGATGCCTCGGCTGTGGGCGTGCTCCAGGCCCTTGGCGATCTGCATGGCAAAGTGCAGCGTCTCCTTCCAATTGAGGACGCCCTTTACCTCCATATATTGCTTCAGGGATATGCCGTTGATGAGCTCCATCACCAGGTAATTGGCCGTATCCGAGGAGGAAACGTCATAGACCTGGACAATGTTGGGGTGGCTCAGCATGGCCACGGCCTCGCCCTCCGCCCGGAAGCGGCGGCGGAACTCATCGTCTCCCGAAAATTCGTCTTTTAAGATTTTAATGGCAACGGGCCGATTCAGCCGATGGTCCAGTGCCTTGTATACCACAGCCATGCCGCCGGTACCGATGACCTCCAGGATCTCGTACCGGTCATCCAGCAGCTGCCCAATATAATGATTCATGTTTGACAGCCTCCTTTCAAACCGATACCAGAATGCTGGTCACATTGTCGGGGGAACCCCGCAGCTTGGCGATATCCAGCAGACGCTTGCAGCACTTCTGCTTGTTGACCCCGTGGACCACCTCGAAGAGCATCTCCTGATCGTCCAGCATATTGCTCAGGCCATCGGAGCACAGGAGCAGATAGCTTCCCTTTTCCAGCTCCTGCCGGTAGAGGTCACACAGTATGGTGGGCTCTGTGCCCACGGCCCGGGTGATGAGATTCTTGCCCGGGTAGCTTTTGGCGGTTTCGGGAGTCAGCTCCCCCCGGTCCACCATCATCTGAACCACGGAGTGGTCCTTGGTGATCTGGCGGATGCTGCCGTTGGAGATGCCGTAGCACCGGCTGTCCCCCACATTGACAATGGAGGCCTGATTTTTTCGAATCAGCGCCGCCACCAGGGTGGTGCCCATGCCCTCAAATTCCTCGAACTGTTTGGCCTGGTCGTAAACCGTAAAATTGGCCAGTTTGACGGCGCTGCGCAAAATCATATCGGTCTTGTCCCAGTCCGCATTGTGGGACCAGCTGCGCTTGACCTCCTGGGCGAATACGTCCACCGCCAGGGAGCTGGCCACATTGCCGGATTTCGCGCCGCCCATGCCGTCGCAAACCACGCACAGCAAAGCGCCCCGCCCCAATTTTTCAATATGAAACGCGTCCTGGTTCTGTTTTCGGACGCACCCAACATCTGTCAGGCCCCAGCTTTGCATGGCTTCGCACCTCTCTTTATTTCTGTTCTTTTGTATACTTTCTGCGCAGCTGCCCGCAGCTGGCATCGATGTCGCCGCCCAGGGTCCTGCGGACCGTGGCCGGAATCCCCCCGTCCTCCAGGAACTTCTGGAAGGCCGCTACGGCCTCCCGGGAGCTGGGCTTTAGCGGACTCTCCTCCACATGGTTCAGGGGGATCAGATTGAAGTGGCAGGGCAGCCCCTTCATCCGCCGCAGAAGCTCTTTGGCATTCTCCCGGCTGTCGTTGACCCCCTGGATCATGGCGTACTCAAAGGAGATGCGCCGGGAGGTGGCCTCGTAATACCGGCGGCAGGCATCGATCAGCTCCTGGCTGGGATAGGCCTTGTTCACCGGCATAATGGTATCCCGCACGGCGTCATTGGGCGCATGGAGGGATACGGAAAGAGTCAACTGCAAATTGCGCTTTGCCAGCTCGTCGATCTTCGGCACCAGGCCGCAGGTGGAAAGGCTGATATGGCGCATGGAGATATTCATGCCCTCCGGGCTGTTCACCAGCTCCAGAAAGCGCATCACATTGTCGAAATTGTCCAGAGGCTCTCCAATGCCCATGAGTACAATGTGAGAAATGGGCTGACCGGAATCCACCTGGGTAAAGAGCACCTGGTCCAGCATCTCAAAGGGCTCCAGGCGGCGCACCAGGCCGCCTAAGGTAGAGGCGCAGAAGGCGCAGCCCATGCGGCAGCCAACCTCCGTGGAAATGCAGACCGTATTGCCATAGTGATAGCGCATAAGCACCGTCTCCACGCAGTTGCCGTCGGAGAGCTGCCAGAGGTATTTGATGGTGCCGTCCCGCTGGGATTCCTGCTTGCGAACCACCTTTGGCGCATAAATGGGATATTCCGCCGCCAGACGCTCCCGCAGGGGCTTTGGCAGATTGGTCATTTCCTCGTAGCTGCGAACGCCCCTGTGGAGCCAGGTATACACCTGCTTTGCCCGAAAGGCGGGCTGGCCCATATCTTTGAACAGCTGGGTCATCTCCCCCAGGGTCATGGATTTCAGATTCATGGTTTCCTCCGCATTCTGGAAATAAAGAAGCCGTCCGTATCGTGCCGGCCGGGAATCAGGGTCAGCATTCCCGTTTCGTTTTTTGGGAATTCCTCCGGCAGGGGCAGCGCCTCCAGGGAGAAATCCGCATGGGCCTCCAAAAAGGCCTGCACCACCTGTTCATTCTCTCTGGGCAGCAACGTGCAGGTGGAATACAGCAGCAAGCCGCCTTTTTTGACGTAGCCTGCCTGATTCCACAGAATCTTTTTTTGCAGTTCCGGCAAGTCTTCCGTCTGCTTGAGATCCCGGTATCGGATATCCGGCTTTTTCCGGATAATTCCCAGGCCGGAGCAGGGCGCATCTACAATGACAGCATCAAAGGCCCCTTCCCAATCCGGCACGAACGCAGAGGCATCCTGCAATTGGGCGCTCAGATTGGGAATTCCCAGCCGGGCAGCCCCGTTTTCAATCAAGGCAATTTTGTGGGGGTGCACATCACAGGAAAGGATGCTTCCCTGCCCCGCCATGGCCATGGCCGCGGCAAAGCTCTTGCCCCCGGGAGCCGCGCAGCAATCCAGAACTTCCATCCCCGGCTTTAATTCACCGCAGAGTACGCTGAGCTTACTGGCAGGGTCCTGAACGTAGTAGAGCCCTTCCCGGAAGGAGGGCAGCTGCTCCAGGCTGCCGGTACCGGACAGCACCAGGCAGTTCTCCATCCACTTATGAGGCCGGGCTGTGACACCCTCCCCTTCCAGGCGCTTTTTCAGCGTCTCTCGGTCGGTTTTCAGGGTGTTCACCTGAATCACGGTCTCCGGGGCCTGATTGTCCGCTTGGAGCACGGATTCCAGGGTCCCCTTGGGAAGCGCCGTTTTCAGCAGGGCCACCAGCTCCGCCGGGTGGCTGTATTTGTCCTCGAAGGAGGTGGGCTGAGCCAGAGTATCCTTTGACCGGGCAGCATTGCGCAGCACGGCGTTCACCAGCTTTTCGCAGCCGGGAGGGCCGTATTTCCGGACCAGGCGAACGGATTCGTTCACCGCCGCACTGTCCGGGATCTTGTCCAGCTCCAAAAGCTGATACAGGCCCATGTGCAGGATGTCCCGCACCGCCGGGTGGAGCTTTTTCACGGAGCCCTTCAAAAGCTGGGCCAGATAAAAGTCCAGCTTGCCCCGGTTCTGCACCACACCGTAGCACAGCCGGGTTGCCAAAGCGGCATCCCGGGCATCCAGCTTGTCCCTGCGGATGCAGTCCTTCAGCACGGCATTGCTCCAGCCCTCATATCTGCGGCAGGTGATCAGCGCATTCAGCGCCGTTTCCCGGGCGCCCATTTAGCCTTCCAGGGGATGGCCCCGGAAATAGTCGGGGGCCGCCATCCGCTTGCCGCCCTCGGCCTGCAAAACCCGCACTTCCACGGCACCTTCGCCGCAGGCAATTTGCAGCCCCGTCTTCGTCAGGCCCAGAATTTCACCGGGCTTGCCGCTGCCGGGTACAATGCGGGTCTCGTGGACCTTGAATTGCTTTCCATGAAGCTCCATGGTCGCCACCGGCCAGGGCTGCAGGCCCCGGACATGGTCGTGGACCTGCTGGGCTGTCTTTGTCCAGTCGATGGGGCACATGCTCTTTTCCAGCATAGGGGCGTAGCTGACCTTGGTCTCGTCCTGCTTTTGGGCTGGCACTTTTCCCCGGGTAAACCGGGTCAGGGTTTTGCTCAGCAGCTCCGCACCCAGCGCTGCCAGCCGGTCCAGCAGCTCTCCGGCGGTTTCATTCTCCCCGATGGGGGTCTTGGAAACGTCAATGATATCTCCGGCATCCATCTCCCGGACCAGATACATGGCGGTGACGCCGGTCTCCTTCAGGCCGTCCAGTACCGCCCACTGGTAGGGCGCAGAGCCCCGATAGGCAGGCAGGACACTGGCATGGATATTGATGCAGCCGAAGGTGGGCACATCCAGCACCTTCTGGGGCAGGATCCGCCCGTAGGCCACCACGGCGCAGAGATCAGGCTTCAGCGCCCGCAGCTGCTCCACGGTTTCCTCCTCCCGGAAGGACTCCGGCTGGAACACGGGAATTCCCGCTTCCAGGGCGACCTGCTTCGTGGGAGAGGCCGTCAGCTTCATGCCCCGGCCCTTGGGCCGGTCCGGCTGGGTGTACACGCCCACCACTTCAAAGCCGTCCGCCAGGATTCGTTTCAGGCAGGTAGCCGCAATGTCCGGCGTGCCCATAAACACAACGCGCATGCTCAGCCCTCCCCGTTCAGCTCTTCCTCCGTCAGGAAGCGCTCCATAACCTCCGTGTAGACAATGCCGTCCAAGTGGTCAATCTCGTGACAGAAGCACCGGGCGATCAGCTCCTCGCCCTCCACCTCAAACCAGTTTCCGTCCCGATCCTGGGCACGGACCTTGGCCACCATAGGCCGTTTGACCAGGCCGTACTTTCCGGGCACGCTGAGGCAGCCCTCGGCCCCCTCCTGCTCTCCGCTGGTTTCCAGCAGCTCGGGATTCACCAGCTCCAGCATCTCCTCACCGGTATCCACGACCACCACCCGGCGCAGAATGCCCACCTGGGGGGCAGCCAGGCCAACGCCGTTGGCATCCAGCAGCGTCTCCTTCATATCGTCCAGCAGCTTATGCAGCTTGCCGTCAAACTTTTCCACAGGGCGGCAGACCTTGTGCAGGCAAGGCTCCTTCACCGTCATGATTTTCCGAATTCCCATTTCTCTTCTCCTTATTCCAGGAAGCTCTGAACCCATCGGCGAGCGTCGGTGAAAAATTTTCTCCGGCTCCCGACGATTCGTTCAAGCCTTCCTAATCCATAAATCCGTTTACATCAATAAAGGCGCTGACGCCCCGCATCTTACTGTCCTTTCCGAAGGCGCAAAGCAGATAGCGCAGGGCCGCACGGATGTTCTTTTCCATGCGGCAGCGCAGAGTCAGCCGGTAGCGGAACTGATAGTTGATCTTTGGCACCGGGCTTGGGGCCGGTCCCAGCAGTTCCATGGGGCCAAAATCTCCGCTGCGCTGCAATTGCAGCAGGCTGTCCCGGAATTTCGCCGCCCCCATAAGCACCTGGGGCTCCTGAAGTCCCTGGAAACCGATGAGTACCTGGTCCGCAAAGGGCGGCACATGCTGCACCTGCCGCAGGCGGATCTCCAGGTCATAGAATCGGTCATAGTCCTGTTGTGCCGCCAAACGGATCAGCTCGTGGTTGGGGACCATGGTCTGCAAAATAGCCCGGCCCGCGAAGCTGCCCCGGCCTGCCCGGCCCACCACCTGGGTCAGCATATCAAAGGTGGTCTCCCCTGCCCGGAAGCCTCCGGTGAAGAGGCTCAGATCCGCATCCAGGACGCCCACCAAGGTCACATTGGGCATATCCAGCCCCTTAGCAACCATCTGGGTGCCGAGCAGGATCTTCTGCTCTCCCCGGCGGAACCGGTCCAGGATCACCTCGTGGGGATTGCTGGCACTGACGGTGTCCGCATCCATGCGGGCCACCTCCACGTCCGGGAACAGCGCGCTCAGCTCCTGCTGCACCCGCTGAGTCCCCGTGCCCAGGGTTTTCAGAGGGCCGCCGCAGCTGGGGCAGCGGTCCGGCACGGGAACGGAATAGCCGCAGTAATGGCACAAAAGGCGGTTGTTGGCACTGTGATAGGTCAGCCGTTCGCTGCACCGGGGGCACTCCGGCGCCTTCCGGCAGTCCACACACACCAGAGCGCGGCTGTTGCCCCGGCGATTGAGAAGCAGGATGGCCTGCTTGTCCGCCGCCAGGGTATCGTGGATGGCCTGACGCAGCGGGATGCTCAGGGTACCGTCGTTGCCCAGCTTCAGCTCTTCGCGCATGTCCACGATCTGTGTTTCCGGCAGAGCGCGGCCGTTGTAACGGTTTTGCAGCCGATAGAGCCGGTAATCGCCCTGCTTCGCATGGTACATGCTTTCCACGGAAGGGGTGGCCGAGCCAAGCAGCACCAGGGCCCCTTCCTTGCTGCCCCGCCACATAGCCACCTCCCGGGCAGCATAGCGGGGGGAATTCTCAGACTTGTAGGAGTGCTCCTGTTCCTCGTCCAGAATGATGAGGCCCAGATTTTCACAAGGTGCAAACACGGCGCTGCGGGTGCCTACAACGACCCCCGCAGCTCCCTGCCGAACCCGTTTCCACTGGTCATAGCGCTCCGTATCCGAGAGGCTGGAGTGGAGCACCGCCACCTTCTCCCCGAACCAGGCAGCCATCAGCCCCAGCAGCTGGGGCGTCAGGGCAATTTCCGGCACCAGGAGGATGGCACTTTTGCCCCGCTCCAGATTCTCCATGATCAGGCGAATGTAGACAGAGGTCTTGCCGGACCCCGTCACGCCATACAGCAGCGCCACTCCCGGGTGATCCTGCCGGGACTGGCCCAGAAGGCCCTCGAAGCAGTGCTGCTGCTCTGCGCTGAGCACCAAGGGTTTTTGTACCTGGGCCGGTTTGATCTCCCGGCAGCGCAGCACTTCCCGTTCGGACAATACCACATAGCCAAGCTTCTCCAGGCGGCTCACCGTCTGGGAAGAGGCTCCCGTATAATACAGGATATCCTTCACGCTGGCAGCGCCCACGCTGCACAGCAGCTGCAAAACGCTGCGCTGCATGGCGGCTCCCTTTGGGCGGCTCATGGCAAAGGCCATAGCCTCCTCGGCAGAGACTGCCAGAGACGCGATTTTTTCCGTCTTGTCCCGGGTCTTTTGCAGAAGCTCCGTCTGGGCCGTGATCCACTTCTTGCGGGCCAAAAAACGCAGCACATCCGCCCGTTTCTCGCCATCCGGGATCACCGCGCTGAGGGCCGAATCCCGGCACCCACCGCCCAGATCCCGCATGGTTTCCAGCATTTCCCGTGCCCCCTCCTTGCGGATGGAAGCGGTCTCCCAGCTTCTGTCCTCGGTCAGAGAAAACGTATCCTGCTGTCGGAACCAAAGTCCCGCCGGGAGCATGGCCCGGGCCCCGTCATAAAACGTGCAAAAGTACCGCTCCCGCAGGAAGGCCGCCAGACGCAGCTGGGTTTCGCTGAGCAAAGGCTCCTCGTCCAGGCAGCTTTCCACGGCCTTGAGCTTTTCCTCCGGGCCAACACCCACCGTAACTACGATGCCCTCCGCCGTCACATTGCCCCGTCCGAAGGGGACCTGGACCCGCTGGCCAGGCTGCAGGGTCATATTCTCCGGGATGCGGTAGGAATAGAGCTTATCAATGGAATAGCTTGCCGCCGAAACGGCAATTCCTGCAACCATATTCCCGCCTCCTGTTCCCGTAGATACGCGCTAAGGAAGCTCCGGTGGAATCGGCGAGAGCCCGCAGTCAGCTCCAGACGATTTGTTCAGAGTTTCCGAAAAGCTTAATTTTTATACTCTTCCTTGACGGTGGCGCTGAGCTCGCCGTCGGCGACCTCCTGGATGGCCATGGTCACAGGCTTCTCCGGCAGGTCCTCATGGAACTCCTCCGCCTCGGCGGCGATCTGACGGGCCCGATGGGCCACCAGGTTCACCAGCAGATAACGGCTCTCAACTTTGGTCAGCAAATCAGCAACAGGTGGATACAGCATAAAATAAATCCTCCAATTCAAATTTTCGCCTGTCATTGCGAACCGGCGTCTATCGCCGGTGTGGCAATCCCCCGATTTTCAAAGC
>OGFF01003811.1_pt1 | contig 10650 bp, 12 predicted proteins | sample 1570751 | NCBI WGS metagenome assembly OGFF01 (sample SAMEA2581951, study PRJEB24529) | metagenome | biome: Human gut stool | place: China | collected 2011 | reverse complement strand
AAATTAACAAGAGAACAACAATTAGATGTAATTAACAGAACAATTCATGAAAGAATTTAATAAAAGATAGATATAAAGCTTTAAGAATTTCTATATAATAGTAATTCTTAAAGCTATTTTTTTGTCTCAAATAAAAACATTATAAAAATTGACATAATTTACATAATGTGATATAATGAAAAAATGAAAAAAAGAGAAATAGTTTGAATGAAATGAAAATATTATTAGTAAAGTTTATTCAGACAAAAGAAAGGATATTTTATATGAGTGTAAAATTAAAACCACATAATGATAAAGCATATACAAAAATAAAAGAAATGTTTGAAAAAGGAAATGAGGCAGCAGTAATTCATCCAACTGGAACAGGAAAAAGTTATATTGCATTAAAATTAATAGAAGATAATCCAGAAAAAAAGATAATATATTTATCACCTTCTGTAGCAATAATGCATCAACTAAAGAAAAACATGATAAGTGAAAAAGTAAACTTTAGAAATTTAAGTAGATGTACATATCAAAAATTAACAACATTAAATAAAAACGATCAATTAAATTTAAAAGCAGATATAATAATATTAGATGAATTTCATCATTGTGGTGCAGTAGAATGGGGAAAAGCAGTAAGAAATTTAATAAAACAAAATCCACAAGCTAAAATATTAGGATTGTCAGCAACTCCAATTAGATATTTTGATGGAAATATTGATATGGCAGAAGAATTATTTGGGAAAAACATAGCATCAGAAATGACATTTGCAGAAGCATTAGATAAAGGAATATTACCAGAGTTTGAATATGTTAGTGCAATGTATGAAAGTAAAGGACAATTATTAAAATTAAAAGAACAAATAGAAAGCTCTAAAATGGCATCAAATAGAAAAAGTGAAGTAGAAAAGATGTTTAATGAATTAGCAAAGCAATTGAATGGTCAAACTGAAAACTTGCCTGAAATTTTAGAAAAGCACATGACAAATAAAAATGGAAAATATATTGTATTTTGTTCTAATATAGAAGAGATGCAAAAAAGGATTAAAGAAGTAAATGAAATCTTTGGAAAAGTAAATTCTAATATTAAGATATATAATGTTTCTTCAGCGGATGATTATAGAGAAAATCAAAGAGTGTTAAGAAGATTTGAAAATGATAATGATAAAAGTTCTTTAAAGTTAATGTTTTCAGTAAATATGTTAAATGAAGGATATCACATTCCTGATACAGATGGTATAATAATGATGAGACCAACTAAGTCTCCAACTGTATATATGCAACAAATTGGAAGGGCATTGACAACATGTAATACAACAAGAAAACCTGTTATTATAGATTTAGTGGATAATTTTGACTCAATTAGAGTAATTGAAGAAGTAACAAGCCAATTAAGAAGTAAATCAAAAAAATCTAAAAAAAATAAAGAAGAAAAGAAAACAAAATTTAAAATAATAGATTATACTAAAGGAAGTTTCGAAATATCTAAAAAAATAGAAGAATTAACAAATAAAAGAGGGTTACAAGTATCTGAAAAAATTGATTTATTTGAAAGATATTTGAAAGAAAACCCTAATGAAACAATTCATTATGATACTATTTTTGATGGATATCACATTGGTCAATTTCTTATCCAAATTAGACAGGCAATGATATATAGTAAAAGTGGTTTTTGTAAATATACTTCAGAAGATTTAGAAAGAATGGAAAAACTAGGGTTATTATATAAAGCCAAAGATACAATAGCTGACAAAGTAGAACGTTTAAGAGCATTTTGTAAAAAATATCCAGATGCCTTTTCATATATTTCTCAATTACGAAAAGAATTAAATGATGAGGAAATTAAAGAACTAGATGAAGTAAAAGATGATTATGATTATATAAAAGTAAGAAGGTCTAAAGGAAAATTACCTAAAAACATAGAGGAAGAATTAACAAAAAATCATATTGGTGGAATATTTAAATCAGCAGAAGATATAGAATTTGATAAAAAAAATAAAATCTCATCAAAAGATAAAGGATTAATTTTAAGAAAATTTGGAAGTATAGATAATTTTAGAAAAGCATATATTGAATATATGGTAAAACTAGCTGCTACAGAAAATGATAGTGAAAGAGCTAAATTAAAAGAAGAGAGTGAAGATATTATTGAAATAGCTTCTAGAGTACCATTAGTAAGATACTTTTATTTAGGATCAAGTAATAAAGAGGGACTATTAAAATTAATATTACCAATATGTGATGAAAATTTGGAGAAAACATTTATATTATATACTGTTGAATCTTCTATAAGAAAAATATTATCTGATAGGTATAGAGGTGTTATAGCGTTAAAATATGGATTATCTTATGGATTATCTTGTGGAATAATGTTTAGGTTGTTAGAAGATGGAGATATTATTGAGGGAAAATATGGATCAGTTGAGGATGAAAGAAAATGTTTTTCTACTGCAGAAATAGCTAAAAAACTAGAATGGTCAGAAGCATATATATCATATTTATTGAGAGCTGGATTTAGGAGGTTAAAAGGCAGAGAAAAATGTTTAAATTCGTCTTTGTCTAGACCATCAGAAAGATTTATTAGAGAATATTTTAAAAGAATTGACATTTTTGAAAATGAAAATCAAGAACTATCAGATGAAGATAAAGAAGAATTACAGAAAATATGTGAAGAGGACAATATTGTTGAAGAAGAAAGAAAAGAATTAGAAGAAGAGGAAAAGAGAAAAAAAGAAGAGTGGATTGAAAAATATGGTGGAAATGAAGCATATGCATTTACAATTGAGGAAATAGATTTTTCTGTTCGTACATTTAACATATTAAAAAGATCGGGTATTAATCTAGTTATAGATATTGTTGAAGCTAATAGCACAGGAAGATTAATAAAACTTAGAAACATTTCCAAAGGTTGTATTGATGAAATAGTAGAAAAACTTGATGGTTTGGGAATAAAATTAGAAGGCGGTTGCGTTGGAACAAAAGAAGAAGATGCTGTAGATAGTGCTATAAAAAAAATAAATGAACAAAAAGGACAAATCCAAGAATTAGATGAAAAAATCACTCAATGCAAAGAACAAATTTTAGAAGAACAGAATAAAAAAACAGCAGAAGGTGACCAAAAATAATGAAAGATAAAAAAGAATTCTTTGAAATATATCAAAAAATAAAAAATAAAGAAATTAACATTACAACATTAGATGCTAGAACAGCATCTAGAATTTTGCAGATGCTTAATGAAGAAATTAAAATAAATGATAGAAGAATTGCCCAAAAAACTGAAGAATATGAAAAACTTTTAAAGATACCAAAAAAGACTTCATAACTAATGTTATGAGGCCTTTTTCTTGTATTTAAAGATTAATGATTATTGTCATCATCATAGTAATTAGTTTTTCTATTATTAGAAGAAGCATAATACCAAATTAAAGCAATAATAACAGCAGCTGCAACAGCAATTATAAGCCAAGTCCACATAGTAGAATTCATACCTAAGAAATTAGCTGTGTTTGCATCTGTTGCTGTTCTAGTAGCATTATAACCTGTAGTATTTCTAACAGCTGTATTAGCATCATTACCAATACCAGTCATAATATCATTATTATTAGTATTATTTGTAGTATTAGTATTTGCATTATTGTTGTTATTGTTCATATTAGTCATATCATTTATTCCATCTCCAACACCTTTTAAAGCATCTTCAACAGCATTTTCAGCTCCACCAACAATATCTCTTACACCATTAACAACATCATTGCCAGCATTTTGCATAGTATTTTCGGTAGCAAAACTTAAAGTAACAGAAAAAGAAAATATTATTGCTATAGCCAAACCAATTGCAAGAAACAATTTTTTACTCATAATGTCTAAATTCCTTTCTAAAAATTACAATTAAAGGTTTCAAAACAAAACCTTATTTATAGTATTAATTTATTGAACCAAAATATACTTGAAAAATCTTGCAAAAAAATAAAAAATCATATAAAATTAATCAAAAGGAGCAAACATAATGAAAATTATAAACAATGTAGATGACTTTAAATCATTAAAATCAATAGATTTAGAAGATATAAAAACTACTAAAATTAATGATTTAAAAAGAAAAGATGAAGCTAAAACAAGAATAATGAAATATATTACATATAAAAAAAGAACAGAGCAAGAAGTAAGAAAAAAATTTAAAAATGAAATAGATGAACAATTACTTGATGAAATAATTGAATATCTAAAAGAAGCTAACTATTTAGATGATTATCAATTTATTCAAAAACAAGTAAATGAATATATGATGTTAAAAACATTATCAATAAGAGAATTAAAATACAAACTTCTAGAAAAAGGATTAGACAAAAAATTAGTCGAAAAATATATAGAAGATAATAGAGAAGAACTTGAAGAATATGAAAAGAAATGTATAGAAAAAATAAGAAGAAAAAAAGCAGGAAATATGGAAGAAGAAAAAATTAATCAATATTTGTTTAGAAAAGGATATCCAATAAGCAAATATGAATAAATTAATTTTGGACAGAGTTGTAGCTTAAAGGAAGGAAAAACAAATGCAAAATTTAATTACAATGGGAAGAATATATTCTATAAAATTAGAAAATTTTGAAGGACCATTAGATTTATTATGTCACTTAATAGACAAAAATAAAATGGATATTTATGACATAAATATAAGTGAAATAGCAGATCAATATATAGATTATATAAATCAAATGGAAAAAATGAATTTAGATATAACAAGTGAATTTTTAGTTATGTCATCAACATTATTATATTTAAAATCAAAACATTTATTACCAAAAGTAGAAAATGAAGAGGAAGAAATTACAGAAGAAGAACTTATTAGAAGAATAATTGAATATAAAAAATATAAAGAAATAACCAAAAAATTAAAAGAAGCATTTTTAGTAAATTCAAATAGATTATTTAAAATGACAGAAGAAATTGAATTACCAAAACAAAAAATACAAAAAGAATATACTACAAATATAATACCAGAAGTTTATCAAAAATTGTTGCAAACAAATGCTGAAAAAATAAATGAAAATGCTGCAAATATTGAAAAAATAGCAATAACAGAAACATTTTCTGTTGGAGATAAAGTAAAAGATATGTATAGAGCATTAATAAAATATAAGAAATTTACATTTAATAAATTATTTACATTAAAAAAACATAGTAAAAATGAAGTTGTTACAGCATTTACAGGACTTTTAGAAATGTCACGTAGAAATAAAGTTGTAACAGAACAAGATGAATTATTTGGAGACATAGAGGTAGAAAAGTCAAAATTTCACCCAAAACAAATTGAAGATTAAAAAAGAAAAAATAGGAAAAAATAATATTATAACTTTTAAGAAAAGAGTTGATAATATTGTTTTTTCTTTTTATATTAGTAATATTTACGATTTTGATAATTGCAATACATACAAGTAAAATTGGTATAGATATAAAAAATCTTATAATTGATACAGATGCAGAAGAAAAAATAAATGAAGATGGAAAAATATATGTTTATTTATTATTATTTAATAAAATTAAATTATTTAGAAAAAATGTAAGAAATATACCAATGAAAGATGTGAAATTTGAAACAAGTGATTTTGATATAAAGATTTTTAAAAATAAAGATATAAAAATAAATTATTTGGAATTGATTCAAAATATTAATATAGATATAAAAAATATAGATTTGAATGTCAATATTGGAACAGAAGATGCAGGAATAACTGCAATATTAGTGGGAATTTTGGCTGGAATATTGGGAATAATTATAAAAAAGCCGAGATATCAGATTTTGCCAATTTATGCAAATAGAAATTTATTAAAAATTAATCTAAATGGTATATTTACAATATATTTGATGCATTATATATATAAATTTATAAAAAACAATATAAAGGAAAGGTTTATGGATAAACCCTTAAATAAAAATCTAAATTTTAAAGTAAGGTAAGTGATATTATGGGAGAACATCCTATTGAAAATTTAATGATTACAGCAATGAATAGTATTCAAAACATGGTAGATGTGAATACTATAGTAGGTGAGCCAATTCAATCAATGAATGGAATTACAATTATTCCAATCTCTAAAGTATCTTTTGGATTTGCAGCAGGTGGAAGTGAATTTACAGGTGAAACTATAAAACAATATAGAATGAAAGATAAAGATGAAGAAATTGAATACAAATTACCATTTGGAGGTGGAGCAGGGGCAGGTGTTTCAATAAACCCAGTTGCATTTTTAGTTGTACAAGGAGATAATGTAAAATTAATGCCTGTTGACCATCAATCTTGTATTGATAGACTTATAGATTATGTTCCAGATTTAATGCAAAAAATTAATGAAATGTTTAATAAAACTATTTGTCAAAAAGATGAAAGAACAAAAAGAATTTTAGAAGATATAAAAAAGAAGAATTGTAAAAAATCAGATTGCAATAAAAATCAAGAAGAAAAAAGTGAAGAAGTGAAAAAACAAGATGGAAAAATTGCTCGAAATGAAGCTGATTCTCAAAAAGAAAATAAGATGAATATTGAAATAATTGAATCAGATGGAGAAGTTTTTGGGGAAGAATAAAGAGATAAACATGTCAATTTTTTTATTGATATGTTTATTTTTTTTTATTGACAAAAAAATTAATTAATGTTTTAATAAAATTATTAAAGTATATATACAAAGGAGAATATAAGATGGGTTGGGAGACAAGTCATAGAAAAAGAAATATAGATCAAGTAGATTTAGAAGGAATAGATAGAGATAGAAGAAGAATTTTAAGTGGATATGGAACTTCTTCAAAATGCTATAGTAAAAGAGTTGAAGAATTATTTAAGGATATACCAGATGATGCAATGGTTTCTGTTAGAGATATTTTAGGTGAAATGCCAAAAGATATGGATGATGATATTATGAAAGAGATAGAAACAATTGACGAAGAAGTAACACCACAAGAAAGAATAGATATGTTGGAAACAACAAAAGAGGTTAGAGAAATGTCAGAAGAAGAATTAGATTATGATTTTAATGCTGATTTGGAAGAAGTAATGAGACACTAATTTGCATAAGAGTGTTAAAAATATATTTATACAAAGGAGAATATAAGATGGGTTGGGAGACAAGTCATAGAAAAAAAATAAATGAATATAGAAAAGCTTTAGCAGAACTTGACGAGATATTTGACAAATTTGAAAAAGAAATAAAAAATAAAGTACCAGAAAGTTTTAGAAAATTTGTAAAAGATAAAAAAGACAAAAATTATAAATTTGAATATGATGATTCTAAAGAACTAAAAGATCAAAATATATTAAGAGAAACTAAAGTTTTATTATCAATAATATATAGAAGCTATTTTTGTAGTGAAGAAGAAAAAAAGAGATTAGAATTAGAAGACGAAAAAAAATTAAAAAGAATTGAAGATGAAATAAGAGAAAAATATAATCCAGATAATCTTTTTAAGAAAAAAGAAAATATCCAAGAAGAAAATAAAGAAGAATTACAACTTGTCGAAGTAAAAGAAAGTATATTTAAAAAAATTATTAATAAAATAAAAGAAATATTTGTTAGATAGAAAACAAATTCATATATAAATAATAAAGAGATAGTTTTATAACTATCTCTTTTCAACAATCATAGGTCCTATATTTGTAACAGTTCCAGCACCTAAAGTAAGAACAATATCATCTTTTTTTACATTCTCTTTTAAATAAGAAGCACATTCTTCAAGAGAAGGAAGATATATAGCATTTTTTCCTAATTCAATTATTTTATTAACCAAATCTTTTGAAGAAATATTATAAGTATTAGTTTCTCTTGCTGCATAAATATCTGTAACAATGATATTATCAAATTCAAGTAAAGCATTTGCAAAATCATCTAAAAGATTAAATGTTCTACTATATGTATGTGGTTGAAATACAACCCAAGATTTATTATATTTTTTATTTTTTAAAGCTTTTGCAGTAGCTTTAACTTCTGTTGGATGATGACCATAATCATCATAAACTCTAGCTCCATTTAACATACCTTTAAATTCAAATCTTCTATCAGCACCTTTAAATTTATGAATAGCATTTTTTATATCAGTTTTTGAAATTCCATAAGTATCACATAACGCAATACAAGCTAAAGCATTTAAAACATTGTGTCTTCCTGGTATAGAAAGTGAAATATGTTCATAAAATTCATTATATTTATAAACATCAAATTCAGCCATTCCTTCATCATCAAATTTAATATTTTTCGCTTGAAAATCAACATCATCATTTTCGATACCATATTTAATTGCTTGAGCTTTTGAATAAACAGGTAGGTCTAAACAATTATTATCATCAGCATTTATTATTAAATGTCCATCTTCAGGTAGTAATTTTACATATTTTATAAAAGCATTCTTTATATTTTCTAAATTTTTATAATAATCCAGATGATCATTATCAATGTTTAAAATTATTTCAGATTTTGGACTAAATTTTAAAAAACTCTCAACATATTCACAAGCTTCTATTATAAAATTTTCACTATTTCCAACTCTATAATTTCCATCAAGTTCTTTTATTATTGCACCAACTTGTATACTTGGATCTCTTAATGCTTCTAAGAAACATAAAGAAACAAGTGATGTTGTAGTTGTTTTTCCATGTGTTCCTGAAATTGCAATAGTATTTTTATAACATCTTGTAAGTTCACCTAAAAAATCAGATCTTTCTATAGTAGGAATTCCAAGTTCTTTTGCATGTACAAGTTCCGGATTGTCTGGATGAATTGCAGCTGTATAAACAACACAATCAGCTCCAATTACATTTTTTGCATCATGACCAACAAACACTTTGATTCCTGCATTTTCTAAAGTATGTAAAATTTCTGAATCAACATTATTGCTTCCGGAAACAGAAAATCCCCAATTAGCAAGTATTTCTGCAATTCCACTCATGCTAATTCCACCAATTCCGATCATATGTATTTTTTGATATTTTTTAATATTTTCAATATTTGGCATTATAAAATCTCTCCTTGTATTTTCAAAATATATGTCTAAATTATTAGTTCACATTATATACTTATATAATGCAAATTTCAAGTTTTTTGAGACAATAAATCTAAAAAAAAATAAAATAAAAAAATTTTTTGAAAAAAAAGAGGGAAAAAAGAAAATATTGGAGAATAATAGACTAGTACATAAGATATAAAACTTATTAGTACAAAAAATTTAACAGTGGAGGTGCACACAATGCAAATAACAGACGTACGTTTAAGAAAAGTAAATTCAGAGAACAGAATGAAAGCTGTTGCTTCTGTAACATTCGATAATGAATTTGTTATCCATGATATCAAAGTTATCGAAAGTCAAGATGGATTATTCATTGCTATGCCAAGCAGAAAAACTCCAAACGGAGAATTCAAAGACATAGCTCATCCAATCAATGCTGAGACAAGAGAAAAAATTCAAAAAGCTATTTTAGAAGCTTACAACGCTCCTGAAACAGAAGAATCAGCAGAATAATATATAAATATTATTAAAGCCCCAATTAAGGGGCTTTCTTTTATATCTATATAATTTGTTTTCTGATAGAATCAACAATAATACCACAAATGACAAATTGTGTAGCAAAAGTAAAACTAGACTTAATTAAAACTTCACCAATATGATAAAATAAGTTAATTCCAAGTAATATGTAAGAAATTAATATTGCAGATGCAATAATTGCGAGAAAAGTTGAAAACAATATACCATATTTTATAATTTTATAAGTATCTTTATCTAAATTTTTTAACCCTGTAATAATTTTATTCATAATAAATTCCAGTCCTTTCTGTCTTAAAACAAAGGCAAAATAAAATTAGTTCTTATAATTAATAATAACATCAAAATTTGTCGAAATCAAAGGAAATAAATTACAAATAATTACAAACATTTTTTCGAAAATATATTGACTAATAAAAACAAAAAATATATAATTCAAAAAGAAAAATAAGATAGGAATGATGAAAAATGTCAAAAGCAAAAACAATATTTGTATGTAGTGAATGTGGAAATGAATCACCAAAATGGTTAGGAAAATGTCCAGCATGTAATAGTTGGAATACATTTTATGAACAAAAAATAGAGAAATACACAGAAGAAAACAAAATAGAAAAAAAGATAAATAATACCCCAAAACCATTGAATACATATATAGGACAAGAAGCAAATAGAACCTCAACAGGATATTCAGAATTAGATAGAGTTCTAGGAGGCGGATTAGTAAAAGGCTCATTGATATTATTAGGAGGAGAACCTGGAATAGGAAAATCAACATTAATATTACAATTATGTGAAAAAGTACAAGGAGAAGGAAAAGTATTATATGTATCTGGAGAAGAATCTGCAGAGCAAATAAAATTAAGAGCAGATAGATTAGAGGTAAAAAGTGAAGAATTAATGTTTTTAGGAGAAACAGATATAGATATAGTAAAAGAAGCAATATCAGAAATGCAACCAAAATTAGTAATAATAGACTCAATACAAACAATGTATTCAGATGAAATAACTGCAGCAGCAGGAAGTGTAAGTCAAGTAAGAGAAATAACAGCACAAATAATGAGAGTATGTAAAGCACAACAAATAACAACAATAATAATAGGACATGTAACAAAAGAAGGAAACATAGCAGGTCCAAGAGT
>OGFF01003807.1_pt1 | contig 10660 bp, 9 predicted proteins | sample 1570751 | NCBI WGS metagenome assembly OGFF01 (sample SAMEA2581951, study PRJEB24529) | metagenome | biome: Human gut stool | place: China | collected 2011 | reverse complement strand
CAGCCGATGGAAGAATATATCCGCCGTGCAGGAATTGTACAGGAAGCATTTCGCAACCAGCTGAACCGCAAGAGTCTGCGCTACAACTGGCATACCGCCGAAGTAACCGTTCTGGAAGGCGTCTTTGCCCGCGGTGACCGGAAGGTCGGAAAGGTTCTGGAAGAGGCTTACCGTCTTGGCTGTATTTACGATGCGTGGGATGAGTATTTTGATTATGATAAATGGCTGCAGGCCTTTGAAAATACAGGTGTAGACATGGATTTCTATAATCTCAGAAAGCGTGAATTAGATGAAATCTTCCCATGGGATTTCATCAATTGTGGCGTGACAAAATCTTTCCTTATAAGAGAATGGAAGAATGCAATGGAAGGGAATGTAACCCCGAACTGCCGTGCAAAATGTTCCGGCTGTGGGGCAGCAAGTTACGGAGGAGGTGTCTGCTTTGAAGGCAAGAATTAAATTTCGGAAAAATGGAGTGATGAAGTTCATCGGACACCTGGATATCATGCGGTATTTCCAGAAAGCGATTCGCCGTGCCGAGATTCCGATCGCATTTACCAGTGGTTACAGCCCGCATATGATCATGTCTTTCGCTAATCCACTTGGCGTAGGGCTTACCAGTGACGGGGAATATTTTGATATCGAATTGACCGAGTCAATCGCCAGCAAAGAAGCGGTCAGACGGCTGAATGAACAGATGGTAGACGGCATGGAGATCGTCAGCTTTGTGCAGATCCCGGATGATAAGAAAAGCAAAGGAATGTCAATCGTAGCAGGTGCCGACTATTTATCTTCGGTAAAAAATGGCAGCCTGCCGGAAGATCTTGCTGAAAAGCTGGAAGCTTTTTATGCGCAGAATGAAATCTGTGTGGTCAAAAAGACGAAAAAGAGTGAAAAAGAAGTGGACATTCGTCCGATGATCTACAAGCTGGAATGCCGGGACGGAAAGATTTATATGCGTGTGGCAGCAGGAAGTGTCCAGAACTTAAAGCCGGAGCTTGTCACAGAAGCGTTTGTCCGCTATCTTGGTATGGATGCGGAGGAAGTGACCTTTACCCACCACAGACTGGAAACTTTTGCGGAATCCGAAAACACGGAGGGCCAGATGATTCTGGTTCCACTGGATGCGCTTGGAACGGAGATTGTTTAGATGGAACGAAAAGTACTCCTTACGGAATGCATGAACCGCCGGGTGCTTGCACTTTTAGAGGATGAGAAAGTAACGGAATTTCACTTTGGCAGTAGCGGAGAAAAAAAGAGCTGCTGCCTGGGTGAAATTTATGTCGGAAGAGTACGGAAAATCCTTCCGAATATCGGTGGCGCATTTGTTGAAATTGCCAATGGTGAGCAATGCTATTTTGCGCTGGATGGAAAATATACCCCGGTTTTCACCAATAAGATTGGAAAGAAGCCACTTGTGATCGGTGATGAGCTTCTGGTTCAGGTGGAGAAAGAAGCAGTGAAAACCAAGCAGCCTGTCGTGACCGGGAACTTAAATTTCACCGGGCAGTATGTAGTACTGACTTCCGGCAATCGTACCATTGGTGTATCCGGTAAAATTCACGGTGCCCGGAAAGAAGAACTGCAAAAGCTGGGACAGGACTATATAGGCTGTGATTTCGGACTGATTTTCCGGACAAATTGTGTGGAAACAGAAGAAACACAGATCCGTGCCGAAATTGACAAACTGGCAGAGAACTATCACAGAATCGTAGAATATGGCAAAATGCGGACCTGCTTCAGCTGTCTGCAGAGTGCACCGGATCCGTGCGTACAGGCACTCCGGGATATTTACAAAAAAGATTTGACGGAAATTATTGTAGAGGAAACGGTAGAAGATGGAGTTTTGTATAAAGAAGTTCAGACTTATCTGGAAACGGAAATGCCAGATGAACTTCCGCTTCTCCGTGCGTATACGGATGCGTCTTATCGACTTGTAAAATGCTATAACCTGGAAGGGGCGATCCGAGAAGCCAGACAAGAACGGGTATGGATGAAATCCGGGGCTTATCTGGTGATCCAGCCAACCGAGGCGCTGACTGTAATCGATGTCAATTCCGGAAAATGTCTGAAAAAGAATTCTCATTTTCCGGAGATCAACCGGGAGGCAGCAAGAGAAGCAGTCCGCCAGATCCGGCTCCGCAATATTTCCGGTATCATTATTATTGATTTTATCAACATGAAATCAGCAGAAGAGAAGAAAGAACTTCTTGCGTATCTGCAGCGGGAATTAAAGAAGGACCCAAATCCCGGGAATGTGATGGGAATGACGAAACTGCAGCTGGTGGAAATTACACGAAAGAAAATCCGAAAAACACTGGAGGAAAGTTTACATGGGTAAAAAAGAAGTCAAAACAAATGCAATGCGAATTTTAGACAGAAAGAAAATTTCTTACGAATATCAGACCTATGAATGCGATGAATTCACGGATGGAATTGAAACTGCCGATAAGCTGAATCTGCCTCACGAACAGGTTTACAAGACGATTGTCACAACTGGGAAAAGTGGCGAACATTATGTTTTCGTGCTCCCGATCGAAGCAGAAATTGATTTTAAGAAGGCTGCAAAAGCGGTTGGTGAAAAATCTATTGAAATGCTTCATTTAAAGGAGTTAACACCGCTTACCGGCTATGTGCGTGGTGGATGCACTTCGATCGGAATGAAAAAGCATTTTCCGACGGTCATTGATGCAAGTGCACAGCAGTTTGAGAAAGTCTATGTAAGTGCCGGAAGAATCGGTGCACAACTGACACTTGCACCGGAGGATTTGAGAAAAGCAGCGGATGCTACGTTTGCAGATGTAATTCATGCATAGAAAGTTTTCAAAAAAAGAAATTCTATTAGACAAAATGCAAGATTTTCAATAGATTCCAAAAGAAAATCTTGCATTTTTCACGTCAGCGTAATAAAGTAATAACTACATGAGTGTAGAAACATCTGCCCGGTGTTTCTACAGAAAATGCAGGTTTGCCATGTGCAGATCAGAATATATGAATTGAGAGATGGAGGAATACCAACAGATGATTAAGGTAGTGAAATTCGGCGGAAGCTCTCTTGCCGATGCAGTACAGATTAAAAAGGCAGGAAAGATCGTTCTTTCAGAGGAATCAAGACGTTACGTTGTACCGTCTGCTCCGGGAAAGCGTTTTTCCGACGACACCAAGGTAACAGATATGCTGTATCGTTGTTACGGCGCAGCTGTAAAAGAGAAGAAATTTACAGAATTACTCGCTGACATTCAGAAGAGATATCAGGAAATCATTGAAGGGCTTGGGATCACTCTTTCTCTTGACGAAGAATTTGCCACCATCCGTGATAATTTTGCAAAAAAGATCGGAAGAGATTATGCTGCTTCCCGTGGAGAATATTTAAACGGAATCATCATGGCAAATTACCTTGGCTATGAATTTATTGATGCAGCAACCGTAATCTGCTTTGATAAAAATGGTGAATTTGAATCTGAAAAAACCAATCAAGTGATGAGCGAACGTCTTGCAAATACAGAAAATGCTGTTATTCCGGGCTTCTACGGTGCAATGCCAAACGGTCAGGTAAAGACATTTTCAAGAGGCGGTTCCGATGTAACCGGTTCTATCGTGGCAAGAGCTTTAAAGGCAGATGTATATGAAAACTGGACAGATGTTTCCGGTTTCCTAGTAGCAGATCCAAGAATTGTAGAAAATCCAAAGCCGATTGCGATTATTACTTATAAGGAATTAAGAGAATTATCTTACATGGGTGCTTCCGTATTACACGAATCCGCAATCTTCCCGGTAAGAAAAGAAGGAATTCCGATTAATATCCGCAACACCAATGCACCGGAAGATAAGGGTACAATGATTGTAGAAACGACCTGCAGTATCCCGGAATGTATCATTACAGGTATCGCAGGAAAGAAAGGCTTTGTAGCAATCAACATTGATAAGGATATGATGAACTCTGAAATCGGTTTCGGTAGAAAAGTACTTCAGGTATTTGAAGATAACGGTATTTCATTTGAGCATATGCCGTCAGGAATCGACACCATGACAGTCATTGTACATCAGGATGAATTTGTGGAAAAAGAACAGAAGGTGCTTGCAGAACTGCACAGAGCCGTGAATCCGGACAGCATTGAATTAGAGTCAAACCTCGCATTAATCGCTGTTGTGGGACGCGGTATGAAAAACAGTGTCGGTAATGCCGCAAATGTAATTTCTGCACTGTCTAATGCAAAGATTAATGTTAAAATGATTGATCAGGGATCAAGCGAATTAAATATTATCGTCGGTGTAAGAAACCGCTACTTTGAAGCGGCAATCCGCGCAATCTATGATGTATTTATTCCACAGAAGTAAAAAATAAAGAAAAAACGGCAGTTTTTGCAAAGCTGGTGTAGCGGAGTAATCCAATACAGATTTGCAGAAACTGCCGTTTGTTATTGATGCTGCCTATGCACGTGGCTCGACAGCATAGACGGACATATATTCCTGCATATAATTTATTAAACTTGGGTCATGCAGAATGGAAAGCATCATAACAAAGAAAAATAACATTAAAACAATACCGGAAATGCCAAGACATAAACCGGCAACCGCTTTTCCTTCAAAACGTCCAATGCGGCTGCGGGAAAGGATTGCCAGTACAATTGCTGAAATCGTACATGGCAGACTGATGTAATACACTATGGAAGTCACACAGCCTGCAATGGCTAAAATCAGTGAAAAAGTCGCAAGCTTATCCTTTGGTTTAGCCGGCGGCACCGGATAGTCATTATTAAAATAATTCTGATTCGGATGCTGGTTTCCATTTATATTCTGATTTTGATTTGTATTGTTATTGTCACTCCAGTTATTCGGGTCGTAATTATCCATGAAATCCTCCTTAATTTGCATATATTTATGATATTGGAGTCGAAACCCCTGATAATAATACCTGCGGATTGTTCCGTGCTTTGCATTTTTGCAATTATTGGTATCATTTTATAATCTTATCATAAGGTATGATGGATTGCAAATCAGCCGCAGCTCAAAGTTGCGAAACCTCTCCCAAACTGGTATAATAATAAGCATTCAAAAAATGGGAAGAAAAAGGAGAACGTCACACGAATGGACATTATCAAGAAGATAGCAGAAGAATTACAGATAAAGGCAACACAGGCGGAAGCCGCTGTCAAGCTGATTGACGAGGGCTGTACGATTCCGTTTATTGCAAGATACCGTAAAGAAGCAACAGGCGCATTAAATGATGAGCAGTTAAGAAATTTAGATGAAAGACTGCGTTACCTGCGCAATCTTGAAGATAGAAAAGAACAGGTAATCGCAAGCATTGAAGAACAGGGTAAATTAACAGACGAGTTAAAGCAGCAGATTCTGGCGGCAGAAACAATGGTACTCGTAGAGGATTTATACCGTCCGTATAAGCAGAAAAGAAGAACAAGAGCGACAATTGCCAAAGAAAAAGGCTTAGAACCGCTGGCAGAATTTATTTTACAGCAAAATACCGACAAGCCGTTAGAGGAGGAAGCCGCCAAGTACATCAGTACGGAAGAAGGAAAAGAAGTAGCCGATGCCAAAGCGGCAATTGCGGGGGCAATGGATATTATTGCAGAGCAGATTTCCGATGTGGCAGACTACAGAACATATATCCGTGATATTACAATGAAAGAGGGGAAACTCATTTCTATTGCCAAAGATGAAAAAGCAGAATCGGTTTATGAAACCTACTATGACTACAATGAAAGTTTAAGCACCGTTCCGGGACACAGAATCCTTGCGATTAACCGTGGTGAAGCGGAAAAGTTTTTAACAGTGAAGATTGAAGCGCCGGAAGAACGCATTTTAAGAAATCTGGAAACAGAGGTGCTGACTTCGGAAAATGAATTTACAGCGCCGGTATTAAAAGCAACGATTGCAGATGCGTATGACAGACTGATTGCACCGGCAATCGAGCGTGAAATCCGCAGCAGTCTGACGGAAAAAGCAGAAGATGGCGCAATCCTTGTGTTTGGAAAGAATCTGGAGCAGCTTCTGATGCAGCCGCCGATCGTCGGACAGGTTGTGCTTGGATGGGATCCTGCATTCCGTACCGGATGCAAGCTTGCTGTGGTAGATCCGACCGGAAAAGTAATCGGCACGACTGTAATTTATCCGACAGCGCCTACGACTCCGAAGAAGATCCAGGCAGCAAAAGATCTGCTGAAAAAGATTATTCCAAAGTATCATATCTCTTTGATTTCCCTGGGAAATGGAACAGCATCCAGAGAATCAGAACAGTTTATTGTAGAACTGTTAAAAGAGATTCCGGAAAAAGTGCAGTATGTGATCGTAAATGAAGCGGGAGCATCTGTGTACTCAGCAAGTAAACTTGCTACAGAAGAATTCCCAAAATTCGATGTCGGGCAGAGAAGCGCGACATCCATCGCAAGACGTCTTCAGGATCCGCTTGCCGAACTGGTAAAGATCGATCCGCAGTCGATCGGTGTCGGACAGTATCAGCATGATATGAACCAGAAAAAATTAGGAGAAGCACTTGGCGGTGTGGTAGAAGACTGTGTAAATAAAGTCGGTGTGGACCTAAATACTGCATCGGCTCCGCTGCTTTCTTATATTTCCGGTATTTCCGGAACCCTTGCGAAAAATATTGTTGCTTACAGGGAAGAAAATGGAAAATTTGAGAATAGAAAAGAACTTCTCAAAGTACCAAAACTTGGACCAAAAGCATTTGAGCAGTGTGCCGGGTTTATGAGGATCCAGGGCGGAACCAATCCACTTGACGGAACCAGTGTACATCCGGAGTCTTACGAGGCGGCAGGAAAGCTTCTTGAAAAGCAGGGCTTCAAGCCGGAAGATATTGCAGGCGGCAAACTTGCAGGTCTGTCTCTTACCATCAAAGATTACAAAAAGCTCGCTGAGGAACTTGGAATAGGAGAGATCACCCTTCGGGATATTGTCAAAGAGCTGGAAAAACCGGCGCGTGATCCACGAGATGAGATGCCGAAACCAATTCTCAGAACGGATGTCCTTGATATGAAGGATCTGAAGGAAGGAATGATTCTGAAAGGAACCGTGCGAAATGTCATTGACTTTGGTGTATTTGTCGATATTGGAGTGCATCAGGACGGATTGGTGCACATTTCCCAGATCACGGATCGTTTTATCAAGCATCCACTGGAAGCAGTCAGCGTAGGAGATGTTGTAGATGTAAAGGTGATGAGCGTTGATCTACAGAAGAAGCGGATCCAGCTTACAATGAGAGGAATTCAGTAATACATGTTCGGATATGTGACGGCGAATGAGCCGGAATTAAAAGTAAAAGATTATCATAAATATAAAGCGTATTACTGTGGTCTTTGTCAGTCGCTGAAGAGACAGTATGGCAGCGCAGGTCAGCTTACGCTTGCCTATGATATGACATTTGTGATCATTTTACTTACTTCTTTATATGAAAGTGAAACAAAGGCAGAAAGCCATCGCTGTAAGATGCATCCGTTAAAGCCACAGCCAATGCTGGAAAATGAGATCACAGAGTATGCGGCCGATATGAATCTGATCATGGCGTATTATCATCTGGAAGATGATTGGAAGGATGAGAAGAAAGTAGCAGGGCTTCTCGGGAGTATGGCTTTGAAGCGAAAAGTAGAAAAAGCAATTCGGAAATATCCAAGGCAGAGTCGTGTGATCAGAGAAGAAATGGCAAAGCTTTCGGAATATGAAAGTCAGGGTATACAGGAAGTTGACTATCCGGCAGGCTGTTTTGGCCGGCTGATGGAAGAGATGATGGTATATAAAGAAGACTGCTGGGAACAGCAGCTTCGAGGGATCGGTTTCTATCTGGGCAAATATATTTACATTATGGATGCTTACGAAGATCTGGATAAGGACCTGGAAAAAGGAACTTATAATCCATTAAAAAAGATGCATGAAGAAGTCGGATATGAAGAAAGATGCAGAGACATTCTGTGCATGATGATCGGCGAATGCGCAAGAAATTTTGAAATTCTGCCATGTGTACTGGACGTGGATATCCTGCGGAATATCCTGTATGATGGCGTATGGAAACATTACAGAAAGATACAAGAAAAGAAAAGCGAGGAAAAGGAAGATGACAAAGAATCCTTATGAGGTGCTTGGCGTATCACCAAATGCGTCGGAAGAGGAGATAAAAAAGGCGTACAGAGAACTGAGCCGGAAATATCATCCGGATGCCAATGTGGATAATCCGCTTCGGGATCTTGCTGAAGAAAAGTTCAAAGAAGTACAGGAAGCTTATGATGAAATTATGAAGGAGCGGGCGAATGGAGGATATAATTACGGATACGGCGCGGGTTCAGGGAACTATTCTTATGGTAATAATTCCTATGGGAATCAATCTTATGGCAATGGCAGATATCAGCAGTACAATAATATGAATCCGGAGATGCAGGCGGCATTCAATTTTATCAATAACCGTAGATATCAGGACGCGATCAATGTGTTGAACCGTATGAATGACCGGACTGCACAATGGTATTATGCAAGTTCCATGGCCAACGCCGGCGTAGGCAACAATGTGCTTGCAAGGGATTATGCTGCGCAGGCAGTGAATATGGACCCGAATAACCCGCAGTACAGAGAGCTGATGAACCAGCTGAACTGGGGAGCACAGAGATATAATAGTAATCCGTTTGGTCAGGGATATGGCAATCGTAATTCCTCTCCGTGTGGAACTGGAAATATGTGCTGTGATCTGTGGATCGCAGATTCATTATGTGAATGTATGGGAGGAGATCTGTGTCCATGCATCTAAATACAAAAAAGATTGCATTTGCAGGCGTTATGCTTGCACTGACAGAAGTGGGGATTGCGCTTGGCAGTGTGATCGAAACGAATACCCTTTTTTTACTGGCGGCGGCGTCCTTCTTTGTCGGGATTGTGATTCAGGAATTTGGATTGAAAAGCGGGGCAGGCTTTTTACTGGCTGGGATTTTGCTGGGAATCTTTCTGTCTCCGAATAAATTATATGTGGTTTCCTATGCATTTATGGGATTTTATATTCTAATTATAGAAACAATATGGCATTTTTCTGGAAGAGCTTCCGGATGGATCAGAAGCCGTAACTTTTTCTGGCTCATGAAATATCTGGTATTTAATGTACTTTATATTCCGGGTTTAATATATTTCTGGAGTATGTTATCTGAAAAAAAGACCGCAAAAGGAATAATGCTTATGTCTGTTGTATTCGGACAATTTATACTTTTTGTCTTTGATAAGACATATGAATATGCAATGGGGAAAATCTGGAAAGAAAATAGACATAAATTCGGATTTTAAAGCATATATAATACAATAATGATGATGTGAGTGTCGAAAGTAAATTTTGCTGCTCACTGATGTAACCGGATTGTTCTATTGCTACGCAATTCCCATAATCCTCGAACACATCATAATAATAAAAATATAAATTTTTATGTATTTTTTGCACAAAAAAGTGGAAAATTTAACAGAAAAATTGTATAATATAAGACAGGACAAATAGGAAAGAGAGGATTCACTTATGAAGCAGAATAATATGCTTGCTATGATCTTGGCGGGCGGACGAGGAAGTCGTCTTCACGAGCTTACAAATAAAGTAGCCAAACCTGCGGTTTCATATGGTGGGAAATACAGAATCATTGATTTTCCACTTAGCAACTGTGCCAACAGCGGAATTGATAATGTAGGAGTCCTGACACAGTATGAGTCTATTTTACTTAACAGTTATGTAGCGGCAGGCCGCAGATGGGGGTTAGATGCCCAGAACAGCGGAGTCTATGTACTTCCACCGCGTGAAAAAGCGGATGCGGATCTGGATGTATACAGAGGAACAGCAGATGCAATTTCACAGAACATTGATTTTGTGGACATGTTTGCACCAGAATATGTACTGATTCTTTCCGGTGACCATATTTATAAGATGAATTATGATAATATGCTTGATTATCATAAAGAGACTGGAGCAGATGCAACAATCGCGGTCATTGAGGTTCCGATGAAGGAAGCAAGCCGTTTCGGTATTATGAATACGGACGATGAGGGAAGAATTGTAGAGTTTGAAGAGAAACCGGAGAATCCAAAGAGCAATCTGGCATCCATGGGTATTTACATATTCAACTGGAAGCTTTTAAGAAAGATGCTCCTTTCAGATATGAAAAATCAGGATTCCAATCATGATTTCGGAAAAGATATCATTCCGACTATGCTGAATGATGGAAGAAAGCTCTATGCATACAAGTTCAAAGGATACTGGAAAGATGTGGGAACTATCGATTCCTTATGGGAAGCCAATATGGATCTGCTGGATAAGAACAATGCACTGGATCTTGCCGACAGTTCCTGGAAGATCTATACACAGGATACAACTGTGCTTCCTCAGTATGTTGGCCCGACAGCAGAGATTGAAAGAGCATTTATCAACCAGGGCTGTGTGATCAATGGAAAAGTCAAGAATTCTGTATTATTTACAGGTGCAAAAGTCGGCGAAGGCGCACAGATTATTGACAGTGTACTGATGCCGGGCGTGGAAGTAGAAGAAGGTGCAGTTGTAACAAGAGCGCTTGTGGCTGATGGCGTAAAGATTGGCAAAAATGCAGTTGTCGGATCAGCAGACAGTGAACATATTGAATTAGTATCAAAACGTGTTAAGGGGGATGAGTAATATGGC
>OGFF01003796.1_pt1 | contig 10688 bp, 10 predicted proteins | sample 1570751 | NCBI WGS metagenome assembly OGFF01 (sample SAMEA2581951, study PRJEB24529) | metagenome | biome: Human gut stool | place: China | collected 2011 | reverse complement strand
TGCTCCAGGTGTAGAGGGCTTGATCCACGTATCTGAGATGTCTTGGAGCCAGCACCTCCGTTCAGCTTGCGACTTCATGAAGGTAGGCGACGAGGTAGAGGCTGTTATCTTGACTCTCGACCGTGCTGAGCGCAAGATGAGCCTTGGTATCAAGCAGCTCAAGGAAGACCCATGGGAGACAATCGACGAGAAGTTCCCTATCGGCAGCAAGCACGTTGCTACTGTTCGCAACTTCACTAACTTCGGTATCTTCGTAGAGCTTTCTGAGGGTGTTGATGGCTTGATCCACATCTCTGACCTCTCTTGGACCAAGAAGGTTAAGCATCCATCTGAGTTCACTCAGGTAGGCGCTAAGATTGATGTTGTTGTTCTCGAGATCGACAAGGAGAACCGCCGCTTGAGCCTCGGCCACAAGCAGTTGGAGAAGAACCCATGGGATGAGTATGAGACAATCTACACTCCAGGTTCTGTACACAAGGGTACCATCGTTGAGATGATGGATAAGGGTGCTGTAGTTGCTCTCGCAGAGGGTGGCGAAGGCTTCGCTACTCCAAAGCACCTCACTAAGGAGGACGGCTCAATGGCTAAGAAGGGCGAGGAGCTCGACTTCAAGGTAATCGAGTTCGTTAAGGAGACAAAGCGTATCATCCTTTCTCACTCTCGTACATTTGAGGAGGGCAAGGACGAGCCAATCGCTAAGCCAGCTCACAAGCGTGGTGGTAACGGTGGTCGCAAGAACGAGACTCCAGCTATCAACAACGTAGCTGCTGGTACTTCACTCGGCGACATCGATGCTCTTGCTAAGTTGAAGGCTCAGATGGAGGGCAAGGCTTAATCTCCTGGAGATAAAGCATTTGCTATTCATTAGCTAAATAAAATTTTTAAGGGGACTGAAATTTCAGGTTTGAGATTTCAGTCCCTTTTTTTTGTGTGTATAGGTGGCAAAAAAAATATTTTTATCACTTCATCTACTATAGTCACGAAGTATTCATTTCTTTGGCTATGTCACGGAATTTTCTTTTTTTTGCAATGCGTAAGGCAATGTCGCCTTTGCATAAAACAAAAGTAATGAAAAAGAAGACAAAAAACAAACCAAGAACCAAGGCTACCATCTACATAAAATATGATGCAGAGAAGGCAGAAAACCTCATTGGCTATGCCACAAGATGGAACATCCGTAAAGCTGAAACCTTGAACATCAGCCGATTCATCCGAAAGTTGATTGAGCAATACAAGATTACGAAATCAGCCTTTCACGAGACAAGTGGAATACACAACATGGCATTCAACAAATACCAGAACATACCCGACAACTGCTGCCTGTCAACGGAAGCTATCGAGCGCATTGCCGTGTGCATCCTCCTCCTGGAACCACCCCTCAACGTAGACCCAGACTTTGAAGTTGACTGCAAGAAAAAGAAAGGAGGTTTCCGTGGGGTGATTGCCAACATGAGCAAAAAAGATATCGACGATATGAGAGAGGATTTTCGTAAAGTATTCGGAACATTCGGTTATCATCTGACCCACTCCATCAAGAGCCTGGATGAGCTTAACGAAATGAATGTATTATACTTCAACATATTCACTAACGTAAATGGTAAATTGAAATGAAAAACAACACAACAATCCACACAAGCAAGTGCTCTGACAGCGATTCGGGCTATCAGGTGGCAGGCCGCTACACCATCCAGCCGCTTACCACCAGCATCGATATCGAGACGGAGCGAAAACTCATCGCCAGCTGGCATACCAGCGGGCTGAGTGACGTGCAGATCCGCAAAATGCTGATGCTCTACTTCGGAGAACCAGCATGGATGAATCTGCAGAAACTGTATGACTGCAACAGATTTTCGCAGATTGCAACGGGGTTAAGATTCCGCAGCAGACAGGAATTCGTTGAACTCCTGCTCAGATGTGCAGGATTCGGATTCATCTGGAAGAACAAAGAGGAGCCTCACACTGGCAAAAATCTTCTTGCCTTCTACACTCCCATCTGGCATGTTTGCGATGAAACAGATATGGTTAACGAGCAGGATTCCGGCGAAAATCTGCAAGATAACTTGGGCTATATTAATAATAATATATATATTATAAAGAAAAATAATAAAAAGAAAAATATAAGCAAGTATGTTAGCCCAAGTCAACTTGCAAATTCACCCGAACACGAGAAGAAAGTGGAAGCTGCTGCCAAGGAGCTTATCCACTTCATCGGAACCGATCCTGATGCTTATGCCAAGGTGGTGAAACCAGTGAATGATATCACGCAGAAAGCGAATCCGGATCTCTTCACAAATCCGGGGGACGCCTGTCCCAGCAATATGGCTACGAATATTTTCTTCAACAAATATCTGTACCCCTATCTGCTGACACATAGCGAGCGATTGATGAAAATCCAGAGTATCCTGGGCAAAAGCATCTGGCTCGCCAATCTCATCAAATACGATTTCATGCAGAAGAACATCATGCGTGCCGTGAATGATGCCACCAAGTACCTCAAGCTGCATGCGGCTGAAATGATGCGGCAGTACCGACCGATCTCGAATTTCGAGTATCAGGACAAGGCGTCGAAACAGCGATTCTATGATACGACACGATGTGATGGAACTCCGGAGCAGCATCGAATACCACCGGATGCTGCGCCGAGACCATCCGGCAACGCTGCCTGGAACAAATTCTCACACACCTGGGTGAGTCCAAAGTAAATCACTGTCAAGCAGAAAAAGCTTTCACAATAAAACAAACAATACAACAACAACATAAAAATCCTAAAAACATGGAAGAAGACCAACAAAATCAAAACAAAAATGAGAAGCCACGTTACTATGCTACCGACTTCAATGAAATCAAGGAAAATCTCTCTGATAAAGAGAAGCTGCTCTTCGAGAGATACAAGGAAATGCTGAGCGGCATCATCCCTGCTGATGATGCTCCATCCCTCAAGACCCTCCTCAATCACCTGAAGAACATCAGCCAGAAAACCATGAAGCTGATGGCTGGAGGAAAGCTCGACATCCAAGTTACCTGCCCGAAATGCGGAAAGCGTCACTGCTTCATCAAGGTAGATAACGGATTGACCCACTGCTGGTCGTGCAACTGGAGCGGATACCTGGAGGAGATGAAATCACTGCTCGGAAAGGGCAGCGGCAAGGTGAACGGAAACTACTACGCCAATGCCCAGAAAAAGCAGCAGGATGAACACAAGGCTAAGGACTACGTGCCCATGCTGCCCGACGACTTCCGCGAGATAGATGCCGAAACCCGATCCTGGCTCTACCCCATCTACCCCTTCAAGACCCAGGAAGAGCAGCAGCAGTTCATCGACCACTTCCACCCCGCCAACCTCCTCTCGCGCCATCCCAAGTCCCGTCCCCTGATTACCGCCAGCGAACTCGCCTCGCTCCAGTCGATGGTGCAGCGATACATCCAGGCAATGAAGCTCTCGCCCGACATCATCGTCCAGGAAGGAGTGATGTGCGCATGGATGAAGCAGAATGCGGATGACACCAAAAGCGAGGACCCGAAAGGCGTGGAGATGGTGCCTGCCATCGCCTACTGCAACTACCTGGACGGCAAGATCATCAACGTGAAGTTCCGCTCCGTGCAGCAGCACCCCATCACCGGCGAGTGGAGCAAGCTCTTCTGCCAGGTTTCACCCACCAAGCCCTGCGCTCCCTACGGCATCGACAGCATCAACCTGCTCCGACCCGACGCACAGCCCATCCGCCAGCTCATCATTACCGAGGGCGAAAAGGACCGGCTCACGCTGATGACCTGCGGATTCCCCTACGTGCTGAGCATCGCCAACGGTGCCAGCACCAACATCGAGGAGAGTCACGAGGCTTTCGACGAGTGGATTCAGCAGGCAGGCGAAATCATCATCTGCGGCGATACCGACCGCCCGGGCCGCCGACTGGTGAAACTCCTGATAGAGCAATACCAGACCCGCGCCAAGGTTACCACGCTGCCGCAGGGCAAGAAGGACATCAGCGAGGTATATGATGCCTTCGGAAGCCGCGAGGTGCAGCGAATCATAGCCGAGGCGCAGGGCATCAGCGACGCCGACATCTACGACCTCTCCGAGCACAAGGAGGACATCCTCGACATCATGATGGGCAACTACGACCGTGGCTACGAGGTGGGGATGGGCGGACTCACCGACGGCATCTTCCACCCCACTTCCGAGGGCGGACTCATCATCCTCACCGGTCGCCCGAACTCGGGAAAGACGGATTTCCTCAACTGCCTGATGGCGCATCTGATGTACCACAACCGGAAGCGCGTGGCGTTCTTCTCGTTCGAGAAACCTATCAAGGGCAAGCACGTGAGGGAGATTGCCCGCATAGCCCTGGGGGTGAGGAACACGGAGAATATGGACGGCGCTGAATCGCCCGAAGAGGCAAGGCAGGAGAACCGCAGGGTGCTGGATTTCCTGTCGGAGCACATGGTGGATTTCGACACGAAGACCCGTCTGCCCGACAGCAACTACATCATCGGAATGATGGAGGCGATGATGAACCGCAAGAAGCAGAAGATAGATTATCTGGTGATAGACCCGTATGTATTCATCAACATGACCGAGGGCGGCAGCCGTGCCACGGAGACGGAGAAGGTGAGACTGATGCTGACAAAGCTGCAGGCATGGAGCCGTACGCGCCACATCTGGACGGTGGTGGTGGCTCACCCGAGAATACAGTACAAGGACGGTCACGAGGCATTTCCGCCGCTGGATATCTACTCCGTAGCGGGCAGTGCCCAGTGGGCGAACCTCGCCGACTTCCTGCTCACCGTAAACCGAATCTCGAAGCCCGAGGAGGGAAAGATGTTTACCATCGTAGAGATGCTGAAGGTGAGAGACCAGGAGTTCTGTCATCCCGGAAAGGTGTACTACGTACGCCAGCCCTGCGGCAGATACGACGAAAGGGAATCGGAAAACGACTGCATAGCCGAGGCGATGCAGGGCAAGGTGCTGGCGAAGGACGATGAACCCTGGAGATAATGAATTTCAAAAAACGATACGCCTATGACAAGAGAAGAGTACAACGAGCTGAGAGCCCGTGCCCACGAGCAGATGCTCGACGACTATAAGTGGATGCTGGATCAGGAATCGGGCATCCGGGAGTGGCGATGTCCCAAGAGATGGATCATCGAGTTCGTACATGATGTGAGCGACTATGTGATGGTGAGGAGCAGCGGCGAGGAGGACGTGGGCGATGAGTGGCACGACGATCTCCTGCGCCCCATCCCCCTGCAGAAGCTCTACCGCCAGTTCTTCCAGAAGAGCTGCATTCCCCCACCCAATCATCCCGATAAGGCGCTGAGCAAGCTCAGGGGCATGGAGCAGCGCAACAGCATCTACCCCGACAGCATCACGAGATTCTACATGGAGCAGCTGCAGAAGAATCCTCCCTGCCGAATCATCGAGCTGCTGATCATGGAAGGAGGAGAAAGCTGAAAAGAGCCTCTATTGGTCTGGAATAGAGCCTCTTTTACCCTGCAACAGAGCCTCTTTTGGCGATGAAATGAGCCTAAAACAAACGTTACGTTAGGCTCATTTCTGACCCAAAAGAGGCTCTATTTTATTCCGAAATGCGGTAACCCTCAATGTAACCCTCGCAGTAACCCCCAAACCCTTGACAAACCCGAAAAAATTTCGTATCTTTGCATCGTAAACCAATCAATAATGCTTAAATAATGCTTATGGAAACACACACTATGTTAGAACTGGAGAGGATGCAGCAGATGCTCCTCTCCACTCACTTCGCCCTCGGAGAGTTTCTCCGCTCAGGCACAGCCATCAAGTATGGCATCGACAACACTCCACAAAGCTCCATGGTCATCATCCGTCTGATGATGCTGTGCGAGCAGGTGCTGGAACCTCTTCGTCTGCATTGCGGCATCATCACCATCACGAGCGGGTATCGCTGTCCGCAGCTCAACCTCGCCGTGCACGGCGTACCGGGCAGTCAGCATACCCTGGGCGAGGCTGCCGACATCTTCATCCCGAACGAGGAGATTCTGGCGAAGTACAGAAAATTCATAGAATCGAGCTGCACCTTCGACCAGCTGATCCTGGAGCCTCGCGACGCCTCTCCCGGAAAGCACCGCTGGCTGCACGTCAGCTATACCATGCGACGCAAGAACCGTCAGCAGGTACTGATGTAAAATTTTCTCTAACAATACATAAAAACAGAAAGGAGATACAAAATGAAGAAAGACACATGGAAAACCGTTATCCAGATTGCGATTTCTATTCTCACGGCGATTGCCACCACCCTGGGGGTAACCTCGTGCATGGGTAGCTAACGCAGATTCTGCGGATTCTTATTCATCGTTTTTTACTTCATCGTTTTTTACTTCATCGGATTACGCGGAGAAATCGGAACATTCTTGCTTCCCGGATTACGCACGGATTTTAGACGGAAAGCGACCTGTTCGGTCGAGGCACTTAAACCACCTGTTATAAGATCACGCTGTTCCGGTTCCTCAACCGAACAGATCGCTTTCCGGTTCCTCGACCGAACAGGTCGCTTTCCGTCTAAATTCCGTGCGTAATCCGTGCAGCAAGAATGAAATCCGATAACTCCGCGTAATCCGATGAAGAAAAATCCGATGAAGAAAAAATCGAAGAAAGAAAAATGATTGTTTAACCCTTTAAATCTAAATGAGTATGGCAAAATTCAGAAAAGTGAAGAACAACCGCAAGAACTCCCCTACCAAGGGAATGATCTACGGTAGAGCTGTAGTGAACAAAGTGGTGCACACCAGAGCCATCGCCAAGAAAATCACCGAGCGATGCACCGTGACAGAACCGGACATCCTAGCCGTGATCAACGCCCTGATGACAGAAATCTCTGCCAACATCGCCGACGGCAACAAGGTGGTGCTCGACGACTTCGGAAGCTTCAAGCTCGGCATCAGAACTACCCCAGCCGAAAGCGCCAGAAAGTTCACCGAAGCCAACATCAAGAACAAGTACATCATCTACTCACCTTACACTGTCATGGAACAGGGCAGACGAGTAAAGCCGATGCTCAGTGGCATCAAGATGGAGGAACTGACCGAGTACAACGGCATCGAAGACAAGGAAAATGGCGGCGGAACTTCAGGCGGAACTTCAGGCGACACCTCCGGCGGCACCGACAAGGACAACCCAAGCGGAGGCAACCCTCCATCAGGAGATACCGGAAAGGATAACACCGGAGGCGGTGAATCAGGCGGCGACGACAATGTAAATTTCTAATATCAAGACTGAGCATTCCAAAAGGGATGCCCAGTCTTCTTTTTTTTTCCACAACACCATTTAACAAATAATCAGAAACATAAATAATATGCAAATAAAGTGAAAAATGTTTGGTACTTTCAAGTTTTCAGCGTAACTTTGCAACTGGAAAATTGAATCAACAGCGGCTATCCCCAAAAAGATAACGCTCTTATATAATAAAGGAAAGAATATGAAGACAATGGGTTTTAGAAAATTTATAACGCTATCTTTATCGACGGCTTGCGCCCTATCACTCAGTTCATGCTTCAAGGATGAACCCCTCAATGCCGAATGCGACATTGAGCAGGCATACATCCACCCAGGAAGCTGGATGAAGCTGTGGTTCACAAACGCATCGGATACGCTCGTCAACGTGCAGAGCGACCAGGACAAGATAGAATTCACCATGAAGCCATTCGCCAGTCTCAAGAACCAGGCACCGATGTTCCGACTCACCCCGGGAGCCACCATCCAGCCGGAAAGCGGAAGTGTACACGATTTCTCCAAAGGTCCTGTTACATACGTGGTTACATCGGAAGACAAGCAGTGGACCCGCACCTATCAGGTGAGCATCAAGAAGGGACAGATCACCATGAGCAAGGAGTTTGAATTCGATTTCGAAAACCCATACCTCAGCAAGGGATACTACAACTGGCAGGAAAACTGGAATGGTGATCTCCTCGACATCTGGGCAACCGGAAACCCGGGATTCAAGATTAGCAACCCATCAGCAAAACCGGAGCAATATCCTACCGTGATGATAGAAAACGGCTATCAGGGAAAGGGCGTGAAGCTCACCACCCAGCGTACCAGCAAGCTTGCCGATATGGTGAGCAAGCCTATCGCTGCCGGCAACCTCTTCATCGGACAGTTTGATGCCACTGATGCCCTGCGAGATGCCATGAAAGCCACCAAGTTCGGTCGCCCATTCAGCTTCAGCGCCAAACCGGAAAAACTGGAAGGCTGGTACAAGTATCAGGCTGGCGAGAAATTCACCGACAAGAATATGAACGAACTGAACCGCCATGACTACGGAACCATCTATGCCGTGCTCTATGAGAACATCGACGAGAACGGAGATGCAGTAGTACTCTATGGCGATAACGTACAGAGCAACAAGCAGATAGTAGCTCTCGCACTGGTAGGCGAAACCCACGATGACAACGGCAAGACAGCCATCGGCAACACACCGGAATGGCATCACTTCAGCGTAGATTTCGATTATCAGTCCTACGGCAAGACCATCGACCCTGTGAAGCTGAAGAATGGCGGTTACAGTCTGGCCATCGTCTGCTCATCCAGTTCTGATGGCGCCAACTTCCTGGGAGCCGTAGGCAGCACCCTCTGGGTGGATAGTTTCAAACTGATTTGCAAATAGAAGAGGAGGAAACGGCAATGATGAACTGTAGAAAAAACTATAGAAAGAACTGTAGTATGAAAAAGATAACAGTATTGGTACTCCTGCTGGCATGCGGCACAGCATCATGGGCAGGAGACGGAAATAGCGCCTGGAACAAATATCTCCACGGCTATGAGTATCAGGCACGCGTGGCGTATAACCTGGGCGGCACAGCCCCTGTCGGCATGCCTGCCACCATCCGCACGCTTCACAGCTACACCCTTCGCCCTAACTTCAGTCTGGGCGTGGATGCCTATCACCCACTCTCCGGAAACTGGGGTTTCGTGGGAGGAATCCGCTTCGAGAACAAGAGCATGAAGACCGATGCGGGCGTCAAGAACTACTACATAAAAATAGTTCGTGGCGGCGAGGAGCTGCAGGGCGTCTTTACGGGCGATGTAGTGACCAAGGTGGATATGAGTCTCATCACCGTTCCGCTCCAGGCAACATACGATGTATGTGATAATCTCCGCTTCAAGCTGGGTCCATACGTAAGCTATGTTACCTCGAAAAAATTTGAGGGCTGGGCATACGATGGTTATCTCCGCCGCCAGGAGGAAGGTCATCCGAAGGGCGACCCGACGGGACAGAAGATAATGCTGGGTCATGACGAAGGCGAACGTGGCGACTACGACTTCAGCGACGACATGCGCAACTGGCAAGTGGGCGTAGATTTCGGAATAGACTGGAAGCTGAGCGACCGCTGGGGCATCTGCGCCGACCTGAGCTGGGGTCTGAACGGCATCTTCAAGAAGGATTTCGAGACCATCGAGCAGACGATGTATCCTATCTACGGCAGCATCGGCATCACGTATCAGCTGAAGTAACAGATAATATTCTGCTGAAGCTATCTATATAATAATGTTCGCGTACATTATTATATATAGCCAAAGAGAGATAAAAAGATAAAAAACAACAATTATTCATTAACAAAAAAAGAGAAGAAAATGAAAAAGTTTATTTATTTGATGGCCATGGTTTGCACCCTTGGCTTCTTCACTGCTTGTAGCAGCGATGATGACAATGATGAGAAGGAATTTGTACGCAACGAGAAGATTGAGGGTACCTGGAATTTGCAAGAGGTTACAAAGCAGGATCTTGGCAACGGCAGCGAGTGGTACGATGGCTCAGCCAAGTTTACCTGGGATTGTCCAGAGGGTACAGTTCTCAAGATTGATATGGGCTTAGGCTATGAAATGCCTATGGACATCAACACCGTGATTTACCCATTGATGAACAACCTTGCCAACAGTTATCTTCCTAAGGTATTGAAGGACATCACCTTTACCAAGGATGGCAAGATTAACGCTACTTATGCAGAGGCATCTGACGATGAGAATGCAGTACCAGAGTGGAAGACTGCTGTGGGTTATGCAAGCTATACTGTTGCTAACGAGAATCTTATCCTTGTAACCATTGATGCCAATAAGGCTACCGAGGATATTGACGATGCAGCAGAGCAGGCACAGCTCAAGGCTATGTTGGAGCAGTACAAGCAGATTCCTGTTAACATTCGCTGGAATGGTAACAAGCCATATTTCTTTGTTGACAAGGCGTTTGTTCAGCCATTGATTGCAAATTTGGTGGTTATGATCGAAAAGGTTCCTACTACAGACGAAGAAGACTTGAACCAGTTTAAAATGCTTAAGAGCATCTTGAATCAGCTGCCAGCAATTATGGAGAAGACAACCAAGTTTGAGGCAGGTCTTGAATTGATCAAGTAAAGCGGAGAGCTTATAAAGTCCGAAAGGCTTATAAATGATAAGAACCCCAGCTATCTTTTAATGGATAGCTGGGGATTTTCATTTGCTTTATCGCGGAAACATAGTAATTCCTGAAAAAAGAAAAATCCTCAGCTATCAAAGATAACTGAGGATTCCTTTAAAAATCTTTCAAATTACTTCACCTTAGCAACGATAGCCTTGAAAGCCTCTGGGTTGTTAACAGCGAGGTCAGCGAGAACCTTACGGTTGATCTCGATACCAGCCTTGTGAAGAGCACCCATCAACTGGCTGTAGCTCATACCAT
>OGFF01003785.1_pt1 | contig 10717 bp, 9 predicted proteins | sample 1570751 | NCBI WGS metagenome assembly OGFF01 (sample SAMEA2581951, study PRJEB24529) | metagenome | biome: Human gut stool | place: China | collected 2011 | reverse complement strand
CGTGATGGGGTGGCCGCCGGAGGAATATCCTGCGTACCCGCTGTACCCCAGGTCACTGCCTGCACCCGCGCTGCTGCGGCGCTGGGTGCTCTGCCCGCCGCGCCGGTCATCCCGGGCCTGATCGTAGGCCCGGCGGCGCTTGCGGTTCCGGCTGTTCCGGTCATTCTGCGGCATCCGGCTGCACCTCCTTTCCTCTGTTTTTTCCTTCCGTTACGGGGTCTTGACCAGCTTGAGCAGGGCATCCGCAATGCGGTCCAGGCTGTCGTCCACCGACAGGCTCCGGGCATTGCGGCCCATCTCAGCCAGCTTGCCGGGCTGGGCCAGCATCCCGGAAACGGTCTGCACCAGCTTTTCGCCGGTCAGGTCTTTTTCCTCAATGACCACAGCAGCGCCAGCCTTCTGCAGCTCCATGGCGTTGTAATACTGGTGGTTCTCGGCCACGTTGGGGCTGGGGATAAGCACAGCGGCACGGCCCACAGCCTCCAGCTCGGCCAGTGTCAGGGCACCGGCGCGGCTGATGACAAGGTCCGCTGCGGCCAGCAGCTCGGGCATATTGTTGATGTATTCCTTCACCACAAGGCTCTCGCCGGGGGCAAAGCCCTTTTTCTTTTCCAGATCCTGAAACAGCTGCACGCCGTACTGGCCGGTGGCATGGAGATGGAGGACGGGCTTGTGGTTTTTCTGCTCCCAGGCGCAGAGGTCGGCCACCACCTCGTTCACGCGGCGGGCACCCAGACTGCCGCCGAAGGAGAGGATCACGGTGCGGTCGCCCGCGCCCAGTTCGGCACGGATGGCTTCCCGGTTCTTCGCCTGGGTGAACACCTCAGGCCGGACGGGGTTGCCCACCACGATGGTCTTTTCGGGTGCGCCCAGCTTTTCCACGGCGGCGGGCACAGCGGCGAACACGATGTCCACATCCGGGGCCAGCAGCTTGTTGGTCACGCCGGGAAAGGCGTTCTGCTCATGCAGGGCGGTCTTGATGCCCTGTCTGGCGGCGCAGCGCACCACCGGGCCGGACACATAGCCGCCGCAGCCAATGACCAGGTCGGGCTGGATGTCCTTCATCATCTTTTTGGCCTTGGGGCCGGAGAGTGCCAGATTCCACAGGGTAATGATGTTCCGCTTGATATTGTTCAGGCTCAGCTTCCGCTGAAAGCCGGTGATCTCGATGTGATGGAAGGGATAGCCCGCCTGTGTGACCAGACGGTACTCCATGCCCTCTTTCCGGCCCGCAAAATGGATCTCGGCGGTGGGGTCGGCTTTTTTGATGGCTCCCGCAATGGCCAGAGCCGGGTTGATATGGCCGGCAGTGCCGCCGGCTGCAATGAGTACACGCATCTTGGTTCCTCCTTACTGTTCTGTCTGCGCTCTGCGCGCGGTATCCAGCACGATGGTCTTTGCCTTGCGCTGGCGCTCCCGCTCGGCGTGGGCTTCCTCCCGTTCCAGGCGGGCCCGTTCGCCGTTGCGTCCGATATTGACCATAACGCCCATCTCGGCCAGCAGCAGGATCAGACTGGTGCCGCCGGAGGAGAAGAAGGGCAGCGAAATGCCGGTGTTGGGCAGGGTGTTGGTGACAACGGCAATGTTGCAGAACACCTGCCAGGCGATCTGCGCCATGATGCCGATGCCCACCAGCGTGCAGAACCGGTTTTCGGCATGGAAAGCGATCCAGAAGCCCTGCACCAGAAAGAGGACGAACAGCACGATGACGATCACCGCACCGACGAAGCCCAGTTCCTCGCACACGACACTGAAGATAAAGTCGTTGGTGCTCTCCGGCAGCCAGAGCTGCTTTTCGATGCTGTTGCCAAGGCCCAGCCCCGTGGCACCGCCTGAGCCGATGGCGTACAGGCTCTGCTTGGTCTGGCTGGTCATCCGGTCAAGATCCTGCGTCCAGCCGTCCAGACGGCTCTGCAGGTAGTCGATGGAGTCCACGTGCTTCAGCAAAGTCTCCAGCAGGAACAGCGCGGCACCGGCACAGCCCCAGGTAATGATGCCGCCGCTGCCGCCCAGCAGCAGGATGGTGCCCACAATGGCCGTGGTCAGCAGGATGCCCGACATGTGGGGCTCCAGCACCAGCAGGATCAGAACAGGCATCAGCCACAGGATGGGCCGGATGAGCTCCACCACGATGCTGTGGTGGACCCACTTGCGCAGGGGCACCTCGCCGAATTTGATCTGCGGGGTCCTGGCGGCAATGTCTGCCGTGAGCAGGATCATCTCAAACTTTGCCACCTCGGAGGCCTGTAAGGTCAGGCCGCCGAAGCTGATCCACCGGCGGCAGCCGTTGATGGGGCTGCTGAACAGCACCAGCACCAGCAGGATCAGGCAGACGATATAGCCCAGCTTGACCATTCTGCGCAGGGAACGGTGGTCAAAATAGGAGAACAGAAACATCATGCCCAGGCCCAGCACCGTGCAGAGCAGCTGGGATTTGATGTAATGGAAGCTGTCCCCAAAGCGGAGATAGCCCGTGGTATAGCTTGCACTGAACAGCATGACCAGCCCGAACACCATGATGATGGCCAGGGTCGCCATCCAGTTGAGCAGGATGGGCGGCCAGGGGCCGGGGTCCCGCTGAAAGACGGAAAACGGCTCTGCTTTTTTTCTGCGGAGTGTTGCCAAACTGCACCCCTCCTTAACTGATTTTTGCCAGCTGAACGGTCAGCGCCACGCCCAGCATGGCAATGACACAAAAGGTATAAAAGATCTGTTCCGTGCTCTGGCCCCGCAGCTCCAGCCAGCGGTGGAGCGGTGCCGAGCGGAACAGCTGCCTGCGGCCCCGGCTGGCCTTGCAGACCAGGATCTGCAGGGCCACCATGCCGCCCTCCAGCCAGAAGGGCAGGGCCAGCGGCAGGGTAAGGTCAGGCCAGCCGATGCACAGAGGCACGCACCCCAGCATCCCGGCCAGAAACAGGCTGCCCACGCTGCCCAGCCGCAGCTTTGCGGGCGGGAAGTTCCAGAGCAGGAATGCCATCAGGGAACCGGCCAGCGCGGCGGGCAGAACGCCCAGCGGGAACCAGCCCAGCAGGGTCATCACCCCCATCAGGCCCAGCATGGCCGCAAAGGACGCGCCGCAGACGATGCCGTCCATGCCATCGGCAATGCGGGCACACTCGGCCAGTGCGACCAGCAGCCCTTCCCACAGCAGCGGGGCGGCAATGCCCAGATCGACATAGCCCACGCCCGGCAGGGTGATCCCGGCTGCAAGGCAGCCTTTGGCTCCCAGCAGCACCAGCACCACGGCACCGGCAGCGGCTTCCAGCCCAAGGCGGGTGTGCCGCCGCAGGCCCAGCACGGAACGGCTGCGGATGCGGGCCAGATCCTCCAGCAGACCCACGCCGCCAAAGAGCAAAGCTCCCAGCAGCGCTGTGAGCAGCCGGACCGAGAACAGGCTCTCGGCCCCCAGCAGCTCAGGCTGGGCCACACAGGCGGCTGTCCAGCCCACGCCCACAGCAGCCAGCACCCCCACCATCAGGCAGAGCCCGCCCATGGTGGGGGCCTGCGGCGGGCGCTCCGGCTCGGCATCCGGTGCTTCCTGCTTGGGTGATGGTGCCTGCCGGGCCTTGGGCTCATCCCAGCGTCCCTGGAACGCCCGCAGCAGCGGCACCATCAGATTCCCGAGCGCCGCCGTGAGGAAGAACCCCAGCGTTGAGGCGGCGATCAAGGCGAAACGAATCATAGCTCGATGTTACTCCTTGTAAAAGATCTCCAGCACTTTTTCCAGTGCCATGCCGCGGCTGGCCTTGACCAGCAGGGCATCGCCGGGCTGCATTTTGTTCAGCAGGGTCTCGGCGGCCTGAGCGTAGGTGTCGGCATGGAGGGTGGGCAGCCCCTTGGCAGCAGCCACCACGGCAATGCGCTTGGCCTGCTCGCCATAGGTGACGAGGTAGTCCACCTTGTTTTCCACGGCCTGACGGCCCACCTCCTCGTGGGCGGCGCGGCTGATATCGCCCAGCTCCAGCATATCGCCCAGCAGGGCAAAGCGGCGCTTGCAGGGATATTCCCTGAACATGGCCAGCGCGGCCTTCATGCTGTCGGGGTTGGCATTGTAGCAATCCTCAATGACATCCACGCCTCTGGCGTGCACCACCTTCTGGCGCATCCCGGTCTGCTCAAAGTCGGCCAGACCGGCAATGACCCGGCGGGCATCCAGCCCCAGACGGGTGGCGGCGCAGTAGGCAGCCAGCGCGTTGGCCACATTATGCCGGCCCATGGCGGGGATCTTTACGAAGAAAGTCCCCTCCTCGTGATCCTCCAGCACAAAGCTCATGCCCTTTTCATCCTGCTGGATGGACAGGGCACAGACATCGGCATTCTCATCGCCCAGGCTGAACCAGACCGGGCGGACATGGTCGGGCAGGACGGCCTTGCGCAGGAAGGGGTCGTCCCCGTTCAGCACCAGCGGAGCACCCTCCGGCAGACCGGCGCAGATCTCCAGCTTTGCCTTGCAGATGTTCTCCTGACTGCCCAGGTTGCCGATGTGGGACACCCCGATGCAGGTGATGATGCCTACATCCGGGCGGGCGCACTTGCTCAGGCGCTCGATCTCCCCGGCGTGGCTCATTCCCATCTCCACCACGGCGTACTGGGTCTCCTTGCCGATGCGGAACATGGTGCGGGGCAGGCCCAGCTCATTGTTCTGGTTGCCCTCGGTCTTGATGGTATTGCCAAAGCCTGCAATGGCGGCATAGGTCATCTGCTTGGTGGTGGTCTTGCCCACGCTGCCGGTCACGCCCACCACTTTGGGGTGGAACTGGCTGCGGTAGTTGGCCCCCAGCACCATCATGGCGTGGTAGCTGTCCGGGCAGATCACACTCTTCTCCTCCGGCACGCCTTCCACGGGGTGGTTCAGCACCACGCAGAGCGCACCGTTTTCCAGCGCCTTGGCGGCAAAATCATGGCCGTCGAATTTTTCGCCCGGGAACGCCACAAAGATGCACCCGGGGCAGACCTCACGGCTGTCGGTGGTCACCAGCGTGACCGGGGTCTCGCACTGGGCCAGCGCGTTGACCGCCAGACCCTCCAACAGGATGTTTGCTGCAATTGCTTCCATACTCTCATTCCCCTTTATCCACAAATCAGATGTACGATGGTTCCCCGCTGGACGCTGGAGCCGGGTGCCTCGCTCTGGCTCTGGACCGTGCCGGAGCCTTCGACTGTGCAGTTGAGCCCTGCGGCGTTCAGCATCTGCCGGGCAAAGTCCGCGCTCTTGCCGGTCACGTCCGGCACCTCGGCGTGCTTGCCCTCATAGGTATCGGTATACAGATAAACGGTGGTGCCGTAGGGCACCTCTGCCCCCGCGCGGGGGTACTGGTAGGTAACAAGGGCGGCGGTCTGGTCGGATTCGCTCTCGGCCAGGTGATGCTTCAAGCCCTTGATGTTCAGCTGCACCTGCGCGTTGCTCCACTCCTTGCCCGTCAGGTTGGGCACCTTGACGGTGGTGCCGCTGCGGTCCACGCCGTCGGTGGCGATGCCCAGATAGGGCGCGATCTCACTGATGATGTTGCCCACCACCGGAGCCGCCAGAATGGAGGAATAGTCGGTGCGGGCATTGTTGGGGTCGTCCAGCATGACATAGACCAGGATCTCCGGGTCGTTGGCGGGCAGGACAGCCGCAAAGGATGCCACCTTCTTGTAGTCGCCATCGGCGCGGCGGTCCATGTTCAGCTGCTCGGAAGTGCCGGACTTGCCGCCGATGCGGTAACCTGCAACGTAGGCGTTGCCGCCGCCGCCCTGGGTGCCGTCGCCCACCTCAAACTCCATGATCTGGCGGATGGTCTCGCTGGCGCTCTCGCTGATGACCTGACGGCGGATGTTGGTGCCGATCTCCTGCACCACATTGCCGTTCTGGTCCGTGATCTTATCCACCACATGGGGAGTGACCAGATAGCCGCCGTTGACTGCCGCCGAGACGGCAGTGCACACCTGCAGCGGGGTCACGGCCATGGCCTGACCAAAGGCGGAGGAGGCCAGCTCCACCTCGCCCAGACGGCTCTTGCTGTAATACTGCATGAAGCTGGTCTCATTGGGCAGGTCCACACCGGTGCGCTCGGTAAAGCCAAAGGCATCAAAGTAATCATAGAACAGGCTGGAACCCACGCGCTGGCCCAGCTGGACAAAATAGATGTTGCAGCTGTTGCGCAGGGCCTCGGCCAGATTCTGGGCCCCGTGCGCCTTTCTGCCGGCGCAGTGGTAGGTCTGCTTTGCCACGCTGTACGCGCCGGAACAGTTCAGGGTGGTGTAATAAGTCGCCTTGCCGCTGTCCACACCCATGGCGGCGGTGATGACCTTGAACACGCTTCCGGGGTAGTACAGCTCGGTGATGGTCTTGTTCTTCCACTGGATATCCCGGTAGGTGCCGGTGTAGTCGGCCTCCTCATCCGCGATCTTCTGGCCGTTCTCGTCCCGCAGGTAGTTGCCGTTCTCGTCTTTTTTGTAGATGGTGTACAGCTCCGGCTCGGCCTGCACCTGCTCCGTCAGGTAGGCCAGATTGGCACTGAAATCCTGCGGGTCATTGGGATCAAAGTCCGGCTTGGAGGCCATGGCAAGGATGGCACCGGTCTTGACGTTCATCACAATGGCGCAGCCGCGGTTCTCAACGGTGTTGGCCGCCACGGCCTCGTTCAGGTAGCGCTCCACCACCTCCTGAATGTTCACATCCAGCGAGAGCACCAGATTGGAGCCGTCCTTGGCGGCGTAGGTGGTGGCGTTTTCATCGGCAATGGCGTTGCCGTAGGCGTTGCGCAGGGTGATGGTGCGGCCATTCACACCGGCCAGCGTGGACTCATAGGAGTTTTCCAGACCGTACACGCCCTGACCATCCGCGTTGCAGAAGCCCAGCACGGCGGCGGCAAAACGGCCGTAGGGGTAATCCCGCTGGAAGCCCTTGGAGGCCGACACCGACACCCGTCCCTTGCGGACAGTGGGGGTGCCGTCGTCGCTCTCCTGCTGGCCCAGGCCCAACTTGCCCAGGATCTTTTCCAGCGCACCGGCGGATTTTCCGCTCTTGCTGTGGGCCTTGTTGTAGGTCTTGACGTATTCCTCAATGGAGAGCTTGATGGCGTTATTGACCTTGGTGGCCAGCACCTGATAGGAGCTTTCGTTTTGGGAGAGGGCATCGCAGACCGCCTGATACTGGGTCTGGTACTCTGCCGAAGCGGTGTCCACGCTGTCCAGACTCTCGCCATCGCCCGAAAGCAGGCGGAGGGTGATCTGAGTGCAGACCTCCTTCATGGCGGCTTCATTGATGGTGCGGGTCTCCGCCTTGGTGTCCTGATCAGTGGTGGTGGTATACAGGGCCGTGCTGTAAGAGGGGTCGGCCCAGATGGTCCAGACCACGCTGGTGGATGCCAGCGTGATGCCGCTGGTGTCGTAGATCTCACCGCGGGTGGCCTGAATGGTGCTGTCCAGCAGCTGCTGCTCGGCGGCGTACTGGCGGTAGGTGGCACCGTCGCGGATCTGGATCTTGTACAGGCTGTAGATCACGGTCAGCGCGGCGGCCACCACAAGAAGCACGGCAGCACCAAAGCTGATATGACGCAGCCGGGCACTGAGCCGTGCGTGCGGGTCCGCACTGCGGCGGCGGGCGCTGTTCTTTTTGGGATTGGAGGATGGTGTTTGCATTGCGTACTCCCGAAGAAAACCGAAAAAGCGTGCGCTGCCGCACGCTTTTCGTTGTTTGGTTTATTTTGCCGTTCTGACAGAGGCAAGAATGGTCATTGCCCCATCGTGGAGCAGATCCGACCACTGCCGCACAGCGGATGCCTTGCGCACCAGAACGCTGCCCTCATCCAGCCGGATGTAGGTGATCTGGCTCTGGTCGATCTTCATCAGCCCCAGGCGGGTGGCGGTCTCCTCAACACTTGTGATGTTGGTGCGGCTGTTCAGGGCACTGTTGTAGTATGTATACTGGCTCTGCTCGCTCACAAGCTCTGCCTTGGCGCTCTGGATCTGAGAATTCAGCTCCACCAGCTGTGCCTCGCTCCACAGCAGGCTCACCGCAAAGCCCACCAGCAAAGCCGCGCCCACCAGCTGCAGCGCGTGCTGCATGGCGGCCCGCACGGGGTTCAGCCGCTTTTTGCCGCCCTTTTCTACCCGCAGCGGAACTTTGGGCTGTGCCTGCGGCGCTCTTCTGCGCCGAACCTCTGTCATATCGTATGCTGCCTGACCCATGGTGATCTCCTCCTCACATCTCCGGGGCTGTGCCGCCCTCAGATCTTTTCCAAAACCCGCAGGTGGGCCGAGCGGCTGCGCCGGTTCTCTTCCAGCTCCTGCGTGTTGGCTTCAATGGGTTTGCGTGTGATCAGCTTTGCCTTGGCTTTGCCGCCGCAGACGCACACCGGGAACTCCGGCGGGCAGGTGCAGGCGGTGGACCAACGGCGGAACTTGTTCTTGACCAGCCGGTCCTCCAGCGAGTGGAAGGTGATCACGCAAAGTCTTCCACCCGGTGCGAGATGCGCAAAAATGGTGTCCAGCCCCTCTTCCAGTGCGTCCAGCTCATGGTTTACCGCAATGCGCAGTGCCTGGAAGGTGCGGCGGGAGGGGTTTTTGTTCTTCCGGCGCTCCGCCGGGGGCATGGCGCTGGCCACGATATCCGCCAGCTGCAATGTCGTTTCAATGGGGGCAGTTTCCCGGGCTTCCACGATCCTGCCCGCGATCTGCCAGGCGAAGGGCTCCTCGCCGTAATCCCGCAGGATGCGGGCCAGCTCCTCCCGGCTCTCGCTGTTCACGAGATCGGCGGCCGTCTCCCCCTCCTGGCTCATCCGCATGTCCAGCGGGGCATCTGCCCGGTAGGAAAAGCCCCGGGCTGCGTCATCCAGCTGATGGCTGGACACGCCCAGATCGAGCAGCGCGCCGTTGATCGTTTCAATGCCCAGCTGCTCCAGAGCTTGTCCGGCATAGCGGAAGTTGATCTGCACCACGGTGGCAGGCAGGCCCGCCAGCCGGGCCCGGGCCGTCTGCACGGCATCGGGGTCCTGATCCAGCGAGATGAGCCTGCCGCCCTGCTCGCCGTTCAGCCGCAGGGCGATCTGGCGGGAGTGCCCCGCGCCGCCCGCCGTGCCGTCCAAGTAAGTGCCTGCCGGGTCGATGGCAAGCCCGTCCAGGCACTCGTTCAGCAGCACAGGGATATGCTCAAACGAGGCCGGGTCAAAGGCTTGCGGGTTGGTTTGTGGTTCCACAGGGCCCAGCCTCCTTTCAAATGTCTCAAAATTGGGATGCTGTCAGGCTGGAAGCGTTGGAATTTTGCACCATTCTTCCGCTCCCACTGATACAAGTTTATTTTAACAAATCAAGCCCCCGATTGCAAGGATTTTCCGCTTGCCAAATGTGACAAAAAATGCCCCTGTGAGCCGTCATTTTTGCTCACAGGGGCCGCGGAAGCGAGAGACTCCGTTTTCGGGGTCGATTCTGCCCGCCGAATTTCTCTGGTTACAGGGTGGTTTTGCGGGGCGACTGGCGCAGGTTTGCCCGCACGCTCTTGACCTGGGCGGCATTTTCCGCCATGGTCTCCTCGGTGGTCTTGAGCATGTTGTCACAGTAGTCCGTCACGGTCTGGCGGACGGTGCGGGCCTCGGTCTGGGCGGCAGAGACGATCTCGGAAGCGCGCTGCTGCGCCGCTTTTACGATCTCCGCCTCACTGACCAGGATGCGGGCACGCTCCTCCGCCTTTTTCACGATGGCCTGTGCCTGCGCGTTGGCCGATTCAATCAGCTGGGCACGGTCACTGACGATGGACTGGGCCTGCCGCAGCTCCACCGGGAGGTTCGAGCGGATCTCGTCCAGATAGTCCCGAATTTGTTCCACGTCCACAATGCGTTTGCCGCCCGAAAGGGGCATTCCGGCGCTCTCTTCCAGCGCGTCCTCAATGGTATCCAGAAGCTCGTTTACGTTCATTCTTCCACTCCTCCGGTTTCTTCCTCGGCAGCCATGGGTTTGGTGTACTTCCACAGCAGCACCTTGCCGTATTTATACTGCTTTTGCAGGGTCAGCCCGCCCGCCTGCGCCGGCAGCACGATGCCCGTTTCGCTCTCGCACAGCACGATGCCGCCGGGTGCGGTGCAGCTATCCACCGCCGGGAGGATCTTTTCCAGCGTACCACCGCGGAACGGCGGATCCAGCAGCACGATGTCGAACTGCTCACGACAGGCTGAAAGGTACCGTGCCGCCTCGCCAATGTTGACGCGGCTGCGGTCGAACACCCCGCAGGCCTTGCAGTTGCGCAGGACGATGTTCACCGCTTCACGGTTTTCGTCCAGGAACACGCAGCGCGCAGCGCCGCGGCTCAGAGCCTCGATGCCCAGCTGGCCGCTGCCGGCATACAGATCCAGCACCCGGGCCCCGGGCAGGTCGAACTGTACGATGCTGAACATCGCCTCCTTCACCTGCGAGAGGGTGGGGCGGGTGACATCGGTGCCGGGCAGTGCTTCCAGCCGTCTGCCCCGGGCATCTCCTGCGATCACGCGCATATTCGTTCCTCCTTCGTCAGCCGGTCACACCGGCCGCACCGATATTTTTTGTATCCTTTATTATCGCCGAAGGGCATATTCTTGTCAAGAGCCCCGCGTTGCACAGAACCATCGTTTGTGCTACAATATTTTCAGCAGCGCCGGGCTTTTGCGGCGCATTTTCAGGCCAAAGGAGAGTATTTTTTATGAAAGTTCTGCTCATCAACGGCAGCCCCCACGAAAAGGGCTGCACCTACACCGCCCTCTCG
>OGFF01003784.1_pt1 | contig 10723 bp, 8 predicted proteins | sample 1570751 | NCBI WGS metagenome assembly OGFF01 (sample SAMEA2581951, study PRJEB24529) | metagenome | biome: Human gut stool | place: China | collected 2011 | reverse complement strand
TGGATTCCGGCGTCCTTCATGAATCCGCCGTCAATGCCGATCTCGCCGAACTCGTTCTCGATGAGCACAAGCTTTTCGCCTGCGTATGCTTCCTTGAGAAGCTTCTTTATAAGAGTGGTCTTACCTGCTCCGAGGAATCCGGAGAACACATCTATCTTTGTCATAATACAGTCCCTCTTTCTGAAAAATCCGCTGTTGAACTGCCAACAGCTCCTAACATATAATTTTAGCACATTTCCACAAATAAGTCAAGGGGATTTCTGACAATTTGCCGCACGAAATATTAACTCTCCACACAAAAAGACTCCCGGGAAAATGGGCCCCGGGAGTTGTATGACTATCTTTCTTCGCGGAAATACGGGTCGCCCAGCGCCGCCGGCGGCTGATTCTCGCGCTTCTTACGCACTGTGATGAGAACAAGTACCACGATCGTCGCGATGTACGGAACCATATCCAGCAGCTGAGTGGAGATCTGCACTCCCCAGCCCTGCATCTGGTATTTCAGACCGCGCAGCATACCGAACAGGTACGCCGCCAGAATCGCCTTGAGAGGATTCCAGGTGCTGAAGATTACCAGCGCAACAGCGATCCAGCCGGCGCCGGAGGTCACGTTCTCCTGCCACTGGGAAAGCGACGCAATGGAGGAATACGCTCCGCCCACGCCGCACAGGAATCCGCCGGCGAGAACGTGAACGTACTTATACAGCGCCACGTTGATTCCGGAAGCGTCCGCAGCCGCAGGATTCTCGCCCACAGCGCGCATATTAAGCCCGAAGCGCGTCTTTTTCATGTAGAAATACGCCAGGACTGCAACAACTATCGCCAGCTGAACGTAGATACCCTGGGAGAACAGCGCGTGTCCCAGCACGGGAATATCGCACAGCACCGGGATATCATACGCCGCGAAGGCGCTGCGCACCTCCGTGGGGACTGTCAGGCTGGAGTATTTCACGCCCTCTGTCATTTCCATGCTGCCGATGAATCCGGCAACGCCGGTGCCGAAGATGGTCAGCACAAGTCCAGTAACGACCTGATTTCCCCGGAGCGTGATGGTGATGAACGCGTATATCAGCGCCCCCACAAGTCCGGCGGCTCCGGCGCAGAGTACCGCGACAACTGGATTTGACGTCAGGCACGCGGTCTGGAATCCCACGGCGGCACCCATAAGCATCATGCCCTCGATACCGAGGTTTGTATTCCCGACCTTCTCGCAGATGATTCCGCCGACGATGGCGAACAGGATACTGGTGCCGTATTGTATCGAGGTCTGTAGGAACAATCCCAAACTATTCAAGAAATCCATATCAGCCCTCCTTTACAGACTTGCGCAGGGAAATGCGATAGTTGATGAAGAACTCGCTGCCCAGTACGAAGAATATGATAACTCCCTGGATTATTCCGGTTATGGCGGAGGGCATATTCAGCGCCTGGAGCGAAACCTCGCTTTTCAGCAGCATTGCAAACACGAAGGATACCACGACGATGATCGGCGGCTTGAGTTTCGCCAGCCATGCGGTGATTACCGCAGTGAAGCCAAGTCCGCCGGAGAGCTGGCTCGTGATGGAGTGCTCGATAGCGGAAGCCTGCATGTATCCGCCGATTCCGCACAGTCCACCGGAGATGAGAACGGCGATCAGCGTGACTTTCATGGTGTTCATTCCGGCGTAACGGGCGGTGGTTTCGCTCTCGCCCAGCACATCGATCTGGTAGCCGAACTTGGAATATTTCATCATGATGGTTAGCACGATGACCAGCACCAGCGTGATTATCCAGCCGGCATGGATCCCGAATACCGTCGGCATGGACGCGTTATCCGGGAATGTCGCGATCTTGGCAACGCCAAGTCCCTTGGGGTCCTTCCACGGACCGGATTCCAGATACGCGATGAATGCGATCGCGATATAGTTCATCATCAGCGTAACGAGCGTTTCACTGGTGGTGAATTTCAGCTTGATCAGCGCCGGAATAACCGCCCAGATCCCACCGAACACAAACGCGGAAAGTCCCATCAGCGGCAGCAGGAGCGCCGGCTGTAGTTCCGGGAATCCGAAGGCGATGAGCGCTGCGCCGAACGAGCCCATATAGAACTGTCCCTCGGCGCCGATATTCCAGAACTTCATGCGGAAAGCCACTGAAATACCCAGCGAGAGCACCGTCAGCAGTATCGTCTTGTTCAGGGTCTCGCGCAGCTTCCGGACGGAGGTCACGGAGGATTTCACGATCTGCGCGTAAATCTCCAGCGGATTGAACCCCATAATGAGCATTACCAGTCCCGAAGCCACGAGCGCCGCCACGATAGCAAGCACCCTGGTCAGGACGGTCTGCCACGTCGGCACGCCTATCCGCCTGGTTATGTGTATTCTGTCTGCAATTGTCATACTGCCCTGCTCCCCTCTTCGCCCGGCTTATGTCCGAGCATCATCATGCCGATATCCTCTTTCGTGACGGTACGCGGATCCACAATATCCACGACCTCGCCGTCATGAATGACCATCAGCCGGTCAGAAATGCTCTTGAGCACGTCAAGGTCCTCGCCGATGAAGAGCACCGCAACGCCCTTTTTCTTCTGCTCGTTCAGCACATGGTAGATGTTGTAGGAAGCGCCGATATCCAGTCCGCGGACGGGATATGCAGTGATGAGCACCTTCGGCGCGAGCCATATCTCACGTCCCAGCAGCACCTTCTGGATATTACCGCCGGAAAGCTTCTTGACCTCGTGGTAAACGGACGGAGTGGATATGTCGAAATCCCGGACGATCTGCTCCGCGAGGGTTTTAGAGAACTTCCGGTCGAGGAAGGGACCACGGTTGCGGTTGTAGCTTTTCAATATCACGTTGTTCATGACGCTCATTCCAGCGACAAGTCCCATGCCGAGTCTGTCCTCCGGGATAAAGCTCATGCTTATGCCATGACGGAGTATCGCCCGGGGGGACAGTCCGAGGATCTCATCGTTGCCGAATTTCACGGAGCCGCCGTCCGCCTTCATAAGTCCGGCGATGATCTCGCAGAGCTCCTTCTGACCGCTTCCGGCAATGCCGGCAACGCCGAGTATCTCGCCGCCGTAAAGGTCGAAGGACATTCCATTGAGAAGCGGAACTCCCTCCACGGACTTCTTCTCAAGTCCACTGACGGAGAGCACGGGCTTCTCGCTCAGCTTCTCCTTCGGGCACTCGATATCCAGGGATACCGAACTTCCCACCATCATCTCGGTGAGCTGCTGTGGGGTGGAATCCGCAGTAACTGCGGTAGTTATAGACTCGCCCTTGCGCAGCACGGTCACACGGTCGGAGATCTCCATGACCTCCGCCAGCTTGTGTGTGATTATAATTATGCAGCAGCCCTGCTCCTTCATTTCGCGCAATATCGCAAAAAGTCCCTTTATCTCCTGGGGAGTGAGCACGGCTGTCGGCTCGTCGAGGATAAGCACATCCGCGCCGCGATAGAGGATCTTCATGATCTCCACGGTCTGCTTCTCGCTGACGGACATGTTATAGACCTTTTTGTACGGGTCGATGGCGATACCGTATTTCTTACTCAGTTCCAGTATGCGGTCGGCAGTTTTCTTCTGGCTGAGAAACAGCCCCTGCTCCTGCCCGATGATGATATTCTCGCCGGCGGTGAGCACGTCAATCAGCTTAAAATGCTGATGTATCATACCGATACCAGCCTTGATGGCGTCCTTCGGCGAGTGGAATACAACTTTTTTTCCGCCGATCTCGATCTCGCCGCTGTCTGGGGTATATATTCCGCTGAGCATGTTTACAAGGGTGCTCTTTCCGGAGCCGTTCTCGCCGAGCAGTGCGAGTATTTCACCCTTGTCCACTTCAAGGCACACGTCCTTGTTCGCCTGGACGCTGCCGAATCGCTTGCAGATATTGGTTAGCTTTATATACGGTTGAGCCATTGTTACCTCCTGAGTAAGTCTGTTTGCTTTCACAAACGGCACATCGCTGCGCCGCTCGTGAAAACAAACAGAGCGCAGACTGTCGTGCAGCCTGCGTCTGCCTGTGATATTTACTGATTACTGGGGAATAGTGCCGACAACGCCCTGAACGAACCAGTTCATGTTCCAGATCTCGTCGTCGGTCATTCTTACGCCGTCCTCAAGCTTGAGGTTGCCGTCCTGATCGTAGAGAGGACCAGTGAACGGATCGAACGTGCCGTCGATGATGGAAGCCTGAGCCTCGTCAACCTTCTCCTGTGTACCCTCTGCGCAGAGGTCAGTCAGAGTGTCGAGATAAGTCATGTGCTCGGAAAGACCTTCCCAGTAAGCACGGCTTGTCCATGTGCCGTCGATAGCTCTCTTGCAGTCGTCTACATAGAATGTAGCCCAGTCGAAGCAAGCAGCGGTGAGGTAAGCCTTCGGAGCAGCGTCCGGAGTCGGGAAGTTATAGCCGATGCAGTACGCGCCCTTCTCCTCGGCAGCAACCTGGGGAGCGGTGGTATCCTGGTGCTGAGCGATAACGTCAACACCCTTGTTCAGCAGCTCAAGAGCGCCGCTCTTCTCCTGGGCGGGATCGTACCAGGTATCGGTGAAGAATACCTCTACCTTAGCGTCGGGGTTTACGGACTGAACGCCCAGTGTGAATGCGTTGATACCGCGGATAACCTCGGGAATGGGCTTTGCAGCAACGTAACCGATATAGTTCTTCTCGGTCTTCATACCTGCAACGATACCGGAAAGATATCTTGCCTGGTAGATTCTGCCAAAGTAGTTGTTGAGGTTAGTGCCGTTGTTCTTGTAGCCTGTGCCGTGGCAGAAGTAAACGTCGGGGAACTCAGCTGCCAGAGACTCCATCTTGTCCATGTAGCCCCAGCTTGTGCCGAAGATGATGTTGCAGCCTTCCTCGATGCACTCACGGATAGCTGTTTCGGTTGCGGCAGGGTCGCTGTCGCTTACGTTGTTCTTTCTTACGATCTGGTCATCTCTGAGACCAAGCTCCTGCTGCATACCTACGATACCCTGATCGTGAGCGTATGTATATCCGGAGCCGTCAGCAGGGTTGCCGATGTGGATAACGCCGATCTTTACATCGTCATAGGTGAGTGTCTGAACAGCAGCTGTGTCAGCTCCGTCGGAGCCTGCTGCGTCTGTGCCTGCATTTGCTGTATCGTCAGCGGCTGTTGTGCAGGCAGTGAATGCGAATGCAGACATGAGCGCTGAGAGAGCAAGTGCCAGAAAGCGGTTTTTCTTCATTTTTCTTCCTCCATAAAACTTTTTTCCTGTACGCTGTCAGTTATAACAGCTATATTAACGCCTTTTGCGTTAATCTCTGAACACGATCTTGCCGTCGTCCATGGAATCTATTATTGCAAGGGATTCCAGCTTTATTCCCATGTCACGGATAGTCTGTCCGCCCACCTGGAAGCCCTTTTCAATAACGATGCCTGCGCCTACCAGATCGGCGCCTGACTGCTCGACGATATGTATAAGACCCATAAGAGCGCAGCCGTTTGCAAGGAAATCATCAATGATAAGGACCTTATCGCCCTTGCCGAGGTATTTCTTTGAGACCATTACATCATAAGTAACGCCCTTTGTGTAGGACTTTACCTGAGTGATGTACATCTGACCGTCAAGGTTCTGGCTGAGGGTCTTTTTGGCAAAGATAATGGGACAGTTGTTAAAATGCTGGGCTGCGATGCAGGCGATTCCGATACCCGAAGCCTCGATGGTAAGTATCTTGTTTACGCCCAGACCCGCAAAACGCCTTGCAAATTCCTCGCCGATGTCGTTAAAAAGCTTAACGTCCATCTGGTGATTGAGGAACTTATCCACTTTAAGGACGTTTCCCTCTTTTACAACGCCGTCCTTTAAAATTCGCTGCTTTAAAATCTCCATCTCATTTTCTCCCGTAAAAATAACAAAAATTACAAAATTCATCAAAAAAGACTATATAAAAAAATTATATACCTTTTCTTTTCAATATTCATTTAATATAGGATATCAAATTATTATTTTTTTGTGAATATTACGCCAATTTGTTATAAAATTTATGAGAGTGATACGTTAATACGGTGAAACTCAGGTGAAAACACTGTGTTTAATGTTCAAAAATAACTTGCCCTGTCCTGTTGATTTCTCAGCCGATTTGTGGTAATCTTATATAATGATATAGTTATGTCGTTTATGTTCGGCGTAAACATATGCCCTGCATAAACAGGCGGAATGGAGGATATTATGAATTTTTTGATAGTTACGGGTCTTTCAGGCTCAGGCAAATCGGGTGCGGTGAACGCTCTTGAGGATATCGGCTACTACTGCATAGATAATATCCCTCCCCAGCTTATACCGAAATTTACGGATATCTGCGTAAAATCCCACGGACATATGAGCAAGGTGGCTATAGTTACCGATATCCGTGGCGGTGAGCTTTTCTATGAGCTGGACAGCAGCCTTGATTATCTCAGAAAATCGGGACTTGAAGTAAAGGTGCTTTTCCTTGACGCATCGGACGAGGTACTTATCAAGCGCTATAAGGAGACACGCCGCCGTCACCCGCTGGACGAACAGTCCCACGGCAGCCTGCAAAAGGCTATAACCATGGAAAGAGGCATACTTTCCCACATCAGGGAGGCTTCCGACTACACCATAGACACCTCCGACATGACCCTTGCCCAGCTGAGAGAGACTATTTTTGACCTCTTTATGGATAATCCCGACGACAGAATGTCCGTCAAGGTAATGTCCTTCGGCTTCAAGTACGGAATGTGCCGTGAGGCTGACCTTGTGTTTGACGTAAGATGCCTGCCAAACCCCTTTTATATCCCCGAGCTTAAAAAGCACACAGGGCTTGAAAGCTGCGTAAGGGACTATGTTATGAGCTTTGACAGCTCTAAGGAGCTTGACAAAAAGCTCAAAGACCTTATCGACTTCCTTCTCCCCTTGTACCGCCACGAGGGAAAGACCTCTCTTGTCATCGCATTCGGCTGCACCGGCGGAAAGCACAGAAGCGTTACCTTTGCGGAAAATATCTATCATTATCTTGATGACAAGGGCGTTAAATCAAGAGTGTGCCACAGGGATATCGAGGTCGGAAAGCTGTAATTTGGAAGCAATGAAAGAGGGATAAGATGTCATTTTCACAAAGCGTAAAAGAGGAGCTTTGCTCCGTTATCACCGACCGTGACAAGGAATATGCCTGCCTTTACGGAATGCTGCTGTTCTGCCGCCGTTTCGGTGCGGAGGAGATACAGTTCCAGACAGAAAACCGCCTGGCGGCGGATATGTTTTCAAGGCTTTCCGACAAGATAATCGGCAGGAGCGGCACTGTTGCCATAAACGAGACCAAAAAGAAAAACGGCTCATCGCTCTACAGCCTTACAGTTCCTGCCGAGCCTGACAGGGAAGAGCTGATATTCCGTTTCAGGATATCCTCCAGCAAGCTCATACACCGCATTCAGGAGGATATCATAGACAATAACAACGTCTTTGCGTTCCTTGCAGGGGCGTTCATTTCATGCGGAAGCGTTACCGAGCCGATAAAGGAGTATCATCTGGAATTTGCGGTGCCCTTTGAGGAGCTTTGCACCGATCTGAAAAAACTGCTGGAACGGCTGGGCATAATGTCAAAATACGTGGAGCGCAAGGGACTTTATGTGCTGTATTTCAAGGGCAGCGAGGATATAGAGGATATGCTGACGCTGATGGGTGCCACAAAATCCTCCATCGAGCTGATGAACGTGAAAATTCTCAAAGACGTGCGCAACAAGGCGAACCGCATAGCAAACTGCGATGCGGCAAATATCGAGCGGACCCTCAAGGCTTCGGAAAAGCAGATAGAGGATATCGAGTACATAATGAACACCGAGGGCTTTGAGAGCCTTACTCCCGAGCTGCGGAACATGGCGGAGCTGCGGCTGGAAAATCCCGATGTTTCCCTTAAAGAGCTGGGTGAGATGCTTGACAAGCCCGTGGGACGTTCGGGGGCAAATCACAGGCTGAAAAAACTTATGGAGATAGCCGACCAGATACGTGAGGACAGGAGCAGGGCAGGAAAGGAATAATTTCGGGAGTAATGACATGAAAAAGGCTGCAAGGATAACAGGAATTGTTTTAGGGTGTGTTTTCCTGATAATATGCGCACTGCCCATTATCGGCGCAGCTGTGAACATTGCGGACGGGCATATCCGTGCGGACAGGGCGGAAAAGCTTATAAGCGATATGGGCGGAGAGGTTTGCGACAGCTTTGTTTACACGGGCAACACAAGCGGAACTGGCAATCACACGGAAAATCAGCTGCTTTTTGTGGTGCGCACCAACGGACCACGGGGGATAGAAAAGGAGCTTTCCAATGTGGGAAGTGCTTATGTATATCCCGCTTCCGAAGCGGAGGAGCACTTTTATATGTTTGATATTACGGAGAAAATGGATATCCCTGCGGAGGACGGATATTATATTGCGGAAATAATATGTCCTGCGCCATTCGGGGATAATATCATGGGACACTGATTTTATGCGGCAATTATATGCGATAATTACGGGAAAGGAGCCGTCATATGTTTGTAAATCTTCATGTTCACAGCGAATACAGCCTGCTTGACGGCGCCTGCCGCATAAAGGATATGGTGAGCCGTGCAAAGGAAATGGGGCAGACTGCCCTTGCGGTAACAGACCACGGAAATATGTTTGCGGCTGTGGATTTCTACAACGAGTGCAAAGCTCAGGGGATAAAGCCTATCATCGGCTGCGAGGTGTATGTTGCCCGCAGGACAAGGTTTGACAAGGATTTCGGGCTGGATTCTCACCCGTATCATCTTATACTGCTGTGCAAAAATGAAAAGGGCTACAAAAATCTTATAAAAATGGTGTCGCTGAGCTATACCGAGGGCTTTTACAGCAAGCCGAGGGTTGACCTGGAGCTTCTCAGGGAACATTCCGAGGGGCTTGTCTGTCTTTCGGGCTGTATTGCGGGAGAAGTGCCAAGGCATATTGCCGAGGGCGACTTTGAAAAGGCAAAGCAGACAGCTCTTTTATACAATGATATCTTTGGTGCGGGAAATTATTACATTGAGGTGCAGAACCACTCCACTCCCGAGGACGCAAAGATACTTCCCGCTCTCTACAGGCTCTCCGCACAGACGAATATCCCGCTTGCTGCCACAAATGACGCTCATTATGTGCGCAGGGAAGATGCAAGGGTGCAGAGGGTCTTGCTTGCTATCCAGACCAATACCACTCTGGCGGACAGGCTGAACATTGCCTTTCCCAATGATGAATTTTACCTTAAAAGCGAGGAAGAGATGCTTCCCCTTTTCCGAGGCAGACCCGATGCTGTGGCGAACACTGCAAAAATTGCGGAGATGTGCTCCTTTGAAATGGAGTTCGGCAAGCTGAAGCTCCCACGCTTTGACCTTTCCGAAAAACAAAAGCAGATAGGCGCAGACAATGAGACATTTTTCAGGAATATGTGCCATATGGGGCTTAAAAAGCGCTATGATAACATCACCCCCGAGATAAAAGAACGGCTGGAATATGAGCTGGACGTGGTGGTCAGGATGGGCTACACCGACTACTATCTTATTGTGTGGGATTTTATCGCATACGCCAAAAGCAAGGATATCCCCGTAGGCCCGGGACGTGGCTCGGGAGCAGGCTCCCTTGCGGCGTACTGCATTGGCATCACTGACATTGACCCTATCAGATACAATCTGCTGTTTGAGCGTTTCCTAAACCCCGAAAGAGTTTCCATGCCCGACTTTGATATCGACTTCTGCTACGAAAGGCGGCAGGAGGTCATTGACTATGTTATCAGGCGGTACGGCAGTGACAGGGTGGCGCAGATAGTTACTTTCGGAACCATGGCGGCAAAGGCTGCCATACGTGATATTGCCCGTGTGTCCGACCTGCCTTACAGCGTGGGAGACACAGTTTCAAAGCTTATCCCACAGTCGCTGCATATGACTCTTGACAAGGCGCTTGATGGTTCTGCGGAGCTTAAAAGTCTTTACGGGACCGATATGAAGGTGCATGAGCTTATAGACACGGCACGCTCCATTGAGGGAATGCCCCGAAACACCTCCACCCATGCGGCGGGAGTTGTTATATGCGATGCTCCCGTCAGCGATTATGTTCCGCTGGTGTGCCGTGACGGCGTGGTTGCCACACAATACACCATGACAGCACTTGAAAGCGTGGGACTGCTCAAAATGGACTTTCTGGGGCTTCGCAACCTTACCATTATCCATGACTGCGAAAAGGCGGTAAGGAAGCATATCCCCGACTTTGATATAAGAAAAGTCCCCGATGATGATACCGAGACCTTTGCGATGCTTTCCGCAGGGGATACGTCGGGGGTGTTTCAGTTTGAAAGCGGCGGCATGACAAGCCTTCTGATGAAGCTCAGACCCCGTTCGATAGAGGATCTGACTGCGGCATTGTCACTTTACCGTCCCGGACCTATGGACAGCATTCCAAAGTACCTTGAAAATCGCCGTCACCCCGAAAAGATAACCTATGCTCACCCCATTTTAAAGGATATCCTGGACGTTACCTGCGGCTGCATAGTTTATCAGGAGCAGGTAATGGAGATTTGCCGCAAAATGGCGGGCTATTCCTATGGCAGAGCCGACCTTGTGCGCCGTGCCATGGCAAAGAAAAAGCACGATGTTATGGAAAAGGAGCGGGATATCTTCATTGCGGGAGCGGTGAAGAACAACGTGCCCGAAAAGGTGGCTCAGGACGTTTTCGGCGAGATGGCGGGCTTTGCTTCCTATGCCTTCA
>OGFF01003766.1_pt1 | contig 10771 bp, 8 predicted proteins | sample 1570751 | NCBI WGS metagenome assembly OGFF01 (sample SAMEA2581951, study PRJEB24529) | metagenome | biome: Human gut stool | place: China | collected 2011 | reverse complement strand
CTGCACCTTAAAGCCGCCAAATGCATTAATGCATTTGGCGGCTTTAAGGTGCAGGGAAAAAATGAAGCGGCGGCACGAAAGCTAATTGACGATGCAAAGGCAGTTGAAGAAGCAGGCGCATTTGCGCTGGTATTAGAGTGTGTACCGGCAAAGCTGGCAAAAATCATTTCAGAGCAGCTGACCATTCCGACAATCGGAATCGGTGCGGGTGCAGGCTGTGACGGACAGATTCTGGTTTATCAGGATATGCTGGGCATGTTTTCGGATTACACGCCGAAATTTGTCAAGCGTTTTGCCGAGGTCGGCAGTGTTATGAAAGAAGCCTTTGCAAATTACATCAAAGAAGTGCAGGCAGAAACGTATCCGGCAGAGGAGCATACGTTTAAAATAGATGATGAGGTTTTGGAAAAGCTCTACTAAATAAAAAAAGCAGACAGAATGTGCCTGCGGGAATGGAGATAAAGATTAAAATGAAGATAGTAGAAACGATTGCAGAAGTCAGAGCACAGGTAAAAGAATGGAGAGCACAGGGATTAAGTGTCGGTCTTGTGCCGACCATGGGATATTTGCATGAAGGTCATAAGAGCCTGATTGACAGAGCCGTTGCGGAAAATGATAAGGTTGTTGTCAGCGTGTTTGTCAATCCGATGCAGTTTGGTGCGGGTGAAGATTTGGAAAGTTATCCACGCGACATGGAGCGTGACAGTGCATTGTGTGAAAATGCAGGTGCGGCGCTGATTTTCCACCCACAGCCGGAGGAAATGTACCACAAGGATTTTTCTTCTTTTGTGGATATGAATACGCTGACGAAAGGACTTTGTGGAAAAACACGTCCAATTCATTTCCGAGGTGTATGCACGGTTGTGTCGAAGTTATTCAACATTGTACAGCCGGATAAGGCATATTTTGGACAGAAAGATGCACAGCAGCTTGCCGTAATCCGTCACATGGTATCGGATTTGAATTTCGGCATTGAAATTGTGGGTTGTCCGATTGTCAGGGAAGCAGACGGACTGGCAAAAAGTTCGAGAAACACCTATTTAAACGAGCAGGAAAGAAAGGCAGCCGTTGTTTTAAACCAGTCTTTACAGGCAGCAGAAGACCTTTATAAAAACGGAGAACGCAGTGCGGCAGTATTGTCTGCGGCAATCCGTGAAAAGCTGGCGGCAGAACCGCTTGCAAAGCCGGACTATGTGGAAATCGTGGACTGGAATACGTTAGAGCCGGTGGAAACGATTGAGGATTCAGTCTTAATGGCGATTGCCGTATACATTGGAAAGACAAGACTGATTGATAACCGCATTTTATAATAAAAATTTGAGAAAAATTTCGGAAGGAAAGAAAAACGATGCAGCTTACAATGTTAAAAGGAAAAATTCACAGAGCCATTGTGAAACAGGCAGAGTTAAATTATGTAGGAAGTATTACGATTGACCCAAAGCTGATGGAGGCAGCGGGCATTTTAGAATATGAGCAGGTACAGATTGTAGATGTGGAAAATGGAAACCGTTTTGAAACGTACACGATTGATGGAGAGCCGGGCAGCGGCATGATTTGTTTAAACGGTGCGGCGGCAAGACAGGTGCAGGTCGGCGACCATGTAATTATCATGGCATACTGCCAGATGGATGCCAAAGAAGCCGCAGACCACAAGCCAAAGGTCGTCTTTGTCGATGAGGAAAATCATATCAGCCGCGTTTCTAATTATGAAAAGCATGGGCAGCTATCATAATGATTGTTGTGGAATTGTTGTTGTAAAACGTCCGTTAGGAAGCTGTTGGGAGAAGCGGGATAAAACCGGCTTCTCCCGATTATTACAATTGTTATAGGGAAAAATTGTTCATTTCTAAAATGCTATGGCTGCCCAGTGCGGGAATCCTGTATTTACAAGGGTTTCCCGGTAAGTGAGAGTAAAATAAGTAATTTATTCAGCGGATATACTTTGCTCCAGTTCCGCAACGATTTCTTGAGAAAGTTCTGTACGGGCTGATACCTCCTGGACACTTTTACCGCTTTTTAAAAGCTTTACAGCAGACTGGACTTTTTTAATTCCGGCAGCTTCGCCTTCGGTGCGCCCGGCTTCGCGTCCTTCACGGCGTCCCTCTGCACGTCCACGGTTTAAGATATCTTTTGCTTCATAGTTTAATACTTTTCCACCCATTGTCCGGCTCACCCCTTTCGCAACATTTTTATATTTAACAGCAAGATGTTCTATGACTTTACGTGACATATCAAGAATAGCAGCTTTGGCATATCTGTTCAAGTCACCCATCTGGCAGGCGATTTCAAGCCGTTCCCTGATTGAAGCATATTCTGCTTCCAGCTGCTTTAACTTTTTCTTGTTTTCTTCCAGTTCTTTAAAATCTTTCTCATACGCAAAAATATGAAACGGTATCAGAAAAAACAGTTTCTTTTCAAACAATTCATGAATCGTATAACGTTTTACCTTTAATACCGGCACGGTATAGGATACCCTTCCGCCCGGAGTTAAGACTTTAACTGTCATTTCTTCCGGCGTATTTTTAGTATGTCTAAGCGACACAATTGCTGAATCCGGAAATTGTACTGTCAAAATATTTGATGTAAACTCTCTGTTTTCTAATGCAAGCTGTGTATCATACTCAAACATTCGCACAATCATACTGCCGTCTTCCGTACTTTGACATTCAATGTGATATCGTTTGCGCTGTGCTGTATTACAGCCGGCAGAGCCGCCGTAAAGCTGATTTTTTAGTACCTGTGGCATCGATGTTTCTTCACTACTGATAATTTCAAAGCTGGAATCTGTAATCCGTTCCTGCTCACTGCCGTCCGGCATTTTAATAAAATGCTCATTTTGCAGCAGGCAGATGGTTTCTTTTCCGGTATATTTTGTATGAAATATTTCATTGACAACCGGAATCATTAACTCCGTACAGTCGGTTAAAAGTGTACGGAATACATCATCGTAAGGTGTATTATCCATGCATTGGTTCCTTTCTTTTATTATACTGGACTTGTGGGATTGTCGACAAGCATTTTGACAAATTTTCTAAAATTTTCAAATCTTTTGGAATGAAAACGGATTATAAAAGGGTCTAAATAAATCCATAAGGACATTTCAGAATCCGCAGTAAATTCCAAAAAACGTGATAGAAAATACAGACGAAATCTAAATATTTAGATTTCAAATATAAATCAGACTTTAAACACATAATCTTTATAAAAAACCGTGCTTAAATTCGTTCTTAGAATATATTCTATTGAAATAATAACATAATATCATTTATATTGCAATAGTAAATTGCATCAATAATATACTTTTTATTATATATTTTTATAATTACTGTTCATAACTGCAAAAAAGACCTTTTAGCAGGCTTTAACCGCCTGCCAAAAGGTCTAAAATCTCTAAAATAATTTAAATCATTAAGATAACTTAAATTACTGAAGAAGTGAAAGAACACCCTGATTCTGCTGATTAGCCTGTGCAAGCATAGACTGACCTGCCTGCATAAGAATGTTGTTCTTTGAGTAGCTAACCATTTCTTCAGCCATATCTGTATCACGGATACGTGATTCAGCGGATGTTGTATTTTCAACAACGTTGTCAAGGTTAGAAATTGTATGCTCCAGACGATTCTGAACAGCACCTAAAGCTGAACGCTGCTTAGAAACCTTCTTAATTGCATCACTGATTGTATCAACTGCCTTATCAGCATTTGTTGAATCTGAACCGGTTACCTGAATTCCATCTACACCGATAGACTTTGCACTCATAGAATCCATTGTTACAGAAATCTTATTTTCACTTGTTGTATCTGCCCCTACCTGGAAGCTTAACAGTAATGCTTTAGAGCCGTTACTTAATGCTGTTTCACCTGATGCCTATTTTTCTTCTTTTGATATACTTTGCGCCAGTTTTTCTACGGTTTCCTGTGGCAATTCAGCTAATTCTGCGACAGATTTTATGTCATTCCCCATATTAAGAAGTTTTGTGGCAATCTGAATTTTAGTATATTCTTCGCCTTCACGGCGTCCACGGTTTAAAATATCTTTTGCTTCATAATTTAATACTTTTCCGCCCATTGTCCGGCTCACCCCTTTCGCAACATTTTTATATTTGACAGCAAGATGTTCTATGACTTTACGTGACATATCAAGAATAGCAGCTTTAGCATATCTGTTCAAATCACCCATCTGACAGGCGATTTCAAGCCGTTCCCTGATAGAAGCATATTCTGCTTCCAGCTGCTTTAACTTTTTCTTGTTTTCTTCCAGTTCTTTAAAATCTTTCTCATACGCAAAAATATGAAACGGTATCAGAAAAAACAGTTTCTTTTCAAACAATTCATGAATCGTATAACGTTTTACCTTTAATACCGGCACGGTATAGGATACCCTTCCGCCCGGAGTTAAGACTTTAACTGTCATTTCTTCCGGCGTATTTTTAGTATGTCTAAGCGACACAATTGCTGAATCCGGAAATTGTACTGTCAAAATATTTGATGTAAACTCTCTGTTTTCTAATGCAAGCTGTGTATCATACTCAAACATTCGCACAATCATACTGCCGTCTTCCGTACTTTGACATTCAATGTGATATCGTTTGCGCTGTGCTGTATTACAGCCGGCAGAGCCGCCGTAAAGCTGATTTTTTAGTACCTGTGGCATCGATGTTTCTTCACTACTGATAATTTCAAAGCTGGAATCTGTAATCCGTTCCTGCTCACTGCCGTCCGGCATTTTAATAAAATGCTCATTTTGCAGCAGGCAGATGGTTTCTTTTCCGGTATATTTTGTATGAAATATTTCATTGACAACCGGAATCATTAACTCCGTACAGTCGGTTAAAAGTGTACGGAATACATCATCGTAAGGTGTATTATCCATGCATTGGTTCCTTTCTTTTATTATACTGGACTTGTGGGATTGTCGACAAGCATTTCAATGGATTTTCTAAAATTTTTTCAAGTCTTTTGGGATTTCAAACAGGTTATAAACGAGGTCTGAACGAATATAGAACAACATTTCAGAAGCCACAGTAAATTCCAAAAAACATGATAAAAAATACAGACGAAATCTAAAAAACCTAGATTTCAACAATTAATCAGATTTTAAACACGTAATAATTCATGTAAACCGTGCTTAAACCGAGATTTAGAATATATTCTATTAGTAAAATAACATACTATAATTTATTTTGCAATAGTAATTTAATATATTTCTAACTAATATTTTTGGCATAAAAATCTCCTTTTCCCAGAAATAAAAAAGACATAAAATATCAGTGGATGGCCACCAGACAAAAGCCATACCGATATTTTATGTCGTTCTTTTATTTTAATATTAAATTGATGTTGGGGGCAACCCCCTTATTCCTGCTTGTTCAGCCGCCGCTGTCTGCGGTGTTCGCGCTCCTGAATCTGGCGGTCATGCAGTTTTTCAGCACCCGCTTCATTAGTCTGTTTTAAAATTTTTACGGCATAATACTGTTCATCATCTGTATGCTTAATTTTAAAACGGCCTTTAATCAGACCATGTTCTTCGCAGAAAAATAAACCGTAGTATGTCTTTGCGTTGGTTGCAAACCATTTGATTTTCCGTTCCATCGGTTTTCCGCATAAAAAGCAGTTGCAGGAACGCACGCGCCGGTCATTTGCCGCCTTTTCCCGTGTATCAAATGCCCTTGAAATATATTTGCTGTAATTGCCAAAATTCATGCAGATTTCTTCCTTACGCCGCTGCGGCACCCGATAGGTATCAATACTGTAAAATGCTTTTACCTTTTTAAAGTCCAGCCGTTTCATAATCTGCGCCGTATAGCGTGCATCGGATAATGCCATGTGGTATTGCTCGTTTTCTGCCATGTGAAGCTGCTCAATGGATGCCTGCAGTGACAGCCGTTCCTTTCCGTTTAAAAAGCACAAGCTGTATAATTTCTGGACATCGTAGAATAAAAATGGCATCGGAAAATCCGGCTCAATGGCATAGTGATTCAGATTTCTCTGGAGTTCCACCAAATCCATACTGCCCCATGTGCAGAAGATATAATCCTGCCCGCACCAGGCAAGAAAATCCAGTGCGGTATCCACAAAATGCTCTCCATCGGCAAGCATTTCCTGTGTAATCCCAGTCACTTCCCCGCAAATGGAATGGAGTACCGGATACACTTGCGGACACACCAGCCGGTCAAATTCATCTATGACTTCAAATTGCTCATTGAGTTTTACTGCACCCATCTGGATAATTTCAAACGGCATACCCGGCAGCGCATATTTTTTTCCCTTTGCGCTCTGATTCCACTCTAAATCTAATACAATATAATTCATCGTTATCACCAATCCGCTGTTTTTTCAGCTGCTTTTGTTCTTTGATTATATCAGAGTTTTATTTATCTGCAAAGTATCTGTTCACGTTTGTTCACTTTAAAACAAATCCAGCATATTATCCAGATACACAGCCTCCCGCACATGAATCTGATATTCGGGTTTTGTCATATAATATAGAAGAAATTCTAAAATCAGTGCGCTTCCCAGACCTCTGCCTTCAATTTTAAAGTTGGAAAATCCCATTGGCAGATAAATATTTTGAATATCATCAATCCCGATAAAACCGGGATTTGTCATGGCTTTGGAAAAACGGTAGCCAGTCTTTGCATCCGGTGCATTACAGCGGTGGTCAGGACAGTCTTTGCCGAGATTGTTAAGGCTCACGGCTTCATAACAGCGTTTTCTGTCCATACAGCCAAAGAAACAGCATTCGTTGCACAAAAATTCCACCTTGTTTTTTTGCAAATCCGGCAAAGTATTGAGCCTGTCAAATGCCTTGTTCAATCGGAAGTCCGGTACAACATACAGAAAATCATCATTTTTTACTTCATTTAAAAAGTCCGCAAAATCTGTCAGAACCTTGGTTGTCGATGATACAAAATATAGGTCTGGATAGTGTGATTTTAAGTAGTCCAGTAATAAATCCGAGTGAATAATCACACCGTTTTGTACACGGTCATTTTCCGAGAGCAGGGCACACAGCGCATTGCATTTTTTATCAGCAAGGTGTACGGGTTCTAACTGCGAGTTGCTAAAGGTAAGCCGTGCGGAAATGCCGTATTCCCGCATGAGTGCAAAAACTTCCCGTGGATCCCGGTTTCCCGATTCAACACGTCCGCCGCCCCAGATACAGTCGGACGGGGCGCCATAGACGGAGCCGATATCACACCAGTCATAAAAATATTCCCGGTGGCTGTAAAACAGCGGCAGAAAGACACTGTATAAATCGTAAAATTCAAACAGGCCAGGAAGGTGGTAATATGCGGTTTTTGTGGTTGAGTGTTTCATAAATGCCTACAAAATCGCGTAAATAACAGCCAGTCCGATGACAATCTGGATAATCGCAAAACGAAAGACAACCTGAGCGTCAGACCATTCTTTGTTCTTGCGCATATGGTCATGAATCGGTGTGCGGATATTTTTCATCAGATTAATATGAAGGAAACGCATAAACGAAACCTTAATCAGTCCGAGACCGCCGTCTAAAATCAGCATAATCGCCACCGGAATGTATAAAAGCGGGTGGTGCAGCTTTAAGAATACAAATGCAATAAAAATACCGATTGCACGGGAACCGGCATCGCCCATTAACAATTTACTCGGTGAAGCGTTAAACCACAGATAGCCTAAAATACATACAATCATTAAAAGCACTGCATGACGGAAATACGGTTCAATGTCAAATACACGGAACAGCACGTAAGCAGTAGAAAGCGTTACGGCAGAAAGTGTGCCGCACAGTCCGTCCACGCCGTCAGAGCAGTTGGTCACATTAATACTTACCCAGATTAAAACGACAATTAAAAATCCGTAAATCAGCGGATGCAGTGTTACGGTTTTTGAAAAGAATGCCAGTTCAAAGGTATTCGGGTTGTAATGCAGATAAGTAAATGCAGCCATTAAGGCAATGACAAAATCAATCAGTCCTTTTTTTAATTCGCCCCACGGAGAAGAAGAACTGTCATCTAAGTAGCCGCTTAACATTGCCGCAAGCGTTAAAATCAGATAAATGATAATTTCCGCATCCAGTTTGATAAATAACACGCAGGAAAGTGTGAAAGTCAGTATAAAGATAATTCCGGCACCACGCGGCTTGCCAACGGATTTGGAACCGTTGATGGCATAGGCACGTCCGGCATCGCGCGGAAGGATATTCTTGCCTAAAGCAATGGCTGCGCAGGTCAAAATAAATGCAAACAGCACACTGATAAAAGTAACTTCTTTTATCAAATCAGAACTGATTAAATTGTAAATCATTGTAATACGTACTCCTTTTTTGTATACATCATTATATATGTTTTTCCCAAAGTATAGCACACTTAGTTTTAGTTTTGTACAAAAAAGCAAAAAAAATATAAATAGTATTTATCTGTAGAGTATGGTACAATTAATAATCATAAACGTGCAGACAGCAGAATAAAATTTGTAAAGGCGGAGGCGGAATATTTATGGCTAAAAAAGACTCAACAGATGTATTTATGACAGAACTGGATGCGTATCTTTTTGGGGAAGGTACGCATTATGAGATTTACAACAAGATGGGCGCACATAAGGCAGTAAAGGACGGACAGGAAGGGGTCTATTTTGCGGTGTGGGCACCTCATGCAAAGGATATTTTTGTAGTCGGTGATTTTAATGACTGGAAAGCCTACGGATACGATATGAAACCGGTATCAGACGGCGGCATATACGAATTGTTTATACCGGGTGCAAAGGTTGGTCAGATGTACAAGTTCTTAATTGTGACACCGCAGGGAGAAGCAATTTATAAAGCAGACCCGTATGCCAACGAAGCCCAGCTTCGCCCGGACAATGCATCTATTATTACGGATTTGACAGGTTTTCACTGGACCGATAAAAGCTGGGTTGAAAAGAAGAAAAAGGAAAATCATTTAGAAAGTCCGATGGCAATTTACGAATGTCATCTCGGCTCATGGAAAAAGAAAGAGGACGGCACCGAAGACGGTTTTATGAATTACCGTGAGATTGCGCCGGAGCTGGCAGACTATGTAAAGGATATGGGCTATACACACGTGGAACTGATGGGTATTGCAGAATATCCGTTTGACGGTTCATGGGGCTATCAGGTAACAGGTTATTATGCGCCAACCAAACGATACGGAACGCCAAAGGATTTTATGTATTTTGTGGATTACATGCACTCGAAGGGAATCGGGGTTATTTTAGACTGGGTACCGGCACATTTTCCAAAAGATGCATTCGGACTGGCGGAATTTGACGGACAGTGCCTGTATGAATATGCGGATTCCAGAAAGGGTGAGCATCCGGACTGGGGAACGAAAGTTTTTGATTACAGTAAAAATGAAGTATCCAATTTCCTGATTGCAAACGGCATGTACTGGGTGGATAAGTTCCACGTAGACGGTCTGAGGGTCGATGCGGTGGCATCCATGCTGTATCTGGATTACGGAAGGACAGAAGGTAACTGGATTCCGAATAAATACGGCGGCAACGGCAATCTTGAAGCGATGAGCTTTTTAAAGCATTTTAACAGTATGATGCGCAAGCGTTTTCCGCAGGCAGTTACGATTGCCGAGGAATCAACGGCATGGCCGATGGTCAGCGGTGACCCGGACAACGGAGAATGCCTTGGATTTACATTTAAGTGGAACATGGGCTGGATGCACGATTTCCTTGAATATATGAAGCTTGACCCGTATTTTAGAAAGTTTAACCACAGCAAGATGACGTTTAGTTTAATGTATGCGTACAGTGAACATTTTGTGCTGGTGCTTTCGCATGATGAGGTTGTTCATCTGAAATGTTCAATGCTTGGTAAAATGCCGGGCGACCGGGAGAGCAAGTTTGCCAACTTAAAGCTTGCATATGCCTATATGTGCGGACATCCGGGCAAGAAGCTGTTATTTATGGGGCAGGAATTTGCCCAGTGGAACGAGTGGAGCGAAGAACGTGCATTAGACTGGTATCTGTTAGATGATCCGTCCCACAAGGAAATGCAGCAGTTTACGAAAAAGTGCATGAAGCTCTACAGCAGTTATCCGTGCCTGTATGCGACGGATTATAAGCCGGAAGGTTTTGCATGGATTAATGCCAATGATGTGGACAACAGTGTGTATTCGTTTATCCGCATCAGTCCGGATGGCAAAAAAAACCTGTTGTTTGTACTAAACTTTACGCCGGTGGAAAGAAAACAGTTCCGTGTCGGTGTTCCGGCAGACTGCAAGTACCGTCTGGTGCTGGGCAGCCACGAAAAGACACAGGCAAAGCAGCTGACTGTGGGTAAAGGGGACTGCGACGGATATTCCCATTCCGTACTGGTTGATCTGCCGGAATATGGAATTGCGGTTTATGAATTTACGGCAAAGCAGCTTGAGAATAAAACACGGATCTAATAGGATATCAGGGTGGAAAGGAGCATACACATGAAAAAAATTGGATTTATCGGTGTCGGCATTATGGGAAAATCTATGGTCAGAAACCTTATGAAAGCAGGATTTGAAGTGTCCATTTATGCGCGAACCAAGGCAAAGGTTGAAGATGTATTGCAGGAGGGTGCGTTGTGGTGTAATTCTATCGGAAGCTGTGCGGCAGGAAAAGATGCCGTGATTACGATTGTCGGTTTTCCGAAGGATGTGGAAGAAGTATATTTTGCGGAAGGAAATATACTTGACAGTGCCGCCGCCGGTACATACCTTATTGATATGACGACCACCAGTCCACAGCTTGCAATAAGAATCTATGAAAAAGCAAAGAAAAAC
>OGFF01003764.1_pt1 | contig 10777 bp, 13 predicted proteins | sample 1570751 | NCBI WGS metagenome assembly OGFF01 (sample SAMEA2581951, study PRJEB24529) | metagenome | biome: Human gut stool | place: China | collected 2011 | reverse complement strand
CGATATTTGTCGAGAGGGTTGGGGTTTGTCCCAGCGTGTAATGTAGATATACAACGCATCCGTTTTCCCGGAAGCGTCCTTTTTTTCGCAAGGGCCATTGTATTGGGGCAAAATGGGTGCTATCATCATGCCGTAGCAGTTAGCATTCGCTAACCTTATCTGAAACAAACGGACAGAAACGGGAGATCGAACTATGAAAATTCCGGTATTCGGCGCAGGTGTGCCCGGCTGCAATCTGGCACGGGGCAGCTGGGCAGAGGAGATTCAGAAAAACGGCCTGCGGATCAAAGACAAATTCTCACCCCGGATGTGCTGCTCTTTGTCTATGCCGCCCTGTCCGGAATCATGGTGCTGCTCCTGCACTGAAGCCAAATAAATTCCCGCCGCGAAGCCCGCAGCGGGAATGAAATTATGTCTTCGGTCGAGTCAGCCGTTTCTGCTGCAGCTCCGCACGGAGCAGAATGCCGAGCGTCAGGCAGAAATCCGGATCCTTCAGATCTCGGCCAAGCATCTGCGTGATATGGGCAAGACGATCGAGAAGCGTCGAGCGGTGCAGATAGAGAGCCGCTGCCGTTCTGGTGACGGAAAGGTTGTTGTCGAGATAGACGCGCAGCGTCTCCAGATACGAGACCTGCGAGCTTTCGTCGTGCGCTTTCAGCTTCTTCAGCCCGTCCGGGTAATAGACCCACGAAGGTCTGCCTGCCAGCGCACCGGCGAGAAGCTGCGGCAGCAGATAGTCCTGAAAGTAAAAGACCGTGCAGCTTCCGTCCTGCAAAAGTCCGTTTTGCAGCGCGCTGGACGCTTGAAACCACGCTTGATTTGCCTCATACAGATTGGAAAACGCGCCGGATACGCCGCAGATCAGACCAAGCTTGTCCAAAAGCGGCAGCAGCTGCGCCGTCGTCTCGCGCTCGGCCTGCGCGGCGGGCAGAAACGCGGCGACGGTGCTCTCAAACTCGAATGCCATCGCGCCGGGGTGCCGTTCCTCCAGCGCGGCGGACAGATACGCGCCGGGCAGGGGAGCCGCGCCGCGCTTCGGCTGGAGCCGGACGCAGACCCAGTCCGTCTTCCCGTTTTCCTGACTGAGTGCCCGCCGCAGCTCAAAATCGACCGGCTGCCCGGCAATGACGCTGCGCAGTGCGCGGCGAACGGCAGACCGGGTGCTGGCGAGCACCGGGTTTTGCTGGATCGCCTGCCGCAGGAGCTTGGCAAGGAAAACCGCGAGCGACCGGTCGGAATCCCGCAGCGGGCGGAACGCCTCGAACACCGTCAGGCAGCCGAGATATTCCTCCTGATCGAACACATTGACCGACAGCGTCCGCGCGCCCTGCAGCTCCAATAAGAGCGGTTCATGGACATGGGTGGAAAGGTCGTGCAGGGACAGAAACGTTGCCATTTTCTCCGCGTCAAACGTCTCGGTATCCAGCCGGATGCCGAGATTCTTTTGAAAATATGCCTCGTCCGTCACGGCCAGATATCGAAAATCCGAACCAATCAGCTGCATCGGATTGGAAAGAATATCGCGGCTGATCTCCAGCATCTGCGGCAGGCTCGCGCCGTGGCGGAGGATGTGCCAGAGGCGCTCCTCCCACGCCTCATACCGGTCAAAAATGTGCTGCACCAGATTGAAGACCCGGAAAATATCCGTATCCGCCTCGACCACGATCACGCTGCACCGGTCATAGAACGCCGTCAGGTTCCAGTGCTGTCCGAGGCAGACGAGACACACGTTTTCGCGCAGAGACGGACGCGCGGGCAGATGGTCGGCGGAGCAGACGTAGACACGGTTTTTCTCAAACGTCTGCGTCCGGTCGAGATAAAACTCCGGGCGGCTCAGCGTCAGATCCATACTGCCCGCGCCGTGCAGCTCGACGGCCTTCAGCTCCTCCTTCAGTCTCCAATAGAGAATATCCGCGCACAGCTTCATGGGAGCTTCCTCCAATCGTTTTCTTGATGATTATTATATTCCAACAGAAAGCGGCTGTCAACGAAGCCACCATACAAATTGTATGGGTTACATCTCTGAGAAAGGAAGAATCTGCTGTTTTACACAAAATCAGCACATACAAATTGTATGATTTGCTTCCGTACAAACTGTACGGCGAGATGCGGTAAAAACCGCGCAATTTGCAGCATTTCCGCGGCATGGGGTATTTTCTATAATAAGGGTAACGCAGAAAAAGAACTAGGAGGAATACCATGCTAAAGGAAAAACTGGAGCAGCGGAAATGCTTCCCGACCGCGTGGGGCAAGCTCATCCCAGAGGAAGAAGCCTACCGGCAGCTCAACCGGCAGATCGCGGCCATGACCGCGAATCTGTTTCAGGTCATGCGCATCTTTGAGCCAAGCTGGGAAAAACGCACCGAAGCCATCTGCGACATCGCCAACATGATGAATATGGCCGTCGCGGGTACGCCGGAGGAGCAGAAGGACTATGTCAACGCTTCGCTCTACGAGGCGTTCAACATCCCGGAGCTGTGTGAAAAGTCAAGCTGGCTCGGCGGCATCACCGGTGACTCCGGCGACGAGTGGGAGAACATGGCTGGACGCGTCGTGCAGTTCACGCGCAATCGCGTGGAAAAGGAGCTTGATACCTGTCCGTGGGACATTGTCGGCAGCGAACTGTGCAACATGACGACCAGTATGTTCACGGCAAACTTTGACTTGGCTTCGTCTAAGGGTACGGAGAACGAGGTCGCGCTCAACATGTGTCAGGCCCGAGGCTGCGGCAACAAGCACTGCCGCGTCGTGGCGGAGCGCCGCGACGTGTACGGCCTTCCCAAGCAGGGATGGCTCGACCACATGCAGCAGCCCGTCGACCCCATCCACGACACCCCGCGCGAGCGCATGGTCAAGGAAGGCCAGTGCCTGCGCAACGGTCAGTACACGCAGAACTTCGGCGAGGAAACGTCGCTCGAAAAAGCGTACCACTGGGTCGCGCAGATGGGCTGGGTCTGGTCCATCCAGTTCCCGATGATGGCCATCAAGGACATGGCTCCCGATGAGGATGAGTTCCTGCGCGTGTTCCGCATCGTCTTTGCCACGGCCGGCAAGAACCAGTTCATCGATCCCTTTGCCAAGGAGGGGCTGCGCAGCTACCTCGGCGTGCCGCATGAGATGGACGAGAACGACGGCCGCATCCTCGGCGGCTATATCCGCTATATGCTCGACGTGCAGCAGGTGCCGTATGAGATGGTGCGCTGGACGAAGGACGAGACGTGGATCAAGGTCAAGTCGGAGGACTTCACCGCCCGCTATGAAATGGCCCCGCTCGACGAGCTGGTCGACGCCTACGAAGCGCAGTGGAACGGCGCGGCGAAAACGCTCGTCAGCCCCGAATGGTCCTGCGTCATTGAAGACCGCGACGAGGAAGATATGCTCATCAAGGTCATCCGCAAGGAAGACCTGCGGATGCTGTAAGGAGGTGCCGAACGATGTTATTCAGAGAAGATAAAGTCGCACGCGCCGATGCCGATGCTATCCGCAAGGGCGTAGGCTTCTACCGCTGGACGCATGATCTGGTGGAGATCACCGGCAAGGACGCACTGGAAGTCCTGCAAAAAATTTATATCAGCGACATTTCCAAGGTCGCCGTCGGGCGCTCGAAATACACCGCCTCGCTGGACGAAAACGGCGAGATCATCGACGACGTGATCGTCATGCACATGGCGGACGGCCTGTATTGGGTCTCCGACCTCTACGGCCCGCGTCTGCTGCCGTGGATCGAGCAGCACAGGGGCGATGCTGACGTCCATGCGAAGATCATCACCTACGACTGGGATATGTACGCCGTGCAGGGCCCGGACAGCCTCAAGGCGATGAACGCCATGCTGGACGCGCCGGTCGACGACCTGAAGCGCTTCGGCATCTGTGAGCGGAAGCTCGGCGATATCCCCGTTTATATCCACCGCTCCGGCTTCACCGGCGAAAACGGATATGAGATCTACTCCGCATTCGACAAGAGCGCGGAAGTTCACGACCTGGCGCTCAAAGCCGTCGAGTCTGTCGGCGGCCGCGAGCTGCAGACGCTCGAGGTCTACGTCCGCTCCATCCCGATGGAAAAGGGCTTCGCGCTCAAGCAGGATTTCAAGCACCTGAGCCCGTATGAGTGCGGTCTCGGCTGGGCCGTCGCCGCCGACAAGGACTTTATCGGCAAGGAAGCGGCGCTGGCACGGAAAGAGCACCCGAAATACCGTATGGTCGGTCTGGAATTCTCCCGCGAATCGACCGAGGACATCTCCATCTGGGAGCGCGTGTACTGGTACGGCGTTGAGGTCGGCCGCTGCGCGCAGACCATCTACGGCTACACCGTGGACAAAAACATCGGCTTTGCCACCGTTCGCGCGGACGTGCCCGACGGCGCGGAGCTGACCGTCGGCTGCAACGATTCGCCCGCTGTTGTCGTAAACAAGGTTTTCTGCTGAGGAGGACATTATGGGAAGATTAGATGGTAAAGTCTGCATCGTGACCGGCGCTTCCGCCGGGATCGGGCGCGCCACGGCGGAGCTGTTCTGCCGCGAGGGCGCGAAGGTCGTGGCGGTCGCCCGCCGCGAAGAACGCCTGAAGGAGTTGGCCGAGGAATGCAAGGATGCTCCCGGTGAAATGACGTGGTACGCGGGCGACGTCGGCGACCCGGCGGCAGCCGTGGGCATGGTCAAAAAGGCGGTCGAGACGTTTGGAAAGCTGGACGTTGCCGTCAACGACGCCGGTATCATGGACGACAACACCGCCATTGCCGATCTGTCGGATGAAATGCTCCATGAGACGTTCCGCATCAACACCTTTGGCCTCATGTACGGAATGCGTGAGGAATGCCGGCAGTATCTCGCGCAAAATGGCGGTGGCGTGATTGTCAACATCTGCTCCGTCGGCGCGACACACCAGACCTCCGGCGCGGCCTACTGCGCGAGCAAGGGCGCGGTGCTGGCGGCGACGAAGAACACGGCGTTCATGTACATGGAGGAGGGCATCCGCTGCAACGCGGTCTCTCCCGGCGGCGTCGTGACCGATATTCCGCTGGTCATGCCGCCCGCCGACGAGTTTGGCTTCGGCCGCACCAGCAAGCTTCTGGACTTCTCCGGCGAGCTTGCCATGCCGGAGGACTTGGCGGACGCGATTTTGTTCCTGGCCAGCGATCAGTCCCGCTATGTGAATGGCGAAGAGCTCAAATGCGACGGCGGCTGGACGTGCTTCTGAGAGAATACAAATGAAAAACACAGCACAGGCGGCCCATACAGAGCCGCCTGTGCCGTATCCAAATCAGGGAGGATCACAACAATCACGGCGGCATGGGAAAGGCAATCTGCAAGGAGCTTGGAAAAACGTCCGTGATCGTGCTGGCGGGGCGTAACCTCGCAAAGATGGAAGCGGCAAAAGCGGAGCTGGACGAGCTTGGCGTGGAGAGCTATCTCTGCAAAACAGACATCGCGGACCGCGCACAAGTGCAGGCATTGGCAGACTATGCTGCATCGCTCGGTGACGTGACGCAGGTCATCCACACCTCCGGCGTTTCGCCAAGCGACACGGCAACAGAAAATATCATTAAAATCAACGCGGTTGGTACGGTCAATATGGTCGAGGCGTTCTATCCGGCTTTGACCGAGGGCGGCGTGATGATCAATTTCTCTTCCGTTGCAGCCTACACCATGCCGCAGACGGACGAATGGACACAGGCATTCGAGGCATGGAATGAGCCGGACTTCTATGACCGGCTGCTGGCGATGGCAGGCGAAGCGGAGGACGAGGAGGGCGAGTTCTTCCGTGCGGGTCTCGCCTACGCCATGTCCAAGAAATTCGTGATCTACTTCACGCAGAAACATGTCTCCCGATTTGCGGAAAAGCACTGCCGCATCCTGTCGATCTCGCCCGGCTGCTATCTCACGCCCATGCACCAGAAGCTCATCGACAATCAGCCGGAGACGGCGGAAAACCAGCTCGAGCTGATCCCTGCCGGGCGCTGGGGGCATCCATATGAGATGGGCGCGCTGACAGCGTTCCTCTGCTCTCACGGGGCCGGCTACATCAACGGCGTGGACATCCTCGCCGACGGCGGTCAGAACGCCGGGATCTTCGTCCCGCAGATTTGACAGGCACATAAAACGGGCGGCGCTCCAATCGGAGTGCCGCCCATTTTGAAGGGATGAACCGGGCAAAATCAGTTGGGTGCGGCGTCCAGCGCGTCTGTTTCCCAGACGCTGCTCATACCGTAGTCAAAATAAATGATCTGACCACTCATATAGGAGAAGATCCGGCTGCCGATCGCAACCAGCGGATATCCCATTTCCTCCGCCGTCGCCCAGCGGCCGTTCCAGCTGTCCAGAAAAATCGCCTCAATGACGGCTTTCCCCTCGGCAGCGTCGCCATTTGGCGAGGTGTTTCGGTTGAAATCATCGGTCAGTCCTGTAATCGTATTGCCAGGATTGATGGCGTTCAGGCGAATTTTGCGGTCGATATATTCCGGCGCATGGACCTTCATTTTGACATACGCGCACAGGCACTGCTTGGAGAAAACATAACCATTTTGAATGACATCGGGGTGTGCTGCATACCAGTCGAGCGCAGCCTCATAGCTCGAGGCATTTACGACTGCTGCGCAGTCTGCAAAGGCATCCTGCCAGCCAAAGCCGCCGGTCGAGGCGATGATATTGACAGAGCCGTTGTCCGCAATTTTTGGCAGCGCCTTTTCCAGCAGATATTTGTGCCCGAGGAAATTGACCTTCTGCACCTCCAGCGCATTGGAGGCATCCGCTTTCAGCGCGATGCCGTGGCAGAGGAACATGGCGTCGATCGTTTTCGGCAGCGCATCTGCGAGCGCATCCAGATCCGCCTTGACACCGAAGTCGGCGTACAGCTCGCCTGCGACCGGAAAATCCAGCTTACTGTGCCGTCCGTTGCGGCGGCAGATCGTATAAACGTTTGCCCCGAGCTCCTGCAGCAGCCGTGCCGCTGCCAGTCCCATGCCGGAGTATGCTCCGGAAACGACGACCGTTTTTCCCTCATATCCAAACAGGTTTTTCAGATCCATATTGTTTTCCTTTCATGCAGCATACAAAAAGGAGCCTGTGGTCAGGCTCCTTTTTGGCTTCGGTAATTACTCGATCGCCTGAAGCTCCTTGTCCAGCTCCTCCAGATGGGGCTGCAGGAACGCCGACTGCGGGAAGCTGGCGAGCTTGCGCAGCGTCAGACCGCCGACGAGCTTCATCTGCGGGTTCTTGGAAGCATCGGGGCTGTACTTATCCAGAACGGCCGCCGCTGCCGGATTCTTCAGAATGTCCTTTACCTTGCTGTCGAGAGAAAATGCCATGAGAGTAACCTCCTCTTTCTTTGATTCTCTACATATATTTTAGAGAATCCTGCGGAAAAAGGAAATCCTGCAAACTGGCGGATATCCCACGCCGTCATCCGTTTGAATTGCGGGGCGGGCGTATTCCTTCTTCAGCGGATATTTCCGATATAGTCACTGCATAAACGCGTCCTTTGAGATTTTGCCCGCACGAATCCACGCGAAGCGGCGCTTGTATTCGCGGCGGTAGATTTTGAGCAGCTCATCCTGCGCGCGACTCTGCATACCGCAAAACAGCAAGCGGCGAATACAACAGCCTATTCGCGGTGAACAGTAAGGATTTCATGGTTTGCTGACGCACTGGATTATCGTTGAATGCTGAAAAGATATGTGATATAGTTTGCGCAGAAAAGCCGAATTGACGAAGGAGAACAGAATGGACACAACGATACAGGACACCTTGTTCTTCTTTGACCAACATCAGGCTGTCTATCCGCTGTATGTGTGTTTTCAGGAAAAGCTGCTTGCCAGATTCCCCGAAAGCCGGATCAAAGTGCAAAAATCTCAAATCTCATACTGCAATCGGCACCTTTATGCCTGTGTATCCTTCTTGAAGGTAAAAAAGAAAGCGGAGCTGCCGGATGACTATTTTGTGCTGACGCTGGGTCTGTCCGCTCCGCTGGATTCTGACCGGGTGGCGGCAAAAACCGAGCCGTATCCGGGGCGATGGACAACGCATTTTGTCATCAGCAGTCCGTCCGATTTGGACGAAGAACTGTTTGATTGGATCGAGCAGGCGTATCAATTTGCGCAGGCAAAATAACGGAGGAAACAGATGCAGGTCAACGACTATCAGAAAGCGGCAATGGCAACGCTGAATCCGGCGCTTGATAAGAAAGATGTACTCATCAACAGCGTCATGGGCTTGTGTGGGGAATCAGGCGAGGCCATTGATATTGTGAAAAAGTGGATGATGCAGGGACATGCGCTGGATAAGGAGCATTTGGTCAAGGAGCTTGGGGATGTGGCGTGGTATCTTGCCGAGGCTGCTACGGCATTGGATATTCCGCTGGAAGCTGTTTTTCAGGGGAATCTGGACAAGCTGCGTCAGCGTTTCCCCAACGGCTTTGACACCGGGGCTTCGGTGAATCGCAAGGAGGGTGATCTGTAAATGCAGGATTTAGGTGTATTTCACAGTCTCGGTGCCCTGTGGCTCAGGGTGCTGAATGAGCTGGAAACCAAGGGAGCGGAAGCCATTTATACCGACAATGCAGGCGAAAGCGCAGAGGTCAAGGAGCTGCTGTATCTGACCGCAGAGGTGCAGGATGCCGCGCTGCCCGATGCGATCATCGAAAAGCATAAGGTACAGGCGGAATATGATTGGATGGTCCGCAATTTTACCGTGCAGGAGGAAGTGCCGGAGCTGCATCATGAGAACTCCTATGCTTCCCGGCTGTACGCCTATATGGGGCAGAAGAATCAGGTGGAGTGGCTGATCGAGCGGCTGAAAAGCAATCCCGCCGCACGCTCTGCGACCATCACCATGTTTGAGCCGCTGACGGACGAGGGCTATATCCCCTGTGTCAGCCTTCTGGACTTTCAGAAAACCGACGGAAAGCTGGATATGACCGCCTATTGCTGCGCGCTGGACTTTGGCTGCAAGGCGTATGTCAACCTTGTGATGCTCCATCTCAAAAGAAATTACGGAGAAGGCCGGCATTCCCTGCGGAAAGCTGATCTTGATCGTAAAGTCAGCCCACTTTTACATGAGAGACAGAGAAAAGGTGCTGGCAATCATAGGAAAAGGGCGTTAAGCGTGACTAAATAAGCGATAAAAAGCAGTGGGCGGCATAGGTCGCTCCGCTCCGCTCGTCAGCCTGTGAAGCACAGGCTGACGAGTTTTTTCTCTGTTTGCGGTACCCATGACCACCCGCATACGCACGAGCAGGAACAGACCTATGACCATTCAAAACGCCTTTGCCTGTATTTGGACGAGATCGTGCATAAATTTTACCTGCTGGTTTGCAGTCAGCCGCCAATATGTTACCATTAAAAAGCAAAACTTTTTAATAAAGAGAGGCGCGGGCAATGAACACATTTCAATTAGTCTGCTTTCTGACCGCTGCGGAGCATTTGAATTTCACAAAAGCAGCAGAAGTGCTGCATGTCACACAGCCCGCAGTCGGCCAACAGATCCATTCCCTTGAAAACGAGCTTGGCGTGAAGCTCTTTACTCGCACCACCCGCTCCGTAAAATTAACAAGAGAGGGAAAGAGATTCATAAGCGATGCGAATCAGATCGTAAGTATCAGCGAACGGGCAAAAAAGCGCTTTGCAAGCACCTCCACAGATGAGATCGAGCATCTTGCCATTGGCTGCGAGGGCTTTCCCTTCATGTACCAGATGATGGGTGTTCTTGAAAACCTGAAAGAGAAACGGCCGGGAATTCATCCGGAATTGCAGATAATCCCGTTTCAACACATCTATCGTATGCTGGACGAGGGCAAACTGGATGCCGTGGTCGTTTTTCAGACACCTGCCGCCGCAAAAGCATCCATCTACTATCTGGAGCTGCAAAAAATTCCCATGAAAATGATTTACGCCAACTCTCATGCACTGGCACGGCGGCAGGAGGTATCCATCGAGGAATTGCGGCAGGAACCGTTGGCTTTATTTGAGCCGCCGAAGATCTTCTCCAATGCTGTGCAGCTGCAAGCGAAGCTGATGGAGGACCGGGATGTATCTGACCTTCATTTTTGCAGTTCGGCCGAAGCCATTACGGTATTGGTATCCTCTGGATAGAAAGCATGATCGTTATTCTGACAGTCATCACCATGAACGCAATTCTGGGAACCGTTCAGACCGTCAAGGCAGCCGCGTCACTGGACAGCCTGAAACAGATGTCCGCTCCCACCGCCAAGGTGCTGCGGGACGGTCAGATCGTATAGATCCCAGGGCGTGAGGTGGTCCCCGGTGATGTGGTGATCTTGGAAGCGGGCGATTCCGTCTGCGCGGACGGACGCCTTCTGGAATGTGCCAGCCTGAAGTGCGCGGAAAGTGCCCTCACCGGCGAAAGCCTTCCGGTGGAAAAGGATACGGATGAGATCAGCGGAGAAACCGCACTGGGAGACCGGAAGAACATGGTTTTCTCCGGCAGCTTCGTCACCTATGGTCGGGGGCGCTTTCTTGTGACAGCCACTGGCATGGACACCGAAATGGGAAAAATCGCTCTGCTGCTGAAAAGCACGGAGGAACGAAAAACCCCGCTGCAGGTCAGTCTGGATCAGTTCGGCAAAAAGCTGTCAATTATGATTCTTGCAATCTGTGCGGTGCTGTTTGCTGTCAGCGTGTTGTGGCGGCATGAAAACGTGATGAACGCCTTCCTTTTTGCCGTCGCGTTGGCGGTGGCGGCCATCCCCGAGGCGCTCAGCTCCATCGTCACCATCGTGCTGTCCTTCGGCACCCGGAAAATGGCCAAGGAAAACGCCATCATCC
>OGFF01003763.1_pt1 | contig 10782 bp, 12 predicted proteins | sample 1570751 | NCBI WGS metagenome assembly OGFF01 (sample SAMEA2581951, study PRJEB24529) | metagenome | biome: Human gut stool | place: China | collected 2011 | reverse complement strand
TTCTGGTCGTTCCAGTCCACCGTGTTTTCCTTGTGGCACTTCCAGTTGCCGGAAGCGAGCCGGATGCGCTCACCGTTCTCGTCAAGGTCGTACACCTTTCTGGCTTTCGGGAGCCACTTGCCGTGTTCATCTATTGCCCGGAGCGTCAGCAGAATGTGAGCGTGTGGGTTTCCATCTCCCTTGTCGTGGATGGCAAAGTCGGCAATCATCCCTTTGGAAACAAACTGCTCCTGACAAAACTCTTTTATCATGGACAAATACTGCTCCTTCGGCACCTCCACCGGGAACGCCAGCACGATGCGCCGGGCAAGCTGGGAGTTCCACTGGTTCTCCACAGCTTCTACGGCGTTCCAGAGGGTCGCCCGGTCTGCATATCCGGGCGGCGCATAGGATGGCAGCATGATCTCAGCGTGGACAAGCTCTTTCTTCTTGTTGTAGAATTTTGTTCTCTGGTCGTACTCGCTGAACAGCCGTTCGCCGCTTTGGTAAGCGGCCCCGGCAACAGCGGACTGCCCTTGGCTGCGCTTGACGATGGTAATTTTGAAATGCGGACACGGAATAGGCATCACCCCCAAACAAAAAGACCGCCCAGCAAGATTGCTCTTGGTGAACGGTCTGGAATTGTATTCGGTTTTGCTCGCCGCCTTAGAACGGAGTGCCATGCGCTTCGATCTCAGGCGGGAGCCGCAAAAGGATAGCTGCAAAGCAGCGCAAGGAAAATGCAGTTTTCCTTGGGATGGAATCGGGCTGGCGCACAAACGCCAGCTTCGATTTCATCGAGCCGTCTGCAAGACCGCAATTTCACCGGAACGGTGTATAATTGCGCCCTTTATTCTAAAGGGTGCGGAACGCTGCGGCTTTCGTGCAGGTCGTGAATCATCTTTGCAAGAGCCAGCGCAACTTCCGGCTGACGGAACGCAATTTTCAGCAGCTCCATCACCTGATCGTCGGTCAGTTCTCCCGGACAGACCAGAAAGCTTTCCAGCATTCCGGCACGAGTACAAAGACGGTGCACACGCTCTCTCCGGTTCAGCTCTGACATCCTGCGTTCAAGGATCTTTTCCCGGTGCTGGCAAGAGCGCAGCTTCTGCTCCGCTTTGGCTTTCTCGCTGCGGAGATAGGCAAGGTTGGTTTTCGGTTGGGTCATGGCATCACGCTCCTTTACAAAATAAAGAGCCAAACAATCAGTATAAAGGCTGATCATTTGGCTGTGGAAACATATTTAATTTTCGCAGTTCAGGCGGACTTGGACGGTAAACACACCGTCTTTCTTTTTCGTATAGAAGTCACCATGATTCTCCTGAACGATACGATTTATGTTCTTTAGTCCGTAACCGTGATACTCTCCGATGCGGATTCCGCGAGAAGTATCACTGTATGGGTTTTCCAGCCGATAGAAGAGGCTTCGATACTGCTTGCGCAGCTGTAGATGAATGATTCTCTGTTCCGCTGGCAGGTCGCAACAGGCTTCGATGGCATTGTCAAATGTGTTTCCGATAATGATGCTCAAAGACAACGATGAGATCGTCAGGACTTCAGGAATCGTCACATCCAGTTTGACGTTGATGTTATTCCTTTCCGCAATTCGTAAGTAATAATTCAAAAGAGCATCAACAACAGGATTTCCGACCGCAGAAATATTTGTGGAACGCTCGAAAACATCCGTGGCAGCCTGTGCGATCTTGTGAAGTTCTTCGGTATCGCCGTGTTCTGCAACCGCCTGCATCGCCAGAATATATTTCTTCACATCATGCCGCAGGGAACGGACTTCTTCCTGGCGTTCTTTGAGCTGCTGGTAGTATTCCATTTGAAGATTGTACTGCTGCTCGTTGAACTTGACTTTGAATTTTTCCAGTTCATTTTCCCGGAGAGCTTCCACATAGAACACAATCAGGATGTTTATAAGGAGAAGCACAGCCATAAGGCCGACCATATAATCCGGGAAATACTCATCCGCAGCATGATACTGTGCTACATAACAAACCGCGATGCTTGCGACTTGGATTGCAATGATTGGCAACAGCCATAGGATGCGCAGAGCATTTCCTTTTCGGCTGAAAAAATGTGAGATCAGGACTACGAGTGGAATTTGAATCAGGTTTGAAAAAACAACATAGACCAACCGTGCTGCCCCAGCCTGCATTAGAATGTCGGTATCCGGGATACGCAGCCCAATCAGAAGCATTGCAAGCACTTCCACCAAAGCAATCAGTGTGAAGAAAGCTCCGCTTGCAAAAACCGCCTGCCACGGTCGAACCTCATAGAACAGCAATGCAAGGAAAAATCCGCCAACTAAAAGATAGATCGTGCGCTGCGTCACCCAATCCGGGAATAAACTCAAAGCACACTGCCCAGCAATCAAGAGTGCAACATAGGCATAGAACCACCTTGAGACGGGCTCCTTTTTGGGAAACAGCCGACCGATAAAAAGCAGCAACAGGGCAATGTTGGCAAAGCTCCCTGCAAACTCAACGAAATAATAAAGCATCATCTTCCCAAATAAGCGTTGAAGATCTGATTGAACTCCTGACGCTTCCTCCTGCTGATCGGCAGCTGATGTCCGCTGGAAAGAAAAACAGCGGTTCCAGTAGCGTAAACAATGTGTTCCATATTGACAAGATAACTTTTGTGTGGCGACACGAAGCATCGTTTGGGAAGCTGCTCCAAGGCTTCAGGAATGCTCATTCGCAATGTAAGGTCTTGCTCCTTGCAGTGAATCAGAACTTTATGTCCGTGGCTTTCCAGAAAGTAAATGTCCGATGTTTCCAAGGACATGGTAACACCATCGTATTCGATCGTGAAATGTTTGGAGTTCAGTTCCTGAAGGACGGCATCCATTGCCGCAGCGAACAGCGTCTGATCCAAGGGCTTAACAAGATAACGGAATGCAATACCATATCCCTGCACAGCATATTCGTGCCGCTTCGTGACAAATACCACCAAGGGATGCTTCTCCATTTGAATCAGAGATTGTGCCAGCTGAAAGCCGTTGGATGGCATCTCAATGTCGAGCAGCAGCAAATCAAAGGATTTCTTCTGCATCTGCAATTCGCTCAGAAGTTCATTCCCATCCATGTAAGTTTCAATGTCAAAGCAACCTTGCGCATCGTACTGCTGAACGCTTTGAACAATGCCATCAAGGTCTGACTTCTCATCATCGCAGACTGCAACATGGTACTTCAGCATTTCGACAACCTCCACAAAATAATGTCCTGCTACTATTATAGACTGTGCAAAGGCTCCTTACAAGTAGCCTGACCTACCACTTTTGTCACCAGAACGACCAGTTTTGCCAAACCTCTTGATTTTGTTGAAATTTATGATACAGTGAAGCAAAAATCAGAAGATAAGGTGGCGCAACTGCAATGTGGGAACGCACGCTGTCTCAAAAATCAGTCCGTCTTTTCTGCGAGCAAAAAGTGATAGATGAAGCAAAGGCGGATGCGTATGTCTATGGGTACGAGTTGCTCATATCATCTGTTGTGAGCGTTCTGCTTGTTGTTTTAATCGCTGTTGTGTGTGGTGATGTGCGGTACGCACTTTCATTTTTGATTGGGTTTATCCCACAGCGAATCTACATTGGCGGATACCATGCAACATCGCACACCAGATGCTATTTGGCATTCTCCGGACTGGCACTTATCTGCATTTTGCTAAGTAAGGCAATCGCAGCAAATCACCTTTTCCGTATCCTGACAACAGTAGCTCTTTTGGGCATCTCTATCTTTCTCTCACCTATCGAAGCAAAGAATAAGCCTTTAAGTGAAAAGAAGCGGTCAAGTTACAAGATGGTCGCATCTGTTCTTTCGTCAATAGATTTCCTGCTTGCCATTTTTAATGTGCTTCCGTATACACGTCATGTAGTTTGCTACTATCTCTCCAAATGGGTATTGATTGTATTCTCAACAATTCCTTTGGTTCAACAAAAATTTAATGCCAACTTTTGTAGATAGGGAGGTGATAACATGAAAAAAAACAAATGGGTGCTGCTTCTTATCGCTTTTGTTGCATTTTTGGTATTGGTTTATTTTATTGGTGCTTGCCTTAATGCAACGGCAGAGGCATTGACAATTATTTCGCTCTGCATCGGCATACTGGTCATTTATTTAGTCGTAAAAGCAATCAAATCAAAATAAGGAAAGGAAAATGTGATCATGAGTACAAGAAAATTCATCAAAAAACTTACGGCGAGTCTGCTTTTTATTGCGGTTGTAATGTCGTTTGGCGTTCAGTCTGCCTTCGCTGAATCGAATTCACCGAAAGCTACCGTTAAGAACAATGTTGTTACTTTTAGCAATCTCGATCAACTGAAGGCAAACGAGAAGCTCGCAATTGCGGTAGTTGACAGTAATGGTGATCCAGCAACTATTACTATCGAGTCAGTGGACAATTCAATTTCTCGTGTAGCGAAATCGTCGAATTCTTGGAAGGTTTCGTATAAGGGAGTGGTGATTCATGCATATTTTTATATGACAGTGACGAATAACAAAGTCACAAATGCATGGGACTATTCGATTACAACTTTGGGTTCCACATATAGTGATGCAAGTTTGACGTATAACTCCAGTTCGGCAAAACTCACCTTTACCAGTAACGCTTATAATGGTATTGCTTCTCATACTTGCTGGCTGAAGGGAACTCCTCGCGGAACAAATAATGAAGTCGATGTAACGTATTCTATGTAATGTGGAGGACAATATGAAACAGAATTCACAAAAACTGATTTTTTTCCTGAGTAAAATTACATGTGCTTTTGCAATGGCGATTGCAGTCTTAAGTGTGAATAGCACCTGCTGCTTTACAGCGTATCAGCCGGATGTCCCTGAATCGCTTGATCGCAACTAAACTCATATGATAGACATTATATCAAAAACGATGTGAGGTGATAGAATATGAAAGATGTATCTCGAAGAGAATTCTTGAAAACTTTATGTTTAGGCATAACAGTAGCCGCTTTACAAAATTTGCCAATGACAACGGCTTTTGCAGACAGTGCAATCAGTAAAACAAAAATTATTTCTAAAAGCGACCGTGAAAATTTGGTGGCTACTGTTGCAAGAACTGTGCAAGTGTCCTACAAAATAGATAAAAATACGATCATTGAAGTAACTCGCTTTACTGATATTGATGGACAAAATGTTACCTTGAACCGGAGCGTTAAAGAAGATGGTACAGGTGAACTTGTCTATACGAAAGCCCAAAAAACGAAAAAAAGCAAATTGACCAATCAAAGCTATGATGTCTTTTTGAAATTAGCAACTTCAAAATCTATGCCTCAAACAAGGGGAGCCACTGTTGGAAGTGATGTTACAGGATCACAGTATAAGCATATATTTGTATCAAATCTCAGCTATACAATTGACAATACGGCGATTGCGCAAATTGAGATTGGTGGAGTTGAAACTGCAGCAAGCCTTTTAATTACTGGGTTGCACTTGCCGGGAAGCACTGCTGTTACGGTTGGATCCTTTTTGGTTAGTGTGGTTCTAGCTACTTCTCCATCGAAAGTTGTTATAAATCAATCGCTGTATGAAGTCCATTTCGCATATGATAATAGCTACTATACCCATTGCTATCATGATATTTTGTATTCGTATGATTCCGGTGGACACCTTATGGATACTACAAAATCGTACCATCAAGCTGTGGGAGGCTAAGAATGAAAAAAGGCAAAAGCAACTTTTTTCTTATTGCTCCTTTTGCCCTTTGGGGCTGCATTTCAGTATGGACTAGTAATCTTGTCCGATTGACAGATAAAAGCGCAGTACCTTATGCTTGGGCTTCTTTGTTTTTCTCATATGGAATCGTAGCAGTGCATTATATCCAAGTGGCAGTATCCTCCAAAGGCTGTAACAATGCCGAAAACGAAAAAATTGCATGGGTTCAGCTTGGGCTTTCAACTTTGTTCTTGATAGTAGCTGTTGTTCTAGCTATTCAATGAAGGAAAGCAAAGTAATCACCCAAAGCAGTGTAAGGTCACAATATTTTCTATTCCAGCAGTATTCTAGTAGTTTCAGCATTTGTATGGTTCACATTTATTTGCCGAGGAGTATACACCTGAAGGGGAAAATTTAATGAAGGTGATTCCAATGGAGCTTTAGTGTATTGAGTGAAGAAAAAAATAAATTAGGAGGCAGTATACTATAACTAACAAAATCAAACGGCTGATTTCCATTCTATTGGTCACGGTTTTATTTCTCCTGACCATTCAGCCAGCATTTGCAACTGGAAATAAGAGAAAGATCGATGATTATTCGATAGAAGAACTTCTCAATCTTTCTGTGCAAGAACAAGAGAATCTCGGATTTTATGTTTTGGCCGAGGTTCCAATGCGCATTCCTGTTTCTAATACAGACGGCTCAAGAGTTGTATCGTATATTGATGGAACATGGAGAGTTCTTTATACAAAGGCCAATGGATTGGGCTTTTATATGAGTGGAACTACCGTCGGTATTGGCCCGGATTTAATAAAAAATGTTTCAGGAACGGATTACTACACGAGCTATTCCGATAACATCGAACGAAGCTGCCCATTTTCAACGACAGCACTAGTTCCAGAACAAAGTATATATAATACAACCTATACATATGACTTCTATGATGTTGGAACTTATCTTGATTGCAGCGTTGGGTGTTATTTTGGAGTGGTTGGCTCAAGCAAACCAATCTATTGGAGTGCAACTACACAAGTTACCATCCCGAAATTATGATTTTGACCAGCTATGGATGAAATTGTTTTTGAACCCAGTGATGTCAATATGTTAGCAGCTTTAGGCATCGTCGAAAGTGTAAAGTTGTTTCCGTTTATGTTATCAATGGGAGAACTTCAATATGCTTGCGATTCAGAATATCGTTGCAAACAATTCGTGAATTGCCTTTCAGAATATTATCCTGACAGCCAAATTGAAGCTAGACAACTGTGGTCGAAATATCATGGTACAGCGAATGCGGTTCAATGTGATATGATAAATCATAAGCCACTGCGTGTTTGGGTCAGGAGTTCTGCCGATTGTTGGTGCGGCATTTATTATATTTGTTACTATGCAGCAAAGTATGGTACAAATAGAATTTTGCTTGCATCCAGAGAAGGTCTGAAAGAATTTATGGAAGGGAAAACCGATAAGATCTCACAAAAGTATTTGACGGAAGAAACTATTACTGAGTATGCCAAAAGATGGGGAAAGCTATTAAACGAAAACACCTCCATGCGTATTTGGCATGCGAACGATGTTAAAAGCGTTAACATAGATTATTTCGACCAGAGAATTATTAGTTTAGTATCGAGAATTCCTATTTCGGTTGGTGAACTTACCGCAGACGTATTAAAAGCGATTTCTGCTCCGGTAAGTGACTGGTATGTCATGAAACGCATAGAAGCACTTTTGAAAAAGGGTGTTCTTCAAGTCGTTATTCCAAACAAAATCTTTTATAATACCATCGTCCAGCTAAACGAAGAATAAAGGAATCCGAGCAAGTCGGCCCAACAGTCACCTCATTTCAACGAGAGGGGTGGCTGTTGGGTCAATTGTTCAAAAAGAAAAACTGAAGATAATAAAAAGTCTTGATTTCTCCATCAAAACATGGTATATACATTATACGAAACAGTGCTTTGAAAGAACGCTCCACCGTTCAATGACGTGTAAAGAGAGGTGCTTGCCATGACCGCTGTGATCTACGCCCGCTATTCCAGTGATAACCAGCGCGAAGAATCCATCGAAGGCCAGATTCGTGAATGCACGGCCTATGCCGAAAAGAATGACATCACTATCGTCAAGCACTACATTGACCGCGCCATCTCTGCCAAGACGGATAATCGCCCTCAATTCCAACAGATGATAAAGGACAGCGACAAGAAGCTGTTTGATATTGTTCTGGTCTGGAAACTTGACCGCTTTGCCCGGAATCGCTACGACAGTGCCCGGTATAAGACCCAGCTGAAGAAGAACGGTGTCAAGCTCATGTCGGCTACGGAGATCATCTCCGAGGGGCCAGAGGGTATCATTCTGGAATCGGTTCTGGAGGGCTATGCAGAATACTACTCTGCCGACCTTGCCGAAAAGGTTGTCCGTGGACAGACAGAGAACATCCTGAAAGGCCGCTGCAACGGTGGTCGTGGAACGTTTGGATATACGCTGGATTCCGAGCGGAAATTTCACATCGACCCGCTTGCCTCCCCTTTCGTGCTGGAATCGTTCACGAAGTATCGGGATGGCCTCACGATGAAAGAGATTCGGGACTGGCTGAATGAAAACGGCATCAAGAACCCGGTCGGAGGCGAATTTACTTACAACAGCGTGGAGCACATGCTCAAAAACCGGCGTTATATCGGAGAACTGAAATTCCGGGATGTGGTCGTGCCGGATGCGATTCCGCCCATCGTGCCGCTGGAACTGTTCGATGATGTGCAGGAAAAGATTGCCAAAAACAAGAAAGCCCCTGCCCGAAGAAAGGCAGAGGACGATTACCTGCTGACAACCAAGCTGCACTGTGGTTGCTGCGGTGCGCTGATGTTTGGCGAAAGCGGCACAAGCCGGACGGGAGAAGTCCACCGCTACTATAAATGTGCCACGGCCAAAAAGAAGAAGGGCTGCAAGAAGAAAACTGTCCGCAAACAGTGGCTGGAAGATCTGGTGGTGAACCAGACCATGCAGCTTGTCCGGGACGATGCCGCCATGGAATCCATTATCGCCAAGGTCATGGAGCTGCAAGACCGAGAGAACACCAACCTTCCTCTCTATGAGAAACAGCTCCGGGATGCAGAATCGGGTATCCAGAATATGCTCAACGCAATTCAAGCCGGAATCCTCACCAGTTCCACCAAGGAACGGTTGGAACAGCTCGAAGAAACCAAGCGTGAGCTTGAAGCCCGCATTGCGGAAGAAAAGCTGGCAAAGCCAAAAATCAAAGAGGAATTTATCCGTTTCTGGCTGATGCGCTTCCGTAAACTGGACATGAGCCTGAAAGACCAGAGGCAAGCGTTGGTGGATACGTTCATCAATTCGATTTATCTGTACGATGATAAGGTTTTGATAACCTTTAACTATAAAGAAGGTACACAGACCATCACGTTTGAGGAAGCGGCCCAAGCCGCATCAAAGGAAAATGGTTCGGATTTGGATTGCTTTACTGCACCAGAAAATGCCGTGAAATCGAAAGATTTCATGGCTTTTTTGTTTTTCTGGCAGAGGTTGCACACACTTGCACACTTTCTGCACACTTTACAAAAAAGCCATGAACTCTTTGCATCGCTTGCACAGCGTGTATTTCGCTGCACAAAAAAGAATCTTTTACGCGAAGAGCACCCGCGTCAGCTCGCGGCGTTCCTCTGCGTCCATCTGCCGGATGGCTTCAAGGATCATTTTACCTGTGATTTTTGTTGCCACCGGCGTTTTGTTTTCCGGGGGTTCCTGCGGCTTCGCACCTGCCACATCCTGCGAGTAGAAGTCGGCTTCGATCTTCTCGGTCAACTCCAACCGGGGCTTGTCCTGCGTGTGAGCGTAGGTGTCCATCAGGACGGTGGCGGTTGCATGGCCGGTGTTGCCCTGCACCGACTTGAAGTCACCGCCAGACTGCAGCAGCTGGTAGGTGGCACTGGAGTGGCGCAGACCGTGGAACACGATCTTCTCAAACTCCGGGTGCTCCGCACGCCAAGTGCGGTACCATTTAGAAAGGGCTTCCGGGGCAACAGGCATACCGTTGGGCAGGCGGAAGAGCTGGCCACAGTTGCGATATCTGCCATCCATGGCAAGCTCGTCCTGACGGAGCTTTTCCAGCCAAGCCAGCAGTTCCTCTTTCAAGGGTCTCGTCAGATAAAGGGTGCGGCTGGATTTCTTGGTTTTCGGCTTCTTCAGCACCAGTGCGGAGCTGCTGCCCTCACGCTGGTCGGGGAAGATGTGGTAGATCTGATTCGGGTCGGTCTTTTCCAGTGCAGCCTTTTCGGTGCGCTGTAAGCTCCTGCCGACCGTGATGGTCCCACGTCCATCCGCTGCATCGAAGTCGATGTCTCCCGGCTGCAAGCCAAGGATCTCTCCGACACGCAGCGAGAGAATCATGCTCAGATGAACAGCAAGGTGGAGCGTAGGGTCGGTCATGGTCTGCAACGCAGCAAGCATGGTCTTTTCGTCCCAGATGGCACGTTCTTCCGAGGTCGATTTCGGGGCTTCTCTCGGAATCGGTGACTTGAGGAGCAGACCCCACTCAACGGCATAGGAAAAAGCAGTCTTGAGCATGGCGTGGACTTCCCGGATGGAAGCACCCGTCAGAAACTGCCGCTTCTGTTTGTCGGTGAGCGTTTGCTTGACACCCTGCTTATACAGTCCGCGCGGTGTCCGGCTCAGCGTGGCGTAGAACTGTTCGAGGTCATACGTCTGAACCTTCTGAATCTGTTTCTTGCCGAGATAGGGTACGACAAGATTCTGGATCATGGCTACCGTGTGGGTGTAGGTCTTGGGTGCCCACTTGTGCTTGCTGGACTGAATGGGAAGCCACTTGTACAGCATTTCCGCTACCGTCATTGCATCGGGTATGAGGAACGTACCGTCCAAGAGTTCTTTCTCTACCGAGATCTTGCGGTCTTGCGCTTCCTTCTTGGTTTTGAAGCTCTCCCAGCCTTCACAGATCCGGCCAGCATGGTCTTTGTATTTGAAACGAACGGAGTAGGAATCTCCGCGCCTGAGAATAGATGCCATAGATGTTCCCTCCCTCAGACCGCTGCAAACCAATCATCGAAGCTCTGCTTGCTTACCCGGATGCTGGTACCGAGGCGGATCACCTTGAAATCTT
>OGFF01003752.1_pt1 | contig 10821 bp, 7 predicted proteins | sample 1570751 | NCBI WGS metagenome assembly OGFF01 (sample SAMEA2581951, study PRJEB24529) | metagenome | biome: Human gut stool | place: China | collected 2011 | reverse complement strand
TAAAAAGTCCTGCACGAACTTGACCGCCGTCAGGTCCGGGGTGCGGCGGCGCACCAGCTGCCCGCCCTCGGCGGCAAAGCCGAATTTGCCCCAGAAGGCAAGCTCGGCGGCGTTTTCCGGCAGCGGGGCGGTAAAAACCGTGGCGGCTTCCCGGTCATAGCCGCCAAAGCGGAGCAATACTTCTTTTAACAGGTAGGAGCCGTAGCCCTTGCGCCGCCACCGGGGCAGGATGCACAGGGCGGCAAGCTGTGCGCCCTTGGGGGCGGGAGAAAGGCAGCACTCTCCGATGCAGTCCTTTTCTTTATACAGGGCAAACCCCTGCTCGGTGCGGCGCAGTTCCATAAAAAGCTCCTCCTTGACGGGCCAATGTTCTTCCCTTACAATAGCAAGCAGAAACGCTGCTGTCAAGGGCGGAAAAACAGGACCGCATTTCACATATTCTTCACGGCGCAAGCGATTCATTTTCACATTTGACAGTTACAATAGGGACAGTTCAAAGGAACAGATGTCCCTGCGGACCGGCCTTTGAGGGAAGGATGTAGTAACATGGAAAACGAGAACAAGTGGGAATACGATTATTCCGCTTCCAATAACGAGACCGGCTACCCCAACGTGGGCAGCAGCGGCATGAACACGGCGAACCAGTATAACGAGCCGGAAGCACAGCCTGCGCGCCCGGACTATACCGCCCCGGCAGATGGCGGCAGCGTGCCGCCCACCCCGCCGGAGCAGCCGCAGTACAGCGCCCCGGCGCAGCCGGAAAAGCCCCGCCGCAAGAAGAAGTTCAACGGCGGAAAACTGGCACGCAGCGCCGTGGCGCTGGTGCTGGCAGCGGCCATGGGCTTTGCGGGCGGCTTTGTGGGTGCAAAATACGGCGGCGGCAGCAAGGTGGTCATCCAGCAGGTGGAGCGCCCGGCCAGCTCTGACAGCAGCACCGACAGCACCGGCAATTCCATCAGCGCCACCGGCGGCACCGGCCTGAGCACCGCACAGGTGGCCGAGATGGTCAGCCCCAGCGTGGTGGTCATCACCACCGAGCAGGTGGTCTACTCCCAGTGGTCCTGGTACGGCCAGAGCCAGGTGGAGAGCGGCGCAGGCAGCGGTGTCGTGATCAGCTCCGACGGCTATATCCTGACCTGTGCGCACGTTGTGTCCGGCGCGTCCAACATCACCGTGACCATCGGCGATACCGATTACCCCGCCACCGTGGTGGGCGAGGATGACACCAGCGACGTGGCTGTCCTCAAGATCGATGCCACTGACCTGACCCCCGCTACCGTTGGCAACAGCGACAGCCTTGCCGTGGGCGAGAGCGTGCTGGCCGTGGGCAACCCGCTGGGTGAGCTGGGCGGCACCGTGACCAGCGGCATCGTCAGCGCCCTGAACCGCAGCGTGACCATCCAGGGCACCAGCTCCACCAACACCATGTCCCTGATCCAGATGGATGCCTCTGTCAGCCCCGGCAACTCCGGCGGCGGCCTGTTCAACATGAACGGTGAGCTCATCGGTCTGGTCAACGCAAAGTCCTCCTCCAGCGATGCGGAGGGTCTGGGCTTCGCCATTCCCATCAACGATGCCATCAAGGTGGCACAGGATCTGCTGGAGAACGGCTATGTCTCCGGCCGCCCCTACATGGGCATCACTTATCTGGCTGTGACCGATGCCCAGACCGCCGCACAGCTCAACGTCAATGCCTATGGTGTTTACGTTGTGGATGTTGTGCAGGGCGGCCCCGCCGACAAGGCCGGTCTGAAGACCGGTGACCGTATCGTGAGCATCGACGGCACCGAGATTGCCCAGAAGGACGACCTTGGCACCCTGATCCAGCAGCATGCCGCCGGTGATACCCTTTCCATCACCGTGGCCCGGGAAGGCCAGATGCAGACCGTCAGCCTGACCTTGGGTGAAAAGAACGCCCAGACCCAGCAGGCACAGAAAAACTCCTGATTTTCCCCAATCTTTTTCCTGATCCATAAATCAAAAATCCCCTGACCGGCGTAAACTGGTCAGGGGATTTTCAATTGCAGGTTGTCAAGCAACGGCAGACCGTATTTTTATACCTGCCCGAACACGGTGGCACTCAGGGGCAGGAGGACGGTCTGGCCGGTGCAGATGCGGCTGCTGCCCCGCCACAGGCTGGAGGAAATGCCGTCGCTCAGCAGCTTCCAGCTGCCGCCGGGCAGGGTGACGACCTGCGCCGTCTCGGTGGGGTTATAGTAGACGCACAGGGCGCTCCATGCCGCGCCGTCGCCCCACTGGGCGGGGAGCCGCCAGCCCACAAGAGGCTGTTCCAGCGGGAAGAACTCGATGGCGGCAGGGCCGGCCTTGTCCAGCGCGCCCAGCCGGGGGAACGCCGCCCGCAGACCAATGAGCCCGCGGTAGTAATCCACAAGGCTGTGGAACTGTTCGGCCCGGTGCCAGTCCAGCCGGTTGAGGGCCGGGCTGGAGCGGTAGCTGTTGCCCTGCCCCTTCTTGGTGCGGGCAAACTCCTCGCCCGCCTGCCAGAAAGGCAGGCCCATGCTGGTCAGGTAAATGCCCGCCGCCAGCCGGTTCTGGGCCAGGGCGGTCTTGTCCACAGCGGCAAACTCCGGGCGGGCGTAGCGCACCATCAGGAGCTTATCCCACAGGGTGAAGTTGTCGTGGGCTGAAACGTAGCTGATGATCTGCCCCGGGGCGTGAGGCGGCAGCTTTTCACTGCGGCACCACGCCGCCACCGAAGCACCGATATCCCAGAAACTCCCGGGCTTGCCCTCCACATAGCCCGGCTCCCGGGCATCAAAGCAACCGCCCTTGATGGCATCCCGGGTGTTGTCGCAAAAGATGCCGATGCGCTCGTTCAGCATGTTCAGGTTATTCTTGTTGGCCTCGTATCGGTGCAGGGCGCTGCAGCCGCCCTGCCACGGCTCACCGTACATCAGGATATCCCGCCCGCCGGGCAGCTTGTCCAGTTCAGCCCGGAGGAGGTTCATGGTCTCCACGTCATACAGGCCCATCAGGTCAAACCGGAAGCCGTCGATGTGATATTCCCGTGCCCAGTAGAGCACCGAATCAATGAGATAGCGCCGGGCCATGGGCCGCTCGGAGGCAAACTCGTTGCCGCAGCCGCTGCCGTTGGAGAGGGAGCCGTCATCGTTCTGACGGAAGTAGTAGAGGGGCACCGCCCGGTTCAACACATTGTCGGAACGATACATGTGGTTATACACCACGTCCATTACAACGCCGATGCCCGCCGCATGGAGGGCCGCGATCATCTGCTTGCACTCCCGCACCCGCACCTCGCCCCGGGTGGGGTCGGTGGAGTAGCTGCCCTCGGGCACATTGAAGTTGGTGGGGTCGTAGCCCCAGTTATACTGCCGGGTCAGGGGGCGGCTCTCGTCCACGCTGCCAAAATCGAAGATGGGCATGAGCTGGACATAGCTCACCCCCAGCCGCTTGAGGTAATTCAGGCAGGTGGGGTGGATGCCGTCGCTGCTCAGGGTCGTCCCCTGCTGGGTAAAGGCCAGGAATTTGCCTCGCCAGGCTGTGTGCACGCCGCTGGCCGGGTCCTGCGAGAAATCCCGGACGTTGACCTCCCAAACGCTGCGGCGGGCCGGCGGGATCCCCGGCCGCACATCCCGCTCCCACCCGGAGGGGGCGGTGCGGGCAAGGTCCACGATCATGCTGCGGGTGCCGTTCACGCCTGCCGCACGGGCATAGGGGTCGCCGGTCTGGCGCGAAATGCCATCCACCGTGACCGTATAGGTATAGTATCGTCCGTGCTGGTCGCCGGGCAGATAGATGCTCCACACACCCTTGTCCTGCTGCTGCAGGGGCAGGGTGCCCACACAGGCCCCGCCGGTGCCCCGGCGGTACAGGTTCACTGCTGCCTGTTTTGCCGTGGGAGCCCACAGGCGCAGGTGTGTCCCGGCGGGGGTATACTCCACCCCCAGCGGGCCGTAGTATTCCGTCTGGCGGGCAAAGGCTTCGCTCTCAAACAGCGTCTTCCATTCAGCAGGTGTTCTTGGCTCCATGGCAATCCATCCTTTCGTTTGACAATAGTGTAACGAACTTTGTCCTTTATTTCAACCTTTTCCTTGCAAAACGTACCAGACTCCACTATACTGAAAGAAAAAACACTGCACGGAGGGTAGTTTTATGGCATACACCGATGATTGGGAAAGTCTGATGAACGGCGTGTTCGGCCCGGGGGGCAGATTCAAGGCCGCCCCCGGCGCTTCTGCACCCAAAACAGGCGGCAGCGCCGCCCTGCCCGACCTGAACGCGGCGCTTCTGGAACAGCAGAAACGGCTGGACGAGCTGTTGAAGCAGCAGAACGCCCAGCTCAGGACCCAGAGCGATGCCACCGCCGCCGCGCTGGAAAGCAGCCGCCAGATGCTGCGGGACATGGAGGACGAAGGCCTGCTGGCCAGGGGCACCACCGACGTGAAGCCGGAGCACCTGGGCAGCTTTGAAGGCCTTGCCGCCGAGGTCAGGCAGACGGTGCTGGGGCAGGATGCTTTTGTAGACAGCGTGGTGCGGGCCATGCGCCGCCCCTTTGTGCTGGGCACCGAAGCTCCCGCCGCCCGCAACGTCATCCTGCTCACAGGCGGGGCAGGCACAGGCCGGCATTTCGCGCTGGAAGAAACTGCCCGCTGCATGGCGGCCCGGGGTCTTTTGCAGAGCGACAGGATCGCCACGCTGGATCTGGCCCTTTACCCCAATTCCGGAGCCGAAAAGCTCTTCCTGCAGGACCTCTACGCCGCCCTGCACGCGCCCGGGGAGATCCTTGCCTTTGAGCACTATGAGAGCTGCTATCCCGGCTTTCTGAAGACCCTGTCCGATCTGGCCGTCAAGGGCAGCGCCCCCCTGTCCAGCCGGTATCTCGTAAACAAGGAGGGCATCCTTGTGGATGCAGGCACGGCGCTTGCTCCGGGAGCCGTCAGCCGCATCGACCCCTGCGGCAAATACCTCATCTTCTACTCCCACAAGGGCCGGGAGGCACTGGCCGATAAATTCGGCGCGGCGCTGGTGTCGGCGCTGGGGGATGTCTGCGAAACGGCCTCCTACACCCGGGAGGACCTGGCCGCCCTTGCCGCGCAGCAGCTCAACGCGCTGGCCCAGAAGATCCGCACCCGGCTGGGGCTGACCCTTTCCGCCGGGGCCGACGTGCGGGACTATGTCGCAGCCCAGTGCACCGCACAGAAGGGTGCCGCCGGGCTGGCCGAATGCTGTGACCGCATCTTCCGTGCCCTGAGCGAATACTGCCTGCGCACGGACAAGACCCTGTCCGGCACGGCGGCCCTGACCGCCCGTCCGGAAGGGCTGCTGTTCCGTCTGAACGACGGCGCAGACCAGCCCCTGTTCGACCTGCTGCCTGCCGCCTACACCGGCGCACTGGATGCCATCCGGGCCGAGATCAACGAACTGGTGGGCCTTGCTCCCGTGAAAGAGTATGTGTTCGGTCTGGCCGACAACCTGCAGGTACAGCAGCGCCGGGCCGCTGCCGGGCTGAAAACGGCCAGCCTGTCCATGCACATGATCTTCACCGGAAACCCCGGCACCGGCAAGACCACCATTGCCCGGCTGGTGGCGAAATACCTGAAAGCCATCGGTGCCCTCAAGGGCGGGCAGCTGGTGGAGGTGACCCGTGCCGACCTGGTGGGCCGCTACACCGGCCACACCGCTCCCCTGACCAACAGCGTCATCGAGAGCGCTCTGGGCGGTGTGCTCTTCATTGACGAAGCATACAGCCTCTACCGCGGCGAGCAGGACAGCTTCGGGCTGGAAGCCATCGACACGCTGGTGAAGGGAATGGAGGATCACCGGGACGAGCTGGTGGTCATTCTGGCAGGTTACACCAAGGAGATGGAGACCTTCCTCACCGCCAACAGCGGCCTTGCCAGCCGTTTTCCCAACAAGATCGAGTTCCCGGACTACACCGCTGAGGAGCTGCTGCAGATCACCCACGTTCAGGCAAAGAACAAGGGGTACCGTCTGGCCGAAAGCTGCACCGAACCCCTGCTGGGCTATTATGCCCGCTGGCAGGCAGCCGATGCCCGCACTGCCGGCAATGGCCGCCTTGCCCGCAACACCCTGGAAAAGGCCATCTTCCACCAGAGCCGCCGCCTTGTCGCCGAGCCCGCCGCCGCGCTGGATCTGATCCTGCCCAGTGATCTGGAATTGAAGGAACCGGAAGAATAAAACGGAGAAAGGAGTTTCTGATGAATACCAAAAACCTGCACCAGATTTTCGCAAACTATATTGACCGTTTTGAAGAGCTGAATGACCCGGAGCACAATGAAACATTCAAATGGTGGGCAGCAAAACAATTCCGGAAGCAAATGGATGCTGCCTTCAAACAGTCTGGACATAATTTTGCAGTAGCCTTAGATCATATCAAGGGTCACAAAAAAGAGGAACGTGTTGTAGAAACAATCATTGATGGGAAGATGCAGCCTTTTGGCGGATTGGTAAAAATTTCCCAGAAGAACGAAGAAGCAGCTAATTCTGTCAAGCGGCTGTTTCAGGATTTGTTCGAGGATGACTGCGGTGATTTGGAAAAGCGAGAAGAAAAAATCGCAGCATTTCTTGAAGACAGTGAAAAACTACGGCTGAAATATTTTCCAAACTATTACAGCTATAAACAGACGGCTCGTTCCGTTGCCGGATATCTGTTTCTCTATGAACCGGATAAATACTATATGTACAAAGCAAATGAGGCAAAGCTTTTTGCGGATTGCGTGGAGTACTATGGCGATTGGGGCACTGGCGACCAAATTAAACTGAAAGAATATTACCGGATGTGCGATGAACTTGTTGCAGAGATTAAGAACTGCAAAGAATTGATGTCCACGGATAAGAGCCGTTTTGATGGTCATTTCCAGTATATTCGTGATGATCTTGCTAATGATGAAGCAAAACACATACTTGCATATGATATCATCTATTGCACATCTGTGTATAACTTGTACAAAGGACTCACATTCAAAAATATCACATTCAAAGAGAAAAAACTATATCAGGAGCGTTTGAACAAGGCACTGGCACTGCAAGAAGAATATCAGAAAGCGGAAGAAGAGTATACTCTGCTGGATCAGGCAGTACAGCACTATGACGCAGTCTTTGTGCCCGGTACTGCTGTGGCAAATCTCAAGTATGGCCCTGGCAGAATCGTTGCCCGGAGGGATGCGGTTCTTGATGTTCAGTTTGAATCGCAACCGGATTTAATCAAATATGACTTCTGGCAAACTGTTACTGGGCATTATCTTAAATTTGAAGATTCGCTGGACAAAGAAACTGCTCAGCAATATGAGGATATTTTCCGCCGACATGACGGTATCAGCAGTGGACTGGTACGCCTTCAGAAAGAGCTTGAAGGATATCAGGACGTACTGGAATAATTAAAAGCAAGCTATACACAATAAAAGGTGCTGCCCCGTCAGATCAACCTGCGGGGCAGCACCTTTTTGTGTGTATGATTTTTTACTGATTTGCCTTTGCAATTCTGCTGCTCAGGTCAAACAGCCCCTGCCGCACTTCGGGCGGGGCAACCACTTCTATCTTGCCGCCAAAGCCGCAGACCCAGCCATAGAACTGGTCACTGACGCAGATGGGGACATCAAAATGGAAGCAGCCATTCTCCTCGGGCAGAAACATGGGCGTTGCGCCAAAGCGCTCCCGCATGGCACCTTCCAGATCCGCGGTGCACCGCAGGGTAACGCGATGCTCCGGCCCGCCGTACATTCCAAAGTGCTTGCGCAGATAGGCAGGCAGGTCAAGATCCGCAAACTGCTCCTGACCCCGCCGGGGCGCATCCAGCACCCGGACCCCGCTCATCTTGTCCACCCGGTAATGGCGGATGCCCTTTTCATCGGCAAAGGCAATGAGGTAGTAGCACCCGTTCTCCCAGGCCAGCTGCCACGGGCTGACGGTCCTTTTCTCTTTCTCGCGGCTGTCGGCTTTTCTGTAGAGGAACTCCACCATTTTACCGTTGTTGATGGCCTCGTGCAGGGCATCGATGCTGTACAGCAGGCTCTTGCTGTCGGTCTTGGGGCGGCCCTCCACATAGACCTGACGCTGCAGCTGGCTGCCCTCGTAGTTGGAGCAGAGCTTTTCCAGCTTGTGGATCAGCCGCCTGCTCGTGGTGCCGGATACCACCCGGCTTGCCTGCACGGCATCCACCAGCAGCTTGAGCTCCGCCAGATCAAAGGTGCGGCTGGCAAGGAAATACCCGCCGCCCCGGCCCCGGCGCAGCTTGATATCATAGCCCAGCGCACCCAGTGCCTCAATATCGCTGTACACGCTCTTGCGCTCACAGCGGATGCCCTGCGCCTCCAGCAGCTCCACCAGCTGCGGCACGTTCAGCAGGTGGTTTTCATCGGTCTGCTGCTCAAAAATGCGCAATAGCGCCAGCAGCTTGGATTTCTGGCCTTCCTGTTTGGGCATTCGGTACACCTCATTTTTTCGTGTTGTGCCAAACCTCTCAGTCTCGCTTCCAGCTCCCCAGCAGGGGAGCTGGAAAAAAACAGCAGTGCTGTGTGCTGAAAAGGTTACGGCGCTTTCTTATCAAACGCCGCGCGGCGCTGGGTGGACAGGCGGAACATCTCCTCCAGCTTTTCCCGGTCATCGGCCACAAGGGCGTTGCGCATCTCGTTCAGCGCCCCGCTGAACTGGTCGATCTCGGAGATGAGGTTTTCCTTGTTCCAGAGGAACAGCTCCGCCCACATCTTATCGTTGATGCGTGCAATGCGGGTCAGGTCCCGGAAAGAATCTCCGGTGTACTCGCACAGCGAGGTATTGTCGTTGGCGCACATCAGGCTGACGGCGATGGCATGGCAGAGCTGGCTGACATAGCCGATCATCCTGTCATGCTCCTGCACGGTCAGGGTGCAGATATGCTTGAAGCCCAGCACCTCGGCCAGCTCCCTGGCCCACTGAACGGCCTCCGGGGTGTTCTTTTCCGTGGGGGTCACAATGAAGTTGGCCGGGGCAAAATTCACCTCGGCGGCGTGCTCCACGCTGGAAGTTTCGCGGCCTGCCATGGGGTGGCTGGCAATGAACTCCACCCCTGTCGGGCACAGTGCCTGCACCGGCTCCACAAGGCCGGTCTTGACGCCGGAAACATCCGTAAAGATGCACCCGGGCTTGAGCAGATGGCCGTAGGTGCCAAACCAGTCCAGCAGCGCGGTGGGGTACAGGCCAAAGATGATATGGTCGGCCTGCCGGACAAGATCCTCAAAATCGTGGGTCTTACCGCCGGCGATATAGCCGTGCTCCAGCGCGTACTGCAAATGTCCCTCGCTGCGGTTGATGCCGTCCACATGGAAGCCTGCGCGGGTCAGCTCCAGCGCGTACTTGCCGCCCAGCAGACCCAGACCTACTACGAGATAACGTTTTGTTTTATCAAGCATCTTCTACCTCCACGCCAAGCGGCGCTGCATCTGCAAAAAAGCCGGGCCAGCTCTTCTGGATGGCTTCGGCGTCGTCCACGGTCAGGGGCAGCCCGGCGGCAGCAGCCAGCACCGCAAGGCTCATGACAACCCGGTGGTCGTTGTGGCCGTGCAGGGGCGCGGCAGGGGCGTGCAGACGCTCGGCACAGCCGTGCACCGTGATGGTGCCGCCGTCGCTTTCCAGCACACCGCCGCAGGCGCGCAGCTCGGCTTCCATGGCCGCGATGCGGTCGCTCTCCTTCAGGCGCAGCCGCTCCGCGTTGCGGATGACGGTGGTGCCCTTGCACAACAGGCCCAGCACCATCAGCACGGGGCCAAGGTCGGGGCAGTCCGCAAGGTCGATATCCACCCCGTGCAGGGGTGCTTTTGCAAAGGTGACGCTGTCGCCTTTGCGGGTGAACACCGCGCCGCACCGGCGCAGAATGTCCAGAATAGCGGCATCGCCCTGCAAGGTGTCCGGCGCAAGGCCGGTGATGGTCACTCCGCCGCACACCGCGCCCAGCACCGCCGGAAACGCGGCCTGACTGTAATCGCCCTCCACGTTGTAGTCGCAGGGGTGGTACTGCTGCCCGCCCGGCAGCAGCAGGGTGGTTTCGTCCAGCCAGCGGCTGTGCACCCCAAAGGTGGCTTGCACGGCGCGGGTCATGTCGATGTAGCTGCGGCTCTCCACCGGGGGAATAAGGTGCAGGGTGCTATCCCCGGGCAGCAGCGGCAGCGCGAACAGCAGCCCGCTGATGAACTGGCTGGACACGTTGCCCGCCAGCCGGTAGTCTCCGGGGGTCAGCGCACCTTCCACGGTCAGCCCGGCGGGGGACTGCTCAAACCGTAGATTCTGCTCGCGATATAACGCTTCGTATACGGATTGCGGGCGCTCCATCAGCCGTCCCCGGCCGGTAAAGGTGACTGACTGCCCGGTCAGGCTGGCGATGGGGATGAGAAAGCGCAGGGTGCTGCCGCTTTCGCAGCAGTCCACCGGGGCGGTCAGGGGCAGAAAATGCCCAAGCCCCTGCACAGCAGCATCGTCTGCGCCGATGTCCACGGCGGCGCACAGCTGTGCGGCAGCGGACAGGGTGGCAGAGATGTCCTTGCTGAATTCCAGATGGGTGATGTGGGAGCGCCCCACAGCCAGCGCGGCGCACAGCACGGCGCGGTGCGCCATGCTTTTGCTGGGCGGCGCGGCGATCACGCCCCCGATGCCGCAGGGGGAAGGTCTGATGGTTACAAGCATAGCGGTGTTATCCTTTTGCAATTTTCCCCGGGCAGCGCTTCAGGCGCCCCCTTGGGGGAGCTGGCGCGCCAGCGCCTGAGGGGGTAAACGGTTTACATCTCCCGGCCGATAGCCCAAGCCACCTGACGGCACTTTGCCATGGCCTGTGCAAAGGCGTCCGGGGTC
>OGFF01003741.1_pt1 | contig 10862 bp, 8 predicted proteins | sample 1570751 | NCBI WGS metagenome assembly OGFF01 (sample SAMEA2581951, study PRJEB24529) | metagenome | biome: Human gut stool | place: China | collected 2011 | reverse complement strand
TCCGTCACCTACGGCTGCATTCTCTATCAGGAGCAGGTCATTGAGATTTTCCGGACTTTGGGCGGCTACTCCATGGGTCAGGCGGACAATATCCGCCGGGCAATTTCCAAGAAAAAGCAGAAGATCATTGACGCCGAGCGGAAGACCTTCGTTTACGGCGACCGGGAGCAGAAGATTGACGGCTGTATCGCTCGGGGCGTACCCGAGGCGGTGGCACAGTCGATTTACGACGAAATTGTGGATTTTGCCAACTACGCCTTCAACAAGGCCCACGCGGTGTGCTATGCCGTGGTCGCCTACCAGACGGCCTACCTCAAGTGCCATTATCCCCGGCAGTATATGGCGGCGCTGATGACCTCGGTGCTGGACTCCGCCGGAAAAATCGCGGGCTACATTGCCGAGTGCAAGGAGCTGGGCATTGCCCTGCTGCCGCCGGATATCAACCACTCCGAGGACCATTTCTCCGTAGAGGAGGGGGGCATTCGTTTCGGCCTTGGGGCTGTGAAAAACATCGGCAGAGGGCTTATCCGCAGCATGGCTGCCAAGCGCCGGGAGGGCGGCCCCTTCCGTTCGCTGCAGGACTTCCTGGAGCGCATGGACGATGGGGAGCTGAACAAGCGGGCGGTGGAGAATCTGATCCGCTGCGGGGCAATGGACGGCCTGGGCTGCCACAGAAGCGAGCTCATCGGCGTGTACGATGCCATGATGGACTCCATCTCCTCCAGCCGCAAAAAGAACCTGGAGGGACAGCTGGGCCTGTTTTCCATGCTGGAAAACGACAGCGCCGCAAAGATGGACATCCCGAAGCGGGCGGAATTCGACAAAGCCGAGCTTATGGCCATGGAGAAGGAGACCACCGGCATCTATCTTTCCGGACATCCCATGGATGATTACCGAAAGCTGCTCAAAAACACCCATGTGGTCCCCATTGGCGAGCTGATGGATGAGGAAAATCACTACGAGGACAATCAGATGGTCTCTGTGGCAGGCATTGTCCAGACCGTGAAGACCAAAAGCACCCGGAACAATTCCGTCATGGCCTATGTGACCGTGGAGGATGATACGGCTGCCATTGAAATGCTTGCCTTTTCCAGTGTTCTGAGCCAGTGTGGGGAGCTGCTGAAAGAAAACGCGGCGGTGGTCATCACCGGCAGGCTGTCCCTGCGGGATGACAAGGAGCCCCAGATCCTGATCAACCGGGTCCGCCGCATTTCGGATTACGCAGCCCAGCCGGAAAGGCCGGAAGTGCCGCGCCAGGCACCCCAGGAGCCTTCCAAAAACAGGACGCTCTATGTGCGGCTTCCCGGAGAGGAGGGAAAGCTCTATCCCAAGATCCGGGCCATTCTCAATATGTTCCCGGGCACGGAAAAGGCCGTACTGTTCTTCGAGGATACCCGGGCCCGCCGGGGTACGCAGTGTTCATTGCGGGAAAACATGCTTGCGGAGCTGAAAAACGTTCTGGGCGAGGCGAACGTTGTTGTGAAGTGACCGCGGTTTTTCAAAGGGCAGACTTTTGCCTGCCGGTTACAAAGTTCTTTCCATTTTGAAAATTTGTGTTATAATGAATGTATATGCGAAAAGAAAATCGCAGAGGGGAGCTGATGCCTTGAAAAGAAGAATGTTGTTTTTGAGTCTTATCCTGGCGGCGTCGCTGCTTACCGGCTGCGGATATCGGACTGTGGAGCAGATGTATGCCATTCCCCGCAGGACCGAGGAGTATACCCTGCTGCAAAAGACCATTGAGCAGGCCATGGAAGGGCTGGAGTTTGCATCGCCCACCTACGGGGATAACCAGCAGGTGGTGCAAAGCGCTGACCTGGACGGGGACGGAAAACAGGAATATATTGTTTTCGCCCGGGGCAATTCCGAGAAGCCCCTGAAGATCCTGGTCTTTCACGAGGCGGAGGACGGCGCTTACTTCCTTATGGAGATGCTCCAGATGAATGGCGCAGCCTTCGAGCAGGTGGACTATGTGGATATGGACGGAAAACCCGGCAGCGAGCTGGTGGTAGGCCGCCGCCTGAGCGACCAGATGATGCGGGTTGCCGCTGTTTTCTCCTTTGCCGATGGGCAGAGCGAGCAGCTGATCAATACCATCTATGCCAAGTTCTTCACTGCGGATATGGATGCCAACGGCAGCGCGGACCTGCTGGTGCTGCGGGAAGGGGAGACCGATGTGTCCTATGGCAGCGCCGTGCTCTATACCTATGAAAACGGCAGCATTCTCCGCTCCAAGGAGATCCGGCTGTCTCAGCGAATCGAAAAAATGATGCGCGCGAAGGTCAGCCGCCTGCAAAGCGGGGAGACGGCCCTGTATCTCTCCAGCTCCATGAACGACAGCGCCATTGTCACCGATGTGCTGATGGTGAAGGACGGAGACCTGGTGAACCTCAACAATGGCAGCAAGCTTGCCTATAGCGTTCAGACGCTGCGCAACTATTACCTATTTATGGACGATATTGATGACGACGGCGTTATGGAGCTGCCCAGTCTTATGGACCTGCGGCTGGGACCCAACCAGTCCGGCGAAAAGCGGCAGCAGCTGGTCTACTGGTATGCCATCGATTCCGATGGCTATGAGATCAAAAAAATGTTCACCTTCCATAATGTAGACGGCGGCTGGTATCTGCGGCTGGACCTGGATGCCATGGCCGCAGAGCGCATGGCCGTGGAAAAAAACGGCAGCAGCTACACCTTCTACATATGGGACGAACAGAACGAGAGTGCCGCGCCGCTGTTTACGGTGTATTCCTTTACGGGAAAGGACCGGGAGCAGCTGGCGACAGACAGCAACCGTTTCCCGCTGTATAGGGGCGAAAATGTTGTATACGCCGGAAAATTGGAGGTCGGCTCCGGAATCTATGGCATCACCCAGGAGAGCCTGACAAAGGACTTCTGCCTGATCGGTGTGGACTGGAAACAGGAAGGATAAAGATATGAAAAAGGTACTGATTTTGGAAGACGAAGTGAATATCCGCTCCTTCGTCGTGATCAATCTCCGGCGGGCCGGCTACGATGTTATCGAGGCGGGAACCGGCCAGGAGGCCCTGGACAGGCTCAACGAAAATCCGGATATCGGTGTGTCGATTCTGGACATTATGCTGCCGGATATCGATGGCTTTGAGGTCTGCCGCCGTATCCGGGCCACCAACAAGCAGATGGGTATCATTATGCTCACCGCCCGAACCCAGGAGATGGATAAGGTGACGGGCCTGATGACCGGGGCGGATGACTATGTGACCAAGCCCTTCTCTCCTGCGGAGCTCACCGCCCGAATTGACGCCCTCTACCGCCGCATCGGCGGAGACAGCGCAGCCAGCCCGGAGCTGCTGAGCCAGGGGCCCTTCGTTATGAATACGCGGAACCACACTCTGGAAAAGAATGGGGAGCGCATCCGCCTGACCCAGGTGGAGTATGCAATATTGAAGCTCTTTATGCAGAATCCGGGCAGGGCGCTTTCCCGGGAGGACATTCTGTCCGCCGTCTGGGGCAAGGACTACGAGGGCGAATTGAAGATCGTAGACGTGAACATCCGCCGTCTGCGCATCAAGATCGAGGATGATACGGCCAATCCCACCTATATCACAACGGTCTGGGGCCTGGGCTATAAGTGGGGCGCGTAAGGCTCCATGAAACTGGAATTCAAGAAAATCGGCAATCTGCATAAGCGTTGGCTGACCAATATTACCCTGGTCATTGTGGCTGTTGGGGTTGTCTGTGTGGCGGCCATTACGGCCTCCTATGCAGCTTATTGCTATAAAAATATGGATGCGGACCTGCAAAACCGGGCCCGCACCACCACAGACTATTTCAAAGAGGCAATTGGCCAGGATTACGACACCTTCTACCAGTCCTGCATTACCTATGCCGAGACCTTTGACCAGGCGGATGCCCTGGAATTGCAGTTCATTGACCAGTATGGGAAGATCGTTGCTTCCTCCTACGGTACGTGGGCAGCCACATCCCCCAGGACGCCCGAGGTCCAGGAGGCCATCTCCACCCGGACCACCCAGCCCTTTGTGGGCAAGGATCCGGATACCGGCGAGCGGATCATGGCGGTGAGCAGCCCCATGATCTACAGCAATGGCCAGGTCATAGGTGTCTTGCGCTACGTGACCTCCACCGCGATCATGGATCGGGAGATCGTCAGCATTGCTTTTATCAGCATCACCGTTCTGGTGGCGGCTCTGGTGATCATTCTGCTGTTCAGCAGCTTCTTTATCCGCTCTGTCATGCTTCCCGTGGAGCAGATCACGGAAAAGGCAAAGCGCATTGCCAACGGCAGCTACGGTGCCCAGATCAAGACAAAATACAATGATGAAATTGCCGATTTGGCGGAGACCATCAATGAGATGTCCGTTAAGATCAGCCAGAATGAGAAGATGCAGGCGGAGTTTATTTCCCAGCTCTCCCATGAGCTGCGCACCCCCCTGACCGTCATCAACGGCTGGAGCGAGACCCTGCTGGCAGACGAAAGCCTGGATGCCGATACGGCCCAGGGCCTGAAAATTATCTCCTCGGAAGCCAAGCGGCTGACGGAAATGGTCATGGAGCTGCTGGACTTCACCCGGCTGCAGGATGGCCGCATGACCCTGAACGTGGAGCAGACGGATATCCGCAGCGAGTTTGAGGACACCATCTTCATGTATGGCAGCCGCCTGGCCCAGGATGGCATTACCCTGGAATATCTGGAAAATGACGAGGATATCCCGGAAATTCCCTGTGACCCCAAGCGGCTGCGCCAGGTGTTCCTGAACATCCTGGACAATGCCGCCAAGCACGGCAAGGACGGCAAAAAAATCGAAGCCAGCATCGCCTATGAAAACGATCAGGTGGTGGTCCGCATCCGTGACCACGGCCCGGGTATCCCCGAGGACGAGCTGCCGCTGGTGAAGAAGAAGTTTTACAAGGGCAGCTCCAAGGCCAGAGGCACCGGCATTGGCCTGGCGGTCTGCGATGAGATCGTAGGTCTCCATGGCGGTACGCTTACCCTCGAAAATGCCGAGGGCGGCGGTACTCTGGTTACCATCGTGCTTCCTGCGACCCAGGAGTAAACGGAAAGGACAGCTCATGAAAGAAAACCAAGAACCAAAAGAACAATTCAAAACCTCCATCGGCGGCCAGGCCCTGATTGAGGGAATCCTGATGCGGGGGCCGGAGAAGGATGCCATTGTGGTCCGTGGGGCAGACGGGCTCACCGTTGAGGTGACGGACCGGAAGCTGAACCCCAAGGGCTCCTGGAAAAACCTCCCCTTTATCCGAGGCATTTTCAATTTTTTCGATGCCCAGGTGGTTGGCGTCAAGGCGCTGATGCGCTCCGCGGACCTGGCTCCTGAGGAGATGCAGGAGGAGCCCGGAAAGTTTGACCTGTGGCTGGAAAAGAAGCTGGGCAGCGAGCGCTTTCAGAAGGCGCTGGTCGGCATTGCGGTGGCTATGGGCCTGTGCCTGTCCATTGCACTGTTTTTCCTGCTGCCCATGACGGTTGCCTCCTTCTTTGACAAGGCCATTTCCAGCATTCTGGTTTTGAATCTGCTGGAAGGCCTGATTCGTATGGTGATTTTCCTGGGGTATATGCTTCTGATTTCCAGAATGAAGGAAATGCGCCGGGTGTTCTCCTACCACGGGGCGGAGCACAAGACCATCCGCTGCTACGAGGCGGGGCTGCCGCTGACCGTGGAGAATGTCCGGAAAATGACCCGTTTCCACCCCCGCTGCGGAACCAGCTTCCTGCTGGTGATCATGGTCATTTCCATTCTGATTTTCTCCATTGCGTCCTCGCTGCTGCTGACCCTGTTTCCGGGGCTGAACGCTCTGCGGGGCAGCTTCGGCTACCGGCTGCTGATGATCGTCTTTAAGCTGCTGCTGCTGCCTTTGGTTGTGGGCATTACCTATGAGATCAACCGCTGGGCAGGCCGCCATGACAATGGCTTCACCAGAGTGCTGACCGCCCCGGGTATGCTGCTGCAGCACTTCACCACCAATGAGCCGGACGACAGCATGATCGAGGTGGGCATTACCGCCGTTCAGGCAGTTCTGCCCAGGGAAGCGGGGGCCGACCGGTGGTAGAGACATATGCAGAGCTTTATCTGCACACCCGCCAGCGGCTAATGGAAGCAGAGACCCAGGAAGCCGCAGGCCCCATGGCCCGGGACATCATCAGCACCCTGCTGGGCCTGGGCCAGGAAGCTTTTCTGGCGGAAAAGGACAGCCCCGTCAGTGAAATACAGTGCCTGACCGTTGACCGGGCGGTGGACCGCTACTTAGGCGGAGAGCCCTTGCCCTATGTGCTGGGGGAGTGGACCTTTTATGGGCTGGACCTGTACGTTACCCCCGATGTGCTGATTCCCAGGGACGACACCTGTGCCGTGGCAGAGCTTGCCATTCACCGGGGGCTGTTCCTGGACAAAGACCCCAGAATTCTGGACCTGTGCTGCGGCTCCGGCTGCATCGGCCTGGCCCTCGCCAGCCGCCTGCGGGATGCCCGGGTGACGCTGGCGGACCTTTCGGGGCCTGCTCTGGCTGTGGCCCGGAAGAACATCCAGCGCAATCACATGGGCGGCCGGGTCAGCTGCGTTCAGCTGGATGCCACGGAAGCGCCGCCGGCATTTCTGGGAAAATTTGATATGATCGTCTCCAATCCGCCCTATGTGACGGGGGAGGAAATGGAGGTGCTTCCGGATTCTGTCCGAAACTATGAGCCCCACATGGCCCTCTTCGGCGGGGCGGACGGCCTGGACTTCTACCGGGCGATTACCAAGAATTACCGGGCGGTCCTGAAGCCCGGGGGCTTCCTGTGCTATGAGTTTGGCATGGGCCAGGGGGACGCGGTGTGCGCCATTCTGGAGGAAAACGGTTTCACGGTCCTGGAACGGACCTTGGATTATAACGAAAGAGAACGCGCCGTACTGGCACAGTACGGCAGGAAAGGAATATGAACCATGGCTACAAAAAAGACTCCCTATGAAGCACCGGCTCCCGCCTCCGACAAGAAAAAGGCGTTGCAGACAGCTCTGAGCCAGCTGGACAAGGCCTATGGCAAGGGCACTGTCATGCGCCTGGGCGACCGGCCCGAGATGAATGTGGAGGCCATCCCCACGGGCTCTCTGGCACTGGATGCCGCTCTCGGCATCGGCGGCGTGCCCAAGGGCCGTATCATTGAGATCTATGGCCCCGAATCCTCCGGTAAAACCACTCTGGCCCTGCACATTCTGGCAGAAGCCCAGAAGCGGGGCGGTGAAGTGGCCTTCGTGGACGCCGAGCACGCACTTGACCCCGTCTATGCGGCGGCCCTGGGTGTAGACATTGACAATCTGCTGGTGTCCCAGCCGGATACCGGCGAGCAGGCGCTGGAAATCACCGATGCCCTGGTCCGTTCCGGCGCTATCGATGCCGTCGTCGTAGACTCCGTGGCAGCCCTGGTGCCCAAGCAGGAAATCGAGGGCGAAATGGGCGACACCTTTGTGGGCCTTCAGGCCCGGCTGATGTCCCAGGCCCTTCGGAAGCTGGCCGGTACCGATCAGCGTCTCCTGATTGGCAATGTACGGTGTGTAGCACTCTGTATAGCCGTTTTCCTGAGTATGAGTGTCGAGCATGAACTGGGCTAAAGCTCTGTGGAGACGAGCAACCTGGCCCTTCATGAAGCAGAAGCGTGTACCGGCAAGCTTAGCGCCGACGTCAAAGTCAAGGCCCAAGGGACCACCGACATCAACGTGATCCTTGATTTCAAAATCGAATTCGCGCGGTGTCCCCCAGCGGCGAACTTCAACGTTTTCGGTTTCATCTTTACCGACAGGAACGGAAGGATCAGGAAGATTCGGAATCGTTAACAGAAGATCATTCAGAGCTTTTTTAACAGCAGCATTTTTGCCTTCCAAAGCGGCCAAACCTTCAGCAATAGCTGCGCCTTCCTTCAGAAGTTCCGTAGCGTCTTGACCGGCCTTTTTAGCAGCTCCGATTTTCTTAGCAACTTGGTTGCGGCGAGCCTGAAGTTCTTCCGTTTCAGTCTGAATCGCTTTACGTTCGCCTTCTAAAGCTTCGTATTTTTCGGTAGGAAATTGAAATTTACGAGTTGCCAAGCGAGCGACAACTTCGGGCAAATTCTTGCGAAGAAGATTTGAATCAAGCATGTAATTTCTCTTCTAGATTGATTGAATTGTTTGATTGTACGCTATCAGGACACTTCCTCACATGAACTATGCGTAACGGCTTAGAAGTTATTCTAAGAACCTTTTTTCTCCGTTTGAAAATGCTGGCTTGAACCGTTAACCGGGAGCCTAATTTGGATATTTCTTCAATCGGCTTCCAAAATGGGCAAAAAATAAATTCCTATTTTTCGTTTTTTTTATTTTTCGATCCTAAAATATCCTCATGTTCAGAGAGAGCTTCTTCGCACTTGAAGCTCGAGAACATAGTTAATCACCCAAAAGGTATTATCAAATGAACACACGGACAGCAATATTTAAGTTAGAAGCACTGCTAAGTGTTTCTTGTTGTCCTTGTTGCCAGCGAATGTGTTGATTTAATTAAGCACACGCTTATCGTTTTTTTTCATACCAATCGCTCAATTCCCTTTGGTTCTGTTTGAGCCACATCAGGGGGTTATGTAATCCAAAAGGTGTCTTTATGCTTCGTAGAAATATTTTATTAACTTCTCTTGCAGTATTAATACCAAACTTTGTTTTGGCCTCTGAACAGACCAAAACACTTAAGATCGGTGTGACTGCAGGCCTCCACGCACAAATTCTTGAACAAGTTCTTCCGATAGCTAAGAAAAACGGTCTCAATATCAAAATAGTTGAGTTCCAAGATTATGTACAGCCAAATGCCGCTCTGGCTGCAGGTGATCTGGATGTAAATATTTTTCAGACCAAGCCTTTTTTAGACGCGGCGAACCGAGATAGAGGCTATGACCTCGTACCAGTCGGCGAAACTATAACTTTCCCGATGGCTTTTTATTCTAAAAAATATTCTAACTTAAGCGACCTTCCTAATAAATCAACACTGGGAATCCCAAATGATCCTTCCCAAGGCGGTCGCGCTTTAATCCTTCTTGCTTCTCAGGGACTTATTAAACTTAAAGACAGCAAAAACCTTCTTTCGAGTCCCCTCGATATTGTCAGCAATCCTCATCATTACAACATAATTGAGCTTGAAGCAGCTCAGCTTCCCCATTCCCTTTCTGACTTGGACGCTGCTGCCATCAATGGCAATTACGCTTCAGCCGCAGGCCTGAATCCAAGCAAAGACGGAATTCTTATCGAAGATCCGAACGGCCCCTATGTTAATCACATCGTGGTTCGAGCACAGGATAAAAATCAACCTTGGGTAAAACCGTTGATTCAGTCTTATCAACAACCCCAAATTCACGACTTTATATTGAAAACTTTCAAAGGCGCCGTTATTCCGGCTTTTTAATAAATCATTTTTTATCATCCACTTGTTTATAAAGGAATCAGAAATGGCTATTCGTCAATCCATTAAAGAACTTATCGGCAACACACCGCTTGTCCAACTGAACCGTTACGCCGCCAAACGCGGTCTGGGTGCAAACATCCTTGCCAAAATTGAATATTTCAATCCTGCCGGATCCGTAAAAGACCGCGTCGGTTTTGCCATGCTTGATGCTGCTGAAAAAGCCGGCAAACTCAACAGCAAAACCGTCATCATTGAACCGACCAGCGGAAACACCGGTATCGGTTTGGCCGCTGCGGCCGCCGCAAGAGGACTTCGCATCATTCTGACGATGCCAGAAACCATGAGTGTCGAACGCCGCAACCTTCTTAAAGCTTACGGGGCCGTGCTGGTCTTAACAGACGGCAAGAAAGGCATGAAAGGCGCTATTACCAAAGCTGAAGAGCTGGCTAAAGAAAACCCCAACAGCTTTATTCCCGGACAGTTTGTAAACCCGGTCAACCCGGAAACGCATTTCAAGACAACAGGTCCAGAAATTTGGAAGGATACGGAAGGAAAAGTTGATATTTTCGTGGCTGGGGTGGGCACAGGCGGTACCATTACCGGAGTTGGCAAGTATCTCAAATCTCAAAATCCGAACATTAAGATTTATGCGGTCGAACCGGATACTTCCGCGGTCCTGAGCGGAGAACCCTCCGGTCCTCATAAGCTGCAAGGCATCGGCGCAGGCTTCATTCCCGACACGCTTGATACAAAAATTATCGATGAGATTATTAAGATCGGCGCTCAAGAAGCTTATAAAGCCGGCAAGGCACTTCCCAAAGAAGAAGGTTTCTTGGTCGGCATTTCTGCCGGCGCCGCTTTAGCCGCCGCAACACAGCTTGCCAAACTGCCTGAAAATAAAGGCAAGAATATAGTTGTTCTGCTTCCGGACAGCGGAGATCGTTACCTCTCAAGCGAAATGTTCGCTTAATTAAGACTTGAGCCTCGCTTTGCGAGGCTCACTTATTTTTATTCGGTGTGAATGTTCGGGTCAGGTTCGCTGGCCTGTTTCGTTCCGACACTTCTGCCTTTTGGCATATCGCCGCTTCTTCTGACCTCCTCGTTCAACGCATGAAGCTGAGCGAGTTTCTCGCCGATCTTGATTTCCAGGCCTCTGGGCGAAGGTTTGTAAACCCGAATCTCGTCCATATCATCCGGAAAGTATTTAACGCCGGCGGCAAAGGATCCGGGTTCATCCGGCGGATAACGATAACCGGCGCCGTTTCCGACTTTTTGCATGAGCTTTGTCGGAGCGTTGCGAATGTGCATCGGAACGGGACGAGTTCCGTCCTGCTTCACAAACGCCCTCATCTTATTAAATGCCTTGTAAACCGAGACTGACTTCGGAGCACAGGCCAAATACACAACCGCATTGGCTAGGGCTAACTCACCTTCCGGGGAGCCGAGTC
>OGFF01003740.1_pt1 | contig 10873 bp, 10 predicted proteins | sample 1570751 | NCBI WGS metagenome assembly OGFF01 (sample SAMEA2581951, study PRJEB24529) | metagenome | biome: Human gut stool | place: China | collected 2011 | reverse complement strand
TTTATCCCAGGTGGACAGCAGTATTGGTGGAAAGACAGGCGTAGACTTTGATGCGTATAAAAATATGGTAGGCGCATTTCACATTCCCAGGCTGGTATATACAAATGTGAAAACTCTGACGACTCTTTCACAGGAACAGTTTTCCTCTGGAATGGGTGAGATCATCAAGCACGGGCTGATCAAAGATGCTGCGTATTATCAGTGGCTGAAAGACAACCGGGAGAAGATCATGGCGAGAGATTTAGAGGCATGTGCAGACATGATCGAACGAAGTGATGAGATCAAACGTGAAGTCGTTGAGAAAGATCCGACTGAGCAGGGAGACCGTGCACTTTTGAACTTTGGGCATACACTGGGCCATGCCATTGAAAAATTAAAGAATTTCCAGATGCTTCACGGTCACTGCGTTGGTGTTGGCTGTATCGCAGCGGCAGCAATTTCCCAAAAACGAGGCTATCTGACGGAGGCACAGGTACAGGATATCCGGGAAACCATGAAAGCATTTCAAGTGGAGGAAAAGGTTTCAGGTGTTGATCCGGCAAAAGTGGTCGCTGCGACGAAAAATGATAAAAAGATGGATGGCAATACCATCAAATTTATTCTTCTGAAAGAGATCGGCTCCGCTTATGTGGATCGTCAGGTGACAGAAGAGGAGATGAAACTGGGACTGGAAGCAGTTCTGGAGTAAGGAGAATTTCATATATGAATCAGAAAATAAAAGCGGTTCTGGGATTTTTGGTGTCCGGAGCAGTTCTGACTGCCATTGATCAGTGGACCAAGAGCCTGGCAGTAGCAGGTTTAAAAGGAAAAGAGCCATTTGTGATTTGGAAGGGAGTATTTGAACTTTTATATTCCGAGAACCGGGGTGCGGCATTTGGCGTTCTTCAGGGAAAACATGGATTTTTCTTCCTGGTAGCGGCTTGTGTGTTTGTGGCAGCTCTTTATGTGATATGGAAGCTTCCTGATGAAAAGAAATTTGTCCCGCTGCGGATCTGTGTCACTCTGATTACGGCAGGGGCAGCAGGCAATCTGATCGACCGGGTGGCTCAGGGCTATGTGGTAGACTTTTTGTATTTCATTCTGATTGATTTTCCAATCTTTAATGTGGCAGACTGCTATGTTACCGTAGCGACAGCGGTTCTTTTAATCCTTCTGATGAAGGTTTACAGTGATGAGGATCTTGCGGTTCTGTGGCAGAAGAGAAAGGAGTCCTAGGTGAAGCAGCACTATATGGTATCAGAGGAACAGGAGGATCTGCGGATTGACCGCTATCTGTCAGAAGCCTGCGAAGAACTGTCTCGTTCCTATATTCAGAAACTGTTAAAAAACCAGGATGTGTTAGTGAATGGCGGTCCGGTAAAGGCCAGTTACAAGGTGGCCGCAGGTGACCAGATCGAAGTGGATGTGCCAGAGGCAGTGGAGCCGGAAATTGTGGCGGAAGAGATGGATTTAGACATTCTTTATGAGGATCAGGATGTGATCCTGGTCAATAAGCCGAAGGGAATGGTTGTGCATCCGGCAGCAGGACATTACACGGGAACTCTGGTCAATGGACTGATGGCCCATTGCAGGGATGAGCTTTCCGGTATTAACGGTGTTATGCGTCCGGGGATCGTCCACCGGATCGATATGGACACCACCGGAGTTCTGATCGTATGCAAAAATGATTTTGCCCATAATTCCATTGCAGCCCAGTTAAAAGAGCATTCGATTACCAGAAAGTACCGGGCGATTGTTTATGGCGTGATCAAAGAAGATGAGGGAACTGTGGACGCACCGATTGGCAGACATCCGGTTGACCGGAAAAAAATGAGTATTAATGAAAAAAATGGACGGCGTGCGGTGACTCATTACCGGGTATTAAAGCGTTTTTCTAAATATACCTACATTGAGTGCCAGTTAGAAACCGGAAGGACGCATCAGATCCGTGTTCATATGGCCAGCATCCATCATCCTCTTGTGGGAGATACGGTTTATGGACCGGAGAAAAGCCCTTTCCATCTGCAGGGGCAGACGCTTCATGCAGGTGTGTTAGGTTTTATCCATCCAAGAACCGGTGAATACATGGAATTTACAGCGCCATTGCCGCAGTATTTCACAGAGCTTTTGCAGAAATTAGAAAATATGTAAATATTTATATACTTTTTTCTTATTTTGTTGTATAATAAGTTCAAGAAGAAAAATTGTATGACAATATATTCCGAAGGGAGAGGATCATATGAGCAACTTAGTAATTACAATCGGAAGACAGTGTGGAAGTAGAGGTAAGACGATCGGCAAGAAGGTTGCAGAAGCTTTAGGCGTGAAATGCTATGATAAGGAACTTCTGACAGAAGCAGCAAAGCACAGTGGTCTTTGTGAGGAACTGTTCGAGACCCATGATGAGAAGCCAACTAACAGCTTTTTATACTCCCTGGTGATGGATACCTATTCTTTGGGCTATACGACATCTGCATACATGGATATGCCGATCAATCATAAGATTTTCCTGGCACAGTTCGACACGATCAAGAAACTGGCAGATCAGGAGTCCTGCGTGATCGTAGGACGCTGCGCGGACTATGCGTTAGCAGATTATCCGGATACGGTTTCTGTATTTATCAGTGCTGATGAGGCTGATAAGATTGAACGCATTAAAGAACTTCATAATGTAAATGATGCAAAGGCAAGAGACATTATGATCAAGCTGGATAAGAAGCGTTCCAGCTATTATAATTATTATGCAAGCAAACGCTGGGGTGATTCCAGAAGTTATGATCTGTGTATCAACAGCAGTGCTGTCGGCATTGATGGAGCAGTGAAGATCATTCTTGAATTTGCGAAATTAAAGCAGGAGCAGAACAAGGCAAAAGCAGCAAAGCCGGAAGAGAAAAAAGAATCATAACTATGAGGGGATGAAGCGTTATATAGCATCAAAAGCTTTTGATCCCAACATCAAAATCATAAGAGGCACGCGCGGAGCCATGTGAGAATAAAACATGGCTCCGTTTTTTATGTCCTATTGTTCTTTCTATTTCCTTTTAACGAAATTTTAAGTTTTGAGCTCTGTATTTTGCGCTCATTCTATGATATATTGTAACATGGTATTTTTTACATGAAATGAAAGAAGAGTAGACAGCGTGTTAATGATCGATCAGGAGAATATAAGAAAAGCCATCCGTCAGTATCGGGACAGATGGAGAACATTTCGATATTGGACGGTAGTAGAAATTGCGGTTATGACTGCAGCAGGTATCGGTTGTGTTGGTCTTTCAGCTAATGAGGACTGGCATTTTTATTATGAGGGAACAGCAGAACAGGCTCAGACAGTGACCGTGCCAGTGGAAACGACTGAAGAAGAGCCGGAAGTTTTTGTGCCAGTGACAACAGAGGATCCGGAGACAGTAAATGAAGAAGAGGAGGAACCGGAGCCGTCGGCACTCCGCATGAATATGGCGGGATATTTCCCGGAAGGGGCGGATGGAGCCGATGCCATGAATTCTTATGCAGGTAAGGCATTTACGAAGCTCTCAGAAAAGGATGCCAGCTGGATCAAGGAAATCTACGGGATCTCCAAAAGAACGCCTGCAGAGGTAGGAACATCAATTGGAAAAAATCTGGATCAGGCGAATTCCACAGATTACTGGAAAGATGTAGTGACCACATTTGTGGATGGTGATGGAACACCGATCAGCGGCTATTCCAATGCCAAGCAGATTTTGTCATTAGCCAGTGTCTATGCATTTTATCAGAGTCCAGAGGATGGACAGGCCTTTTTGGATCATACAGATGCCTTATGGAAGGCTTCACACAGCTATAAGATATCGGTCAGTGATCTCTATTACTGTGACGGCAGCTGTGTGGAAAATGGAAGTCGTGGTCTTCCTGGACTGGAGATGGAAGAGGACCAGGCAGAAGAGACTGGACTTGCTGAAACAGATACGGTTCCCGAAGAAACCACCACAGTATCCAGAGAAGAACTGGAGTCCAAGATGGATGAGGAATCTATGCCGGATCTGCTGGAAAGCGCCAATCCGCTGGAAGCGGCTAAAATGTATGAGATTCTTTATGTGACAGAACCAGAGGAAAGCAATACAGAGAGCAAAGAAAGTTCAGAAGCTGCATCTACAGAAAAAACAGCAGCAGAAAACGGCAGCCAGGAAAATTCACAGAACGGCAGTGAGGCCCAGAGCAGCGTCAAAGAGACAAGAGTTGTAAAAGCAGCCCAGAGCAAGCTCCAATGTCCTGGCCATGTAGATCTTCATATTACCGTATATATTACAGGCTATGATGAAAATAATAATTTATTTGCTGTTGATCCTATTGGAGGCAAAGAAGAGAACCTGAACGAAAATTGGGCTGGATGGGATAAATTCCGTCAGCTTTGTGCAATCCGCCTGGAACAGCAGGACTGGTATGAAGAATATGGTCTGACCGTTTCCACCAGCATGTATGTGAAAAATCCACTTTCTTCATCGGAGATCAAGCGTTATCTGTCCCTGCTTCCATCAGACACTTCGGAAAAGAGAAGAAAAGTTGTGGAAGAAGCCTTAAAATCTGTTGGCTGTATCCCATATTACTGGGGTGGAAAACCATCAACATCCGGTTTGGATGGTAATCATTTCGGGACCATGGTTTCACCAGATAAAAATGGAAGAAACTTAAGAGGACTGGATTGCTCCGGCTGGGTCAGCTGGGTGTACTGGACGGCGCTGGGACAGCATCTGCAGTACGAAAGCACCAGCGGATTGATCTCTCTTGGAAATGCAGTGAAGCGGCAGGACTTAAAACCAGGAGATATTATTTTAAGAACCGGGGATGACAGCCATGTATTTCTGTTCCTGGCATGGACGGATAGCAGTAAGCGCAGCATGTATCTGATCCACGAAACTGGAAATTCAACGAATAATGTCATGGTAGGAACGTATAACATTGACTGGCCATTTTATCGGAATTTGTTAGGAGAGGAGTAAAAAATGGAATATGAAGACGAGTTGGACCGGATGCGCAATCGAAAGCGCAGACCGGCAGTAAGACAGACAGAAATCAAAAAACAGACCGTTTCCAGACGGTACGCAGAGCAGGAAAAACGTCAGGGCACGCGGAAACGCCAGGAAATGCGTCTGGAATATGAAGATTTTTCCGATGCAAGGCAGGCGAACCGGTCGCGGAAGGCAGTCAATTCAAAGGCGGCAGGCGGTTCTTATATGTCTGGAAGTTCACAGGCAGCGGGCAGAGGAAAACAGGGAAATGGTCAGTCAAAGGTGCATCAGATGGCAGCCCAGAACCGGAAGACGAGAGCCCAGAAAAAAAAGAGAAAGCAGAAAGTAGTTGCAGGGATTTTATTGATTGCTGCGCTAGTGATCGGTCTGACTTTATTTTTTATGAAGAAGAAAGATGACGGTTACTGGACGGTTGCTGTTTTCGGTGTGGACTCCCGTGATGGAAATTTGGAAAAGGATACGCATTCCGATGTAGAGATGATCTGCGTGGTAGATAAAAAAACAGGTGAGATCCGGATATCCTCTGTGTTCCGGGATACCTACATGCAGGTCAGCGCAGAAGGAAAATACCATAAGATCAATCAGGCGTATTTTGATGGCGGACATAAACAGGCGGTGGACGCTCTAGAACGGAACCTGGATCTTCAGATTGATGATTATGCCACCTTTAACTGGAAAGCGGTGGCAGATGCCATTACCATTCTTGGTGGCATTGATATTGATATTTCTGACAGTGAATTTGGATATATTAATGGATTTATCACGGAAACGGTTAATTCCACAGGCTTAGGTTCCCATCAGCTGGAACATGCGGGTACCAATCATCTGGATGGTGTCCAGGCAGTGGCTTATGCAAGACTGAGGCTGATGGATACGGATTATAACCGTACTGCCAGACAGCGCCTGGTATTGTCGCTTGCCATGGAAAAAGCAAAACAGGCAGATCCGAAGACCCTGATCACGGTAGTCAACGCTGTTATGCCGGAGATTTCCACCAGCATCGGTGTCAGTGATGTGCTTGCCATGGCCAAAGGAATCAGTAAATACCATATGGGGGAGACAACTGGATTCCCATTTTCCAGAACGGAGAAAAACATTGGTAAGAAGGATTGTGTGATCCCGCTGACATTAGAGAGCAATGTGGTTCAGCTTCATCAGTTTTTGTATCCAGAAGAACCATATTCTCCTTCAGCAACCGTGAAGAAGATCAGTGCGAAGATCGCGTCTGATAGTGGACTAGGAGAAGTGGCGGAAAATGCGCCGGAGGCCAAGGTGGGAAATAACGGGGGAACTGCGGCAAAGGCTCCACAGCCACAGCCACAGCCACAGGCTCCGGTGGATGTGACAGAGACGGCAGCAGAGACTTCCGCGGAAAATGAGGAAACTGAGACTGCCAAAAGTGAAGAGAGCAGTACGGAAGAAGGTACAGAAGAGGAAACAGAAGAAAATATAATAGAAAACGTGACAGAGAGTGAAAATGTGGAAGAAACGACGATTTCTCAAAAGCCTGGTCCAACCGAAGAAACGGAAAATCCGGGACCGGCAGGAACAGAAACGGATTCGGAACATGCATTCCCAACTCCTGGCGTTTAAAAGGAGAAGAGCATGAGTCAAAAGCAACCGTCATTATTGGAACGGATGCGGCAGGGGGAAAAACTGACTGCAGCCCAGCAGCTGGAATTGGTAGTGACTTTAAGTATCCCGGCTATTATGGCACAGATCACATCCATCGTGATGCAGTACATCGACGCGTCTATGGTAGGAAGCCTGGGCGCGGACGCATCGGCGTCCATCGGACTGGTGTCCAGCAGTACCTGGCTGTTTGGTGGAATTACAGGGGCGGTGGCATCTGGATTTTCAATACAGGCCGCCCATAAGATTGGAGCTGGAAGAGAGGACGAGGCCAGAAGCATCATGAGACAGTCCCTGCTGACAGGAATTCTTATCAGCTGCGCCCTTCTGGTGCTGGGGGTTATGATCAGCGGTCCGCTTCCGGGAGTGTTAGGCGGTGAAATGCAGATCCGTCATGGGGCAACGGTTTATTTCCGGATTTTTGTGTTGTTTCTTCCGGTTTTGCAGATGAACCGTCTGGCTGGAAGTCTGCTTCAGTGCAGTGGAGATATGAAAACTCCAGGAATGTTAAATGTTCTGATGTGTATGTTGGATGTTTTGTTTAATGCAGTGTTGATCTTTCCATCCAGAACGGTAGATTTCCTGGGAATTCACGTGTGGATTCCAGGCGCAGGACTTCAAGTGGCCGGTGCAGCATTGGGAACTGCATTGGCAGAACTGGTAGTAGCCGGCCTGATGCTGTGGGCGCTGTGTGTCCGTTCTTCCATGTTCCGGCTGAAAAAAGGAGAGGATTGGGGAATTAAGAGCGAGTGTTTGCAGAAAGCCCTGCGTCTTGGGGGTCCTCTGGCTTTGGAAAATATCCTGACGTGTGGAGCAATGGTTGTGACCACCGCCATTGTGGCGCCATTGGGAACCATTGCAATTGCAGCGAATTCCTTCGCTGTTACAGCAGAGAGCTTATGTTATATGCCTGGATACGGTATTGCGGATGCGGCGGCAACTCTGGTGGGACAGAGCATTGGAGCTGGAGAACGGAATATGGTGCGCAGGTTTACCCGGATGACAGTGTGGCTTGGTATGGCAGTGATGACACTGACAGGGATTTTTATGTATATGGCCGCGCCCTTTATGATGGGGATCTTAAGCCCGGATACGCAGGTGTGCCAGCTGGGTGTCCGGGTACTGAGGATTGAAGCATTTGCGGAGCCCTTGTTTGCAGCTTCCATTGTTGCTTCCGGCGCTTTACGTGGTGCAGGAGATACCTTTATTCCAAGTATCATGAATTTTATCAGTATCTGGTTTGTCAGATTGACACTTTCTGTATTACTTTCAAAAACCTTTGGATTACCTGGTGTGTGGTTTGCCATGTGTGCGGAGCTTTGTTTCCGTGGAATGATTTTTCTGGTGCGGATCTACCGGGAAAAATGGATTCATATATAAGTAAAGCGGACATTCGCATTATTTAGAAAAGGAGGCTTTGTGGGCCTCCTTTTGCGTTGCCATGCATCTGCAGGAGCTGGTGAGAGCAGATGTTTTGCTGTCTGTGCAGGTTTTGGGTTATACGGTTCCTGTGATCACCAGGGTGCTGGTGCCAGGAATGACGCTCCATGCTCCAGTGTCTGCATTCTGGGTAAATGTGGCAGCAGGAACGGTGATTTCACCAGCTTTGGTGGTGAAAAGCCCGGTTGTCTGATCATAGGTGTACTGGGTTCCTTCCGCCCAGGCTGTTCCATTGAAGGTAACGGTCAGATCAGAGAGAATCGGGTTAAACTGGTCTGTGATCACGATCAGATCAACCGGGGCAGCCGGAACATTCCCTCGGTTTTCGATGACAAAGGTATAGGTTAAAGCTCCATTTTCCGTAACCGGAACCGGGCTGATGGATTTGGTAATATTTAAGATTGGCTCTGCCAGAGCGGAAATGGTCTCTTCTACAGTGATGGATGAGATTCCGGTACCGGAGATGACAGCCTGATTGGTAATGGTGGAATCAGTAGCAGGAGGCGCAAATTGCGTCAGAGCCGCCTGGTAAATAACCACGGCATTCCCTTGAGCCGGAATGGAAATCCCTTCGATCCGAAGTGGTTCCTGGGAAGCAATAACCGGAGAAGTCTGCAGAACGCCGTTCACATAGTATTTCAGACTGTTCGCAACATACTGGAGTGGGAACAGAGATGTCTCATTGAAAGTATAAGCACCCAGTGTTCAGAGGTGCTGATATAGAGGTTGCCCTCGTGGTCGAGAGTTGACCAGTCTGACCACATAGGTGATCACATCATAGGACTCATAAGTTTCAACCACCGCATGCTTGGCAGCAGAGAGAACCTCCAAAATTTCGCCTACTGCGATGTTCGAAGTGGTGATCCGGTTACGATATGCTAATTGAGCCTGATTGGTAAAACGTGCCATAAGAAACTCCTGTATCTTTTTTTTATATCATATGCGAAAAAAGGTTTGTCTGACACAGAGGGGAATTTGGTCGAAAGGGTTGATTATTTATCCAAAGTCCAGTATGCTGAAAGAAAAATGATTGATGATCCAAGAGGAGGGCAACTGATGGAAAAATTTTCTGAAATTGTGTACACAAGACCAGATGCGAAAGCTGCGGAAACGTCCGCAAGACAATATCTGGAACATTTAAAACAGGCGAAGTCTTATGAAGAGATGAAACGGCTGTTTACAGAGCATGTGAAGGAAAATGAAATGTGGTCCGGCATGCAGACTGTAGCCCATATCCGCAACACCATTGATACAAGGGATGAATTTTATGAGAAAGAAATGCAGTTTTTCCATGAAATGAGTCCAAAGCTGGAACTTTTAGACCAGCAGGCGGAGAAGATCATTCTGGAGTCTTCATACCGGGATCAGTGGGAGGCCGACTATGGCGCATTTGTTCTGAAAAATATGGAAATCAATCAGAAACTTTCAGATGAAGCCATTTTGCAGGATCTGGTGAAGGAAAGTGAATTGTGCCAGAAATATTCTAAAGCGTCTGCAACGGCATCAACCATATTCCGTGGAGAAGAGTGCAATTTCTATGGTCTGCTGAAGCATATGCAGAGTACCGACCGGGATGAACGAAAAGAAGCCATGAAGGCATGGGGAGATCTTTACGAGGAAATTTCCGGAGACCTGGATTCCATTTATGACCAGATGGTGGAACTTCGTGTGGAAATTGCGAAAAAACTGGGATTTGGGTCTTACATTGAGTTTGTATACTTAAATCGTGGACGCTATGATTATACGGCAAAAGATGCGGAAGTGTTCCGGAAACAGGTACGGGATGTGATTGTGCCGATCTGTTCTAAGATACGTCAGGAGCAGGCAAAACGTCTGGGCGTGGATAAGCTTCACTATTATGATGAGCCTCTGTATTTTGCGGATGGAAATCCAATGCCGCAGGGGAACAAAGACACGTTGGTGAAGAAAGCCCAGCATATGTATCATGAAATCTCCAAAGAAACAGGAGAATTCTTCGACTTTATGGCAGATCATGAATTGTTTGATCTGGAAACAAAACCAGGAAAACGCCAAGGCGGTTATTGTACCTTTATTGAAGGATACAATGCACCGTTTATTTTCTCTAATTTTAATGGAACCAGTGCAGACGTGGATGTGCTGACCCATGAGGCGGGACATGCGTTTGAAGTGTATACAGCAGCACCTGCCATGCCGATTCCAAGTATGGTATTTCCGACTATGGAGATCGCAGAGATCCATTCCATGAGCATGGAGCATTTTGCTTATCCATGGATGAAGGATTTCTTCGGTGAAAAGGCAGACGATTACTGTTATGCCCATCTGGCAGAGGCATTGGTGAAGATTCCGTATATGGTAGCGGTTGACGAATTTCAGCACCGGGTGTTTGAAAAACCTGCGATGACAGCCAAAGAGCGCAGAAATGTATGGCACGAGTTAGAAAAAACCTATCTTCCTTGGAGAGATTATGACGGGCATCCATTCCTGGAAGAGGGTGGATTCTGGATGCAGAAACAACATATTTTCCTGTTCCCATTCTATTATATTGATTATGCCCTGGCGCAGATCTGTGCCATCCAGTTCTATGGCAGAGCCAAGAAAGACAGGAAGAAAGCGTGGGCAGATTATTATCGTCTCTGCCAGGCAGGTGGAAGCAAGGGATACTTTGATCTGCTAAAGCTGGCAGAATTAGACAATCCATTCCATGAGGGAACGGTAAAGAAGACTGTGGATGGACTACTGGAAGATTTATTCAAATAGATAAAATAGTTTACATAATATATATATTTCAAAAAAACGAAAAAAGTCGAAAAATGTTGTTGACATTTGGTCCGGTATTT
>OGFF01003736.1_pt1 | contig 10884 bp, 8 predicted proteins | sample 1570751 | NCBI WGS metagenome assembly OGFF01 (sample SAMEA2581951, study PRJEB24529) | metagenome | biome: Human gut stool | place: China | collected 2011 | reverse complement strand
AGCTTGGGAAATGCTGAGGGAAAGCTGAGGCTATCCGCCGTGCCCTGGCACGCAACCAAGACTTGTAGAACATCCTATAAAATTACTCGTCCATTTTAATGACGATTTTTGCGTATTTCTTCGTGTAAAGATCGGCAAACGCGTCCTGATAACGGCTCAGCGGATGCTCCTTCTGGATGAGCGCCTTGAGATTCACACGCGGAGCGAGCTTGATGGCCTTGGGGAACAGGCCCGCGCCCATGATGACGCCGTGCAGGTGCTTCTGATCCCAGTAGAAGTCCGTGTGCAGATTGACCTGCAAATACGGGTCTTTGCCGTACATTGCAAAATAGACGCCGTCGCCGTTGCGGGCGAGGAGCTTGAGCGCGTTCTCCGCGGAGGAGACAACGCCGGTGCCCTCGAGCACGCAGTCATACAGGCCACCGGCGACCTTCATCGCCTCTTCGAGCGCGCCTTCCTTGCGCGGGTCAAACGCATAGTCTGCGCCGAGCTGCTTGGCCAGCTCGCACTTCTCTTCGACAAGGTCAAAGACCGTGACACAGGACGCGCCCGCCAGACGGGCCAGCTGCACGAGCATCAGGCCGATGCCGCCCGCGCCCATGATGGCGACGGATTTGCCGTAGGAGATGTGCGCCTGCTCGGCGGCGGCCAACGCGATGGTCAGCGGCTCGATGAGCGCGGCTTCGTCCACGATGGGTCCGCGGGCGCAGTTGATAAGCAGGGCGGTGGGCTTCATCAGCGCGAGGCGCTCGCGGTCGATGAGCTTGCGCGTTTCGTCGGTGAGCAGACAATGGAGCGTCACGACGTCGGCGCGGCGCAGCAGCTCGGAAAGGTCGTCCACCTTCTCGACGCCCTCGGGGACCTCGCTGATGTAGGGGTCGTAGACGATGACATGCATATCCAGACCGTCCCTGCACATATGCAGGATATGCTTTCCGATGCGGCCCATGCCGATCAGTCCCAGCGTCTTGCCGGTCATTTCAATGCCGGGGGCGTGGTTCTTCGCGGCAAAGCCGATCTCGCGGTATTCGTTGGAAACGGGAATGATATTCTTCGCCAGCGTGAGCATCAGCGTGAAGGCGTGCTCGGCGACGGAAAGGCTGTTCGCGTTCGGGGTGATGGTCACGGCGATGCCGTGGCTCTTGCAGTAGTCGAGGTCGATATTATCGTAGCCCACGCCGTGCTTGGAGACGATCTTGAGGTTCTTCGCCGTCGCGAGCAGCGAACCGGGCAGCTCGATGATGCGCACGAGCACGGCGTCCGCGTCCACGATCTCGCGGCGGATGATGTCCATGTCGCGGTCGGCGTAGACGACGGTGTGCCCCGCCGCGGTCAGCAGCTCGGGTCCGATGGGGTGGACCGATTCGGTGATGAGAATTTTTGCCATGATGCTTCCTCCTTTACAGGCTCAGACCGTAGGGCTTGCCGAGCTCCAGCAGCTCTTCGTAGACCGGCTGCGGCACCTCAATACCGTTTGCAGCATTTTCTTCCGCCTTGCGGCCGGAGCGTTCGCCGGGCAGGAAAATTTCCTCCACACCATCGGCCTTTTTCAGCGCCTTGATCTCCCGTGACATGGCGGAAAGAGCCGACTTGAACGCTGCCGGTTCGATGAAATGCGCAATGTCGATGGCGCCGAGAAAATGGCTGACGCCCTGCGGCTCGTCCATCACATAGAGGTCATGCAGATGCGGACCGTAGGGACCGCCGCTGAGAATGCCGCAAAGCACATCGACCATGATGGCGAGGCCGCTGCCTTTCGCGCCGCCGATCGGCACGAGCGAGCCGGCACGACCGGCCGCGGGGTCCGTGGTGGGTCTGCCGTCCTTATCCAGCGCCCAGCCCTCGGGAATAGACTTTTCCAGCTTCTGCGCCAGAATGAGCTTGCCCAGCGCCACAACGCTCGGCGCCATATCCAGCACGACCGGAAGGTCGTCGGACGGAGCGGCCACGGAGATGGGATTTGTGCCCATGTAGGGCTCAGCGCTGCCGAAGGGCGCGATCTTGCCCTTGAGATTGGTGCAGGCAAATCCGATCATATCCTGCGCGGCAGCAAGCCTTGTGTAATAGGCGGCGGTGCCGAAGTGGTTGGAGCTGTGCACGCTTGCAAAGCAGCAGCCCGTCTCTTTTGCCTTGGCGATGCACCGCTCCATCGCAAATTTTGCCGCCGCCGCGCCCAGCGAGTTGCCGGCGTCCACGACCAGCGTGGAGGTCGATTCCCGCACGATGCGGATGTTGTTTTCACGCGACATCACGCCCGCGTCCATGCGCTGCATATAAACGGCCAGACGGCTCACACCGTGGGTGGACACGCCTGTCAGCTCCGCGTCGATCAGCGCGTCAGCCACCGCTTCCGCGCAGCTCCTCTCCACACCGGAGGCCGTCAGGACCGACACGCAGTAGCCCCGCAGCGCAGATGCTTCAAACCTTGGCATAATCTCCCTCTTTTCCGATGGTTTTTTGATTTCCCTGTTTGACTCTATCATAGTGCATCGCCGCGAAAAGGTCAAAGACTTAAATGTGACTATCCCTATAGTATTTTTACTATACCATGCTTGACGGCGCCGTATTTTTTGCTATAATCGAAGAGGAAAACGAGGTGATCTGGATGGTACAGGACCGAAATCCGGAATATTTTCTTGCCATTGCGTCCGAGAAAAGCATTTCGAAAGCCGCGGAGCGGCTGCATATCTCGCAGCCCTATTTGAGCCAATATGTCATCCATCTGGAAAAGGAATTCGGCGTCCGCCTGCTCGACCGCACCAAGTCGCCGCTGGCGCTGACCGCCGCCGGCAAGGTCTACGCCAACTATCTCGAGGACAGCTCGCAGCTCTACGAGCAGCTTTTGCAGGATTTCACGCGCCTGAATGCCAGCCGCCGCCAGACGCTCCGCGTCGCCATGAGCAACTGGCGCGCCAGCACGCTCCTGCCGAGCATCCTGCCCGCCTTTTCGCAGGAGCACCCCGAGGCCCATCTTGAGCTGCTTGAGCGCCCGACGAGCGAGATGTTCCGACTGGTGGCGGACAACACGGTGGACTTCGCCATCATGAACACCAATCTCAATACGCCCGACTACCTGACCACTGAGACCATTCTCTACGAAAAGATCCTCCTGGTCGGCAACCGCGGCAACCGCGCCGCGCAGGCGCTTGCGGAGGCCTGCCGCGCGGGACGGGAGCCGGAGCTCTCCGTTCTCGAGCACGAGCGTTTTGTCCTGCTCTACCCCGAGATCCTGCTCGCCATGCGCGTCAACAACTTTCTCGAACGGAAGCATATCACCGTCGAAAACGCGCTCTACACCACCAACGCCACCACGGCGCTGAACCTGACGGCGGAAAACTACGGCTTCTGCTTCGTCAATGAGACCGCCGTCCACAACGCGCCGAACCGCGGCGAGCTGCTCTTCTTCGACCTCGACTCCCCCGACCTTGTCCACCCGCTGAGCGTGGTCTACAAGAAAAAGCGCCACCTTCTGCCCGCCGCCCGCGCCTTCGTCGATGCCGCGCGCCGCTTCCTGCAATCGCAGTCGTGGCGCAGCGAGTGCGACTGCCGCGTGGAGCACGGCCGTCCGGTATAGCACGGCAAAGCCCGCCTCCGAAGCGATGTCGGAGGCGGGCCTTGTTCATTTCTTTTTCTCGCGCGCCAGAATACTGGAATAAAAGCGCTCGCCGAGGCGGCTGCTCAGAAGGCCGCGCAGCGCCGTGCGCTGCTCGTCCGTCATGGCTGCGGTCGGCACAAGGTAGAGCTGATCGGCCGTAAGGCAGAGCATGAACACGCTCGAAATTTCGATGGCCGAGGCGAGCTTCGCGAGCGCGACCGTGTTGCGGAGCTTCTTCTCGGGGATCTCGACCGAAAGCTTGCCCGCGTTAAAGCGCAGAACGTACTCCGTCCCCAGCAGCGACTCGTCGCTCTTGAGGTAGCGCAGCACGCGCTGCTCCTCGCGTCCGAGCAGCAAAAGCATCCAGACAAGATAGGCCGCCGCGATGTAGATCGGCAGGTAGCTCAGGGGAAAGATGCCCTGCACGGCAAGCACGGTGTAAAACGCCACCGCCAGCACGACGGCGATGCCCACACGGAAGGTATTGCGGTTTCGCAGGAACATGGCGTAGAGCGACGCCTGCCGAAACACCTTTTTATTGACGCGGTAACGGATCTCCTGAGCTTCCATGATTCTTCTCTCCTCGCTTGGATTCTTACGCTACAGTATACCGCGCGCCGGGGGCGCGGTCAATGAAAAAATATGAGGGTCCCTTTTCGGGGCCCTCATATTCCGTATCCGGTTCAGCGGAGCTTACTTCTGCTCCTGCTTGGCCTTGTGCTTGTCCATGATGAACTTGGGGCCCTTCTCCCACTTCTTCACGTTGACGAGAAGCAGAGCGACCGCGATCACAAGACCGGCGATATCCGTCAGCGTGCCGGGGATGAACATCAGCAGGCCGCCGGCGATGAACACGATGCGTTCAAGCCAGTTGAGCTTCCACAGCAGCCAGCCCTGGAAGCCGGCGGACATGATGGCAACGCCGATGATCGCGCTGATGGCGACGGAGATGATCTCGCCGACGCTGCCCTGCATCATCATTGCCGGGTTGTAGCAGAACGCGAAGGGCACCATGAAGCCGGCGAAGCCGAGCTTGCAGGCCTCGACCGCCGTGGTCATCGGGTTGGTCTTGGCGATGCCGGCGCCGGCATAGGCCGCGAGGGCGACCGGCGGGGTGATGGCGGACAGGCACGCGAAGTAGAACACAAACAGGTGCGCCGTCAGCGGGGCAAGGCCGAGCTTGATGAGGGACGGAGCGAGGATGGACGCCGCGATAACATAGGCCGCGGTGGTGGGCAGGCCCATACCGAGGACAATGCAGGTGATGGCGGTGAAGACCAGAGACGGGAAGAGCATGTTATGCGCCGCCTGGATCATCATGTCGCCGAAGATAACGCCGATGCCGGTGATGGAGACCATGCCGACGACGATACCGGCGCAGGCGCAGCCGATGACGATGGACATGGCGCTGAAGCCGGACTTGACCATGGCGCTGGGGATGGTCTTGAGGGTGAAGCGCTTCTTCTTATCGAAGAGCATGACCACGGGCACCGCGCAGGTCGCCCACAGGGCGGAGTAGAGCGGAGAATACTGCGCGATGAGCAGGCAGTAGAGCAGAACGCAGATGATGAGCAGGTAGATCCAGCCGTCCTTCATGACATCGCGGGTCTTGGGGATGTCCTTGGGGTCCATGAGGGTGACGTGCGCGATCTCGGTCTGCGTCATAACGGCGACGGCGCAGCCCCAGTAATAGAGCAGCGCGGGAATGACCGCCGCGATGACGATGGCGATGTACTTCTGCTCGGTGAACGCGACCATCAGGAACGCGCCGGAGCCCATGACGGGGGGCAGGATCTGACCGCCGGTGGAGGCAACGGCCTCAACGCCGCCGGCGAACTGGGGCTTGTAGCCGCGGGACTTCATCAGAGGAATGGTGAACGTGCCGGTGCCGACGACGTTGGCGACGGCGGAGCCGTTGATGGAGCCCATCAGGCCGGAGGCGACGACCGCGCTGAGCGCGGGGCCGGACTTGATCTTACCGGTAAGAGAGATGGCGATGTCGTTGATGAAGTCGGAGCAACCGGAAGCCTCGAGGAACGCGCCGAACATGACGAACATGAAGATGACCGTGGCGGAAACGCTCATGGTCGTACCGAACAGGCCGTCAAGGTCGGTGGCGAGGAACTTGCAGATACGCTCGAGGGAATAGCCACGGTGGGCGATGGCCATGGGCAGGTTCGGCCCGGCCAGTGCGTAAGCGATGAAGAGGAGAGAGAGGATCGGCATGATGTAGCCGAGGGTGCGGCGGGCGCACTCGAGGACGATGATGACGAGGCAGGCGCCCGCGAAGGTCGCCATCCAGGTCGTCTTGCTCAAACGCTCGGTGAGGTGATGGACCTCGTCCTGCGCCATCCATACGGAGACCCATGTGAGGATGACGAGGAGCATATCAAACGCGCAGCAGATGGCACGGAAGGCCTTGCTGCCGGCGAATTTATCCTTGAAAACGTGCTTATAGAGAGGCTGGGTGAGCAGGATCAGCGTGAGGGCGAAGCCCAGATGCACGCCGCGCTGCACGGAGTAGTCGAACAGGCCGAAAAAGCCGGTGTAAATATGGAAGGAGGTCATCAGGAAGGCGACGACGGAGGCCATCATAATGAACTTGTCGCCCTTACCCTCTTCGAGAGTTCTTGCTGCTGCCAATTCGCTGTCAAGCGAGGCTACGTCGATCTCTTTGTATTCTTTGTTTTCGGACATAAACGCATCCTTTCTGTTAAGTGGGGGGTCTTAACGAAACCTTAATGAAAAGGGGGAGCCGGAGTTGGGATGTCCCAACTCCGGCCAAAAAATGCTTTTCGCAGGGACGGTCAGATCGTCCTTTTGATCAAGTTTTCAGAATTCCTCGATTAGATGAGGCCCTGCTCGCTGTAGTACTTCTGGGCACCGTCGTGCAGAGGAATGGGCATCTGGGTGCAGAGGAAGCTGGGATCGGTCATGTCCTTGAGCAGGGCGTTACCGGCAGCCATCTCCTCGGTGTGCTCGTTCATGGCCTTGCACAGATCGTAGACGAGATCCGCGTCCATATCGGCGGTGACGATGATGAGGCACTTGACGCCGAAGGTGTTGGCATCATTGTCCTGACCGGTGTAGGTGCCGGCGGGGATCTTGGTCTGGATGTAGGCAGCGTTGCCCGCGAGGACCTTGTCGATCTCCTCCTGGGTCATGTCGAGGACCTGGATCTCCTTGGTGGCAGCGAGGTTCAGCTGACCGCCGATGGGCAGGCCGGCGAAGCCGAAGGCCGCGTCGAGGATGCCGTCGCCGACGGAGTCGGCGCCGTCGCCGAGACCGAGGTTCTCAAGGCTGGTGTTGTCCTTGGTGATGTCCATCGCTGCGAAGGCGGCGAGGGTGGCGTTCTCGGTCGCGGAGGCCGCGGGACCGACGGCAACGCGCTTGCCGAGCAGGTCATGGATGTAGGTCAGGCCGGAGCTCTTGAGCGCCACGCCGCTGAGCACGGAGGTGTAGACCGCGCCGATGACGCGCAGGTTGTCCAGCTTGCCGATGTCGGCGAACTTGCCGGTGCCGTTGTAGGCGTTGAGAACGACGTCGGAGGTGGCGACCGCGACGTCGACCTCACCGGTGGAGACGTCCTGGCAGTTCTGGAAGGAACCGGTGGAGGTCTGGGTATTGCACTTCACACCCTGGACGTTGTTCGTCCAAACCTGGGAGACGGCCGCGCCGGCGGTGTACATGGAGCCGCCGGTGTCGGCGGTGCCGAAGGTCATAATGACGTTGCCGCGGGCGGACTTATCGCCGTCGCTGGAGGCGTCACCGTCGGAGGCAGGCTGCTTCTCGCCGCAGGCGACCAGAGCGAAAACCATTGCCAGTGCGAGGATCAGAGACAATACTTTTTTCATGCTGATATCTTCCTTTCAAAAATTATATACCCGGCTTGCGCCGAATACGACAAAAAAGTTAAATTCTCTGTTCCGGCTCGGAACAGAGAAAAGACCACATGGTCTTTTTCGCGTACGCCGCACCCTCGTGCGGTATGTTTGGTACGTTCACAGCTTATTCATTTTTTATGGACGGATTATAATTCATTCATCCTCGTCTTGTCAAGTCTTTCACAAGCATATTTTCCTGTTTTTTCGATGAAATTTTCTGGTCATTGTCATTCCGCACAGAAATGCTTCTTTCTTTTTGTGCTATTAGTCACTTTCTTCTTTTGTTTTTTCAGCAAAATTCAAATTTCGCCGTAAAAACTTCATATTCTGCCGCATTTTCGCGCCCGTGCTCCCCCTGTATCCGGGGCGTTCAGGAGATGTTTTCCGCCGTAAGGTCTCCGTTAAGCGCGCGCAGCCGTTTTCGTGAGAGCGGCGGATCACACGCAAAATGCTTTTGTATGAATATTCATTCTTCTATACATCAATATTTTGCCGTTTTCTTCTTGTTATCTGCTATATCCCACCAAATTAACAGGTTTTATTCTACGCTATTACGATAGCATAGTCAATCGTAAACATCACTTTTTTGGAATTTTAGGATATCTGCACAGCATTTTTCGCCGTTTTTTGACACATCCTTGACATGATCCGTCCGCAGACAGGTCCCATCCCCCAAAGAGTTGCATTATTTCATGCGATGGGTTATAATTCAGGTGATATTTTCCGTGCAAGGAGGAAACGCGATGAAAGCTAAGGTATATTTCTCCCGTGAGATCACGCCCGAGAAGGTCGTGGCGCTTTACCGTGCTGTGGGCCGCGAGCTGCCGGGAAAGGTCGCCGTGAAGCTGCACTCCGGCGAGCAGGGCAACCAGAACTTTTTGGGTCCCGACTTCTGGCGGCCGATGATCGAGGCCGTGCATGGCACGGTGGTCGAGTGCAACACCGCCTACGAGGGCGAGCGCAACACCACCGAGAAGCACCGCCGCACGATGATCAAGCACGGCTGGAGCACGAATTTCGATGTGGATATTCTTGACGCCGAGGGTCCCGATCTGGAGCTTGCCGTTCCGAACGGCAGGAGCATTCAGAAGAACTTCGTCGGCAAGGACATTGCCAACTACGATTCCATGCTCGTCCTCTCCCACTTCAAGGGGCATCCGATGGGCGGCTTCGGCGGCGCGCTCAAGCAGCTCTCCATCGGCTGCGCGTCTTCCTACGGCAAGGCCTATATCCACGGCGCCGGCGAGCCCGAAAAGATCTGGACCGCCGACCAGGACAGCTTCCTCGACGCGATGGCGGACGCCGCCTCGTCCGTGGCGGAATATTTCAAGGACAAGGCCGTTTTCATCAACGTTATGAAGAATATGTCCGTGGACTGCGACTGCTGCGCCGTGGCTGAGGACCCGTGCATGGCGGACATCGGCATCCTCGCCTCGCTCGACCCCATCGCGGTCGATCAGGCCTGTCTCGATCTGGTCTACGCCTCCGACGATCCGGGCCGCGACCACCTCGTAGAGCGCATTGAGAGCCTCAACGGTGTCCGCACGGTCGAATCCGCGGCGGCGCTGGGCTTCGGCACGCGGGAATACGAGCTCGTGGAGCTGTAACATAAAACGCCATAAGGGAAAAGCACGGGGCTCCCCGTGCTTTTTCTTGTACATTATAATAGGTATGGGTCACAGGAACTTATCCAGCTCGCGCTCGACCTCTGGCAGCTTCTTCGGCGCGGGATGCTCGACGCGATAGCCGTCCTTGATGACCATGGAGAGCGTGCGCAGGGCCGAGAGATCCGCGAGCGGATCCTTCGCGCAGACGATCAGATCCGCTGCCTTGCCCGCCTCGATGGAGCCGGTCTCGCCGTCGATGCCGACAAGCCGCGCGTTGAGCAGCGTCGCGGTGTGGAGCGCGAAGGCCGGCGTCACGCCGCAGTATTTCACGAAGTAGCACAGCTCGCGCCACATATCGTAGTGCGTGATATAGGGGCAGCCGGTGTCCGTGCCGAGGCCGACCGGAATGCCGTTTGCCAGATTTTCCCGCGCCATGGCGATGATGCCGTCAAAGACGACCTTGCCGTTCTCCTGCTGCTCATAGGTCGCGTGGGAGACACTGCGGTCAAAAAGCGCATAGGGCAGCGCGGGCGAGAGCGTCGCGACCTGGAACGCGCCCTTCTCCTTGTAGAGCGCGGTGATCGTCGCATCCGGCTGCGCGCCGTGCTCGATGGAATCCACGCCGTTTTCCAGCGCCACACGCACGCCCTCGGGACTTTCGACGTGCGCGGCGACCTTCATGCCAAGCGCGTGCGCCTTATCGCAGGCAGCCTTCACCAGGGCGGGCTGCATCCGCAGCACGCCCGGCTCGCCGACGACCTCGGCGTCGAGCACGCCGCCGGTGATCATGAGCTTGATGAGGTCCGGCTTCTCCGCCGCGATCCGCTCCACATAAGCCGCGGCCTCCTCCGGCGTCTTTGCTTCGTAGGCAAGGGAGCCGGCCATGTGCCCGCCGGGCACGGAGACCGCCATATTGGATGCCACCACGCGCGGGCTGAGGATCTTTCCCTGCGCGGCAAGGTCGCGGATGATCGTGTCGAAGTCCGCCACGCCGCCGACCGTGCGGATGGTCGTCACGCCGCTGAGAAGCTCCGTCTTCGCGTAGCCCTCGCACAGCTTCACGCCGATGCGGCGCGTGAGCGCGTTGGCGGTGATGAGCTTCACGAGCTTCTTCGGGTCGCTCGCCTTTTTCTTCGGCTTGCCGGAGGCGGGCAGATGAACGTGCAGATTGATAAGCCCCGGCAGCACATACTGTCCGCCGAGGTCCACGACCTCATAGCCCTCGCGGCGCGCCGCGGCATCGGCGACCGCGCCGATGCGTCCGCCCTCAATATAAATATCTCTACCCGTCTGCGGCGTCATTTTCTCCGTGCCGTCGAGCAGCACGCCGTTTGTGAGCACATAGTTTGTTTCATTCCGGAACATGGCATTTCCTCCGCTTCTTCCGTGTTTGCCTTATCATACCACACCGCTCCACGGCCGGCAAACGGATTTTTTGCGCACTTCGTGCATTCTGCACAATTTCGGGCCGACATTGTTTGACCAAAAGCGGGTGAAAAAGCCTTGCATCCGCCGTCGAATTATGGTATCATTACAATAGTTACAAATTGTAACCTTTGGTACCGTTCGGCGGCGCGCCCCGTCTGCGCCGCTTTTTCATGAGAATTTGAGGAGGATGCCCTATGAAACTGCGCCACGCGCTCCGCGGCACGGCTGCCGGCCTGCTGCTGGCGGTCTGCCTGACCACCCCCACCCTCGCGCTCACCGGCGTTGTGGACGTCGGCGGCAGCGTTCTGCGTGTGCGCAAGACCGCGAGCACCGGCTCCGCCGTCCTTGATCAGTTGCCAAGCGGCAAACA
>OGFF01003735.1_pt1 | contig 10884 bp, 9 predicted proteins | sample 1570751 | NCBI WGS metagenome assembly OGFF01 (sample SAMEA2581951, study PRJEB24529) | metagenome | biome: Human gut stool | place: China | collected 2011 | reverse complement strand
CATGGGCCGCATCGCTGTGGGCGTCCGCGGTATCCGCCTGCGGGACGGCGACTACGTGGTGGGCGCCGCCCGTGCCGACGCGGACAAGACGGTCCTGTCCATCACGGAGCGGGGCTTCGGCAAGCGCACGCCGGTGGAGGAGTACCGCATCACGAACCGCGGCGGTCTGGGCATCCGCAACTACATGGTCACGGAAAAGACCGGGCCTATCGTGGGCATCAAGGTGGTGGACGGCACCGAGGATCTGCTGCTGGTGACGGCGGCGGGCATCCTGATCCGCACGCCGGTGGAGAACATCCGCGTGGCGGGCCGCGCCACGCAGGGCGTTATCGTCATGCGCTTCAAGGAGGAGGGCGACCGCGTCATCTCCATGGCGCTGGCTGACCACGAGGAGAAGGCTGACGCGCCGGAGGAGACGGTATGAGCAGCGCGCCGCGGGAAGCCATGGTGCCCCTGACCCGCTGGCAGTACTTTACCAAGACGCTGTACCACAACGCGGCAGCCAAGACACGGTTCGTGTACAACAAGGTGGTGTATGAGAAGGACGAGACCCTCCAGAAGATCGAGGAGGGCAACGGACGCATCAACATGGGCCTGCTGCTGGTGCTGCTGGCCATGTTTCTGACCGCCAGTACCGTGCAGAATATCTACATTATCGTGGCGGGGATGGTGGTCATCGCCGCCGGTGAGCTGGTGCGGCTGCTGCGCCTGCCCAAGGACATTACGGCTCATCTCACCGACACGGGCCTGCGGGAGCGCTGACTATGGCGGACATCACACCGATCGCACACATCGAGACGCCCTTTGCCGAGAAGTTCGGCGTGCCGCGGCAGAGCGGCGTGGCCGACTGCTCCGGACGCATTGTGTTTGCGCCGGCGTACCGCGATCCTGCGGCGCTGCGGGGACTGGAGGAATTCTCCCATATCTGGCTGATCTGGCAGTTTGACCGCGCCCTGCGGCAGGGATGGTCCCCTACCGTCCGGCCGCCGCGGCTGGGAGGCAACGCCCGCATGGGCGTGTTCGCCACCCGCTCCCCCTTCCGGCCCAACCCCTTGGGCCTTTCCAGCGTGAAGCTGGAAGGCATCGAGATGCGCCCGGAGGTGGGCCCCGTCCTGCTGGTGCGCGGGGCTGACCTGATGGACGGCACCCCCATCTACGACATCAAGCCCTACATCCCCTACGCCGACTGCCACCCGGACGCCGCCGCAGGCTTCACGGCACAGACCCAGTTCCACCACCTGACCATGGTCTGCGACGCCGACCTCTGGGCCAGAGTGCCTGCCGACCAGCAGGCCGCTCTGCAGGGTGTGCTGGAAAACGACCCTCGTCCCTCCTACCAGCACGACCCGGAGCGGGTCTACGGCATGGAGTTTGGCGGGTTGGAAGTCCACTTCAAAGTGGACGGCGAGGTCCTGACCGTCACCGGCATCGACCGCCGCTGACGCCGGAGGGACAGTTATGGAACTCCGAAATATCAACACCTTCCTTCATATCGCCGAGCTGCACAGCTTTTCCAGCGCTGCGCGGGAGCTGGGCTACTCTCAGTCGGCGGTATCGGCCCAGATCTCCCAGCTGGAAACAGAGCTGGGTACGCCTCTCTTTGACCGGGTGGGCAAGACCGTCCGCCTCACCGACGCGGGCCAGACGTTCCAGAGCTATGCCCGCACCCTTCTCATCACGGCCCAGCAGGCCAAGGCCGCGCTGGTGCCTGCCCGGGCCGTCAGCGGCACCCTGCGGGTGGCACTGGCCGATTCCGTATGCAGCACCTTCCTGCCCGACCTGCTGCAGCAGTTTCACGCCCTCTGCCCACAGGTAGAGCTGGTGCTCCGCACCGCCACCGCCGACGAGATGCTGCGGCTGCTGAGCGCGAACCAGATCGACCTGGCCTACACCCTCGACCAGCCTCTGCTCCTGCCCAGCCTGACGCTGGCCGTCAATGTTCCGGAGCCGGTCTGCTTTGTGGCCCCCGCCGGGCATCCGCTGGCCGACAAGGCCGAAGTTCCGCTGGATGTTCTGGCTCAACAGGAATTTCTTCTCACAGAGCGGGGCATGAGCTACCGTGACGCCCTCGACCAGCGCCTCGCCGCCCGTGGGCTGTCTATCCATCCCTATATCGAGCTGGGCAGCGCCTCGCTGCTCTGCCAGATGGTGGAGCGCGGGATGGGGTTCTCCTTCCTGCCCGAGTACATCGTCCGTCCTGCCCTCTCCGCCGGGCGTATCGCCCGCCTCAATGTCCCCGACTGCACTGTCACCATGCACCGGCAGCTGTTCTATCACAAGGACAAATGGCTCACGCCCCAGATGAAAGCCTTTATTGAGTTGGTAAATCAATAAGCAAAAGCCCCGCACCACATCGAACGATGCAGTGCGGGGCTTCCTCTTTGTATTTTCGGTTCAGCTCAGCCGGTTCATCCGGACCGCCACATAGGGGTCCGGAAGCTTGAGTTCCTCGGCCAGGTCCTCTTCAGTGTCGTACTTGTCTGCCGCAAGGCCCACGAAAACGCTGCAGCTGTCGAAGCGTCCATCCGGCGAGAGAGCCGTTATCTTTGCCTCGCCGTCGGCGACGGCAGTCACGACGCCAGAAGCATCCACGGTAGCGACGCCGGGGTTGCTGCTGACCCATGTGATGGGTACATTCACGCCGTCTTCCACAGCGACAGACGCTGTGAGTGCCTCTTTGCTGCCCACCGTGCGGAGCAGCAGGTCGCGCTTATTCAGAATCACCTTGCCGACATCGCTGTTGACGGTAACGGCGCAGCGCAGCGCCTGACCGTTGGTGGCCAGCGCCGTGACGGTGGTGGTGCCAGGCTTCTGAGCCGTGACAAGACCCTCCGAATCCACCGTTGCCACCTCGGGGTTGCTGCTCATCCACTGGTAGGCATAGACAAAGGAGCCGCTCGTGTTGATGAGCTGCAGTTTCTGGCTGGGGTGGGCGTTGTTGTACTGAATAACAAGGTTGAGGGTGGTGTGGTCGAGGGCAGGCTTTTTGCTGGCCGCATTGCCGCTCTCCTTGCGGACAGTCACCTTGCAGGCAGCGCACTCGCCCCGGTCGGTGATGGCGGTGATCGTGGCCTCACCGGCACTGCGGCCGGTGACGCGGCCATCGCCGTCCACGGTAGCCACGGTGGGGTTGCTGCTCATCCAGACGATGAAGTAGTAGTCGCTCTGCCCGCCGGTGTAAAGATAGGCTTTGGGGCGGGGGTCGTCTGCCGTGATCTCCAGCTCCATCTCGTTCACTTCCAGCTCAAAGTTCGCCGATGCTCCCAGCAATGCGGGGGCCGCCTGTGCGGCAGGAACTGCCAGAAGCAGCCCACTCAGCACAAACGCCGCTGCAAGCCGTGTGATCTTATTCATAGGGTAGCACTTCCCTCCTTTGGATAAGGTTTATCGCAATGTGCTCTGCACATAATTCCACTCACTACTCGTTTATTGTACACGTCCCCCAAAGAAGGGTCAAGTTCTTCGCCAGAAGTGTCACAATTTCGCGCACCTTTTCGTGAAAGACACTAAAACACCCCCGCCAAATTTATACAAATCGTACAGACTGTATTTCACCAGACAGCAAAAGAGCCGCCGCACTTTATACAGGTGCGGCGGCTCTCAGATGCCGTAAAAATCAGTAATTCTTGGCCTTCAGCTCAAAGTAGCTCTGGGGATGTGCGCAGACCGGGCACTTGAGGGGAGCAGACTTGCCGATATAGGTGTAGCCGCAGTTCCGGCAGACCCACACCTGCTGCTCTTCGCGGGCAAAGACCTTGCCCTCCTTGAGGTTGGCGGCAAGGGCGCGGTAACGTGCCTCGTGCTCCTTCTCGATCTGACCCACCATCGTGAAGAGAGCGGCCAGCTGGGTGAAGCCCTCCTCCTTGGCCTCCGCGGCCATCCGGGGGTACATCTCGGTCCACTCGTCATTCTCACCGCTTGCAGCCATCTCAAGGCAGGTCATGGTGTCGGGGATCGCGCCGCCGCAGAGGGCCTTGAACCACATCTTGGCGTGCTCCTTCTCGTTGCCAGCGGTCTCTTCGAAGATAGCGGCCAGCTGCTCGTAACCTTCCTTCTTTGCGACGCTTGCAAAGTAGGTGTACTTGTTGCGGGCCATGCTCTCGCCTGCAAAAGCTTCCATCAGGTTCTTCTCGGTCTTGGTTCCCTTGAGTTCCATATTCTGTTCTCCTCTCAGATAATCTGACACTGCCAGTATGGGCTGTGTCCGGTTTGGTTTATTCTACGCGCAGCCCGCTTTGTTCGGTACCGGGTGTGCGATAGGTCTTACTTGTCTCTGAGAGCATTATACCAGAATTTTGAGCAATAATCAAGAATAATTCCTATTTATTTTGAGAATATTTCTTATTTATTTTTTCAGCTATGCTGCTTGAGTGCGCACACGGCGATGCTGAGAGCGCTCCATGCCGCCTGATACATCAGCACCGCAGCCACGCTCAGCATCCCCACGCTGCCTGCATAGGTCAGCAGGACGGCGATGGCCACCGAGAACCACACCGACACCAGCTGCACCGTGGTAGCGGTCGTCTCGGCGTTCTGGGCCTGCTCTGCGGCCCGCAGACCGCCGGTCAGGCTGGCAAAACCGTTGGTGCAAAGGATGCAGCAGCCTTCGGAACCGGTGTCTTCGGCGGTGGCAGCGCCCAGTGCGGCACACTGCTCCTGGTCCAGCAGGACGACCATGCCCTCGGGCAGATGGTAGGCGTCGGTGATGTGTCGTGCGGTCAGGGTGGGGTCCTGGCAGGACACCAACAGCTGGATATTCTCTTTTTGCAGCTGTTCCAGACCGCGGGCAGCGTTCCGTCCCCCCACATAGTGGAGCACGAACATGGCGTGCAGACTGCCGGACACGGCCAGATAGAGGATCTGCAGCTCGCCGTTCTTGGAATGCTTGGCCTCATATTCCTCGTCGGGCAGGGGTACTTCTTCTTTTTCCATGTACGCACGGGTACCGATGAGGATGCGGTTGTTGTCGCACCATGCAGAGAAGCCGAGGCCGCGATGGACTTCCAGGTCCTTGACCGGGTAAAGGATGTCGGTGCGGTCCTCGATGATCTGGCGGAACAGGCCGCTCAGGGTATTGCAGCACTTGCTCAGGACGCTGGCCGAATAGAGGATGGCCCGGTCGATGCGTCCGCCCTTGAAGATGCGGATGTCCTCGAGCATAGCGCTGTCCGGGGTGAACAGCTCATCGGCGTCAGCCTGAACGGTATCCACACCGCCCAGTTCCTCGATAGCCGCCCAGCCGGGGATCACCGCACCCGAGGCAGCGGCAGTCTGCTGCAGCCGCAGGGATGCAAAACCTGCGATAAGGGTGGAGGACAGAGGCGAACCCATGCAGAGCACAGCGGTCAGCGCCGCAGCGCCGCCGTTGAGGCCGCCGCCAAAGACGCAGAAGACCAGACCGGCCAACACAGCCGCACCCAGCAGGATGTAATTCGTCTTACGGGCGCGGCGCTCACAGGCGCGGGGGCCGAAGCCCTGCTCCACCATCGCGTCGTCCCACTCAGCGGGTCGGCTGAGCAGCACCCAGGAGTCTTTTTCGTCCATGTCCTTGGAGAGGATGCGGATAAGGTCTTTGTCCTTGGCGCGGAACGCACCACGATGCTCCGGGCCGGCCTGCGCCAGTTTGAAGCCGCCCTGGACCGAGGCCAGAAGGACACGATCGCCCAGCAGTGCAAGGAACAGCCCCAGCGCCGCAATGCCGGACAGAAGGGTGAAGCTGGACGCCTGATAGTTCTGCGCGTTCAGCAGGGCCACAGCGGCCTGCAAAAGCGCAGCGCAGGCTGCCATCGCGGGCATGGTCTCCATGCTGGGGCGTTCGCCCCGCAGCCCCTTCAGGCCGTCTCTCACGACGGGCCAGCCCACAGCCAGCGCCAGCGCCAGGAAGAGCAGATCTGCGGCATAGAAGGCCGCCGGGGCAGTTACGGGGTCAAGGCCGCCCAGCGGGCCGACAAGGCCCTCTGCGGCGAGGCCGAAGTGGAGCAGCACCAGTGCAAGGATGCCGCCCAGCGCACAGCGCAATGTAAGGGCCGCGCCCATCTGGTGCAGCCGTTCCCCCACCTGTTCCGGCGTCTCGGGCGTTTTTTCCTCTTCGACAGGCGCTTCCTCGACGGGTGCAGCCTCCGGAGCAGCCGGAGCAGTACCGGCCTCTTCGGCCGGCTGTGCAGGCGCTTCCTCCTTCGGCGGCTCCACCGGAGCCACCTCGTCGCCGTCGTTCAGGAACATGAGCGGCAGGCTCATGCTGTCGTCATTGTCCGGCGGCGTCGCGCGGGCGGGGGCTGCGGGCGCTTTCTCATCGTCGCCCTTGCCGAAGAACTGCATCGCCGGGGCCGCATGGGGCTTCGACACCTTATCTTCTGCAAACACCATCTCGGGCATCGGCACGGCAGGTTTCTCCGGCGCTGTATCCGGCTCTTTTTCTGCGTCCGGTTTCTTTGCAATGACCGGAACCGCCGGGGTGCTCTTTTCCGGTTTTGCGGGCTTCACCGGCTGGGGAGGTTCTTCCTCCTGCGGCGGAAGCTTTGCACCAAACAGCATGGCTTTGAGCGCCTGCATCTCCCGGTCCTCGTACTGCTCCTGCGGGGTGCGCGGCTCGTACTGGACCACCTTTTTCCGGGATGCGGCCTGCTTTTCTGCCGGCTTTTTCTCCGGCTTGGGAGCAGGCGGCTCCGGCGCTTTGATGGGTCCTGCGGGCTTTTGGGGCTTTTCCGGCTCAGGCTGGGGGGCGCTGACCGGCTCGGCTGGCTTCGGCTGCTCGGGCTTCGGCTCTGCAACTTCCTCTTCCAGCGTCAGGACCAACTCCAGGTCGGAGGGTTCCTCCGGCTCTTCGCCGCCCAACTGTATCTCGCCGGTACGACTCTCTTCGGGTGTGCCGCTTTCCTGCTGTTCGGCCTTTTCACGGCGGAACAGCCGGCCCAGCAGGCTCTTGGACTTTTCTTCATTCTCATCGTCCCTCCGGGTCATCTCCTCCGGGACCTGGGCTACACTGGTGGTAAAAAAGGTGCGGAATTTTTCTTCGCGGGCGTCGAGCTCTTCCTGCGTCATTTCCTTCCGCTCGTCATCCTTTGGCATCCTGATCTTCCCTCCCTTGTTTCGTTCGGCACGGGCCAGCTCAGCCCTGTGCGGCGCGCTGGCTCTGGATCTCATACAGGATGATGCCTGCGGCCACCGAGACATTGAAGCTGTCCACGCCGGTACCCTGTGCGGTCATATCGAGGCTCACAACGCCGTCGCAGAGCTTTTTGACCAGCTGCGACACACCGCTGCCCTCGCTGCCCAGCACCAGCGCAATGGGGCCGGTGAGGTTGTTCTTGCGCAGGGACACGCCGTCCATGTCGGCGCAGTAGACGAAAACACCCTGCTCCTTGAGGCGGCGGATGGTCTCGCCGATGTTGGCCACACGGGCCACGGGCAGACGCTCAGCCGCACCGGCGCTGGACTTGATGACGGTGGGGGTCACGGATGCGCCGCCCCGCTTGGGGATGACGATGCCGTGAGCGCCGCACAGCAGAGCCGAGCGCATAACAGCGCCCAGATTGTGGGGGTCTTCGATGCCGTCGCTCAGCACGAGGAAGGGCGGTTCGCCCTTCTCTTTGGCAGCGGCCAGCAGGTCCTCCACCGTTGCATATTCGATCTCACTGGCAAAGGCAGCCACGCCCTGATGGCTCTCGGTGCCGGTCATGAGGCGCAGCTTGTTGGGGTGTACCCGCTTGACGGTGGCACCGGCTTCCTTCGCCATTGCGGTATAGTAAGCGGCCACAGCCGGGGCCATGCCCTCGGCCAGCAGCACCGTATCCACGCCGGAGCCGCTCTTCAGCAGCTCTGTGACCGGGTTCTTGCCGTAGACGAGGCTCTCGTTCCGGGGCTGGTCGTCGGCCTTTTCGCGGCGGGGACGGCGGGGCATATTGCGTTCTTCCATGAAGTTCTCCTTCCGTTTCTATCGCAGGACGCCAAAGCCCTTCCGGCCCGGCGTCATCGTATCGCTTCAAGCGAGTTTTCAGGACCGCAGCGCTGTAAAGCTGCATTTTGCGGCAGGCACTGACGCATTTCAGACGTACAGCGCTTATAACTCATCTTGAAGTATAACATAAGCGGCAGGGGTTTGCCATAGAATTGCGCTTTTTCTTCCCGTGAAATTTCTGTGCCGCCCGCCCGGGCAGCGCCTCATGGGAGAAGTGTTGCCTTTTGCACGCCGGTTATCCGTCTTTTTGCCTGTGGTAAAAGTTTTCCACATTCAGACCGCTTTACCATCCGTATACCCGCCCTGTTTTTTCCACAAGTTGAAAACCCTGTGGAGAAAGTTCAAAACTCAAGCGTTCAAGCCTGTTTTCCGGGTGGAATTCCACACTTTCCACCAGGTTTTCCACAATCTTATCTCGACAGGCTCAGAGCCCTGCATACATTTTGTAATTTTCAAGTCAGAATTATGACAAAATTTTGAAGCAGAGCGGCACTTGTTTTGCCTTTTTATCCAACATCATTTTGACGAATGTGGATCCCTGTTGAAAATCGTCTGCTTTGGCGCCTCCGCCGCCGGTCTGGCCGGATGTTGTCGAAGCCTGTATAAAATGTTGCATCCCACTTATTTCTCTGTCTTTCGAGCACACTGCTGACCAAGAAAGCTTCGGTTTGGTTACAAAAACTCTCCGGTGGATTGATTTTACCCGCTGTTTGGGGTATACTTAGGGTGCAACTTCGTTAAACCATGCACAAAGCGGTGTGTGGGTACGAACAGACCCCGATAATTTTTGGAGGTAATAATAATGTTGGTAAATGCAACCGAAATGCTCATCAAAGCTCGTGACGGCCACTACGGTGTGCCTCAGTTCAACATCAACAATCTGGAATGGACCAAGGCCGTTCTGACCGCCTGCGAGGAGATGAAGAGTCCTGTCATCCTGGGTGTCTCCGAGGGTGCCGGCAAGTACATGACCGGCTTCAAGACCGTCGCTGCTATGGTCGATGCAATGGTCGATTCCATGGGCATCACCGTCCCGGTCGCTCTGCATCTGGACCACGGCACCTACGAGGGCTGCAAGGCCTGCGTTGAGGCTGGTTTCTCCTCCATCATGTTCGACGGCAGCCACTACTCCATCGAGGAGAATGTGGAGAAGACCAAGGAGCTGGTCGCTCTGGCACACTCTAAGGGCATGAGCATCGAGGCTGAGGTCGGCTCCATCGGCGGCGTCGAGGACGGCGTCGTGGGTAATGGCGAGATTGCTGACCCCGCAGAGTGCGCAAAGATCACTGATCTGGGCATCGACTTTCTGGCCGCCGGCATCGGCAACATCCACGGCGTCTACCCCGCCAACTGGAAGGGTCTGGACTTCGAGGCTCTGGACCGCATCCATAAGGCTACCAACAACATTCCTCTGGTCCTGCACGGCGGCACCGGCATCCCCGACGAGATGATCCAGAAGGCCATCAGCCTGGGCGTTTCCAAGATCAACATCAACACCGAGTGCCAGCTGGTGTTTGCTGAGGCCACCCGTAAGTACATCGAAGAGGGCAAGGATCAGCAGGGCAAGGGCTTCGACCCCCGCAAGCTGCTGGCTCCCGGCGCTCAGGCCATCATCGACAAGTGCAAGGAAAAGATCGAGCTGTTCGGCTGCGCAGGCAAGGCCTGAGCCGAAGCGCATCTCCTGAGCACATTCCCGCCCCATAAATGATACTGCCCCGCTGTTCTGTGCATCACAAAACAGCGGGGCATTTTTTGTAAGCCAGTCCGCAAAAAGGGGGCTGCTGCACCGGTTTTTCCCGTGTGCCGCAGCCCCTCTTCTTTACTGGTTCAATTTTGCAAACGCTTCCCGCACATCGCCGGAGAAGTAGAGCGTGCCCAGTGCGCACACGGGGCCGGTGCCCCCAAGGGCGACCGCCCGGGCCACACCGGCTTCAATGGTGGGAGCAGGCTCGGCCCTGCCGCCCCGGGCGCGGATCTGTTCAGCCAGCGTCTCAGCGGGCATGGCGCGTGGGGTGTGGGCCGCCACGGTGACGAACTGCCCGGCCAGCGGCAGGAGCAGTGCCAGCATCTCGTCCACATCCTTGTCCGCCATGATGCTGAGCAGGAACACGAACTTCTGCCCCGGAAAGCGGTCCCGCAGGCTCTGCACTGTGGCCCGCATTCCGTGGGCGTTGTGGCTGCCATCCAGCAAAAAGGCGGGCGAATGCCGCAGCAGCTCGAACCGGCCCGGCCAGCGCACCTGTTCCAGACCGGCGCGGATGGCGCTGTCCGGGATGTTCCAGCCCCGGCTGCGCAGCACCCGCAGGGCCGTAATGGCCGTGGCGGCGTTCCGGGGCTGATAGCTGCCGATCAGGGGCAGGCGGATGCCATTCAGGCCGTCAAAATCAAAGGTGACAGCATCCAGATCCCCGTCCTCGATGGTCAGCCTGCTGAGATCTACCACGGTCAGCGGCGCGTGCCGCTCTGCCGCCGTACGGGCGATGACGGCATCGGCCTCGGGCACACCGCCATAGCTCACCACCGGACTGCCCGGCTTGATGATGCCCGCCTTGGCCGACGCGATATCGGCCAGGGTGGGGCCCAGCTCCTTTACATGATCCATGCCCAGCGCCGTGATGACCGCGCACTCCGGCGGGTCGATGACATTGGTGGAATCCAGCGTGCCGCCCAGACCCACCTCCAGCACCACGATGTCACAGTGCCGCTCGGCAAAGTAGAGCATTCCCAGTGCCGTGATGATCTCAAACTCGGTGGGCACATCGGCCATGGCATCGGCAGCGGGTTTTACCCGCTCCACCAGCCGCACCAGTTCCTCGTCCGGGATCTGCTGGCCGTTGACCTGGATCCGCTCATTGAAGCGGTTGATGAACGGCGAGGTGTACAGGCCCACGCGTTACCCGGCCGCCTGCAAACAGGAGGCCAGCATG
>OGFF01003725.1_pt1 | contig 10913 bp, 11 predicted proteins | sample 1570751 | NCBI WGS metagenome assembly OGFF01 (sample SAMEA2581951, study PRJEB24529) | metagenome | biome: Human gut stool | place: China | collected 2011 | reverse complement strand
TGCAACAGTAGCATGTAGTTATGCAGGAGCATCAGTGTGTCATGTAGATAGTTCAAAAGGAATGGTGACATGGGCTAAGGAAAATATTGTATCATCAGGTTTATCTGAAAGACCAGTTAGATACATAGTTGATGATGTTGTTAAATTTGTTAATAGAGAAATACGTAGAGGAAATAAATATGATGCAATAATAATGGATCCGCCATCATATGGTAGAGGAGCAAATGGAGAAGTATGGCAATTTGAGAATAATATATATGATTTAGTTGAATTATGTTCTAAAGTACTTTCAGACAAACCATTATTCTTTTTAATAAACTCATATACAACAGGGATTTCAAGCAAAGTTTTAGAAAACATTTTAAATTTAACAGTTTCTAAAAAACACAGAGGAAAAGTATCTTCAGGAGAAATTGGATTACCAATGGAAGATTCAAAACTTATACTTCCTTGTGGAATTTTTGGAAGATGGGAAGATTAAAAAATATGGGAAATTTTGTACCCGGTACATTTTTTCCCAGAAGGAGAAAAGATGCAAAAGTTAGATGTAATATATGAAGATAATCATATAATTGTTGTAAAAAAAGAACCCAATATTCCCTCACAAGCGGATAAAACAGAAGATATGGATATGCTTACAATTATAAAAGGCTATTTAAAAGAAAAATACAATAAGCCTGGGAATGTTTATCTGGGGTTAGTTCATAGATTAGATAGACCTGTTGGAGGAGTTATGGTATTTGCAAAAACATCAAAGGCTGCTTCGAGATTGAGTAATCAAGTACGAGAGAAAATATTTAAAAAGAAATATTTAGCTGTTGTTGATGGTGAATTTGAACAAACTAAAGGAACATTAGAAGATTACTTATATAAAGATGAAAGAAATAATATGAGTAGAGTTGTTAACAAGGATAAGAAAAATGCAAAACTTGCCAAATTGGATTATGAAGTTTTGAAATATAATGAGGTGAAAAATTTATCTTTGGTAAAAGTAAACTTACATACAGGTAGACATCATCAAATAAGAGTGCAACTTGCGCATTCAGGACATAGTATTTTTGGAGATCAAAAATATGGCACAAGAGGAAAGGGAAAGCAAATAGCATTATGGGCATATGAACTTACAATAGAACATCCAGTGAGCAAAGAAGAGATGACTTTTAAATGCTTGCCAGAAAGTAATGGGACTTGGTGTATTTTAAGAGAAGTGAAAATTTAAATATTTTAGAACGATTTTGGATGAATGTGAAATCTAAGAATCGTTCTTTTTTGATGTCTAATTAAAAAATGGAAAATTTATGAAAATACCTAAAATATATATGAAATATGAAAAAGAGGATTTTGTTAATCATAAAAGAGATTTTATGAAATAAATATGTAAATTATGTAAAAAGATGATAAATTAAGTATGTACCTAAGATAAAAGAGAGGTGTGAAAAGTGATTGATAAAATCTGCACATATCTAACAAATAGAATCAGAAAAGAAATGCCAGAGATTGATGACGAACGAGCAGAGATAATAATGTATGGACTACAAAATATAATAGGTGAATTACCTAAAGGAGTAATTATTTTAATAATTGCATATTTCCTAGGAATATTCAAATTAACTTTAGTTTCGATGTTAATTATTGCACCATATAGAGGTTTTTCAGGTGGAGTTCATATGAAAACACACATTGGTTGTATAATTTATACTTTGATTTTATATAGTGGTTCAGCATTACTTGGAAAATATATAATCCTAACTGGTATAACAAAATATATTACTGCATTTACAGTTTGGACATTTTGTATGATAATGATAAAATTATATGCACCAGCAGATACAGAAAATGTTCCAATATTAATGGAAAAAGAAAGAAAACAAAAGCAAATTTTTTCATATATAACTTTGACTATTGAATTTATAATTGCTATTTTCATAAGTAATACTACGATTGTAGGAATAATAATATTTGGAGATTTCATACAGACTTTAACAATAACAAGATTTGCATATAAAATTACAGATAATAAATATGGACATGAACTATATGCAAATATTTAAATTGATTAATATAAGAGTCATTGCAACTGCTCTTATGTTATATAAATTTTTACAAAAGAAGGGGGAATTAATTATGATGAAATTATTAGCTAAAATGGCTGAAAAATATGCCAAATCAACAAATACTGCATGTTATGCATTTTGGTGGGGACATCAACCAAAAATGCCAGCATCTCTAATAAAAAAGGATTAATTTCCTATAAAAGATAATGTTCTTAAACATTAAAAATCAATTCAAGAGAAGGGAACTTCATAAGAAGTTTTCTTTTTTTGGGCACATCAAAAAAGAGGTAATTAAAACATTACCTCTATAAATTGTATATAAATAATTCTTGTTTAAAATATTTATTATCTTTACTTGTATACAAATCTAAATTTTTACTTTTTTTAACATATTTTCTAACTTCCCATAATCCAATACCTGAATGATTTTCCTTGCTGGATAATCCTTTTTCAAATATTTTTTCTAAGTCTACATCTTTATTTAAATATGTATTTTTTACACAAATTACAGCCCTATTGTTCCTTGCCTCGTTTATAAAAGATATTCTTACTACTTTTTGAGTGCATTTTTCGGCTTCTTCAATAGCGTTATCAATTAATATTCCAAGAATTCTTGAAAAATGGTACTTATTTATTTTTAAATTAGATAGATTTAAAAAGAACTCAATGTCAAATGAGATTCCTAAACTTGTAGCTTTAAAATATTTATTATTTAATAGACTATATATTCCAGGGTCATTAATAATTCTGGGATTTATTATTGAAAGATTATTGGTAATTTTACAATCTTTTTTTACATCTTCAAAATATTCTTTTAGACCAGTCATATCATTAGTTTCTATATATCCATCTAATGTTGAAACAATGTTATTAAAATCGTGTTTAAATCCTTTAACTTTATCATATAAAATTTCTAATGATTTATTATAATCTTCTGCACAGGCTAAATCTTTTTTTGTAATTTCTAAATTAACCATACGTGTAAAACTATAAATGCTCAGTACTAAAAAAGATACAAGTAATATAAAATTAAGAATACTAATTGTTATTGGTACTATATTGATATAAAATGTTGTTGTAACTAATTGTATACACAAAGTCAAAAAACCAATACATAAATTAACAGTAAGAAGAATTAGGGTTTTCTTATCTAAATAATCTATTACATCTAAATTTAACTTTATTTGTTTAAAATTTTTAAAAACAAAATTTATGTGGTACATAAGCATATACAGTATTATTAAATATGGGATTCTATAAACAGGAGTACTTATAAAAACTGAAGGATCTATATTAAACAAAGTTAGATATGGATTTTGAACTAGTGTGTTTAGAACTCCAAATATAAAACTTGGTATAATTGAAGAGATGAAACTTTTTAAAGGACCAAGCTTAAATATAAAATATATCAGACAAGCTGAAGAAATGTAGTTTATTAAAACATTATATGGAGAAGGGATAATATTTAATGTAAATGTAGTTATAGCAAAAAGCAATGATACATATAATATTTTTTCCTTTTTAGATACTATAACGTTAAATATATTTAAAAACAAATTCATAAATAAATAAATTTCAATAATCCCACCAGGAATCATTAATAAATTCAAAAGTTCTTCGTTTTCACTGCTTAAAGCATTCCAAATATTATTTACAAATTGCATCATAATCAATTACCTCCATAAAAGAATTTTTATATTTTGGACCAATATAACAAAGCTCTCCATTTTTAAAAACAATAGAATTATCAGAAAGAGAGACACTCACAATATTGTTAATATTAGCAATAAAAGATTTATGGCAACGTGCAAAACTTTTGGGTAGAGTATTCTCTATTTTAGAAAAAGAGTTATATGTGTCAAAACATCCATGAAGAGTATGATAAATAAGTTTCATACCACATTTTTCGATAAATTGAATATCATTTAGATCAATAAAAGTTCCCTTGTTGTCTATTTTTAAAAACTTTTTTGTATTACCATTAATATCATCAAATAGTCTAGTCAAAGTTTCCGAAAGAGACTCTACACTTAGAGAATTTTTAAACAAATAAGCAAATGTTTTATAATCATAAGCTTTCATCAAATATTCAAAATGACTTGTGATAAAAATAATATAGCAGTCTTTATTTATTTTTCTAATTTCATTCGCAATATCAAGACCATTCAAACTAGAATTCTTAAATTCAATATCAAGTATTACTACATTGACAATGTTTGAAGATATAAAAGAAAGAACATCTTTGTAGTTTTGAGTTTTTAATACAATTTTAGCATTAAAATCATTTTGAACAAAAGCTTTTTCAAATAATAAAGATAATTTATTAATCATATGAATATTATCATCACAAATTATAAAATTTAGCATGAAAATCCCCTCCTTTATTTTAAAATTTTGACAAATTATGTAAAAATATATTTAAATATAAAACAAAAAAATAAAAATGTCAATAGGCTAATTGAATAGACCTGAATGGCTGATAACAAAGAGATACAATGTTCTAAACTGATTTGAATAAAATAAATACAAATTACAAAAAATGTAAAAACAGTGTAGTGACTTTAAGTTATATATTTTTGACTGTTTCATAGAATTAAATATAATGGAGGAAGTGAAATAATGAATAAAAAAGAAAAAAAACAAATTATGCTTGTAATAGGAGCAATATTAATTATTTTTTCTGCATTTTTAATACAATTGAATTTTCAGCAAGTTGTTTCAACTAATGCTGACTTGCAAGGAAGTAAAACAATTGGATGGGGAATAAAGAGGGCAAACAATAATATGCAACCAGATGTAGGAGAAAATAACAGAAAAATATTAGAAGAAAATAATGGAATCTGTTTAGGAAAAGATACTGAAAAAATAATATATCTTACATTTGACGAAGGATATGAAGCTGGATATACAGAAAAAATATTAAATACATTAAAAGAAAATAATGTAAAAGCAACATTTTTCATAACATCACATTATTTAAACACAACATCAGACTTAGTAGAAAGAATGATAAATGAAGGACATATTGTAGGAAATCATACTGTAAACCATAAAAGTATGCCAAGTGTATCAAATGAGGAAATAGAAAAAGAAATAATGAAACTTCATCAAGCAGTAATGGGAAAATTTAATTATGAGATGAAATTTATGCGTCCACCAAAAGGTGAATTTAATGAAAGAACTTTAAAGAAAACATCAGAATTAGGATATAAAACAGTAATGTGGAGTTTTGCATATTTTGATTGGGATGAAAAAAAGCAGCCATCTCTAGAAGAAAGTAGAAAAATGATTATTAATAATTTACACTGTGGAGAAATAATGTTATTACATCCTAATTCAAAAACAAATTCAGAAGTTTTAGATAGCATTATAAAAGAGGCAAAAGAACAAGGATATGAATTTAAACTTTTAGATGAATTTAAATAATGAGATGAGGAGCGAATATGAAAAAGAAAAGATTAGATAAAATTTTAGAAATACCAGAAGAAGTTTATTCGAATACACCCAAAATAACAATTACAGGTTTTAATGAAATAATATTAGAGAATTACAAGGGAATATTAGAATATGAAGAATTTTTTGCGAGCATAAGTACATATATTGGAGTTGTAAATATTAATGGATACAATATCAATTTAGAAAAAATGACAAATGATGATATAAAAATAACAGGTAAAATTGAAAGTGTTGAACTAGAAAGAACAGAGGACTGATTTACATATTAAGGAGGAATTATGGCAATTAAAATTTTATTAAAATACATATTAGGCTATGTAAGAATAACTGTAGAGGGATACTATATAGAAAGATTTATAAATATATGTACAACAAACAAAATATTAATATGGAATTTGAAAAGAGAAAAAGGGGTTAAGTTACATTTAAATATTGGTATACAAGATTTTTATAGAGCTATTGAAGTTGCAAAAAAATTAAAGTGCAAAGTAAAAATAAAGAAAAAAAGAGGGATACCGTTTATTATAAATAAATATAGAAAAAGAAAAGTGTTTTTAATATCATTAATAATAATTTTAGTTGCATTATATGTAAGTTCAAATTATGTTTGGAATATAGAAGTTCAGGTAGAAGATAATTTAAAATTGGAAAATATAGAAAATGACATACAAGAAGTAGGATTAAAAACTGGAATGAAAAAAAGCAAAGTAAATGTTGAAGAAATAGTAAATAAAATAAGGTTAAAAAGAAATGATATTTCTTGGATTGGAATTAATCTAAATGGAACTAATGCAATAGTAAAAGTAGTAAAAGCAAAAGAAGCACCTGAAATAATTGATGAAAAAGAATTTACCAATATTGTTGCAAAAAAAGCAGGAACAATAACACAAATTATTGCACAAAATGGAACGGCACAAGTCAAAGTTGGAGATAAAGTAGAAGCAGGTCAGATTCTTATTCAAGGAACAATGGAGGGAAAATATACAGGAATAAGATATGTACATAGTTTAGGAGAAGTAAAAGCAATTGTAAAATATATAAAAACAGTTCAAATTCCATTGAAGGAAGAACGAAATGTCGAAACTGGAAATAAAGAAACGAAATATAAAATAAATTTTAATAAATTTCAGATAAATTTTTACAAAACTCTTTCAAAATTCAAAATTTATGATACAATAGAAGAAGAAAAAAAGTTTAAGATATTTTCAAACTTATATTTACCAATTTCTGTAACTAAAATAACTAATAAGGAATTGGAAAACAATATAAAACAATACACTATAGAAGAAGCGACAGAAAAAGGAACAAAACAATTAGAAAAACAAATAGAAGCGGAAATTGAAGAAAAGCAAAATATACTTCGGAAAAAATGCAAATGTAATAGAAACAGAAGAATACATAGAAGTAAGTGTAACATATGAAGTTATTGAAAATATAGGAATGCAGGAAAAGATAAATAAAATAAATGAACAGACAGATGAAACACAATAATATACCTGCCTACCAAGAACTTGGAAAGGATGGAAAAATGGAAGAGAGAAGTTTAAGAGTAGTAGGAACAGACAAAACCTTTTTTAATAAATTAACAAATACATTAACAAAATTATTAATACCAACACAAATAGGCATAAATGGAATGAGAATTAGCATGAAAAGAAATGCATTAATTAAGGCGTATGAAAATTCAAAAGAAGATGTTGATGTAAGCAAAAAAGAAATAGCAGAAAAAAAATATGAAGATGCTTATACAGCATATTTAGAAGCATTAGATAAATATGTATTAGATACAATATACAAAAAAGTAAAAAATCAAACAGCAACACAATTGGAAAGTATGGCATTATCACAATATTATGGAATAGTGCAATTAAAACAAAGTGAATACACAGAATATAAATATAGGAAACAAAAATACTTACTAGAACTAGACAAAGAAACAGTAATAAATTCAGGAAAGCAAAAGACAATTGATAAATACCAAGAATTTTATATATCAAAACAAGATTCGTTATATAAAGGAATATTAAAAAATTATTCAGTAAAATTAGCTGACACAACAAATGTATATGATTCAGCAAAGGACTGGATATATATGAAGATATTTGATACACTAGAAGATTACATAAAAAACATATTGCCGTTAAAAATAAATGATCCAAAATTAGAAAAAGTAGTAAAAGAATACGAAAAATATGAAAAATTTACAGTAGGAAAATTAGATGCTAGAGATAACATTGAAAAAAATATGATATTATTAGGAATAAGTAGAAACTTATTTACACATAGTTTACCATTAGTAGTTGCAGAACAATGCTATATGAAACTATTAAAAGATGCAAGATGTTTAATTCAAGATACAAAAATAGCAGCTAAAAGGGAAAAAGCATATACAATGTTGTTAAATTTAATAGAAGATTATAGTATAAGATTATTAGCAACAAAGGTATACTGGGAAAATGCAAAAGAAAGAGAAAAATTTAAAGCATTTTATGAAAAATACAAAGATATTGAAAAACTAAAAGAGATAGATTTTATTGAATATGTAAAACAAAAAGAAATATTATTCATGAAAGAAGATATTAAAAATATTCAAAATGAAAAAATAGACTATACAAGGTTGATAAAATATTACAAAAGAAAATTAGTAGATTACGGAGTGATGAAAGAAATAAGAGATTGTCAAACAAAAAAAGGAAAATACATAAAAAAGAAAATTAGCACAAGAATGCAAGAATATGCAAGCGCATAAATAACAATAATTGAAAGATGTGAGGGAAGATGTACCAATTAGAATATTTAGATTTAGAATCAAATGATAAATATAAAGAAATAATTAAAAGAGTAATAGAACAATGTTTTAAAGAAGAAAAAATTGAAAAATCAAAATTATATATAAGTATAACATTAACAAATCCTGAACATATTCATGAAATAAATAAACAATATAGGAATGTAGATAGGACAACAGATGTTCTATCATTTCCTATGTTCGAAAAAAAAGAAATAGATGAAAAAATAAAAAATAATGATTTTGAACATGAAGATGTATTAGGAGATATAGTAATTTCAATAGAAAAAGTAGAAGAACAAGCTAAAGAATATGGACATAGTTTTGAAAGAGAATTTGCGTATATGTTAGTACATGGATTTTATCACTTAATGGGATATGACCACATAGAAGATGATGATAAAGTTATTATGAGAAAAAAAGAAGAAATAGTATTAAATAAATTAGGGATAACGCGAGATGAACTTGGATAATAAACTTCTCTAATATAGGAAGGAATGGAGTTTCGAATGAAAAATAAAAAGACTATGATTTTATTGGCTATTTTAGCAGTATTAGTAATAATAGCAGGAGGACTTCTTATATACAAAATTATAACAAGGGAACATGTTGAACAAGTGAGTAATACAGAGGATTATACAGAAGAAAATAATGATACATTGGTTGTAAATCCAAAACAAGTAAAAATATTTAGTGGAGATGATAGACCAATAGCAGTAATGATTGATAATCATTCAGGCGCCTGGCCACAGGCAAATTTAAATAAAGCATATATTGTATATGAAATAGTAGTAGAAGGTGGAGAAACTAGACTAATGGCAGTATTTAAAGGGCAAAATCTAGAAAAGATAGGCCCAGTAAGAAGTTCAAGACACTATTTTCTGGACTATGCTTTAGAAAATGATGCAATATATGTACATCATGGCTGGAGCCCACAAGCGCAAAGTGATATTTCAAGTTTAGGAATAAATAATATAAATGGAATACAAGAAAGTTCCTCAGACTTTTGGAGAGTAAAAGACAAATTAGCACCACACAATTTATTTACATCAACAGAAAGTATATTAAAAATTGCCCAAAGAAAAAATTATGCTACAACATCAAAACAAAAAAGTGTATTAAATTATGTTGCAGATGAAATTGAATTAGATAAAAAATATAAAAGAATAACTGATTCAACATCAGAAACATCAAATACCACTAAGCAAAGTAGTATACAAGCTATTAATATAACAATTCCACATTCAAATCTTCAGACTGTAAAATATGAATATGACGAAAATTCTAAAACATATAAAAGATATGCAAGAAATAAACTTCAAACAGATTATATTACAGGAGAACCTGTTACAACTAAAAATATAATTATAACAATGTGTGATAATTACACATTAACTGATAGTGAGAATAAAGGCAGACAAGGTCTAAAAAATATAGGAACTTTTGACGGGTATTATATTACTAATGGACAAGCAATAAAAATAAAATGTATTAAGTTAGATAGAAAGGATCAAACTATTTATAAAGATTTAGAAGGTAATGAGATAGAAGTTAATGACGGAAATACTTTTATAAATATTTGTCCAACAGATGCTAAAATTGTGATTGAATAAAAAATTAAAATAACATGTTTAAAAATTTCAAAAAAGTGATATAATAGTACCGACAAAAAGAGAAGAGGAGGAATTTATATGAACACAAACAAAAAAGTAGTATTAGTAGGAACAGGATTTGTAGGAATGAGCATGGCATATGCTATGATGAATCAAGGAGGAGTAGATGAACTTGTACTAATAGATGTATTAAAAGATAAAGCCAAAGGAGAAGAAATGGATTTATCACATGGTTTACCATATGCACCTCAAAAAATGAATATAAAAGCAGGAGATTATTCAGAATGCAAAGATGCAAATGTTGTAGTAATAACAGCAGGCTTGCCACAAAAACCAGGGCAATCAAGACTTGAGTTAGCAGTATCAAATACAAAGATCGTAAAAGAAATAACCGAACAAGTAATGGCAAGTGGATTTAATGGAGTATTTATAATAGCAAGTAATCCAGTAGATTTAATGTCATATGTTGTTGCACAAGTCTCAGGATTACCAAAATCAAGAGTAATTGGATCAGGAACAGTATTAGATACTGCAAGATTAAGATATCTAATAGCTGAATATTTGGATGTTTCAAGTAAAAATGTACATGCATATATATTAGGAGAGCACGGAGACTCATCATTAGTACCATGGGAATACTGCTATGTTGGATGTAAAAGCATAATGGATATAATGAAAGATAATAACCATCCGATGGAAGATTTAAAGAAAATTCATGATGAGGTTTGGAAAGCAGCTTATGAAATTATTGAAAAGAAAAGAGCAACATATTATGGGATTGGTATGGCTTTAAATAGACTTGTAAAAGCTGTTTTAAATGATGAAAATGCAATACTAACAGTATCAACATACCAAAATGGAGAATATAACCAAGAAGGTTTGTATATAGGAGTTCCTGCAATTATTAATAAAAATGGAGTAAAAGAAATTTTACAGTTAAAGTTAAATGATGAAGATCAAGCTAAATTTGACCATAGTTGTAATATCATTAAAGAAAATATA
>OGFF01003720.1_pt1 | contig 10921 bp, 7 predicted proteins | sample 1570751 | NCBI WGS metagenome assembly OGFF01 (sample SAMEA2581951, study PRJEB24529) | metagenome | biome: Human gut stool | place: China | collected 2011 | reverse complement strand
GCTAAACTTTGGGACGGGATTTACAAGCCCTGACAGCGCATCGACATTTACCATTCCGTCTGCGGCGGCAAAAGCAGTGACAGTGGGGGCGTATGATGCGGGAACGGGCAGTGCGGCTCCGTTTTCGGGGCAGGGTTATATCGTGGAAATCGGTGGAAGCCTGATGGTAAAGCCGGAGCTTGCAGCACCCGGTGTTAATGTGCTTGTACCGTCGGTATCCGGCATGGCACGTGTGAGTGGAACGTCCTATGCCACACCTTTTGTAACAGGCAGTGCGGCACTTTTAATGGAATGGGGCATTGTGCGTGGCAATGATGCATTTCTTTATGGTGAAAAATTAAAGGCGTATCTGATTAAAGGGGCAGAACCGCTGGCGGGAGCAGCAGTGCCTGATACACAGACAGGCTGGGGAAGACTGTGTCTGAAAAACAGTCTTCCCCAGGCATAAAAGACATAATAATCAAGATATAATATCCGGGAACTAAAAAAGTGGCGTACCACAGTAAGAAGCTGTAGTGCGCCACTTTTTTAATATGTGCTTTTAAATTAAGGATTCATACAGTTCTGTAATATCAGCAACACTGGTTTCCTTTGGGTTGCCCGGACGGCATGCATCATCATAAGCAGACTGTGCAAGGAAAGGAATATCCTCTTTCTTTACAATATCTTTTAAGTTTTCAGGGATACCAACATCCTTTGCGAGCTTCTTAACAGCATCAACAGCAGCTTTGCGGTATTCTTCTTGAGTCATGGATTCAGTTCCTTCCACACCCATAGCCTGTGCGATATATTTATACTTATCACCGGTTGCTTCTGCGTTATATTCCATAACAGTCGGAAGAATAATTGCATTTGCAACACCGTGAGGTGTGTCGTAAAGCGCGCCGAGCGGATGAGCCATAGAGTGAACTATGCCGAGGCCGACATTTGAGAAGCCCATTCCGGCTATGTACTGACCGAGAGCCATTTCCTCTCTGCCCTCGGGGGTGTTTTCAACAGCACCTCGAAGAGCGCGGGAAATTATTTCGATCGCCTTTAAATGAAACATATCGGAAAGCTCCCAAGCACCCTTTGTGATGTAGCCCTCAATAGCGTGTGTAAGAGCGTCCATACCGGTTGCGGCAGTAAGTCCCTTTGGCATACTCGACATCATATCCGGGTCAACAAAAGCAACTACCGGGATATCGTGAACATCGACGCACACCATTTTTCTGTTTTTCTCGGCGTCGGTTATAACATAGTTTATGGTAACCTCAGCGGCTGTGCCTGCGGTTGTGGGAACGGCAAAAATCGGGACAGCCTTATTCTTTGTGGGAGCCACTCCCTCAAGGCTTCTGATATCTGAAAATTCGGGATTTGCAACAACTATGCCAATCGCCTTAGAGGTATCCATTGAGGAGCCGCCGCCGATTGCGATAAGATAATCGGCACCCGAAGCCTTAAATGCCTCAACGCCGTGCTGACAGTTTTCTATTGTGGGATTAGCCTTGATGTCGGAGTATATCTCATAGTCAAGTCCGGCTTTATCAAGAACATCCGTAACCTTTTTGGTAACTCCGAATTTAAGAAGATCGGGGTCCGAGCAAATAAAAGCCTTTTTAAAGCCTCTGCCCTTTGCCTCGTCGGCAATACTCTCTATTGCGCCCTTGCCGTGATAAGAAGTCTCGTTAAGAACAAATCTGTTAGCCATAACTTATTCCTCCGTATTCAATAAAATAAATTTAACGGCAACGTGAGTAAACGTTTAACCATCTACGTTAAAATTTTAACAACCGTTTTTTGAAAAATCAATAGGCAATACTCACAAATAATCAAAAAAATTTTTGGCACTTAAAAGACCTGCCCTCGCCGCAAAGCGAAAACAGGTCTTGGAATCATAAAACCATATAGGACTTACGAGCCGGAAACTATCCAGCCTATGCCGTATGTCACGGTGGTCATTATAAGCCCGGCTATAAGTACGCCGAGGGCGATTATCGGAAATGCCTTTTTAGGCGGTATTTCCAAAAGCGACGCCATAAGCGCGCCCGTCCAGCCGCCGGTTCCGGGAAGCGGAATCGCAACGAACAGCAAAAGCCCCCACTGCTTACCGCGGTTTATTTTATCTCGATTCTTTTCGGCTTTTGCTTCAAAGTGCTTTATTATTTTGTCAAAGCCCTTTATTTTTCTCAGCCACTCGAATATCTTTTTGATGAACAAAAGGATAAACGGTATCGGCACCAGATTCCCGAGATACGAGATGATGAATGCCTGAAGCATATTCATATTGAGCAGTCTTGCGGCTATCATACCGCCGCGGTTCTCAAGAATCGGGAACAGCGAAATTATAAGCACCGTAAGCCATGACGGTATGGTATCTCCGAACAGATGCACCATTTTTTCCGCGAGATTTTCTGTCGCGGACAGCGTCATAAAGTACTGCGAAAATGTAGACAGCATATAATTCTCCTTATAATCAGATAGAGTGCTCCGTCAAATAAGCCTTTGCTTTTTTGAGAATAGCCTTGTCGTTTTCATAATTAAGGGTCTTATAAGCATTATCATAGCTTAACCAAATGTAGTCCTCAATTTCCTCCGGCTGAATAACGGTTCTTGTATCTTTTGTGGAGGCGATATAAATTATAACCGTTTTTTCTATTCTGCCCTGAATCGTATACTCCGAACGGCTCTTAAATTCCGGAAGAATGGCTATATGAAGCCCGGTTTCCTCAAGAACCTCGCGTCTTGCGGTATCCTCGTTGCTCTCGCCCTCTTCGACATGGCCTTTGGGGAAGCCCCAATTTGCGCTGCGCTTGTTTTTGATAAGCAAAAATCTTCTTTCGCCCGCTATTTCCCGGTAAACTATCGCGCCGCAGCTGCGCTCATAAAGACAATCTATCGAATAGGAGCCTTTTTTGTACATAAACGCGAGCGCGTCACGCACATCATTTACTATAAATCTTTTACTCTTTGGCGACACAACAATAATTACGCCTTTTGTCTTAGGTATTTTAACGGTGGCTATTACCCTGCCGTCAAAATTTCTTACGGGGTGATTTATGCCCATAATAAAGGCGCCCTTTACGGGAGAGTGCGGCTCAAGCCCGCTTTCGACGGTACCGTAATTAAGGCGGTACTGCGTCTTGCTGTTGCCGTCAAAGAATCCTATGGGTCTTGTGACCCTCACTTTGACAAACCTTCCCAGCATCGTGGTTCTCCTTAGAAAAATCTGAAAATATTATACAGGTTTTTTTCGCTCGTTTCAAGACAAATTTAAACATTAAGGCTCAAATCACGCCTCAATGTTTAAATTGACATTAAAATTACTGTTTTTGTAATAAAATTTTAATCAAAAGGGATTGTGAAAAGCAGTAATTTACGATAAAATATACTCATTATATTATAAGCTGTTGTGTGAAAGGGTGTCAATTATGGCAGATGACAAGAAATTCGGCAATAACGATTTTGAGGATATTTACAGTTCTTCCGAAAAGGACGGTTACGAGGATATATACAGCGACAGCGAGGAGGAGGGTCGTGCAGTCTCTTCCGACAAGAAGGGTGATGACGATTTCGAGGACTTCTTCACGGGGAGAGACGACAAATCAGATAACGAAGATTTCGGAAACGAGACTCCCGTTCCGCGCCACAGAGAGATAAACACAAGCCCGGAGGTTAAACCTTACAGCTACAACTATAACAGAGCCGCAAATTCAAGAGCCAAAAAGGTTTCCGACGAGCACGGCTTTACCGATATTTCAAGCGGCAGGCAGCCGAGAGAAAAAAAGCCTCACCGACACAGTGCAGGCAAGATAATCGGTATAGTCATATTGATTTTACTGGTGCTTTGCGCCGCCTTTGCCGCAGTTACATACCATCAGGCAAAGAAGCTGCTCGGCGAGGTCAACTACTCTCCGCTTCAGGAGAACGAATACATAGATTCTTCAAAGCTCGCACATTCGGATTCGGTACGCAACATTCTCTTGATAGGCGTTGACGCGCGCGAGGGGGAAAGCTCAGACAGCACAAGGTCCGACACCATGATGATTCTTTCCATTGACGAAAATAACAAGCAGTTAAAGCTCACCTCCATTCTTCGCGACACATATGTTGAAATTCCGGGCTGGAAGTGGAACAAGATAAACGCGGCACAGAGCCACGGCGGCAGGCAGCTGCTTGTAGACACAATAGAATACAATTTCAAAGTGGATATAGATAACTATATGCTTGTGAACTTTGATATGTTTACCACTATAATCGACGAGCTCGGCGGCGTAGATGTTGAAGTAACCGAAAAAGAGGCAAACTACATAAACGCGCGTTACAATATGACTCAGGCCGAAAAAGACGCTTTCCCCGGAACCACAAACGCCGGTGTAAATCACTTCAGCGGTATGCAGGCTCTTTGGTACAGCCGTATGCGCTATCTCGACAGCGACTTCTACCGCACACAGCGTCAGCGCAAGGTCATTTCGGCAATTATAGATAAGGCAAAATCAAATCCGACGGCACTCTATTCGATAGCCGAAAAGGTTATGCCGATGATTGAAACGGATCTTACCACGGACGAGCTTGTAAATCTCGCAAAGGGCTCCGTAAAATATATGAAATACGATCTTGCTCAGATGCAGGTTCCGATTGACGGAAGTTGGAAGAGCGTTAAAAAATCAGCCGGCAACGTGCTCTCGATAGATATGGATAAAAACGTTTCGGCAATGCGCACATTCATATACGAAAAGGCGGACACCTCAAATAACGAGACTACAACGGAGAATTCCAAAAAGAAATAATTTTTCAGGAGATACAATATGAAAAAAGCTGAATTATCACTTGCCGGCGAATTTAAAGTAGGCAAGGTTGACGACAGGATCTTTGGTTCGTTCATAGAACACCTCGGCAGAGCTGTTTACGGCGGAATATATGAGCCAAACCACCCCTGTGCCGACGAAGACGGGTTCAGAAAAGACGTTATCGACGAGGTTAAAAAGCTTCGCGTACCGATAGTGCGCTACCCCGGCGGAAACTTTGTTTCCGGATACAGGTGGGAGGACGGTGTGGGTCCCATAAGCGAAAGGCCGAAAAGGCTTGAACTCGCCTGGGGCGTTACGGAGCCCAATCTCTTCGGCACGGATGAATTTATGAAGTGGTGCAAAAAGGCGGACACAGCTTGTATGATGGCCGTAAACCTCGGTCTGCGCGGAGTCGACGACGCAAGAAATCTTGTTGAATACTGCAATCACCCGTCCGGCTCATATTACAGCGATATGCGACGTAAAAACGGTGCCGAAAGCCCTTACGGTATAAAGCTGTGGTGCCTCGGGAACGAGATGGACGGCGGTTGGCAGCTCGGCCACAAGGAAGCGAAAGAATATGCTTTTTTGGCGGATCAGGCATCAAAGGCAATGAAACTAACGGATGACTCAATCGAAACCGTAATTTGCGGCAGCTCCAACGACCATATGAAAACCTTCGGCAAGTGGGAGGATACCTGCCTCGACATAGCCTACGACAGCGTTGATTACATATCGCTTCATCAATACTATGACAACAAGCTCGGCGATACGCAGAGCTTCCTCGCTAAGAGCATGGCTATGGACGAATTCATAAAAACGGTAATTTGTATATGCGATTCCGTAAAGGGCAGAAAGCATTCAAAGCACACCGTCAATCTCTCCTTTGACGAGTGGAATGTTTGGTTTCACTCAAACGACGACGAGGTAGAGAAGTGGAGCACCGCTCCGCACCAGCTTGAAGACGTATACACCTTTGAGGACGCACTTTTGGTCGGGCTTATGCTGATAACTCTGTTAAAGCATGCCGACAGGGTTAAGATCGCGTGTCTTGCACAGCTTGTAAACGTCATAGCCCCCATTATGACGGAAAACGGCGGCGGAATTTTTGAGCAGACTATATTCTATCCGTTTATGCACGCGTCAAATTACGGCAGAGGAACCGTTTTACTCTCAAACACAGTATGCGGCAAGCACGACACAAGAGAGTTTACCGATGTTCCGGACGTGGACTCCGTGGCGGTTTTAAGTGACGACGGCAACGCTCTTACCGTATTTGCGGTAAACAGAGACCCGAGCGAAAGCTATGATATGTGCATAAAGCTTTTAGATCTTGAAGACTTTTCCGGCAAAGAGCATATTGAAATGTGCGGCTTTGACAAAAACGCGGTCAACGGATTCGACAAAATAAACGTCTTCCCCGTAAACGGAGAAATCCCCACGGTTGACGGCAAGACGGCACACGCCGTTTTAAAGCCGTTTTCATGGAATGTTATAAGATTTTATAAAAACAAATAATAAAGAAGGATTGAGAATTATGGCAAAATGTCCCAAGTGCGGAGCAAAGCTTCATTGGTACGACTTCCGTGCCGAATGTAAGCACTGCGGAGTTAATATCCCCAACTACAAATGGGAAGAGAGGCTTGAAAATGATGCCGATACGGCCGAGACATCATTCGCAAAGCTGCATTACAAAATGAGTAACTTCAAATACGGCACGATAGGCTCTCCGCTTATGATAGTGCGCCTTGTTTTTACTCTTTTGCCGCTTGTGGCTCTTGTTGTGCCGCTTGTAAAAATCACACTCTGCTTCCCGTTTTACGAAAAAACGGAGAGTGTTTCATTTCTCACGTTTATACTTAACTATTTGACCAAATATGATATAAAGGCTTCGCTCTCGCTGATGCACGGCGAGGCACTCGGCGGTGTTTTTGCAAAAATGTTTCTCGGCGTGGGATTTGCGTTTTTGGCCGCCGCGCTCGGAGTTGTAAATTTCTTTGTTGTGCTTATAGCGTCAATGTCACTCAGCAGCAAAGCCGATACGGTATTAAATATCCTCAGCACCGTTTTTTGGAGTCTTTCGGCATACTTTGTTTACGCCTTTTTAAATGCCGCGGCCGAAACAAGCGTAAACATAATCACAGGCTCGGTATCCCCGTTATTTGCGGTAGGAATAGCATTGTTCCTCGCAAATATCATAATCAATATTGCGGTGTCCAAAAAATTCAAAAACAAAAAAGCCACAGATCCGTCTATGGAGGAAGCCATAGAAAAAGAGCTTCGTGAGCTCCGTGAAAAAGACAGCGAGCCGGTAGCCGAATAAAGTCTTAAAAACTTGTCCCCCTCATACATTTAGTATGAGGGGGTGTTTTTTTGAAATATATAATTTTGACTAAGAGAGGGCTTACGGCGATAACCGCTGTCACATTATCCGCGCTGCTTATCGTATTCGGAATCTGCGGCAGAAAAAGCGCACTCAGCTCTGCCGCTGCCGAGGAAGGCAAACGGCTTCTGCCCATCTACTGCGTTGAGACGGGCGAAAAAAAGGTCGCAGTCACCTTTGACGCTGCTTGGGGAGCCGATGACACGGAAAGGCTCATAGAAATTTTAAAAAATCACAATGCCAAGGCTACGTTTTTCGTCGTCGGGGAATGGGCAGGAAAATATCCCGACAGCGTAAAGGCGTTTTATGCCTCCGGACACGAGATAGGAAATCACTCTGCATCGCACAATATGTATTCGAGTCTTACGGAGAGTGAAATCATAAAAGACATAACACTCTGTAACGAAGCGGTAAAAAAAGCCATAGGAATTACACCCGTTCTTTTGCGCGCTCCGTCGGGGGATTATACAAATGACACGATAACCGCGGCGACAAAGCTCAATATGAAAACAATACAATGGTCCGTCGATTCGCTTGACTGGAAGGGACTTGACACCGATGAAATAGTAAAGCGCGTAACAGATAAGACCGAGTGCGGTTCAATTATACTCTTTCACAACGATATAAAAAACACGCCCGACGCGCTCGACCGAATTCTCACGGATCTTGAGAAAAAAGGCTATTCGTTTGTTACGGTAAGCGAGCTTATATACGACGGCGATTACAAAATAGATTCCGCCGGCAAGCAAATCAAAAATGCCGCCGCGAATTGAACGCTCCGCCGTATAAAAAATTCGATTGGAAATTTTATCCGAAAAATACGTTTTTACTTGTCTCTTTACCGTATAAAGAATTTATAACTGCGCAAAATATAATATCATCTTACGGGAGGTGACATTATGGAAAATAAGGGCGTAAAATGCGATGTATGCGAATGCGTACACAACACCGCCGGCTGCGGCTGCGACAGAAGCGTTATCGAGGTAACTCATGACTGCTCATGCACAAATCAGCAGATTCAGGACCCGCATTTCTGCAAAAGCTACGAAAAGAAATAAGCACGCGAATTAAAGAAAAAAGGAGCCGTAAGGCTCCCTGCTGGTAAGACAGCAAAATTCAAATTTCTTGGAACAGGTATGATTTCGGTCATGCCTGTTCCGCTTTTAGCAGCTCATCCACGGGAATATAACCCACAAGGTCGTACTCGATATGTACCTTCTGCCTGCGCTTGCCGCTGGACTTGTCCGGTGCATCTACATAGACCGCCTTGACAAGCTCTCTGAGGGCATAGGGGGTCAGCTCCGTGAGGGTGCTGTTCCTCTTTACCCGCTGAACAAACTGCTCTATATTCTCTGCCTGTTGTTCCTGTTCATATATTTGCTGTTGCAGACCCATGACCTCGGCTTTGAGGTCTTTTTGTTCCTCGGTGTAGTTCTTGCTCATCATCGCAAAGCGTTCATCATCCAGCCGACCGGCAACATTGTCCTCGTAAATGCGGATGAAAAGACGGTCAAGCTCTCCGATACGCTTCTCAGCCTGTGCCAGCCGCTTCTGAGACAGCCGCAGCGATTCCTCACTCTGCATACGGAGCTTTTGCTCCATTTCAGAACGGAAATACGCCTCATAGCGAGTGACTACCGATATGACCTCCTGAATGTGCTTCCAGACGATCTGTTCCAACACGACAGCCCGGATATAGTGTCCGCTGCACTTGTCCTTGTTGACTCGATGGGTGGAGCAGATGAAGAAGTCCTGTCGCTTTTCAAAATAGCTGGTGGTAGAGTAGTAGAGCTTCTGCTTGCAGTCGTTGCAGAACACCAGACCGGAGAACATATTGCTCTTCCCCGTCGCTGTTCTGCGGTGCCGCTGCTGCCGAATCTCCTGCACCTTATCAAAGACTTCCAGAGAGATGATCGCCGGGTGGGTGTTATAGAAAACCTTGCGATTCTCCATTGGGTTCTCCCGCTGCTTCTTATCCCAGATGGAGTTGGTGTAGGTCTTGAAATTGACCGTGCAGCCTGTGTACTCCATGTATTCGAGGATGTAAGCAACGGTGCTTTCGTGCCAGCGATACTCGTTCTCCGGAGTCTGATGCGGTGTTTTTCTGCCCTCCCGCTGCTTGTAGGCGGTGGGATTCAGCACCTTTTCCTTTTCCAGCAAGGCGGCGATCTGGCTCGGCCCTTTTCCCTCCATGCAGAGCGCAAAGATCCGTTTCACGACCTGTGCAGCTTCCTCGTCAATCACCCATTTCTTAGGATCGTCAGGGTCACGCTTGTAGCCGTAGGGAACGTTGGTGGTCAAGCGCTCTCCACGTTCGCCCTTTGCCTTATTGACGGCACGGATTTTGCGGCTGGTATCCTTTGCAAAAAATTCGTTAGTCAACCTCGAATAAAGAATGACGCTTTATGCTTCGATATATCCGACAAAATTGTAGTAGATGTAAATGTCGCGTTCCTCGTGATCGTCCACGGTATAGCGTTCGCTGATCTCAATTTTCTGAATCAGGCGCACCAGCGTGGGACGGTCTAATTCCTCAAGCTGGGCGTAGTCCTGCATCATATCCAGCCAGGCGTCCACGGAGGATTCCGTTTCCCGGCTGGCAGCAAGTTGCCCGGTCAACTCCTTATGACGCTCCTGCTTTTCCCTGCGTTCGGCTTCGTACTGGTTGAGAAGATTGACGCACACGCTCTCCGGGATGCGCCCCAAAACCTTGTCCTCATAAGCGGACTGAATCAGCTTATCCAGCTCCGGAAGCCTCTTGCCGATGGCGTTCAGCTCCGCTTGCAGCGTTCTGGTGCGCTCCACGCTGGTGCTCTGCTCTCTCGCCAAAAGCTGCGTCCTCAGCGTCTCACGGCTGTTCTGCGCCCACATTGCCTTGCACCGAATGTCTGTCATGACGATCTGCGTCAACACCTTTTGGTTGATGTAGTGGGACGAACAGGCATTTTTGCCGCCTGATGCGTAGCGGTTGCAGACATACGCCTTGTATTCCGGTTCTTTTTCGGAAACCTTTTTGCGATAGTCCCGCATATACCGCATGGATGATCCGCAGTCCATACACCGAAGCAGTCCGCCAAACAGGGCAATCGTGCCGCTCTTGCCGCTACGCCCCCTTGCCGGGTGGTTGTCCATTCGCTGCACGGCGTCCCACGTCTCTTGTGGGATCAACGGCTCATGGGTGTTCTCGACCTTGATCCATTCGGATTCCGGTTTGCTGACCTGCTTGTGGTTCTTGTAGGACACCGTGCCGGTCTTGTTCTGCACCATGTGACCGATGTAAACCTCGTTGCGAAGAATGGTTTTCACCGTCACATCGTTCCAGAACGGTGTTTCGCCCCGCAGATTTTCCCGTCCCTCTGCCATGTAATAGAAGCTCCTTGGCGCGGGGACTTTTTCCGCGTTGAGCTGCAAGGCGATCTTGCGGAAACCGTAGCCTTGCAAGCGCAGATCGAAGATGTGCCGCACCACGGGAGCCGTCACCGGATCGATCTCAAGAACGTGCTTGTCCGCTTCGCTTTTCTTATAACCGAGGGGCGCATAGCATCCGACATACTTGCCGCTCTTGAATGTGGACAGCTTCACCGCCTTGATCTTGCTGCTGGTGTCCCGCGCATAGAGGTCATTCATCACATTTTTCAGAATGACCAGCATTTCGTTGTTCTTGCGGAGCGTATCAACACCGTCATTCAAAGCGATGAAACGGCAGCCGAGGGATGGGAACACAAAGTCCGTGTACTTGCCCGCCTCGATGTAATCTCGACCGAGGCGC
>OGFF01003718.1_pt1 | contig 10924 bp, 7 predicted proteins | sample 1570751 | NCBI WGS metagenome assembly OGFF01 (sample SAMEA2581951, study PRJEB24529) | metagenome | biome: Human gut stool | place: China | collected 2011 | reverse complement strand
GATAACACAAACAAAACAAACAATATTAGCGATTTTCACAAACAGCTGTCTTTTTCATCTTTAAAAATTCATAAGACTTAATTTAGAATCTGTTACTAAAACATTCTAATTATGGGAACAAAAGTATTATTTTCCGGCAAAAAGGAACGTAGAAATTAAGAATAGTTATAAATAATAGTTGTTTTATGTATAAAAAATTGTGCCTGACTATAAAGAATTGTATTTAATATTTGCTGCCAAAAGAGGCATAAATGCTTCATTTGACGATATTTTATAATATCAGTATTCCAAAGCGATGTAAATTCTCCTACTTCTTTTTTTTCACTAAGAATTAATTTCTATATTTGGAGAATATACAACCAAATTCAGATTTACTATCTATGACTGATACCATCTCTTACCAATATGCAGCTCCTTCCGCACTGCAACGGTCAGCCGATCAGGACGAACTGTTTCTTGCCAAATACAGCGAAATAGAAAAGAAAGAAACACCCTGTTTCTTTTGGGGAAAGTTGACACAACCCTACATGACAGCACGCTGCCTCATCGCATTATCCAATGTTGTGCAGTCCAGTTTTAATCTGACACCGTCACAGCTTTCCATGCTGAAAGATCCGATTGTAACCGCAGGAAATGACCGCCTGCGTTTTGAAGGATTCTCTAATTGTGCAGGTGTATATGCCAGAGTCGACGTGCTTCCTGACGGACACGACGGAGAATTTCTGGAAAATGGGACAACAAACGTAGATTTTAATCCCGGAATGATTTCTGCCTTAGGAGGAATAGGCAGACAGGAGAATATGGTAATGTCGGTCGGTCCCAAAGAGGTGGGACTTTATCATAAAGGTGAGAAAGTGATAGAACGAAAAGTACCTCTTCCCGTGAAATGGATAAAAGGGCTGACTACAGTACAGATTTATCAATCCGTTGCGGAACAGCTCTACTCCTTCAATCGCATACAAACCTTGCAACTCTTCCAGACTCTTCCGAAAAGTAGTGTGAAATGCGACTATTATTTAGTGATGCGCGGTCAAAAACCCGCCTTTTCACCGGTGAAAAGCATGAATGCCGTCTGCATTGGAGGACTTCATCGCTTACGTCTGCTCGAGCCCTTGCTTCCATTTGCCGATGAGCTGAAAGTCTTTGCGCATCCCACCATGCAATCTACCATTTGGCAACTTTATTTCGGTCCGGTACGCTTCAGCCTTTCTCTTTCCCGCGAATGTTGGAGAGGATTTTCCGGAGAAGGCGCCGCACTGGAATCTCTGCTCGAAGATGTCCCCGAAAGATGGATAGAAGCAATGGATAAATACAGTTATGCCAACCAACAGTTCAACCCCACTCTTTTTGCCATAGAGGAACATATTGACCTGGAGAAGGTAGATTCCCTCGCGGCACGGCTGGCAGCCATGGGGTTATTAGGATTCGATTTGGATGAAAACAGCTTCTTCTACCGTCGCCTGCCTTTCAAAACCGAACGTATTTTAAGTCTCAATCCTCGAATGATAGCTGCAGAAAAACTACTGGAAGAAGAAAAAGTAGAAATCATATCGAATGACGAGAAACGGACAGAAGCACGCGTGGCAGGAAGCGGAGGTGTCAGACATACGGTCATTCTCGACAGAGAAAGCGAGAAGGAGCGTTGCACTTGCACCTGGTTCAGCAGCAATCAAGGAGAACGGGGAGCTTGCAAACATATTCTGGCAGTAAAGAAACTAGTACAATGGAAGAACTAAAAAAAGAACTCGAGAAATTATCCAAGGCTTATGTGGATACTCCGGAGAATGAAGAGAAGATATTAATCCCTTTTGTCAAGAGATTACTGGAGTTACCAATGAAAGAAAGGCGGAAGCTGCTGCCGGTTATCCGGGATTTACAATGGATAAAAAGTAAGTTTGCCGGTTTCAGTAGTGAGACAACCTGCAGTGCGGCACGGGCACATTTTCTATCCGCTGTTCAGTTTGTCTGCGCCAACAAACGAGAGATGGATATGGCATATCATGTAAAGTTTGATATGCTTTGCAAACTACTCCCACTTTACTACCCCACCTGGCTGATGGATTTTATCAATGATGACAAAACTTGGTTTAATTTCAATCTCAATTACGAACAGCTGATGCAGCTCATGGATATGGGATACCTCAAAGAAATTGCTCCAAGCCGCATTGCACATGTACTCCCCTGGATTACCCGCATCAGAAATAAGGAACCTAAAGGAAACGATACTTTCAACAGTGAGTTATTACTCAAGCGTGACATCACCCTGAAAGAACATATCTGGACGATTTTCGAATACGAATCGTCCATCGGCTATCAAGATAATTGCGCCAAAGAGGCTTATAAAAAAGGAGTTACCGCACGGGATGAAAGTATCAGTGCCGCTCTCTACCGCTTTTCGCTGGACGGCCATCTGGATAGAGAACGCCTATTAAAAGCCACACTCGCCACCTTCCACCGGAGTTTCAAAAAAGATATGGCAGGATGGTTTGCCGGATTCTTCGAAACTCTGCAACCAACTACCGGAGAACTGTTATCCTTGCAAGAAGAGATGATGCAAATATTCACCTCTTCCTATACCAAACCGGTGAACGTGATGTTGCAACAGTTGAAAAATATTGCATCCGAAGAAGGATTCCGTTATCAGGAATTCATCGAACGTGCAACCACCCTTTTCTTCTCCAGCCCCAAAAACTCGCTGCTTACCATTTACGCCCTCTTTGAAAAGATCGTCGCACAACATCCCGAGATGAAAGAGCCCTGCTGCATCACTCTCTGCCAACTCTTCTTGAAGAAAGACGAAAGCCTTCAAAAGAAAGCCGCTAATTTTATATCAAAATATGGAGACGTCTCTTCATCCAATCTCCAGGAAACACTGCAATCTTATCAACCGGAGATGTTTCAAAGCGTGCATGCGATACTCTCTTCTTTCAAACCGCAGCCTACAGAAGAACCCCATGAGCCCGATGCAAGTGTGGGAGAAACGGTACACATCTGCAGGGAAGACAACCCTATTCCCTTCCCCGCCAACAAAGAAGATTTCCTGTTCCAGCTTAGTCGTTTGTTCGACATGGAGGAAAGTTGGGAGATAGAAACAACCATCGCCGCCATCATTGCTTTCCATCCCCAATTGGACAAAGAAGATCTCAACCGGATGGAACCTGTTTTCCAACGGGCTGCCACTATCGTTGCCAATAGCTGGGAGCCATACGAAGATCTTCTCGCTACCTTCCTACTGGAATATCAACGCTTATGGGCACAGAAAGATACCTCCAACACAGGATTTTTGAGAAATATGTTCACCCGACTGGAAGAAAGGCTGAAAGGAATAGATGAAAACAGAGGAGCTTATGACGAGCGCTCTTTCAAACGACTTGCCGACTGGAAACCCGGCTACAGCAACGCAACCTGTTTCACACCCATCAAACATTTATGGCTAAATGTGATCCGTAAAATAAAAGGAGGCAATGCCTTCCCCCTACTTTCTACTCCCACCCATACCCCGGCATACGTACAGGCTACCGAACTGGTACGCCGGCTTGCCGTATATCAGAAAGCAGAAACGAAACCCTGTCCATGGGATTTCCAGCTAGCTATTGCCCGATGTGCCATGGAAGACAAAGAAGAAGCCATCGCCACCGCCCGGCAACTGTTGCAAGATGAATACCTGCATCTCTTTCTGTTCCTGTTGGATGAAAACACGCTACCCGAACCGCCCTACAATCATCCAACCGCCTGGATGGCCGCCGGACTGGTAAAAGCACCGGAGACGGAATTCGAAGCATTCAAATCTTTCGCCTGTAACACATTACCACACAACTATCTGACAGGAGACTACGAGTGGAAAGAGGTAAAACCCAAAGAGAAATCATACGAAACAGACAGGCGTCTGCTCCAACTCGAGTTCTACAAATGGCATACATATACTGAATACAACAGCCACCAGTTATGGCAGGAACATCTGATTATCAACAGTAAATATAACATGGATGATTCCCGTTACATGGAACCTTTGTTATGCTGCTTTCCCAACCGCCCGGAACCATTAATAGCCCAGATTATCACTTGCTACATGACTTTCGGCACTCCGCAGGAAGACAGCAAACGCACCCTCGCCTGTGCCTTGCGCATGTTGTTGTCTTTCCACTGCCCGCTCAAAGAGATGAGTTTGCTCCTACTAAGTGGTTCGCTGCTTTTTGTAGACAAAACAGTCCGTTCCTATGCAGCCGAATTATGGGTAGAAGGAATATCCACAGGAAGAATAAACAATCACTGGGTAGGAGAAATCCTGGCCCGCCTCATCCAGATGGAACTTGCTCCGCTAAAACGCTTCACCACACAAGTGTACGAAAGCATGTACAAACGAAGTACTTTCCACAACCAGCAACTGGAAGCACTGCTCACAGAATTTATAGGCGGATTGCCAGACAAACCCGTTACCGGACTCAAACAACTGCTCGAACTTTATCTGGAGCTATTGACCATCAACCACAGCAAGGTTACAGACGAACAAATCCTGCAACGCCTACAAGAATGGGGCACAAACAGCAACCTGAAAAAAGTGACGACTTCACTCAACAACCTATAACAAATTCATGATTATGACCATAGAAGAACGCCTCAACGAGATAGTAGAAAAAGGACAAGGCGATGCCATCATCCCTTTTCTGCAAGGATTAACGCAGGAAGAACGAAAAACGCTTGTTCCCTGCCTTAACAAATTGGAAGAACACTACAATAAATTCGTGCAACTTAACGAGAACACATACGGTACACGCGGAACTCCCGAACAGCATCGTATCATCAATCTTACCGCTCTCGTCATCTATTCGCTAAAAGAATTCCGCAAACACGAATGGGGAATCTATACGGAACAACTGAATGAATTGATCCCATGGTACATTCCTTCCTGGATCGACAGTTTCTTCAAAGAGGGTGAAAGCAAGGAATTCGGCGGTTTCTATGGAATGAATTACGAAACTCTGATGGATTGGATAGAACAGGGAGTACTCACCCTAACACCCTCTCCACAAACCATCGCCGGTTATCTGGTGAACTACATGAACAATACCGATTTCCTGCAAAAGCGGGCAATCACACTCAAAGAACATATCTGGTATCTGTTCCAATACGATTGCGGACAAAACTGGACGGATAATCGTACAAGCGGACAGCCTTATTTCTCTTTCAGATACTTCGTAGAACACGGTCAACTAGATCGTATGCGTGTATTAAAAGAATCTCTGCTTGCCGTCAACCGGAATCTGAACAAAAACCTAAGTAGTTGGTTTGCAGGCATGTTTACCGCACTTAACCCCAGCACAGAAGAACAACTGACACTACAACCGGAAATATTTGCCGTTCTGTCCGCCCCTCACAGCCGTCCGGTAAATATCATACTCGGACTGCTGAAGAACTTATGCACTCACCCACAATTCCAGGTTGAAGAGTTTCTAAGTCAGACTTCCGTGCTTTTTGCTTCGGACGTGAAAGCGATTCACCAAAACACACTGGCAATACTCCATAAGCTGGCAAAAGAAAGAAAAGAACATCGCGACACTATCTGTTGTGCAGCCGCACAAGGACTGACGAGCCAGGAAGAATCCACCCAAAGTAAGATAGTCAAACTTATTCAGACGTATGGAGAGACGGCATCTACTACATTAAAAGAGATACTTTCCATATATACGGAAACCATGTTGGCTAATACTAAAAAGGAGCTGAAAGCGTATTTGGAGAATAATGAGCCGGAAGATTCCGCCTCTTTCACGTATGAGCCAATACTCCCTATCATCCGTGAAGACAACCGGATACAGGAAATCACTTCCACTGAAGACCTGATATTTCTAGCCAGCCAAGTGCTCGACGTGAACGAGATCTATCACTTCGACCTGTTACTCGGAGCCTTAGTGAAATGGGACCGGCAACAGGAAGCAAAACAAATCTCTCAATGGACCCCTATTCTCCAACGTGCCTACAAATTGCTGATGAGCGGAGGAAGTTCCCGAAATGGTATATTAGACCAGTTAATGGCCACCTTCCTCCTTGACTATGCCAAACTGCTGATTAAACGTTTCCCTGAAGAAGCCCAAGAGTTAAACAACTTACATCTGAAAATGGTACAAAAAGACGAACTTCAAAAAGGCAAATGGGGGTATCGTAATCTACAAAAACTCACCATTCGTGAAAAGACGAACAAAAAAATAAAGTTCCCCGTTCATAAGCAACTGTTATGCCGGACATTAGACCTTCTGGAAAGCAAGGAGAAACCTTTGCCCCTATTGTCCACTCCCACTCATACACCGATGTTTATCGCTCCGGAAACCCTGATAGAAAGGTTAAAACAATATCAGCAGGCAAATGCCGAACCGGACGATATGGATATGCAAACAGCACTTTCACGAGTGGCACTGGAAAGTTCGTCGCAAGAGCTTCCTCTGCTCCTCCGAAGTTTGAAAGGAGAATACCGGCACCTGCTCACTTTTTTGCTGGGAGAAAAAGATGTACTCCCCCAACCACCTTTCAATCATCCTTCCTGGTGGATGATGGCAGGATTAATGAAATCACCGGAAACAATCTATTCTGAATTTAAAGACTTCTCTTACAATAAAAGTCCACGTGAATTTCTGACTGGAAACTTTAAATGGAGAACCTATCAGTATACTGACTCGTACACGGATTATAACAAGAAAACGGTAGAATGGATTTGTTCAACTCTTACTTTCGATATTCCGGAAAGCGAGAACTCTCATGTCATCAATAAAGACAAATATAATGAAAGAGTCAGTTACTATTCATACGATCCGCATCCGTTACTGGTTGAAATGTACCCACAGATAGAACGTTTTGACGACATACAGAACGACTTACCACGTTTGGCATGGTTAACTCCCAATATACCGGAGCCACTATTGGTATGGTGCATCCGCAGTGCCATATACGCCCCGACGTTAAATGAGGTAAGGGAAGCAGGTATCACCCAAGCTGCTATTGAAGCGCTTCATCAGTTAAGGCATACATGGCACGAAGTGTCTTACCTGCTGGAAGCCACTTGCATGCTGGTAGCCGATAAAACTTCCCGTTCCTATGCAGCCGAAATCTGGATAGAGCGTGTAGGTCAAGGCTCCATAGACAGTGGACGCATAGGCAGTATCTTAGGTTCGCATCAACATACCGGCTGGGGACCGCTGAAAAGACTCACTGACCTGATACAGCAACAAATGATAAACGTCAGTCCGCTGCATAACCGGGAATTAGAGAAACTAATCGTGGCAATGTTGACCGGACTTCCAGAAAAGCCTGTCAAAGACTTAAAGAAATTACTAGAAATATATGCAGAGCTGTTATCCATCAACCACAGCAAAGCCGAAGACGAACACGTTTTGCACCTGCTTGACGCATGGAAAGGAGTGGCCAATCTGAAGAAAGCAGTAGCTAATATCCAACGGTAAGAGAGGTAGCTTATTGGAGCTAAAGCCAAAAAGAAGTATCTTTGGCACACTAAATACAAAAGGTTGAATGATTATTCTAAAATATAGTTTAGCTATTTTCTGTTTACTGCTGACAGGATGCTCCTTCTTTTCCAGCCATAAGGAAAAGGAGAGCACTCCCCTCATGGAATACGAACAAACGACGGAGGATATACAACCATGCGAAGAATGTTCCATCATCTCACCACCGGAACGAAGCGAAATGGCTCTCTACATGGACTCATTAGGACTCGTCAATATAGCTGACCTGGATAGCAGTCTCGTTGTAAAACTGATGTATACACAGGCTGATAATTTCACAGGCGAAGTGCTTTACGACAACTTAACGGAAGCCTACCTGCATCCAGATGCGGCATACGCTCTGATAGAAGCACAAAAAGCCTTAAAGAAACTACACCCGTCTTATAGTCTTATCATTTACGATGCGGCACGTCCAATGTCGGTACAGAAAAAGATGTGGAACGTAGTGAAAGGAACGTCCAAATATAAATATGTCTCCAACCCCAACCGTGGAGGCGGGTTACACAACTACGGACTGGCAGTAGACATCAGCATCCAAGACTCTCTGGGACAGCCCCTACCGATGGGAACCAAAGTAGACCACTTAGGCATGGAAGCACACATCACAGACGAGATCGGATTGGTACATAATGGAAAAATGAGTGAAACAGAGCGTCAGAACCGATTACTGCTACGAAAAGTGATGAAAGAAGCCGGATTCCGTGCATTACCCAGCGAATGGTGGCATTTCAATTTTTGCAGCCGGGACGTAGCCAAACAGAAGTATAAGTTAATACCATAACCGACACTCAACAACCCCATAATCAGAGCTCGACGATTCATTGTAATATCCTATAACACAATAACACCATGATGCAAATCTCTCCTGAAATCCAACTTTTTATTCGCGAACATTCATCGGACGATGTACGTGTGCTGGCTTTACAAGCTAAAAAGTACCCGGATATAGATATGCCAACTGCCATCACCCAAATTGCAGGAAGGAAGGTAGCAGCCGAAAAGATTCCCTCATGGTGGGAGATCGAAAAGATATGGTATCCGAAACATCTGTCGCTGGAACAATGCTCTTCAGAAATCACCGCCCGCTACAAAGCACGTCTTTTGCAGGGAGATTCTCTGACCGACCTCACCGGCGGATTCGGCATTGACTGTTCTTTTCTTGCCACCGGATTCAAATCCGCCACTTACGTAGAACGTCAGGAGGAACTCTGCGAAATAGCAGCACATAACTTTCCCGTACTGAATCTAAACCATATAAACATAAAAAACGAAGATGGAGTAACCTACCTGCAAGCAATGTCCCCCGTAGACTGCCTTTTCCTCGACCCTGCGCGCCGCAATGAGCACGGCGGAAAAACGGTTGCCATCTCCGACTGCGAACCAAACGTAGCCGAACTGGAAGAGCTTTTACTTCAAAAGGCCAACCGGGTAATGATAAAACTCTCCCCCATGCTCGATCTTTCATTGGCACTGAAAGAACTGAAACAGACACAGGAAGTTCACATTCTGTCCGTCAACAACGAATGCAAGGAACTACTAATTCTACTCGGACAAACATCACCGGCAGAAATCTCCATTCATTGTGTAAACCTTTTCACAAAAGGAACTCAAAAAGAACAACACTTTGTATTCACCCGCGAACAGGAACAATGCAGCGAATGCACATATACGGATTCTTTAGAAACCTATCTTTACGAACCGAATGCCTCCCTTCTGAAAGCCGGTGCTTTCCGAAGCATTGCAGCAGCCTATCCTGTCCGCAAACTGCATCCCAATAGCCATCTTTATACTTCCGATACTTTCATTGAAAACTTCCCCGGAAGAATATTCCGTATTGTCAACCAGTGCAGTTTCAATAAAAAAGAAGTAAAGGAGAATCTGGCAGACCTGAAAAAAGCAAATGTAACTGTCCGTAACTTCCCCGCCACAGTAGCCGAACTCCGCAAACGAATCCATTTGGCTGAAGGAGGAGATACCTACTTATTTGCCAGTACATTAAATAATGGGCAAAAAGTTCTGATTCGCTGTGAGAAAGTCTGAACTATTTTCTATTTTTGCAAAAAAGAAACACAATCTAAACTAATCCAGATGAATCAAACACTCATAAAAGCCATTCTATTACTAATCGCATTCACCTTGTCCTGTCACACTCTACTTTTCTCACAGAGAGATTTTGAGCGACACGAGTTCTCTTTTCACGCGGGCTACGGTGTTATGTTCCATCACCCTCCTACACTCACGTTAAGTACCCATAGTTACCAACGTACACTCGCACAAGGCGTAAGCTGGGATGGACAATATAATTTCCGCCCTCTCAAACGTTTTGTCTTTGGAGGAATCTACTCCGGATTTTCTTCCAAAGGAAGTCATCCTGAAGGGAAGGACCATTTATGGGTTCATTTCATTGGTACTCAAATCGGAATGTGTAATGCCAACACCAAACATTGGCAAATCCGCGTAACAACTGGTCCCGGTGGAGTCATTCTACGGAACAACAGTGAGGTGTTCGGCAAAACACGGAAAGTGAAAGCCTTCACTATTGGTCTCCTGACCAATGCCAATCTTACCTATAAACTGAATCCCAATCTGGGAGTCAGTCTAGGAGTACAATATATGTATAGCGAACTGCTTAGAATTAGAACCCACTATCACGGAGAAAGGGTTATTGTAAAACTCGATGGCAATAATGATACCAACCTCACACGAATAAATTTCACTACGGGATTATCCTATTATTTCTAACATTCACTCAAAAAAAGCACTATGAAGAAATATATACTCATTCTTTTTTCCATTATCAGCTTTTGGAGCTGTACGGAAGATGAATCGATTGACATTACAGTTTTACCTTCTGTCACCACTACAGGTGCCAACACCTTTGGCTGTCTGATGGACGGATGGATTTATGTGGGAGGACGATACCTGAATTGGGGGCACTCGTATGTCTGGACGTATGATTCATTCCACTACTATCCGGAGGAGGACAAACTATCCGTCAATGTTTCCGTCAAACCTGACATCAACATACACTTCATCATTTTATCTCCCCAGGAAGGCAAAGAAGCAACTCTCACCGATATACGGTTCAGAGGAGAAGAACTGGAAGACGGAACAGCTTTTATAAGCCATTTCGACCCAGAATTGAATATTATCAGTGCAACCTTCGGCAACGGCAAACGTCTGACTAACGGACGTTTTGATATTCATTATACAACACAACAGCAATAATGGCGGCGACAGTAATAACTATTCAGGTTTACTTTCTTCTCCGGCTTTATTAGAAGGATTATTGCTTTTCTGGTACTCCTTGGGAGTGGTCGATTCATTTCCATCCCGAACTGCCATATAGTGCGGTGACATGATTTCAATGCCGGCCTCATTAAATTTATCCTGAATGTTCTGATGCAAATCCGAAT
>OGFF01003713.1_pt1 | contig 10951 bp, 11 predicted proteins | sample 1570751 | NCBI WGS metagenome assembly OGFF01 (sample SAMEA2581951, study PRJEB24529) | metagenome | biome: Human gut stool | place: China | collected 2011 | reverse complement strand
GCCGCACCTCGCTCGCCGTATCGGCACTTAGAATTATGCGGTATTGCCCTAAATAAGATGGCCGCAAAAGATAAACACAGCCAATCATCAAAATCAGAAAGCCAGAGCGGAACGGTTGTTTTCGGCCATTTGCTCTGGCTTTTTGCTGCCGGGCAGGTGCATTTTTATGCAGGGAATATCTCGTGTTCTATCCCTCGCCCTGGCTCCGCTGGATTTTATTTTGCGGGCGGGCTGTTAGCCACGGTACACTGCTTGCAAACAGTACAAAATTGTGGTAAGCTATTAACAAATATCACAACCATTCAATTCTGCCGGTTTACCCGGCAGCGGGAGGATAGAGCTATGGATGTACGCAACAGCATTGATGGCAGCCTGCAGATCTCCAATGAGGTCGTAGCCAAGATCGCCAAACTGGCCGCACTGGAAATTGATGGCGTGGCCGATGTTTCTTCCGGCAGCATGCAGAGCGTGCGCGGGTTGCTGAGCAAAGCCAGCCTGCAAAAGCCTGTTACGGTGGATTTAAGCGATGGCGTTGCTGTGGTGCAGGTGCATGTAATTGCCAAGTACGGCAGCAAAATTATGCCTGTCTGCGCCAAAGTGCAGGAAAACGTCAAGCAGACCATCCAGAATATGACCGGCATTACGGTTTCCCGTGTGGATGTGATCGTTGCCGGGCTGGAAGAGCCTGCCGCAGACCAGCATAAATAATTGAAAGATGGGAACAGTGACAATGGAACAGAATCTTACCCGCCGCGAAGCACGCGAAAATGCTTTTCTTGCGGCTTTTTCCGCAACCTTCCACCCGGATGATCCGCAGCCGGTGCTGCTGAACCAGCCCGAAAGCCACGAGCATCCGCTGGATGAGTTTTCCCTGCGCATTCTGCGCGATATGGAAGCCCATTCGGAAGAAATTGATGATGTGATCCGTGCAAACCTCAAAGGCTGGACCATTGCCCGCGTTCCGCGTGTCAGCCTGGTAGCTCTGCGTGTGGCCCTGGCTGAAATGATGTACGGCGAAGAAAAAAAGACCAGCGTTGCCATCAACGAAGCCGTTGAACTGGTCAAAAAGTATGGCTCTGACAAGGACTATCAGTTCGTCAACGGCCTGCTTGGCACCGTGGCACGGGCGCAGGATAAGCCCGCCGAAGAATGAGAACGCTGGGCATCGATACAAGCAATTACGCAACCTCTCTGGCCGTGTTTGACACAAACGCCGGAGAGGTTGTTTGCGATTGCAAACGCTTCCTGCCCGTGCGGGAGGGTCAACTGGGCCTGCGCCAGAGCGATGCGCTGTTCCACCATACCGCCGCCCTGCCGGAAATGCTGGCAGAACTGGGCCAAAAGGTGAACCTGACGCAGATCGAAGCTGTCGGCGTATCCGCCAGGCCCCGCCCGGTGGATGGCTCCTATATGCCATGCTTTTTGGCGGGCGTCAGTGCGGCCACAGCGTTCTGCGCGGCCAAAGGCATTCCGCTGGTTCAAACGACCCACCAGCAGGGGCATATCTCCGCGGCCCTTTTTGCGGCCAGCGGGGCAGACCTGTTCGGCAAAGAAGAGCTGGTGTTCCATGTGTCCGGCGGAACCACTGACCTTTTGCACTGCAAGGGGCCGGACAGCATTACCTGCATTGGCACCAGCAGCGACCTGTACGCGGGCCAGGCAGTGGATCGCCTTGGCGTGCGGCTGGGCTATGCGTTCCCGGCGGGCATCTATGTCAGCCAGCTGGCGGCAGCCTGCACCGAGAACATCAAACCCAAAGTCAGCGTGCGCGGCACAACCTGCAGCCTTTCCGGTTTGCAGAACCAGTGCGAAAAGCTGCTGACAGAGGGCAAAAGCCCGGAATATGTCAGTAAGTACTGCCTGCTCTGCGTGGCAGAAACCCTGCGCCGCATGGCCGCCGCTGCCCTGGAGCGGAACCCCGGTCTGCCCGTGGTGTTTGCAGGCGGCGTGATGAGCAGCGAGATCGTGCGGGATTATATCACAAAACGGATGCAGTACGCCTATTTTGTGCCCGGCAAGTTTGCCAGCGATAATGCCATCGGCGTGTCCATCCTGGCGGCAAGGGAGATCAATGCATGGCCGAATACATCAATGTAACCACCCTGAACCTGCTGGCTAAACAGGTGCTGGAGCAGTGCGAACCACTGAATAACCTCATCGTCTGCGGCGAGGTTTCCAACTTTACGCGCCATTACAAAAGCGGCCACTGCTACTTTACCCTGAAAGATGAAAACGCCGCCATCAAGTGTGTGATGTTCCGAGATAAAGCGCGTCTGTTGGGCTTTGCGCCGGAAAACGGCATGCTGGTGCTGGCGTATGGCCGGGCAACGCTGTATGAGCGGGACGGCGCATTCCAGCTGTATTGCGATTATATGCGCCCCTTTGGTGCCGGTGCGGCCCAGATGGCCTTTGATGCGCTGAAGAAAAAGCTTTCTGCCGAAGGCCTGTTTGATGCTGACCACAAACGCCCGCTGCCGCCTATGCCGCAGTGTATCGGGCTGGTCACATCCAAAACCGGTGCGGCATTGCAGGATGTGATCCACATCATCACGCGGCGGTGGCCGATGGTCAAACTGCTGCTGGCCCCCGTCAGTGTGCAGGGGCTGGAAGCGGAAAAGAGCATTGTGGATGGCATCCGCCGCCTGGATGCAGACCCGCGCCCGGATATAATTTTAATCACCCGCGGCGGCGGTAGCAAAGAAGATTTGTGGGTGTTCAACAGTGAGCGCATTGCCCGCGCAGCCTATGCCTGTAAAAAGCCAGTCGTTTCTGCGGTCGGGCATGAAATTGATACCACAATTCTGGATTATGTGGCTGACCTGCGTGCTCCTACACCTTCCGCAGCGGCGGAACTCTGTGTGCCGGATCAGGCACAGGTGCGGCACGAAATATTCATTTTACAACAAAATATTCAAAAAAATATACAGTCCCGCCTGGAAATGTGCTATAATAAATTCAACATCATTTCCCCGGCTGCAGCCATGCAGAACGAAAAAACAGGAATTGACGCCCGTGCGCAGCTTTTGCGCCAAACGACAGCACAGATACAGGCCGTTGCGGCCCAAAAGGCAGCTGCCTGCACCCAGGGGCTGCACACCGCTGCTGCGGTGGCAGCGTCACTGAATCCATATGTAGTCCTTGCACGCGGCTATACCATGGTCGCGGATGCCCGCGGCCGCTGCCTGACAACAGAACATCTGAAGCCAGGGCAGAAGATCACTGTTATCGGCAGCAATGCAGCCGCACAGTGTACGGTGGATGCCGTGGCACCCACTCAGGGGAACCCTGAAAAGGAGCAAACCGATGAGAGCACCTAAAACCTTTGAAGAAGGGCTCCAGCGCCTGCAGGAGCTTTTGGCAAAAATGCAGGATGAAACCACAACGCTGGACCAATCCGTTAAACTGTATGCCGAAGCTGCCCAGCTGATCCAGTACTGCAACACAGCGCTGGACAAGGCAAAATTACAGATCGAAGAGATCGACGCATCGCTGGCACAGCCCGGCGCGGATGAGTGAACCCGCAGGATAAGGAGGTTCCCCATGGAACAGGAACGTTATCAACAGCAGTATAGAGCCTTTGTACAGCAGGCGGAGCAGCGCCTGAACGAACTGTGCGATGTTTATCTGCCGGTAAAAGCCCAAATCAGCCAGGCAGCGCGTTACAGCCTGCTGGGCGGCGGCAAGCGTGTGCGCGCCGTGCTGGTGTTGGCTGCCTGCCAGCTGGCGGGCGGCGATACCGCAGCTGCAGCCGACTATGCCGCGGCGCTGGAAATGCTGCACTGCTATTCCCTGATTCACGATGACATGCCCTGCATGGATAATGATGATTACCGCCGCGGCCGCCTGAGCTGCCATAAACAATATGGCGAAGCAACCGCCCTGCTGGCGGCGGATGCCCTGGTTACAGCAGCCTTTGAAGCTGTTGCCAACGCGCCGACCCACCCCCAAAGCCGGGTGCAGGCGGCGGCCCACCTGGCCAAAGCAGCCGGGGCACGCGGTATGTTGTATGGCCAGGAACTGGATAAGCATTACGAAACCGTGCATGCCAGCGAAAGCGAGCTGCTGGAACTGCATGCCCACAAGACTGGCGCATTGATTATTGCCGGTGTGGACCTTGGCTGCGATGCCGCTCAGGCGGACGATGCCCTGTGCACTGTCCTGCAGCATTATGCCGCGGAGCTGGGGCTGGTGTTCCAGATCGTGGATGATATTTTGGATGTGACCGCCACGACGGAAGAACTGGGCAAGCCTGTTGGCAGCGATGCCGAAAACGACAAAACGACCTTTATCACCCTGTATGGGCTGGAAGGTGCCCGCAGCCTGGCAAAGCAGCATAATGATGCTGCCCTGGCTGCCCTGGCGGATCTTGGCCCGGAAGCAGACTTTTTGCGCGAGATGGCAGTGGAGCTGCTGACCCGCAGCAAGTAACATATTACAGCAGGGCAGGCGGTGCAGCCCACTGCCCGGCAGCTTTGCCGGGAACCCGCCTGTTTGGCCCGGTGTGAGGAGAAAACTACCATGATGACGCTTTTGCGCGAAGCGCTGAGCTGGAATTATGTGCTGGTAACGGCGGTCATCAGCTCGCTGCTGGCACAGTTCACCAAAGTGATTCTGAACCTGATTATCCTTGGCAAATTTATCCCGGAACGCCTGTGGGGCGCAGGGGGCATGCCCAGTGCACACTCCGCAACGGTATGTGCGCTGTTGGTTGCCACCGGGCGCTACTGCGGCACAGGCTCCACGGAGTTTGCCCTGGCGCTGGTTTTGGCCATTATTGTAATGTATGACGCAATGGGTGTGCGCCGGGAAACGGGCGAGCAGGCCAAGATTCTGAACCGCATGCTGAGCGAATGGATGGATCGTGAATCAGATGCCATGCCCTTTTTGGGAGATAAAAAACTGAAAGAAATGGTGGGTCATACCCCCATCCAGGTTCTTACAGGTGCCATTTTTGGCATTGCTGTTGGCCTTTTGATGCCAATGGTGTAAAAACAGAGCAAGCGAGGTATGTGATCATGAAATATCCTTATCTGGATAAAATCCAGAAAAACGGGGATGTAAAAAAACTGCCGCAGCAGGAACTTCCACTTCTGTGTGAGGATATCCGCAATTTTTTGATTGAAAGTGTTTCCTCTACCGGCGGGCACCTTTCGTCCAACTTGGGCGTGGTGGAACTTACGGTGGCTTTGCACCGTGCGCTGACTCTGCCGCAGGATAAAATTTTGTTCGATGTCGGTCACCAGTGCTATACCCACAAGCTGCTGACCGGCCGCCGGGAGGGCTTCGCCCATCTGCGCCAGGTGGACGGCCTTTCGGGCTTTCCCTCCCCGCAGGAAAGCGACTGTGATACCTTTATTGCGGGGCACGGCAGCACGGCGCTTTCCACCGCCATCGGTGTGGCACGCGCCAAAAAGCTGAAAAAAGAACCCGGCAAGGTCGTTGCCATCATCGGGGATGGCGCGTTCACCGGCGGTATGGTCTATGAGGGCATGAACAACGTCAGCAACCTGAACAACCTGATTGTGGTGCTGAACGATAACAAAATGTCCATCTCCAAAAATGTCGGTCAGATGGCAAATTATCTAACCAAACTACGCACAGACCCAAAGTATTTCCGGGTTAAGGCTCATATGGAAACTGCGCTGGAGCGTATCCCCGCAGTGGGCACTGCTCTGGTAGAGGTGCTGCAGGAAGGGAAAAAGATCATCCGCCGCGGCATCTACCACTCCACCATGTTCGAGGAAATGGGGTTCCAGTACGTTGGCCCGGTGGATGGCCACGATGTTACCGAGCTGACCCGGATCTTTACCAACCTGCAGGAACAGTATTCCCCGGTGTTTTTGCATATTGTCACCCAAAAGGGTAAGGGTCTGAAACCGGCGGAAGAAAACCCCGGCGAGTTCCACAGCGTTTCCGCGTTTGATCTGGATCACCTGACAAATCCGGAAATGTCGCCCAAGGATTCTTTCTCCAACCGCTTCGGCAACAAGCTGGCGGCCCTGGGCAGGGAAGTGCCTAACCTGTGCGCCATTACGGCAGCTATGAAATACGGCACTGGCCTGAACTTCTTCTACCACGCCATTCCGGAACGCTTTTTTGACGTTGGCATGGCGGAAGAGCACGCCGTAACCTTTGCAGCGGGCCTTGCCAGCCAAGGCATGCTGCCGGTTGTGGCTATCTACTCCACCTTCTTCCAGCGCGCTTATGACCAGATGATTCATGATGTGAACCTGATGCATCTGGATGTGCTGTTTGCCGTGGACCGTGCTGGCCTTGTGCCGGGCGATGGCGAGACCCACCAGGGCATTTATGATACCGGCTATTTCAGCCAAATCGGCATCCCGGTGTATTCTCCGTGCAACTATGCGGAACTGGAATACTGGCTGGAAGCACTGGTCAAAACCATGCGCGGCCCCCGCGCCATCCGTTATGCCCGCGGAGAAGAAAAGCCGGCTCTGGCGGCCCTTGGATGCACCGGCAAACCCTATGATATGCTGTGCGGTGCGGACAAGGCCGATACCGTTCTTGTCAGTTATGGCGCTGAAACCGAGGAGATTCTTGCCGCGGCGGAACTGCTGCGCCACCAGGGAATGGCAGCGGACTGCTGTAAGCTGGTGCAGGTTTATCCCTTGCCGGATGGTCTCTGCCGCCAGCTTTCCAACTATAAAACCATCCTGTTTGCAGAGGAATCCGTGGCAACGGGCGGTATTGGCCAGCAGCTTTGCACTGCCCTGCAGGCAGCAGGTTGGCGGGGCCGCTTTATCCTGCGCGGGGTAGATAACACCCATCTGCTGCACGCCACAGTGCCGCAGCTGCGCCGGGACCAGGGCTTGGATGCTCATACTCTGGCCCAGGACGTGTTGACCCGTAACTGAAATAAGTGAACCGAAAGGTTGTTCATCAATGAAAATTCGTCTGGATCAATACCTTTGCCAAAACGGCTATGCCCAAAGCCGGGAGCGCGCCAAAGCACTGATCATGTCCGGTATTGTCTTTGTCAATGAGCAGAAAGTGGACAAAGCCGGTGAAATGATTGCTGAGGACGCCAAAGTGGAAGTGCGCGGCCATGATATCGGTTACGTCAGCCGCGGCGGCCTCAAGCTGGAAAAAGCCATGCAGGTGTTCCCCATGCGGCCGGATGGCAAGGTCTGCATGGATATTGGCGCATCGACAGGCGGCTTTACCGACTGTATGCTCAAAAATGGCGCAGTCAAAGTGTACGCCGTGGATGTGGGCTATGGCCAGCTGGCGTGGAGCCTGCGCACCGATGAGCGCGTGGTCAATATGGAGCGCACAAACATCCGCAATGTTACCCCGGATATGCTGGGGGACAAAATCGCGTTTTTCAGCGTGGATGTTTCCTTTATCTCGCTCAAACATATCTTCCCGGTGGCGGATACTATCTGTACGCCGGATGCCGTCGGCGTCTGTCTGGTGAAGCCCCAGTTTGAAGCCGGACGCGAAAAAGTAGGTAAAAAAGGCGTTGTGCGGGAACCCGCTACCCATGCCGAGGTGCTACATATGGCGCAGGGTTACGCCGTGGCGAACCACTTTACCCCGGCGGGACTGGATTTTTCGCCCATTAAGGGGCCGGAGGGCAACATTGAATTTTTGATGTATGTCCAGCACAGCCAGGATCCGCAGCCGCTGCCGGAAGGCCTGATCGAACAGACGGTTGCCAACGCTCACGCGGCGCTGGATAAAGCCCCCAACCTGCACTGAACCTTAAAAGCTGCGTTCCTGTTACTTTGAAACCATACCCGGAAAGGGGAAAAGAGCTTGTCCGTTTTTCTTTTTCCAAACAGAATCAAAGATACCGATTTTTCCGTTACCCGTCAGGTGATCGCTTTGCTGGATCAACACGGCATCCATGCCCTGCTGGCGGATGAGTTGGCTGGGGAATTGGTGGATACCAAGGCGGTATTCCTGCCCCAGCAGCAGGCGTTGGCCCAGGCAAAACAGGTTATCACCATTGGCGGGGATGGCACTCTGCTGCGCATCGCCCATGACTGCCTTGCCCAAAGCAAGCCGGTCCTGGGTGTCAACCTGGGACGCATTGGCTTTTTGGCTACTTGCGAGGTGGCAGAGCTGCCGGAAAAGCTGGCCCGCCTGGCTGCGGGGCGGTATACCATTGAGCCGCGCAACCTGCTGCGCGCGGATGCCCCGGCCCATAACTGGCACCAGGTTGCCATGAACGACGTGGTGCTGTTCGGCAATTCCCGCCTGCACCCCATGGATTATACCGTCTACTGCGATGGCGCTTTTGTCAGCCGCTACCGCAGTGATGGGGTGATTATTGCAACACCCACGGGCTCCACGGCTTACTCGCTTTCCGCAGGTGGGCCGGTGCTGGATGCCTGTGCGGCGGTTATGGTGCTTACCCCGGTCTGTGCGCACAGCATCCACGCGGTGCCGCTGGTGTTTTCGGCCAGCCGTACCCTGACGGTGGTGGCGGAAGCAACCAACCGTGACAGCGTGTACGCCAGCGCGGACAGCCATTCCCGCTGTGATTTGCAGCCGGGCGAAAGTTTGACCATTACCACGGCAGTGGAACAGCTGGGGCTGATTACCTTTGACGAAACCGAGCAGTTCCGTGCGATAGAAACAAAATTGATGAGGAGATGACTCTGCAATGAAAAGTGCGCGCCATCAGGCAATTTTGGACCTGATTGAAAAATATCCGATTGACCGGCAGGAGGATCTTCTCGAACATCTGCGCCGTGCCGGTTTTGATGTAACGCAGGCAACGGTATCGCGTGATATACGGGAACTGCGCCTGGTAAAAACTGCAACGGGGGAGGGCGGCTACCGCTATATGCCGGCAAACGGCAACGGCAAGGTGGCTCATTCACCCAACCGGTTTGAAACCATTTTCCGGGAGTCTGTGCTCAAGGTGGACTATGCTGGGCATATGGTACTGGTCAAATGCTTTTCCGGCATGGCGAATGCCGCCTGTGAAGTTTTTGACGCTCAAACCTGGGAAGGTGTTGTTGGTACACTTTCCGGTGATGATACGTTTTTTATCCTGATGCGCACCGAGGAAAACGCTGCTGAGATCACCCGCCAGCTGCAGCGCTATACGGTACGCCACACTTAAACCGCCGGAGGGGGAGCAGCATCCATGCTTGCGGAGCTGAAAATTGAAAATGTTGCCGTGATTGAAAAAGCCGAAGTACAGTTTACCCCGGGCCTGAATGTGCTGACGGGCGAAACCGGCGCCGGCAAATCTATCATGATCGATTCCATCAATGCCATTCTGGGCAACCGTACCTCGCGTGATCTGGTGCGCAGCGGTGCGCCCAAGGCACGCATTTGGGCCACGTTTGAATCTATCCCGGCCCATGTGCGGGAGCAGGTGGAAAAATGCGGCTATGGTGCCCAGGATGACCTGCTGCTGTACCGCGAGATCAGCGCGGACGGAAAAGGCAGCTGCCGTATTAACGGTATGCCCGCTACCGCCGGCGTGGTGCGGGATATTTCCGCCGGGCTGCTGACCATCCATGGCCAGCACGACAGCACCAGCCTGACCAACCCGGCAACCCATCTGGCCCTGCTGGATCAGTACGCGCAGGATGGGGCAGAGTATGCCGCTTACCATGCGCTGTACCGCGCTCTTGTCACGGCAAAGCGCGCGCTGGATGCGTTGACTTCCAGCGAGGAAGAAAAGCAGCGCCGGATCGCAGAGCTTTCGGAAGAGATTGATACCATTGATGCCGCTGCGCTGACCGCAGGCGAGGAAGAACGTTTGATGGAGCGCCGCAAGGTCATCATGCACGCACAGGGCATTCTGGATGGTCTGACGGCGGCGCACCAGGCGCTTTCCGGTGATGATTCCGGCGAAATGATGGGCGCAGCGGATCTGCTGGGCAGTGTGGTCAATGAGCTGGCCGAAAGCGCTCGCCTGGATGAGAGCCTGGCACCGCTCAGCGAGCGCCTGAGCGATTTGTATTACGGTGCGCGGGAGCTGGCCACCGACCTCGCCGACCGCCTGGACGGTTATGATTTTGACCCGGGGGAGCTGGATCAAATCGAAGAACGGCTGGACCAGATTTACCGCATGAAACAGCGTTACGGTGCCAGTGTGGAAGAACTGCTGACTCGGCGGGATAAGGCGGCCGAAGAATTGGAAGGGTACCAGTCCTCCGGCAAGCGCATTGCAGAGCTGACCCAGCGCAAACAGGAATTGTACCGCCAGACCAAGGCTGCAGCGGAAACGCTGACCCAAGCTCGCCTGAAAGCTTTTACCAGCATGAACCGCCAAATGCGGGAAGCACTGGAATTTTTGAACATGCCCGGCGTGCGTATGGTGCTGCGCCATCAGCGCGGCCCGTTAGCTTCCGCAGGACAGGATAACATTGAATTTTTGATTTCTACCAACCCCGGCGAGGAGCCCAAGCCGTTGGCTAAAATCGCTTCCGGCGGCGAGCTTTCCCGTATCATGCTGGCGTTCAAGAGCGCCTTGGCTGATAAAGATGCGATTTCGACCGTTATTTATGATGAGATCGACACCGGTGTTTCGGGCCTTGCCGCCGGGCGTATTGGCCAAAAGCTGAAGCAGACCGCCAGCGGCCATCAGGTGCTGTGCATCACCCATACCCCGCAGATCGCTGCCTTTGCCGATAACCAGCTGCTGATTGAAAAGAAGGTGCGGGACAACCGGACCTTCACTGAGATCCATCCGCTGGATCTGGATGGCCGCGTGCAGGTGTTAGCCCGCATGATCTCCGGAGATAAAGTTACAGACCTCAGCCTTGCCAACGCCCGCGAGTTGATTGAAAAATCGCAGGGGTAAGCGCAGGACAATAACGAAAGAAAAACAGAAGAAAAGCATACAAACCTCTGGCCGACAAAACAGGCTGGAGGTTTTATTTTTTTGGCATTTCTTTTATTATCGTTCTAAGGCAATACCGCACAATTCCCGCCTTGCGGCTTAAGCACCGCTCCGGCAGCT